>Ga0075423_10002498_pt1 | contig 16712 bp, 11 predicted proteins | sample SoiMethybrSBSTD2_FD_80114 | JGI IMG/M metagenome (GOLD analysis project Ga0075423, IMG submission 80114) | Bulk soil microbial communities from a Populus tree surrounding site in Tennessee, USA - Soil MetaG P. TD hybrid SBSTD2 | ecosystem: Environmental > Terrestrial > Soil > Tree plantation...
GAAGGTCAGCAACCAAATGATGGTGTCGTCGAGCCTCTTTAAATCCATTTGCACGAGCCTCACAGCGTGCTACGTAGATTCTTAGCATTGCTAAGCTGTGAGGATCGCCGGCCACAACGACCGATTTGCGTACGTGCGGCATTCTTGCGAGGACCGCCGTCAATGGTTCTAGCTGAATGTCAAGTCCTAGCCGCGTCAAGTCGAGCGTCGCGGCCTGACGACTGCGGGCTAGACAGAGACTCTGCGCGGTTGACAAGTGAAGATTGGCGGAAGACACCTCGCCTTTATTGAAGGCGCAAAGTGCCAAAACGCGGTGGAGACGAGCCGCCTCTGACGGTCTCGAGTTCCCAGCAAGACATCGACCGGCTATCGTCTCCGCTCGATCTTCCTGGCCAGTCTCATATGTCAGTTCGGCTTCGTAAGTATCAAACAGGACCGCGTTATCCAGTCTGGATACACGCGACAGAGCTAAGGCCTTTAGCGCTTCGCTAAAACGCCCACTATCGATTAGCGCATCGAGACTAGCAAAGAGGTCGGACATCTCAATGGATTGAGGGACGATTCCCCGATCGATCAGACAGATCTGGCTCGATGAAGCGACTGCCCATCGTGCGGTGAAGAAGATCGTCAATCGACCCGCCCTCGTTGGGAGCAGTTGCGACCGAGACTCTCACACGCTGTGATGATATCGACGGACTGTCACCGACACGCATAAGTGAGGAAATCGCCTGAGTGACTCTGCCTGCGATCGTCAAGCCTGTGTCACGATCAGTGTGCAGCAGTAAAGCGACAAAGTTTACCGATCCGTATTGAAATAGCATGTCAGCAGCACGCAGGCTCTGACGAGTCAGTCTGACTATATCGGCAATTCTGTCAGGCGATAGAGCTTCGATGTCACCTTCTGGTTCGACATTTAGCGACACGACTATCACGGATACCGGTCTCTGTGATGTTGCCTCAGCCACCTGCGTGGCTGCGATGTCCTTGAAATGCTCCAGTTTTGGTAGGCCAGTCACGGTATCGCGCAGTACCTTGAGCCGTGCTCTCTGAAGTTCGGCCGATTGTTGAACGGCAGGAGTGACCTGCCTCGCAACCACCTCGATCACTCGCTGGTGTTCTTCACTGAATGCATCCCGTGTCGTTGAATATAGTGTCAAGACGCCGACAAGATTCCCGCCAGAAAGTAGGGGGGTGCTGAGACAACTTCGAGGGCGAGGACTCATCGCTCTGGCAGTCTCGCCGAGATCCAGTACAGGATCTGAATTGCGTATTGTTCGCCGATTGGCCGCCACCCATCCACTCAGACGCTGACCGGTTCCAATGCGCATGCCCGTCACATTTCCAGCATGCTCGCCAGAAGCATGAGCAGCCAACAATTCGTCGGATTCGCTATCGTAGGAATACAGCACGGCCAGAGAGTATGTGATCAATCGTCGAAGATGCTTCGAAATTACATCGCCGACGTCGTGCAAGGAATTCAGCGAGCTGAGGCCTCTCGCAAGGCTGAAGAGCGTGAGCATTTCATCGGTGCTGCCGGAAATATCCTCAAGGGCGTGTGAGGGCGTCACTCGGGCTACAGCGGGAGTCGCGGCGTCGGTGATCGCCCGAAGGGGTGCGGGTTCCGCGTATTCAGCGGATGGAGGCGCGATTTCCTCGTGTACGTCTATGAATGTGTCGACGACCAGTGGGTCGTACATCTTGCCGCGGCGCTCGAGGAGAATGCCAATCGCGTCCTTGTCGGAGAGTCGTGGCCTATAAGGTCGATCGGATGTCAACGCGTCGAAACAGTCGACGACTGAAAGAATTCTGGCGCCAATCGGTATGTCGGTCCCTGATAGGCCGTCTGGATAACCCGTTCCGTTCCAGCTTTCGTGATGATGGCGCACGATGGGCACCACTGGGTAGGGGAAATCAATTGCAGACAATATGTCGGCGCCAACGCTCGCGTGCAGCTTCATCTTCTCGAACTCAGCTGGTGTTAGCGGCCCTGGTTTGTTGAGAATGTATTCCGGAACGGCGAGCTTTCCCATGTCGTGAAGAAGTGCCGCCGCCTCGATGGCTTGTATGAGTTTCCCGTCTGTTACTCCTATCTTATGGGCGAGACCGACCGCATACGTTTGCACCCGTCGAATGTGTCCGTGAGTGATTTGATCCTTGGCGTCGATCGCCATAGCCAAGGTCTCAATCGTGGACATGTATAAGGCATTGAGCTGTGCCAAGTGTCGATTGGCATCCTCGACACGACCCATCGACGTCGAAAAAGTAAAATAGAGAACGATCAGCAGAGGAATGATTAGCGCCACGTAGGTAAAGTCGAGATCCTTTGTATAGCTGACTAGAAGGGCTGCGACCGAGGCGCCTCCAAAGTAGTTCAGCGACAACCAGGCGAAGTTGTCACGCCAGATTCGAAATGGCGAAAGGCGACGTTCTAGCGAAATAGCGAGAGCGATGATCCCGCTATTGAGAACGAAGTAAGCAATTGTAAAGGCAAGGAGCGGGAGTGCGATTGTGCCTACCGGAATAGGTTCGGGATTCAGAACTAGGGGTCTGGTCCCAGCGGTCAAGAAAAATACGTGCGCCGAGGTCCAAAGTGTGAGTGCTAGGGCAGAGACGTTGAATATTGATTTATACGGTGGCTGGCGTTTGCGGCGGTGGCCCCAGAGCGAAATGACCAGAGCATCGAGTGCCACCGTCAACGTCCCAGCTGCTGGTCCAAACAGAAGGACCGACGTAAAAACGAACGTTTCGGAAACTGAAATCGTCGCCGGTAGAGACGGTAACTTGATGGTGGCTGAACCACTCACTAGGGTCAGCACCGCGAGGACCGTCCAGCTCCAGCCGATCTCCTGACGCGTTAGCGCATAGAAGGAATGGGCAATTGTAAGCAAGCCCGCGCACACCACCACCACAACGTAGAGTCGAGCTTTCGTTGAAAGCGATGTGAAGGCAGATGGCATAGCGCGTGTCGGTTTTTATAACCCGGCGAAAGGCTGGCTATTCGGTCCAAACGATGATCCGCATCTCGTTCTCCAATTCTAGAATGAAGACAGGTGGGTGAGCTCGGCCGCGGGCTGTCCCTGCTCTGCTAAAAAGCGTCGGAGAATGACTGACTGTCGGTCCAGACAAGACTGTCGGTCCAGACGAGACTATCAGTCCAAACCAAGCTGTCGGTCCACACGAGACTATCCGTCCATACCAGACTGTCGGTCCAGACCAAGCTATCTGTCCAGACGAGGCTGTCCGTCCAGACCAAGCTGTCGGTCCAGACCAAGCTATCCGTCCATACCAGGCTGTCGGTCCAGACGAGGCTATCTGTCCATACCAGGCTGTCGGTCCAGACCAGGCTATCAGTCCAGACGAGGCTGTCAGTCCAGACGAGGCTGTCCGCCGGACGTAGCGCACTCCACGTCAGATTTTCGGGGCTCGATCGAAACGCAACGGCTGTTCCGTTTGTGTGATGGGTATATGAGATTCCGCCTACCGGGAGTCCAAGATCAAGTACGGCTGCTCCAAAGGCCTGCTTGCCCGACACCAGCCCCAGCGCCGCCACTACGTTCACCTCGCCCGCCCCCGCCTCGATCAACCCCGCGCCCGGCACCCGTGAGCTCGTGACCTGCAGCGCGAGCTTCGCCTGCGCCGGCGTCAGCGCCGGCTTCGCGTTCAGCAGCAGCGCCACCGCCCCCGAGACCACCGCCGTCGACATGCTGGTCCCGCTCATCTCGATATAGCCGCCAGTACCGTTGCCGTAGACCATCCGCTCCGGAAACGTCCGCGCCAGATACGAGCCCGGCGCGGCCGCCGACACGATCCGGTTGCCCGGCGCGACCAGCTCCGGCTTCAGCAGGCCGTCAATCGCCGTCGGCCCCCGCGAGCTGTAGGTCGCCATCACGTCGTCCGACCGCTGCGCGGTGCCGCGGGTGTTGCTCGCCCCCACCGTCAGCGCCAGGGGGTCGTTCCCCGGCGAGACGATCCCGCTCACGATCGGCGTGCCGCTCGCGGTCTTGCCGAAATTGCCGGCGGCCGCCACGACCACCACCCCGGACTTGACCGCACGCTCCACCGCCTGACACAGCGGGTCATCACGATAGCTTTCGAACACCGGGTGCCCGAGCGATAGGTTGACCACCCGGAGGTTGTATTGCGCGCGATGCTCCACGACCCAGTCGAGCGCCGCGATCACGTCGCTCGTCTCGCCCGATCCGTCGTTCTTGAGGACCTTCAGGCTCACCAGGTGCGCCCCTGGCGCCACGCCCGTATAGCCCGAGCTCTGGGCGCCGGCGATGATGCCGGCGACGTGCGTCCCGTGACCGTACTGATCGCGTCCCACGCCGTTCGTCTCGGTGAAGTCCACGCTCGCGACCACGCGGCCGTCCAGCCCTTTGTGGGCCGCGACGCCGGAATCGAGGACCGCCACGCCAATGCCGGTCCCGATCAGCGCGTCGACGCCGGCGAACGCGCCCTGCCAGACCTGATCGGCGCCAATCGCCGCGGTGGTGACGCTCATCAACCGCTGCACCGGCACGTCGCCGGACAGGTGCGCGACTTCGGCATCCTCGCTCAGCGCATCGAGCATCCGCTCCGGCAGTTCGAGGACCGCCGCCCCCCGGAGCCGCTTCGCGACCCGGGCCCCGTGCCGCGCAGCGATCCGGTCGAGGCCGGCGGCATCGCCGGACACGATCACGCGCACCGCGGTCTCGCGCCCCGATCCAAGCCGCGCAGCCAGATCCCGCGACACCTTGGCGCGGCCTGCCGCCTGGGCGTTGACCCCCAGCGCCAGCAACGCAAGCACGACGACGACGCGAGAGGCGTGCGACGAACGAACCGATGAAGAGTTCTGAGTCATGGCAGCTCGAGTCAAACGGGCGCGTCCCCCCGAGGACGCGCGCTGTAGTTGTGTTGGGGAGCGAACGGCGCCCCGTAGAGCACCGACCGTGCCACGGCCGAGCTTTTTGAAGACCCGAAAACCTTTGATGGTGCAGTGGATGCCATGACATGACACAGGAGGACTCCTGTTGTCATCCGAGCCGGGTTCACGTACGATCCCCGGCGCACGGCGAGGCGGGGCCAGGGTCAACTCGTTGGCTGAGGGACCGCTCCCGTTCGGAGGGTAGGGCCTACTCATCGGAAATTGCAAAAGACCGGCTGTTTTTCGCCGGCCAACAGATTGGCCGGTCAGGTCGCCTGTGACCACCACACGAAAACATCTGCTGTTTCTTGGGGTTTTACTGCTGATCGGCGGCGGGTGCCGCAAGGCGCCGGCGCCGGCGACGACGACCGGGCCGGTCCGGGGCGGGGAGCTCGTCGCGTCCCTCCGCAGCGAACCTGCCAACTACAACCGGTACTTCGACTCGAGCGCCGCCGCCGACGTCGTGGCCCTCCTCACCCAGGCGCGGCTGGTGCGGGTCAACCGCGCGACCGACACGCCGGAACCGGCGCTGGCCGAACGCTGGGAGTCGTCACCCGACGGCCGGTTGCAGACCCTCAAGCTTCGCAACGGGGTGACCTTCTCGGACGGCGCTCCCTTCACGTCCGCCGACGTCCTCTTCTCGTTCGCCGTCGCGTACGACGCGCCGGGGAGCCAGCTGGGTGAAAGCGTGATGGCCGCCGGGCAACGCCTCGAGGTCACGGCCCCCGATGCCACGACCGTGGTCGTGCGCTTCCCGGCTGCCTTCGCACCCGGCGTCCGGATCCTCGACAATCTCCCCATCCTTCCGCGCCACACACTCGAGCCCGCGCTTCGGAACGGCACGATCCGAAAAGCCTGGACCCCGTCCTCGCCGCTCGGCGACATGGCGGGTCTCGGCCCCTTCGTGCTGACCGAGCATGTCGCCGGCCAGCGCCTGGTGTTTTCGAGAAACGCCCACTACTGGCGGAGGGATCAGACCCAGAACCCGCTTCCCTATCTGGATCGGCTGGTCATTGAAGTCATTCCGGATCAGAACGCCGAAGCGCTCAGGCTCGAATCCGGCGCCACCGATCTGATGTCGAACGCGGACATCCGGCCCGACGATTACGCCCGCTTCAAGCGGCTCGCCGATCAAGGCCGGCTCACGCTGCTCGACGCCGGCGTCGGGCTCGATCCCAACGTGCTCTGGTTCAACCTCAAACCGCAGTCGGGCAAGGATCCCAGGCCGTGGCTGCGGCGAAAGGAGTTCAGACAAGCGGTCTCCTGCGGCATCGACCGGCAGGCCATCGTCAACACCGTCTATCTCGGCGCCGCGGTGCCGATCTTCGGACCAATCACCCCGCGCCACGGGGCGTGGTATTCCAGCGACGTCTCACCCTATCCGCACGATCCGGCCAGGGCGCGCCGCCTCCTCGCCGCCGCCGGCCTGACCGATCGAAACGGCGACGGCCAGCTCGAAGACGGGTCGGGAAATCCCGTACGCTTCTCGGTGCTGTTGCAGAAGGACATCACGATCCGCGAGCGCACCGTCGCGCTCCTTCAGGAACAGTTGCGCGGCCTCGGCGTCACCCTCGACATCGTGGGCCTGGACCTGGGCAGCGTCGGGAAGCGATGGGTGACGGGAGACTACGACAGCATCTTCCACGGATTCCAGGCGAGCGCGACCGATCCGGCGATGAACCTGGACTTCTGGCTCAGCTCGGGGACCAACCATTTCTGGAATCCGGGACAACCCAAACCGACGACCGACTGGGAAGCGAGAATCGACGGCCTGATGCGCCAGCAGGTCCAGGCGCAGGATCCGGCCGAGCGTCAGCGCCTGTTCAGGGAAGTCCAGCAGGTGTTTGGCGAACACGTCCCCGCGCTCTACTTCGTCGCCCCCAAGGTCACCATCGCGCTGAATCCCCGCGTCGTCAATCCGACGCCCGTGCCGCAGATCCCACAGCTTCTGTGGAGCGCGGATACCCTGGCGGTGTCCCGGCCGCGGGGCCCCCAGTAACGCGGTTCCGAGGAGCCGCCGAAACACCAGCCGTGGCGCCGCACTTCCGCTCCTTCATCCTGCGGCGCCTGGCGGCCGCCGCGGGGCTCGTCTTCGTGGTGTCGTCGGCCGCGGTCGTTCTGGCCAGGCTCACTCCCGGCGATCATTTGTCCGAGTTCGAGTTGAGCCCGGCGCAGATCGCGGCGGAACGGCACCGGCTCGGACTCGACCGGCCACTCTTCGCGCAATACGTCGACTGGCTCGGCAGACTGGCCCGGCTCGATCTTGGCGAGTCCACCCGATACCCCGGCCGCAGCGTCGCCGGTCTGATCGGCGAACGGGTCGGCAATACGCTGATGCTCGGGATCGCCGCGCTCGTGCTGGCAACTCTCATCGGCATTCCGCTCGGCGTGATCACGGGACGAGGTCGCGCAGACCCGATCAGCGTGGCGGCGCGCGGCGGGTCGGTGCTCCTGCTCGCGCTTCCTCCGGTCGTCCTGTCGCTGGGCCTGCTCTTCGTCGCCTCCAGAACCGGATGGTTTCCGGTCGGCGGACTGCCTCCCGACGGCGATGCCGCGACGATCGTGCGCTATCTGGCGATGCCGGTGCTGTCGCTCGGACTGCCGGTGGCGGCGACGCTCGAACGCCTGCAATCGCGCGCGATGGCGGACGCGCTGCGTCATCCGTCGGTGCGCGCGGCCCGGGCGCGCGGGATCTCGGGGACTCGCGTGATCTGGCGCCACGCGCTGCGCCTCTCGCTGACTCCCGTCCTCGCGGTGTACGGCGTCATCACCGGCACCCTGATGAGCGGATCCTTCGTCGTCGAGTACGTCATGACGTGGCCGGGCCTCGGCCGGCTCCTCTATGACGGCCTGATCGCCCGGGACGCCAACATCGTCGCAGGGTGCGCGGCTACCGGCGCCGCGTTTCTCGCCGTCGGCATCTTCGCCGCCGACGCGGCCCTCGCCGCCGCGGATCCGCGCGTGGCGGAGGCGCGATGACCCGATCGCGCGCGGCCGGTGCGAGCCTGTTGCTGCTCCTGGTCGTATCCTCGATCGGCGCTCCGGTACTGACGCCGCACAGTCCGCTCCGGCAGTTTCCAGACTTCGAAAACGCCCCGCCCATGTGGCCGCACCTGATCTCCGCGAACGGCAGCGTGAGGCGTCCCTTCATCAGACCGTTGCGGATGGTCGATCGGCTCGAGCGCCGCTTCGCGCCCTCCGGGATCGAAGTGCCGATTCTCTGGTTCCGCGACGGCGCGTTGTGGTCCATCGACGAAACCGATGGCCCCTGGCTTCCGCTGGGGGCCGACCCGCTTGGACGGGATGTGTTCTCGCGGCTGCTCTACGGGGCACGTCTCTCTCTTTCGGTCGCGCTCATGGCGTCCCTGGCCGCGCTCCTCATCGGCGTCGTCGTTGGCGGGTTGGCGGGGTTCGCGGGTGGTCGCGTCGACACCGCACTCATGGCCCTCGCCGACTTCATCCTGGTCCTGCCCGCCATCTTCGTCGTGCTCTCTCTGCGCGCGGCGATGCCACTGGTCCTCTCGGTCTCTCAGGTGTTCTGGACGCTGACGCTCGTCCTCGCCGCGTCCGGCTGGCCAGTCGTCGCCCGGGGAGTCAGGGGCGTCGTCTCGGCCGAGCGGCGGAAGGAGTACGCAGAAGCTGCCAAGTCGGTGGGGGCTTCCCCATGGCGAATTCTGCAACGCCATCTTTTGCCCGCGACGGCCGGTCTGCTGCTCTCTCTGGAGACGATGATGGTCCCTGCGTTCGTCGTTGCGGAGGGAACCCTTACGCTGGTCGGACTCGGATTTCCTGTTCCTGCAGCGAGTTGGGGCTCGATGCTGCGCGATGCCTGGCAGGGGAGCGCGTTCACCGACGCGCCGTGGTTGCTCGCCCCGGCGGGGGCCCTCGCCCTGACCGTCCTGGCGATGCAGCTGCTGGGCTCGACGGCCCCCCAGATCGTCGAGCCATCCAAGTAAGTCAATTAAACGGCTGATATCAATAGACTTACCTGTCAAGCCCATGTGTTCCATAGTTGGACCAGGTGGTTCGTTGTGGAACAGCGGGGCGTACGCAACAGGGTTTTCAAAGACTTAGCGCGGATACGCACCAGAAATTGTGTGAACGGTGTGCCAGAACGGGGCACGCACACCGCACACGCGTGAGCGGCCACGTCTCAGCAATTTCCGTTAAAGCCCATTATTGCAATGGCTTATACGGATCCGTCGCCAGCCCTGCCGTGGTGGCCCTGCCCTTGCTCTGCCATTGCCGGCACTACTCCTGTACATGTGCGTCCGGAGGAACGGCCAAGCCACCAACCCGCAGCTCCGTTCGAATCGTTGGTAGTCGCGGGGTGCACCGGTGGCCAGGCAAGTTTGCGCGTTGGGCTCTTGGGTCTCATCACTGCCGGTCGGCACCCGGCAGGTATCGGTAGGACACGACGTGCTCGCTCCCGCAGGCGGCTGCGTGAGGTATCAGAAGCGAAAGGAAGACAGCTTGATTCGATGGCAACGCAATCTGACGAGGGGGGCACTGGCGCTCGCCCTTGTCGTCGGGCTCGGAGGGCCGGCACTTGCCAAGTCCGGCAACTCCGGCAAGGGCAGCTCCGGCAAGCCCGATAAGCTCGACAAACTCCTGAGAGATCGCGCTGGAAAGGGCGGAACGTCGCGAGTGATCGTGACGCTGAAGCCGGGCGCCGATGTCTCTTCCGAGGTGTTGCGTCTCGGCGGCAAGCCGGGACGCAAGCTCAAGGTGATCAACGGCCAGGTGCTCGAGCTTCCGAACAACGTTCTTCGGAAGTTTGCCGAGGACTCGGACGTCGAGGGCCTTCACTACGACCGCCCCACGGGCGGCGAGATGAATCGTGTCGCGGTGACGGTCGGCGCCCGGGCGGCGCTGCTCGAGTATGGCTACACCGGAGCGGGTGTCGGCATTGCCGTCATCGACTCCGGCATCACCGGCTGGCACGACGACCTGACCTACGCTGGCTCGTCTTCTCTCGTTCGAGTGAAGAACGGACAGCGGGTGGCGGCGTTCGTTGACTTCGTCAACGGCCGAACCGCTCCGTACGACGACAACGGCCACGGCACGCACGTCGCGGGCATCATCGCCGGCAACGGCAAGGATTCGCTCGGGACCCGGGCCGGCATCGCGCCGTCCGCGCACCTGCTCGGCCTCAAGGTGCTGGACGATCACGGTCGTGGAGTGATCAGCAATGTCATCGCGGCTCTCGACTGGGTCGTGACGAACAAGGCTGCTTACAACGTGCGCGTCGTCAATCTGTCGGTGGGCGCGGCGGTGACCGAGTCCTACAAGACGGATCCGCTGACCCTGGCCGCCAAGCGCGCCGTCGACGCCGGGATCGTCGTCGTCACGGCCGCGGGGAACCTGGGGAGGAACGCCTCCGGGCAGCTTCAGTACGGCGGCATCACGGCTCCGGGCAACGCGCCCTGGGTCCTGACCGTCGGGGCGTACAGCCACCAGGGCACCGTGATCCGGACCGACGATGTGATGGCGGGGTACAGCTCGCGGGGTCCGACGGCGATCGACTTCGAGTCGAAGCCGGATGTCGTGGCTCCCGGAACGGGAATCGTTTCGCTGTCTGACGCTTCGAGCACGATGTATTACTCGAAGTCCGAGTACCTCCTCAGCGGGACGCTCCTCTCGTCCACCAAGCCGTACCTGAGCCTGACCGGCACCAGCATGGCGTCGCCCGTGGTTGCGGGCAGCGTGGCGCTGATGCTTCAGGCCAACCCGTCGCTGACGCCGAACATGGTGAAAGCGATCCTGCAGTACACCGCGCAGGTGTACCCGGGATACAACACGCTGACCCAGGGCGCCGGCTTCCTGAACACTCAGGGGGCGGTGGCACTGGCGCGCTTCTATCGCACGGCGCAGAACGGCTCGCGCCTGTGGATCCCCAGCGCCTGGAGCAAGCAGGTGATCTGGGGGAATCATCGCATCCGGGGCGGAGTCATCCGGCCCAATGCGAATGCGTTCGACCTCGGGACGATCTGGGGCGCTGCGCAGGACGGCGATGGCGACAACATCGTGTGGGGCACGCTGCTCGGCAACGATGGCGACAACATCGTCTGGGGGACCGTCGATTTCCTGAGCTCCGAGAACCTCGTGTGGGGAACGGTGCGCGATGCGGCCGGCGACAACCTGGTGTGGGGCACCAATCAGCTGGGTGACAACCTGGTGTGGGGCACCATGCTCGGCGACGACAACATCGTGTGGGGAACCGACTGCGGTGGGAGAGACTGCGACAACCTGGTGTGGGGAACCGAGATCACGGCGGACAACCTGGTCTGGGGGACGGCGGCAACGGCGGACAACCTCGTATGGGGGACCGCGGCGGTCGGCGACAACCTGGTCTGGGGCACGAGCGGTGACGTCGAAAACCTGGTCTGGGGGACGTCCGCGGAGGACGACAACATGACCTGGGGCAACTCGAGTGAAGACGCGCCCCTGTTCGACGATCCGATCGCGCCGCCGGTGAATTTCGATCAGACGGTATTCGACAGCCTGTTCGGCGTGCCGCCGGTGACGGCGCCCGCGTCCGAGCAGAACACACTCACACAACCAGTCACTTCCATCGTCAACACGATGGGCATCTCGGGGGGACTCTAATCATGGAAAAGATGCCTTATCGCGATGGCGACGCTCTGAACGTGCACGCCGCCATCGCCGGCGCTCTCGACACGACTACGACCTCGGACTGGCGGCAGGCGCTGCCGGTTCTCACCGGAACGATGGTGACGCTGCGGGAGCTCCGGCTCTCGGACGCGCCGTCGCTGCTCGCGATGCTCTCGACCGAAGAAGTGTCGCGATTCATCTCGCCGCCCCCGACCTCGGTCGAGGGCTTCGAGCGGTTCATCGCCTGGACGCACCGTGAGCGGACGGCAGGCAACTACGTCTGCTTCGCGGTCGTGCCGCACGGGATGGACACGGCGATCGGGATCTTCCAGGTCCGCCAGCTGGAACCGGGCTTCGCGACGGCCGAGTGGGGCTTCGCGATCGGCTCCGCGTTCTGGGGCTCGGGCGCATTCCTCGACGGCGCGAAGATGATCGTCGACTTCGCGTTTGACGTGGTGGGCGCTCACCGGCTGGAGGCGCGTGCGGCGGTCGCGAACGGTCGCGGCAACGGCGCGCTCCGGAAGGTCGGTGCGGTGCAGGAGGGCATTCTTCGGAAGTCCTTCCTTCGCAACGGCGAATACCTGGATCAGACCCTCTGGACGATCCTGGACGACGACTGGCGTCGGACCAAGAGCAACTGGGGGGTACGCGTCCACTGATCGTTCCGGCGTTCAGCACTGATGCTGACGCGGGATCTTCGAGGGCGGGACGTTTCGGCGTCCCGCCCTTCTTTTTTGCTTGCGGTACACCGGTTGCACAATTGAGGGAGGCGTCGAGCTCGACGGATGGCTCGACGACCGGAGGAACCATGCCGCGCCGACTGGCCCCTGCTGCGACCGCTGTGCTCGTGTTGACCATCGCCGCGTGCGCGACCAATCCGGCGACAGGGAAAAAAGAGTTCTCGCTGATGAGCGAGGCGCAGGAGATCGAGCTCGGGAAGAACATGGATGGCGAGGTCCGCCGTGAGATGGGCCTCTACGAGGACGCCGAGCTCCAGCGTTACGTGGAGTCGGTCGGTCTGCGGCTGGCGCGTGCGTCTCAGCGGCCGAACCTGCCATGGCACTTCGCGGTCGTCGATGAGCCGGCCGTCAATGCCTTTGCGCTTCCTGGCGGCTATATCTATCTCACCCGCGGCATCCTTCCATTCCTCGACAGCGAAGGAGAGCTGGCAGGCGTGCTGGGGCATGAGATCGGCCACGTGACCGCACGCCATTCCGCTCAGCAGTACACGAAGGCCACCAGCGCGGGCCTCGGCGTCCAGCTCCTCAGCATCTTCGTGCCCGAGGCCCGGCCGTTTCAGGGTCTGACGGAAACCGCCCTCGGGGTGCTCTTCCTCAAGTACGGCCGAGACGATGAGCTGCAGGCTGATCGGCTGGGAGTGGATTACACCGCGAAGACCGGATGGAATCCTGCGGGTGTGGGCAACATGCTGCGGACGCTTGCCCGGCTCGACGAAGCCAGCGGCAGCCGGCGTGGGGTGCCGAACTGGCTCTCGACGCACCCGGCGCCTGCCGATCGCGTGGAGAAGGTGCAGGCCTACATCTCGGAGAGCGGCGTGCCGGTTGGCACCGCGGGCCGAACGGACGGCAACAGCGCGGAGTTCCTGCGCCGCGTCGATGGCGTCGTGTTCGGCGACAGCCCTCGTCAGGGCATCGTCCGCGGCAACACGTTCCTTCATCCCGATCTGCGGCTCTCGATTGCGTTTCCGCGAGGCTGGGAGATCCAGAACTCGCGCGAACAGGTCGTGGCCAAGCCGGCCGATCGCGACGAGTTCATGATCCTGCAACTGGTCCCGAACGCATCCGGCTCGATCGAGCAGGTGGCGCGCGGCACGATGGCCAACGCCGGCTTCCGGCAGGTGAACGGCGATCGCGCGCAGGTGAACGGGCTGGATGCCTACGTCGGCACGTATCAGGGGCAGGTTCAAGGCCTTGGCAATGTCGTGACGCTCGCCGCGCACATCGTGCACGATCGCAACGTCTATCTGTTCGCGGGTCTGGCGCCGCCGAATCTGTACCAAGGGGCGCAGCGCGAGTTCGGCGAGAGCATCCGATCGTTCCGCGAGTTGAGCCGGCAGGAGGCCGCGAACATCCGCCCGAACCGCGTCGATCTCTACACCGTGCGCCCGGGCGATACGTGGCAGGGCATCGCCGAGGCCAACGACAATGTCGTGAAGCCTTCGACGCTCGCGATCATGAACAACTACGAACCCTCGCAGCCGCCGCGGACGGGCGATCGCATCAAGATCGTCGTGCAGGGCTGAGGACCGGGCGTAGACTGCAGGGGATGCGAAAGCTCGGCCGCGCCCTCGCGGCGCTGTTCGCCGTGGGGTTTGCCGGCGCGGCCTATCTTTACCTCTCGCTTCCTGACGTGCGTTCGCTTCGCACGCAGAACCCCGAGACCACGGCCTTCATCGAGCTGCGCGCGCGCGAGGCGCGCGTGAAGGGCCTGCCGCCACGGCGGGTGCAGAGATGGGTCGGCTACGCGCGCATTTCTCCAAATCTGAAACGCGCGGTCCTCGTCGCCGAGGACTCCGGCTTCTGGCAGCACGAGGGCATCGACTTCGAACAGATGAAAGAGTCGATGGAGGTCAACATCGAGCGGCTCGAGTTCGCGCGCGGCGGCAGCACGATCACGCAGCAGCTCGCGAAGAATCTGTATCTCTCTCCGTCGAAGAATCCGATCCGCAAGGTGCGCGAGATCCTGATCGCGCGCCGGCTCGAGGCGGAGCTCACCAAGCAGCGGATCCTGGAGCTCTATCTCAATGTGATCGAGTGGGGCGACGGGATCTACGGTGCGGAAGCGGCGGCGCGAACCTACTTTGCCAAACCGGCCGCCGACCTCGGACCGTCGGAAGCCGCGCTTCTCGCCGGCGCGATCGTGAACCCGCGGCTGTTGACGCCCGCGCACCCCACGGCGCGACTCCGCCGCCGGCAGCAGATGATCATGCGGCGCATGGGGGCGGTGACGCCGCCGCCCGTCGTGGCCGAAACGCCGACCGGTCCGGCGGGTCCGGCGGACACCGGAACCATCGAACCACTGCCCATCGCGCCTGAAACCGGAGCCCCGAGCGTGCTGCCCGGCGAGAGCGTTCCGGCGGTCCCGCCGGGCCCGCCTCGCCCGTGCGAGCGCCCCCCTTGTGGCTAATTAACGGCTAAGTGACTGACAGCTCGGCCTTTGATTCGTACTGCTCACCTTGACACTTTTGTCGGATCGCGCGTATAGTTCCAAACGTTCCTGCTTCACATAGCTCCCTAGGAAGCGGCAAGGACGCGGGCCGGCCAGCGCTAGCTGTGCTGTCGGTTTGGCGTGTCTCGCATGATCAATTACACGGAGCGCATTGCGCTGCTGATGGAGGACGTCTGCCGCCGTACGCCGCGGCTGGCGTTCATTGATCTCAAAGAGATCCTGATTTTCGGCAGGTTTGGCCGTTCGCACACCGAGGGAGCGTTTGCGACCTGCCATTGCCTCACCCTGCCCGAGAGCGAGCCCGGGTATTACTTCTGGCGCGACCGCGCGACGGGTGAGCTGACCCGCCGCTCCGAATGGTTCGTCACCAAGTCGCCGGACGTGAAGATCGGCGCCACCCGGATCAAATACCTCATCTCCTTCGTGCTGCCGCGCTTCTGCGATCAGTCGCTCGAGCGTTCCCGCAAGTCCGATCTGTATCCCGCGACCGCGCCCGGCTGGCTGGCCAAGCTCGACACCGTGATCCACGAGCTCTACCACATCGATCCGGAAGCCGCCGGCATTCGCAAGTTGATCCGCGCGGACGGCAGCGATTCTCCGCACTCGCACGGGCCCGAGTTCTACGTGGAGGTCGCGGAGATGGTCCAGTCCTACCTGTCGAGCGGAGCGGACCCCGGAATGTACGAGTTCCTCCAGCACGATTTTTCGGGTCTGACCTCCCAGTTCGGCGGAGTGGTCTCAACCACGTTCCGGAATTTCCCGTCTTTCCCTCAGCGCTACATGCAAGCCGTCGAGATGCCCGTCGACCCGAGCGTTCGGCTCGAACCGATCAAGCCACCCTCGCAGCCCGTGCTCTACACGGCCGACGATCTCCAGATGCGCCAGTTCCTCGAACAGACGACGCGGCGGTTGACGAGGAAGGGTGCGCACCAGGCAGCGTGACGTTCCTGTTAGAGCCTGCCGCGCCGTAGCGCGAAGCGCGAAGGCGGGCGCTACGGCGCGGCAGGCTCGACCGATGATCAGGCCATGCTGCGACTCGCGGTTCTGCTGCTGCTGACCCTCCTGGCTGCCGGCTGCGCCTCCTCCGGCGCAGTGCCGGCGCCATTCCCGGTCCCTGGCCCGGCGGCGCCTTCCGCCCCTCTCCCGGAACCCCTCGTCGACCTTCCGAGACCACCCGTCGTCGGCACGGCTCTGTCGCTCCAGGGCGCGCCGTATCGGAACGGAGGGGCGGACCCTTCGGGCTTCGACTGCAGCGGGTTCGTCGCCTATGTCTTCGCGCAGCAGGGTTTTGCGTTGCCGCGGACGGTTTCGGAGCAGTTCGATGCCGGGAGGGATGTCCCGGCGGCCTCCCTGGCGCCCGGGGATCTGGTCTTCTTCAGCACCGTCGCCCCAGGAGCCACCCACGTCGGCATCGCCATCTCAACCGATCAATTCGTGCACGCCCCCAGTTCGGCCGGCGTGGTCAGGGTCGAGCGCCTGACGGCGCCCTACTGGAGCAGCCGATTCGTGGGTATCCGCCGGGTGATGTAAGCGATCCGAAGGGGCGGCGGCCTCCTCCCGGGACGGTAGATCTCCGTAAGCCCCTGTAAACATTGACAGTTTACGCAGTCCTCAGGCACAATAACTCAGGCTTATATGGAGCAGACGCTCCTCCTGAACGCCACGTACGAGCCGCTCAAGGTCGTCCACTGGCAGAAAGCTGTCACGCTTTGGTGCCAGGGGAAGGTCGAAGTCATCTCTTCGTACGAGCGGGAAGTCCGGTCGCCGTCCTTCAGTTTCAAGCTCCCGTCGGTCATTCGCCTGCTGCGCTACATCAAGATCAAGCGCAACATCGATTACGTGCCGTTCTCCCGTGCCAACATCTACGCCCGTGACGGCCATTCCTGCCAGTACTGCGGGGACGCGTTCTCGACAGCGGACCTGACATTCGATCATGTACTGCCGGTCGCCCAGGGCGGCCGAAAAGACTGGGAAAACATCGTCACGTGCTGCGTGTCCTGCA
>Ga0075423_10002500_pt1 | contig 16709 bp, 13 predicted proteins | sample SoiMethybrSBSTD2_FD_80114 | JGI IMG/M metagenome (GOLD analysis project Ga0075423, IMG submission 80114) | Bulk soil microbial communities from a Populus tree surrounding site in Tennessee, USA - Soil MetaG P. TD hybrid SBSTD2 | ecosystem: Environmental > Terrestrial > Soil > Tree plantation...
CTTCGTAGCTGCCGTCATAGCGGACCTGCCGGACCTGATCGAGATCGATGGCATCGAGCGCGGCGCGGATGGCGCGGGCGGCGGCGACCGGCACGATGCCCCGCTCGGTCAGCATGACGAGGTGCGCGTAGTGAATCGCCATCAGCGGCGCCAGGAAGTGAGCCTTGGCGTCCTCGAAGTTGTCGTTCAGGACGGCGGCGACGTAGTCAGGCGAGAACTTCACCGATCAGCTCCCGGTAGAACGTCTCGTAGCGCGGCACGATCAGATCCGCGCAGAACTTCTCGGCGACCACCCTCCGGCCGGCCTCGGCGACGGCTGCGTGGAGCTGTGGATCGGTGAGCAGCGCGACTCCGCTGTCAGCCATTCCGTCGAAGTCGTCCAGATGGTGCAGGAAGCCGGTGCGGCCGTGGTCGATGACCTCAGCGAGCCCGCCCACCTTCGAGGCGACGACGGGCACGCCGCAGGCCATGGCCTCGAGCGCGGCGAGGCCGAAGCTCTCCTGCAGCGATGTCAACAGGAACAGGTCCGCGATGGACAGCAGCGGAACGACCTGGTCCTGCTCGCCCAGCACTTCGACGCGATCCTCGATGTCGAGGCTGCGGGCGCGGTCGCGGGCCTTCACGAGATCGGGACCGTCCCCCACGAGCAGCAGCCGCGCCGGCACCCGCACCGCGATCCGCGCAAACACTTCCACCACCGCCTCGACCCGCTTCACGGGGCGGAAGTTCGACATGTGCACGACCAGCTTCTCGCCGTCGCTGCAGCGGTATCGATCGCGCACGTCCGGACGCGGCTGGCGGCGATAGCGGTGGCAGTCGAGGAAGTTCGGAATGACGCGGATGTCCCGCTTCACGCGCATTTCGCGATACGTATCCGCGCGGAGACTCTCGGACACCGCGGTGACGCCGTCCGACTGTTCGATCGAGAACGCCACCGTCTCGGAATACGACCGGTCGCTCCCGACCAGCGTGATGTCCGTCCCATGGAGCGTGGTCACGACCCGCGGCACGCGCGCGTCCGCCGCGGTGCTCTCGAGGATCTGCCGGGCCAGGTAGGCAGCGGTCGCGTGCGGCACCGCGTAGTGGGCGTGCACGATGTCGAGCGCGCACTCCCGTGCCACGTGCACGATGCTGCTGGCCAGCGAGAGGACGTACTGCGGCTCGCGAAACAGCGGATACGCCGGCGTGTGGACGCGGTGGAACGACAGACCGGGCTGGTACTCCGAATACCGGAACGGCGGCTCCGTGCTCAGCAGGTGCACCTCGTGGCCGCGCTCGGCCAGGCTCTTGGCCAGCTCCGTCGCCACGATGCCACTGCCGCCGACCGAGGCATAACAGACGATGCCGATGTTCACCGGCGAGCCCCCGGCGGCCGGGAACCCTCGTGCCGGAACAGCGAGTCACGAAGCAGCGGTTCCGTGACGACGAGGCCTTCCGCGAAGGCGACGCCGGTGAGCGCCCCGAGGTGTGCGTCGCGGCTCTCGATCAGCTGCTGAAACCGCGGCGACGTGAGCCGCGTATCGACGCCGGAGCCCGCCGTGGGAGTGAACTGGCTGCGATGACAGGCGAGCGCGTCCCGCTTCCGTTGATAGTGGTCGGAGACGTCGACCGCGAACGACACGGGACCCGAGTCGTTGATGAAGTAGAAGCAGATCCAGTCCGGGCGCCAGCTCTCAGGCGCATCGGGCAGCTCGAAGCGGCGGAGCCCGCCGCGGAAGACGGCCTGCCGCAGCACGTCGCTGGCGGCGCGATGATCCGGGTGTCGATCGTCCCAGTACGGGATCGCGACCGCGCGCGGCCGGGCCTCACGGACCAGGCGCACGATGTCGGCGACCTGCGCATCGGCGCCGGTGATCCCGCCGTCGGGCCAGCGCAGATTGACGCGCCAGGCGGCTCCGAGCACCACGCGCGCCGCTTCGGCCTCCGCTTCACGCTCCTCCGGCGTCCCGTTCGATCCCAGCTCGCCGCGCGTGAGGTCGCACAACCCGACGCGATCGCCGCGCGCCGCATGCAGCGCCACGGTCCCGCCCAGGCCGATCTCGATGTCGTCGGGGTGAGGGCCGAAGGCGAGGAGGTCGACGGGGGCGAGCTTACTCAAATCCCAAGCTCCAAGCTCCAAATCCCAACGCAATCCCAATAGCCAAATCCCAATACAGATCCCAATACAAGTCCCAAGCCCGAGGAAATGCCCAACGGTTTTGGAAGTTGAACTTGGAGCTTGGGATTTGGGGGTGCATTGGGATTTGGAGCTTGGAGCCTGGGATTTGATCTCAGAAAGAGAACTTGACTCCAACCTGCATTTGCCGCTGATCGTAAGCTCTCGACCCCGGGAACGGCTCCGTTGAGGTCCGATCCCCGGTCGCCGTCGTCGTCACGTCGCGCGTCACCGCGGAGACGTTTCGGGCGTTGAACAGGTTCTTCGCCTCGAAGAACAGCTCGACGCGGCGGCTCTCCCGGACCGGCACGAAGCGCGAATAGCGCAGATCGAGGAACACGACCCGCCCGAGCCGTCCGGCATTGCGCTCGAGGCCGTTCGGGCGATCGTTCGTGACGCCGTCCTGATTGAGATCGGTGCGCGAGCGGATGTTGAACGGCAGGCCGCTGTTGGCCTGCAGGATCAGGCCGACCTGATTGTTGTTCGCGAGCGCGGCGACCCAGCCGGCGCCCGCGACCTCCGGGGCCAGGACCGTGGACACGGCGAGCGTGTGCGTCTGGTTGAACGGGGCGACGGCCCACTCCCGATCGAGATTGGTCGGATCGGAGACGCGATCGTCGGCGCTGCCGACCACGTAGGTGCCGGTCAGCGGCGCGTTGTCCTCGGCTTTCGCGAGCGTGTAGGTCGCCTGCGCCTGGACTCCCCGGGTCATCCGCTTCGTGAGGGTCGCGGTCAGCGCGTGGTACTTCGCCTCCGCGATCGACTGGAAGACGTTGACGTGATCGAAGGTCGGATCGCGGCGCGTCGCGGCGCTGACGGCGCTCGAGAAGATCGGGCGGCCGTCGGGCAGCGTCGTCCCCGTCGGAATCAGGTTCACGTCCATCAGGACCGGGAGCTTCCGGCCGATCGAGCTGACGTAGCCGACGGCGACCGACAGGTCGGCGGCGAGCGCGCGCTCGAGCTGCACGTTCGTCAACCACGCCGACTGCGTCCGGAACGCGGGATCGACCGCGGTGATGCTCTGGCGCGGCAGCGTGAAGCCCGCCGGCGTGTTGGCGAGCGACGCGGGAAACACCGGGGCGCCCGCGCTGGTGCCGGCCAGCTGCACCGTGTAGCTGCGGGGGTCGCCGTTGTTGAGGATGGCGTTGTCGTAGAAATCGAGCAGCGGCGGCTCGTACATCAGGCCGACCGACGCGCGCAGCACGGTCTGCGCGCGGCTGTCGAGCGACCACGACACGCCGGCGCGAGGTCCCCAGTTGTTCTTGTCGATGGTGAAGTCCTGCGAGTAGCTGTTCGCGGCGAAGGTCCGCGCCGCCGGCACGTCGAACAGGTCGTAGCGCACGCCGTACAGGAGCTTGATCCGGTCCGTGATCTGCCAGTCGTCCTGCACGAAGAGGCCGTAGAACGCCGAGCTGTAGCTCGCCGTGAGATCACCGAAGTCCTGACGGAACGTCGTGTAGCCGAGCGGCGCGCTGCCGGCCACCGCCGCGAGATACGCGTCGACGGTCGGGAACGTGTACTCGAACCGCTCGCCGCGCACGCGATCGTCGGCGATGAACTGGGCGTCCAGGCCGGCCTTGACGCTGTGCTTGCCGCGCACCCAGGTGAAGTTGTCGATCGCCTGCCAGATCCCCTGCTCGAAGTCGAAGCCCACCGAATTCGTGTCGCCGATCCGCGGACCGCCGAACTGCGCGATCCCCGACACGGTGATCGCCGGCCCGGCGACCGCGCTCGGCGCGGCGGTCCGGAACTGATGGCGCCGTGCGTACTGGACGCGGAGCTCGTTCAACGCCGACCCGCCGAGCGTCGACACCAGCTGCGCCGAGGCCGAATCCATGCGATCGGTGAAGTCCGTCGCGCGATCGGGGGTCGTCAGCCCGCCGCCGATGTTCGACTCCGAGAAGTTCTTGAACAGGAAGTAACGCGCCGAGAGCCGATGGTTCTGTGTGAACTGGTGATCGACCTTGCCGAAGCCGAAGTTGACCGACTGGTTCGCCGGAATGACCCCGCTCGCCGGCAGCGTGATGCCCAGCCGGGACGCGTTCGCGGGCGTGACCGTGATGACCTGGCCTCCGGTGATCAGGCTGCGATCGACGAACTCGTAGGCGCCGAAGAAATGCGTCTTGTCGCGGAGCACGGGACCGCCCACCGTGCCGGTCAGGTCGTTGACCTCGGTGTCGGGCTTCCGTGCCGTGGTGGCAAGAAAGTACGGCCGCTCCGACATGGCGTTCCGCCGGAATCGGAAGCTGCCTGAACCCCGGATCGCGTTGGTGCCCGAAGGGGTGATGGCGTTGTAGACCATCCCCGTGGTCTGGCCGAACTCCGGCGCGAACCCGTTGGTGATGACCTTGACCTCGCGCACCAGGACTTCCGACACGGGCAGCATCCGCAGGCCGGCCCGATCCTTCTCGGTGTTGGTGTTGCCGTCGAGCTGATAGTTGGTGTGCATCTGCGACCCGTTGGCATTGATGCGCGGGACCCCGAACTCGTTGTTCTCGTAGCCGGTGACGTTGGCCTGCAGGAACGCGAAGTTGTAGGGATTGCGGGACACGAGCGGCAGGTTGTGAATCTCCGCATCGCCGATCGTGCGGCCGAGGTCGATCCGGCCCGGCTGCGCGACCGGCGACTCGCTCCTGACGGTCACGATCTCGGCCACATTGCCCACGCCGAGCTCGATGTTGGCGACGATGGTCTGGCCGGCGCTGAGGGTCAGGCCGGTCTGCTCGTATTTGCGGAAGCCCTGGAGCTCGGCGCTGATCGTGTACCCGCCGAGCGGCAGCAGCAGCGCGCGGTAGACGCCCTGCTCGTTGGTAAGGGTCGAGCGCGCGGCGCCGGTGTCGGTGTTCGTCACCGTGACCGTCACAGCCGGCAGCACCGCTCCGCTGCCGTCTCGTACCGTTCCTTCAATGTTGCCGTTGGCCGCCTGCGCCTGCGCGAACGCCAGAGCCGGCATCGCTATTGCCCAGATAACGCACACGACCCGACCGGCCGAAACCCTGAACATCGTGCCCTGCCTTCCCGACGACCTCACGCGTGCGGTGCCGCGCGCGCTCCTGAATCACGTCAACTCTCGTGTAATCTGCGAGTTGCCGCGAGTATACAATGCGCATGCGAACCGTTGTGGTGCCGCGGCCGTCCTAGTAGAGACGCCCGGCGCCCGGCTTCCGATCCTCGGTGACCGCCATCAAAACTGAAACCACTGCTCCGAAGCGGGCCAAACCGCTGGCTGCCCTCTGGCGGCGATTGCCGCCTTTGCCGCCGCGCTGGCGGCGGTATGCCTTCTTCGGCCTCGGCATCCCGCTCATCCTGCTGTGCGCGGTGATGTCCTACTACTGGGTGGTCTTCTCCCGGATGATCGACGCCCGCATGAGCGGGGAGATGACGCGGACCGATCCGCGCGTCTTCGCGCGCCCGTTCGAGCTGCATCGCGGGCAGTCGCTCACCCAGCGGCAGCTCGTCGATCGGCTCAACGACCTCGGCTACGCCCATCGTCCGCGCAGCGAGCAGCCGGGCGAGTTCACGGTCGGCCGGGACGCGATGGTGATCATTCCGCGGGAGGGAGACCATCAGGGCCAGGTCGTCCGCCTGGTGTTCGGCGGCCGGCCCCCGAAGAGCACCGAGGCCACGCGGATCGATGCGATCGAGCTGCCGGGCACGAAGAAACAGCCCGAGCGCATCACGCTCGACGCGCCGCTCATCACCGCGCTGGTCGCCGACGCGCGCGAGAAACGGCGGGACGTCCCGCTCCAGGTGATCCCCCAGCCGATGATCCAGGCGGTGCTGGCGATCGAGGACCGGCGCTTCTACGACCACCCGGGCGTCGACCCCATCGGCGTCGCCGGCGCGGTGTTCCGCAACATCTTCGGCAACAAGACCTACACCGCCGGCGGCAGCACGATCACGCAGCAGCTGGTCAAGAACACCTTCCTCACGCCGGAGAAGACGCCCAAGCGGAAGATGACCGAGTGGTTCATGTCGGTCGTGCTCGAGACGCGGCTCTCCAAAGACCAGATCCTGCAGCTGTATCTGAACGACGTGTCGCTCGGGCAGCGCGGATCGTTCGCGATTCACGGCGTCGCCGAAGCGGCGCGGCTGTTCTTCGGGAAGGACATCGCCAACATCAACGCGGTGGAAGCGGCGACGATCGCCGGCGTGATTCAGTCCCCCTCGCGGCTGTCGCCGTTCAACAATCCCGAGCGCGCGAAGGATCGCCGGAACGTCGTGCTGCGCGCGATGACCGAAACCGGCTTCCTCACCGAGGCGGCCGCCGAGCGCTGGGTCCACGAGCCGCTCGGCATCGCCGCCCGCGCGCTCGAGGCCGAGGCGCCGTACTTCGTCGATTACGTGAGCCAGGAGCTGCAGGCCAAGTACCCGTCGGCGGGCACGGTCGACGTCTACACGACGCTCGACCTGCACCTCCAGCGGCTCGCCCAGGACGCGCTCCGCGACGGGCTCACGCGTCTCGACGAGATCCTGGCGCGGCGCAGGCGCCGGCCCCAGGCGGCGCTCATTGCGGTCGATCCGCGGACCGGCGAGGTCCTCGCGTTCGTGGGCGGTCGCTCCTACAACCAGTCGCAATACAACCGGGTCGTGTCGGCCCGGCGTCAGCCGGGATCGGTGTTCAAGCCGTTCGTCTACCTCGCGGCGTTCGAGCACGCGCAAGCCGAGGGGCGCACCGATCTCACGCCGGCGACGGTGGTGCTCGACGAACCGACGTCGTTCGTGTTCAACGCGCAGACCTGGACGCCGCGCAACTACGACGGCGAGTACGACGGCCCGATCACGCTGCGCCGCGCGCTCGCGCTGTCGCGCAACATCGCGGCCGCGAAGGTGGCCGAGAACGCGGGGTACGAGGAGGTCGCCGCGCTCTGGCGCCGGGTCGGCGCGGGCACGCCGCCGCGGCCCTACCCCGCGATCGCGCTCGGCGTCTTCGAGGCCACCCCGTTCGAGATTGCCACGGCCTACACCATGTTCCCGAACGGGGGCACGATCCGGCCATTGAGCGCGATCTCGCGCCTCGTCGCGAAGGGCAAGGATCTGCCGCTCCAGTCCGAGAAGCCGCGCACCGTCGCTCGTCCCGACACGACCTTCCTCGTGACGAACATGATGCGCAGCGTGATCAACGAAGGCACGGGCGCCGGCGCACGCGCGGCCGGCTTCGCGCTGGACGCGGCTGGCAAGTCCGGGACGACCAACGACCTGCGCGACGCGTGGTTCGTCGGGTTCACCCCCGAGCTCCTGACGGTCGTCTGGGTCGGGATGGACGACAACCAGCCGGTCGGCCTGAGCGGCACTCAGGCGGCTCTCCCGATCTGGACCGCCTTCATGACCCGCGCGCTGGCGGGCCACGGCAGCCTGCCCTTCAACGCCCCCGACGGAATCACGTTCGTGGACATCGATCGCGATACCGGAAAGATCGCCGCGCCAGGGTGCCCACGGATGTTCAAGGAAGCGTTCCTCTCGGGCACGGAGCCGACAGAGGTCTGTCAGCTGCACGGATTTTGAGAACTGACGCTGACAAGGGATAAGGGACAAGGGACAAGGGACAAGGGACAAGGGAGAAGCAAGGGCGGAAAGGCCGAGGTGGCGGCGCGTCCACGTCAGGTAAGATCTCTCGTTGGCCGTGCGAAGAATTCGGCCGCCGTTTTCACCCGGTTTGTCCAGGATGTTGCTTTGAATACACGCTCCTTCGTGGTCCCTGCCCTGGTGGCGCTGTGCGCCGTGACCGCCTGTCAGAAGAATCCCGCGGAACAGACCGCCTCGGCCCAGACGCCCGCGCAGGGACAGAAGCCCGCCGAGCAGCCGCCGGCGCCGCCGAAACCCATGCCGGCCGAGCTCCCCGACGTCCTGGCACGGGTCAACGGCCAGCCGGTCACCAGGACCGACTTCGAGCGGCTGATCAAGAACGTGGAAATGGGACGCGGTCCGATCCCCGCCGAGAAGCGGGACGAGGTGATGCGCGCCGCGCTCGATCAGCTGATCACCTACACCGTGCTCAAACAGGAAGCGGCCACGCGCAAGCTCGCGGTCGCCGACACCGACGTCGACGCCCAGGTCGCGGAGATGCAGAAGCAGTTTCCGAGCGAGGCCGAGTTCACCAAGGCGCTCGCGGCGCGCAACACGACCGTCGCGCAGCTCAAGGCCGATGCCCGGGCCGACATGGGGATCAACAAGATGATGGAGGCCGAAGTCGCCGGCGCCGCCGCGGCCACCGACGCCGACGCGAAGGACTTCTACGACAAGAATCCCGACAAGTTCAAGCAGCCGGAATCGATCCGCGCGAGCCACATCCTCGTGATGGCGGGCAAGGAGGCTGACGAGCCGGCGAAGAAGGCGGCGCGGACGAAGATCGACGGGGTCCTCAAGCGGGCGCGCGCGGGCGAGGACTTCGCGGCGCTCGCCAAGGAGAACTCGCAGGACGGCAGCGCGGCGCAGGGCGGCGATCTCGGCTTCTTCCCGCACGGCCAGATGGTGCCCGAGTTCGATCAGGCCGCGTTCGCGCTCAAGCCCGGCGAGATCAGCGAGGTGGTCACCACCCAGTTCGGCTACCACATCATCAAGCTGACCGAGAAGAAAGACGCCTCGATGGTGCCGTTCGAGACCGTGAAGCCGCGAGTGCTGGAGTTCCTGACGAACCAGAAGAAGCAGGAGCGCGTGAACAGCTTCATCGACGAAGCCAAGAAGCGCGCGAAGATCGAGGTGCTGGTCTGAGCGAAGAGGTCCTCGCGGCGGCGGCCGATGCCCTCCGGCGCGGCGATCCGGTCGCGCTCGTGACGGTCGTGCGCGCCAACGGCTCGACGCCGCAGCGTGCCGGCGCCAAGATGCTCGTCTTTCCCGACGGCCGGACCATCGGCACCATCGGCGGCGGCTGCTACGAGAACGATGCCTTCTGGAAAGCGCGGGAGGCGCTGGCGACCGGCAAGCCGGCGCTCCTCCATTACGAGCTGAACGACGACTTCGCACAGGAGAACGGGCTCGTCTGCGGAGGGCAAATGGACGTGCACATCGATCCGCTCGAGCCGACGCCCCGCCTCTTCATCGTCGGCGCCGGGCACGTCGGCTGGCATCTCGGACGGCTCGCGGCCGACGCCGGCTTCCGCGTCCACGTCGTCGACGATCGAGAGAAGTTCGCGAACGCCGAGCGCTTTCCCGGCGCCGAAGAAGTCGTCGCCGAACCCATCCCCGACTGGCTCCACCGCTCCGAGCTCCCGGCTTCAGCGTTCGTGGTGGTGGTGACCCGGGGCCACACTCACGACCTGGACGCCATGCGGGCCCTTGCCGCGCGCGACGTTCGATATCTCGGCCTGATCGGCAGCCGGGCGAAGGTCAGCAAGATATTCGCGCGCCTCCTCGAGGAGGGCATGCCGCCCGAGTGCCTGGCGCGGATCCATGCCCCGATCGGCCTCGACATCGGGGCGGTCACGCCGGCCGAGATCGCCATCAGCATCATGGCGGAGCTCGTCGCCATCCGCCGCGGCGTCGACACGGCCGCCCTCGCGATGAAACGGCTCAAGATCGCCGGCTCCTGATCGCGGCCGTGGCGTCGCTGCTGATTCGCAACGCGACCGTCATCGCGATGGACGACCAGCTGTCGATCGCTGCCGGTGACGTCTCGGTACGCGACGGCAGGATTGCCGCGATCGGGCCGGGACTCGACAATTCCCACGATACGGTGATCGACGCGCGCGGCGGCTACCTCCTGCCCGGCTTCATTCAGACGCACGTCCACCTCTGTCAGACGCTCTTCCGCGGCTTCGCCGACGACCTGCCGCTGCTCGACTGGCTGCGGCTGCGCGTCTGGCCGATGGAGGCGGCCCACTCTCCTTCCACGCTTCGCGCCTCGGTGCGGCTCGCGGCCGCGGAACTGCTTCGGACGGGCACGACCTCGGTGCTGACGATGGAGACCGTGCACGATACGGATGTCGTGTTCGAGACGCTGGCCGAGCTCGGGCTGCGCGCGACGGTCGGCAAGTGCATGATGGACTCGGACCGTGAGGTTCCACGCCGCCTCCAGGAACAGACCCGGGCGTCGATCGACGAGAGCCTGGCGCTGAAACGCCGGTGGCACGGCGCCGCGAACGGGCGGCTCCGCGCGGCATTTGCGCCCCGCTTCGCGGTCTCCTGCTCGAGGGCGCTGCTCGAAGCGGTCGGCTCGCTGGCGGCGTCGGAGGAGGCGCTCGTGCACACGCACGCCTCGGAGAACCGCGACGAAGTGGAGGTCGTGCGGCGGCTGTCCGGTGGATTCTCGAACCTCGAGTACCTGGCCGAGACCGGACTCGCCAGCCATCGCCTCTGCACGGCGCATTGCGTCTGGGTGACCGAGGCGGAACAGGCACTGCTCGCCGAGCGCGACGTCAAGGTGATGCACTGTCCGGGCTCGAACCTGAAACTGGGCTCCGGCATCGCACCGGTCGTGGAGATGCGGCGGCGCGGGATTTCGGTGTCGCTCGGCGCGGACGGCGCGGCCTGCAACAACCGGCTGGACATGTTCGACGAGATGCGGCTCGCGGCGACGCTGCAGGCCGTGCGGCAGGCGCCCGGGGCGCTGCCCGCTCGCGACGTCGTCTGGATGGCGACCCGGGAAGGCGCGCGAGCGCTCGGGCTCGAGGCCGACATCGGCTCGATCGAGGTGGGCAAACGCGCGGACCTGATCCTCATCGACACCGAGAGGCCGCATCTCTCGCCGGCCGTCGACCCCTGGTCGGCGATCGTCTACAGCGCGAGAGGGACCGACATCCGCACGGTCGTGGTCGACGGCGCCGTGCTCGTGCACGAGTTCGCCCTGACGAGGCTGGACCCACGTGAGGTCGCGGCCGAGGCACGTACGGCGGCCGCGGAGCTCGCCGGCCGGGCAGGTGTGTAACCGCATCGGGTATAATCCTTAGCAGTCGCTGCTTGCGAGTGCTAAACCACCATGCCGATGCATCCTGAGCTTCCCGAACGGGATAGGCGCATCCTCGGCGTGCTGGTCCAGGGTTACATCGACGACGGGGAACCGATTTCGTCGCTGTGGCTGGCCAGCCGCGGCTTTGGTGTGTCCTCGGCCACGCTGCGGAACGTGCTGGCCCGGCTGGAGGAAGGGGGCTACGTGCGCCAGCCGCACACGTCAGCCGGGCGGGTCCCGACCGACCTGGGCTATCGGTGCTACGTGGACCAGCTGCTGATCGAGCGCCGCTCCTCGCGCGCCACGCCACAGGTCGAGGCGCGGCTGCGGCGGGCCGGCACGGTCGACGATCTGCTGTCGCACGCCTCGCAGGAAGTGGCCCGGGCCTCACAACAGCTCAGCTTCGCAATCGCGCCGGACGGCGGCAGCGCCACGCTCGAGCATCTGGAGTTCGTGCCGCTCGACGCCGGGAAGATCCTGGTCGTGGTCGTCTCGACCGGAGGGCACGTTGCCCACAAGGTCATCACGCCGTCGGAACCGCACGAGCCCATCGAGCTGCAACAGGCCGCGAACTATCTCAACAGCGAGTTCAAGGGACGCTCGCTCGATGCGGTCCGCCAGGCGGTGATGCAGCGGCTGCAGGAAGAACGCACCCTCTACGACGAGCTGATGGCGCGGGCGCTGCGGCTGGCGAGCACCACGTTCGCGGACATGACCTCGCAGCCCGCGGTCTTCATCCAGGGCACGTCGCTGCTGCTCGAGGACATCGGCGGCGAAAGCCCGGACATCACACTCGAAACGCTGCGCACGCTGCTGCGGATGATCGAGGAGAAGACCCGCCTGATCCAGCTGCTGGACGACTATCTGAGCGGCGACGCTCTGACGATCGTCATCGGATCCGAACATCACTGGCCGGATCTGCAGCGCTTCAGCCTGATCGCCTGCCGGTACACCGACGGCCACGGGACCGGAGCCGTCGGCGTCATCGGGCCCACCCGGATGCGCTACTCGCGAGCGATCAACGCGGTGGAGGGACTCTCGAAAGCCATCAGCCGCATGGTCAGCGCTCGCTCCTGAACTCCAGATTCGTTACACACAGGGCACGATGGAAGACAATCAGACGGAATCCATGCTCAATTTGAGTGAGGCCTCGGAGACGGCCGGCGCCACCGCCGACGCGTCGGAAGAGGCCTCGCGCGAGGCGGCGCTCGAACGCGAGCGCGACAACTACAAGGATCTGCTGCTCCGCCGCACCGCGGAATTCGAGAACTTCCGCAAGCGCACCGAGCGCGATCGGCTGGCGCAGACCGAGGCGGCGGCGGCGGATCTCGTCGCGGAACTGCTGCCGCTGATGGACGACCTCGAGCGCGCGCTGCAGGCGGAAGCCGGCAGCGAGGCGGTTGAAGCCTACCGCCGCGGCGTCGAGCTGATCCACCGTCAGCTGTCCGAGGTGCTGCGCAAGCGCGGCGTGAAGCCGATCGAGGCGCTCGGCGCGGACTTCGATCCTCACTACCATCAGGCGGTGTCGCACGAGCCCGCGCCGGGCCGGCGCGACGGTGAAATCCTCGAGGAATACCGGCGCGGCTACATGCTGGGCGACCGCCTGCTGCGGCCGTCGATGGTGAAAGTGGCAAAGGGTGAAGCGTGAGGGCCAGTGTGAGCAAGCGTGACTACTACGAGGTCCTCGGCATCGACCGCCAGGCCAACGACCAGCAGATCAAGAGCGCGTATCGCAAGCTGGCGCTGAAGCACCACCCCGATCGCAATCCGGGCAACCACCAGGCGGAGGAGGCCTTCAAGGAGGCGGCGGAAGCCTACGCCGTGCTCGCCGACGCGCAGAAGCGCAGCCTCTACGACCGCTTCGGCCACGCCGGCGTCGGCGGCGCGGCGGGCGCGGGCGCCGGCTTCGATCCGACGATCTTTGCGGATTTCTCCGACATCTTCTCGGGTCTCGGCGATGCGTTCGGGTTCGGCGATCTGTTCGGCGGACGGCGGAGGCGGGGCGGGCCGCAGCGCGGCGCCGATCTTCGCTACGACCTCGAAATCAGCTTCGACGAGTCGGCGACCGGGGCCGAGACCACGATCCAGATTCCGCGCGAGGAAGCCTGCGAGACCTGCAAGGGATCGGGGGCGGCTGAAGGCACCAGGGCGGAGACCTGTTCGCAATGCCGCGGGTCCGGACAGCTCCGCTACCAGCAGGGCTTCCTGACGGTCGCGCGCCCCTGTTCCAACTGCCGCGGCACCGGAAAGACGATCGCCAAACCGTGCCAGACGTGCCGGGGCGCCGGGCGCATCGCGCGCGAGCGGGCGCTGACGGTCAAGATTCCCGCGGGCATCGCCACCGGCCAGCGGCTTCGCCTCTACGGCGAGGGCGAGCACGGCAGCGAGGGCGGACCCGTCGGCGATCTCTACGTCGTCGTGCACGTCCAGGAGCACTCGTTCTTCCATCGCGAAGGCGACGATCTCTACTGCGAGCTGACCATCCCGTTCCACACGATGGCGCTCGGCGGCGAGGTGGGGGTGCCGACACTGAACGGACGGCAGGAGCTGCACGTGCCGGCCGGGACCCAGCCCGGCGCCCGCTTCAAGGTGCGGGGCAAAGGCATGCCCAACGTCTCGGGCCGGGGCCACGGCGATCTGCACGTCATCGCCCGCGTGGCGGTGCCGAAGAAACTGAGCAAGGAGCAGCGCCAGATCATCGAAGAGCTCGCACGGACCATGCCCGAGAAGACCGACGGCGATGGCAGCGAGGCCGCGGAGAAGCCGTTCTTCGAGCGCGTCAAGGACATCTTCGGGTGAGCGCGGATCGCTCCCCTGCGCTGATCATTCATCTCACTCCCGGCATCACGGCAGCAGCGCGCGACCAGCTCGTCGCGCTGCTCGCCGATTACGATCTCCTCGCGATCCAGGAAGACGACCTCTCCTCCGCCCGCACCTGGACGGCGCACTTCGCCAGCGCCGACGCGCGCGCGGCGGCCGCTTCGGCGCTCGAGTCGTTCGCCGCCGGCGATCCGCTGCAGGTCGAGGCCACCGACGTCCAGGACGAAGACTGGGCGCGACGGACGCAGGCGGACCTGCCCGCGATCAGGATCGGCCGGATCGTCGTCGCGCCTCCGTGGGACGTTCCGGCCGTTGCGGATGGCGACGGCGCCCTGGTCGTGGAAATCGAGCCGTCTCGAGGCTTCGGGACCGGGCACCATCAGTCGACCCGGCTCTGCCTGGTCCTTCTCCAGAGCCGGCCGCTGCAATCGCGCACGATGATCGACGTCGGCACGGGCTCGGGTCTCCTCGCGATCGCCGCCGCCAAACTGGGCGCGGCCTTCGTGTCGGCCATCGACGTCGACCCCGATGCGATCGAGAATGCGCGCGAGAACATCGCGAGCAATGGCGTCGCGGCGGCGGTCGAGGCGCACGTCCGCGATCTGACGGAGCCCGGGATGCCGCCGGCTGACATCGTCACCGCGAACCTGACCGGCACGCTCCTCGCCCGCCACGCCGCTGCGCTCACCGCGTTCGTCAAACCCGGCGGCAGCCTGATCGTCGCGGGCTTCACCGTCGACGAGAAGCCGTTGGTCCTCGAGGCCTTCGAGCCGGAGTTCGCGCTCACCGAGTCGGCCGAAGAAGACGACTGGTGGGCATTCGTCCTGACCCGGACCTAGTCATCACGCTTCCAGGGGACCAGCGTCATGCTGCCTCGGTTCTACGCTCCAGATCTCGCACCCGACAACGGATCGGTCCGGTTGAGCCCGGACGAATCCCATCACCTCAGCCGCGTGCTCCGACTGGTGAAAGGCGACCTCGCCACCGTCTTCGATGGCCGCGGCGTCGAGTGGCGCGCCCGGGTCGAATCGGCATCGCGCGACGGCGCCCGCCTGTCGCTGCTCGAGCCGGTCCAGTCCCGCATGCCGGCGGTGGCGATCGGCCTCGCGCAGGCCGTCCTGAAGCACGAGGCGATGGACGACGTGATCCGCGACTGCACGATGGTCGGGGTCGCGGAGATTCATCCGCTGGTGACCTCGCGCACCACGGTGAAAACCGGCGCCTTCAAGACCGCGCCGGAACGCTGGCGCCGCGTCGCGCTGGCATCGGCGAAACAGTGTGGAACCGCGAGGCTGCCCGAGATCGCCGAGGTCACACGATTCGACGACTGGCTGCAGTCCCCGCTTCCGGAGCATACCTATCTGTTGATCGAACCCGGCGCGGAGGTGGAGGCGACAACCCTCCGGCAGCTCGCGCTGATGTCGCCTCCCGCGCAAGCATCCCTGCTCGTCGGGCCCGAGGGCGGCTGGACCGCCGACGAACGCGACGCCGCGATCGCCGCCGGCGCGAGGCCGCTCTCACTCGGACCGCTGACGCTGCGAGCCGCCACCGTCGCGCTGACAGCGACAGCGGCGTTGGTGGGGATCTGGGACAAGTGACACGTGCGACGTGCGACGGTGCGACGGTGCGACGTGCTCGTGCGTAGCACGTAGCACGTAGCACGCAGCACGCAGCACGCAGCACGGCACGCCGCACTGTCGCACGTCGCACGTAGCACGTGTATACTGCCGACCGTTGCTGTTCAGGGGCCAGACACTCGGAAAGTACAAGATCATCGCGCCTCTGGGCAGCGGCGGGTTCGGCACCGTTTACCTCGCGCAGGACACCTGGATCGACAAGAAGGTGGCGATCAAGGTGCCGCACCGGCAGGGGCTCGATTTCGGTGAGCTCCTCCGCGAGCCCAGACTCCTCGCCAGCGTCAGTCATCCCAACATCGTCTCCATCACCACAGCCGAGAAGCAGGACAACCTGTTCTTCATCGTCATGGAGTACGTGCAGGGGGAGACGCTCGAGAACCTGATCGCGGGGCAGGGCCCGCTCGACGTCAACCGCTCGCTCGATTTCACCTGCCAGATCTGCAATGCGGTCGATCATGCGCACCGGCAGGGGGTGATTCACCGCGATCTGCGTCCCGCCAACGTGCTGGTCACCGAGAACGACATGCTGAAGGTCGCGGACTTCGGCACCTCGCGGTTCCTGGAGATCGCCGCGCACGGCACCACCGTCATCGGCAGCCCGCCCTACATGGCTCCCGAGCAGTTTCACGGCAAGGCGGTCTTCGCGTCCGATATCTACTCGCTGGGCGTCACGATGTACCAGATGCTCACGGGCGTCCTGCCCTACGAAGCGCCCGCGCCCGCGGATCTCGATCGGCTCATGTCGGGTGAGCTGGTCTCGCCGCCGCGGTTGAAGAACCCCGCCGTCCCTAAAGCGATCAGCGACATCGTCATGCGGGCGATGGCGCCCGACGTCGCGGCCCGTTATCAGCGGGCCTCGGATCTGCTCGATGACGTGCTCGCGGCGAGGACTCCGGCGGCGGCCCGGCGGGGCGGCGTGGTGACCCCGAAAGAGCCGGGACGCGCCCTGCGCGACGATGCCCACGGCATCCAGTCGCGCCTGCGGGCCCGCGAAGCTCCCTCGGGACGGTTCTGCTGGCAGTGCCGCAAGCCGCTGCACGCGAGGACGGATCGCTGTCCGTTCTGCGGGGAAACGCAGTAGGCGCGGGCTCGATTTCACGGCTCCCGACCGACGAACTCCGCACCCGGACCGCGGTCCGCGGACTACGGACCGCGGACCGGCATGCTAAGATTTCAATTTGCGGCGCGGATACCGGCCCCGCTCCCCGTCTCC
>Ga0075423_10002501_pt1 | contig 16707 bp, 16 predicted proteins | sample SoiMethybrSBSTD2_FD_80114 | JGI IMG/M metagenome (GOLD analysis project Ga0075423, IMG submission 80114) | Bulk soil microbial communities from a Populus tree surrounding site in Tennessee, USA - Soil MetaG P. TD hybrid SBSTD2 | ecosystem: Environmental > Terrestrial > Soil > Tree plantation...
CGTCGCCTTCGTACCGCTCGGTGGCGAGGACGATCCCTTCCGCCGCATCGCCAGCGTAGATGAACTCGCGCGTGGCCTTTCCGCTGCCCCACACCGTGATGCTGGACTCGCCTCGATCCACCGCGTCCAGGCACTTCGTGATCAGGGCCGGGATGACGTGGGAGACGGTGGGATCGAAGTTGTCGCGCGGGCCATAGAGGTTCACCGGCAGCAAGTGGATCGAGTGAAAGCCGTACTGCTGCCGGTAGGCCTGCCCCTGCACGAGCAGCATCTTCTTGGCGAGGCCATACGGGGCATTGGTCTCTTCGGGATAGCCGTTCCAGATCTCGTCCTCGCGGAACGGGACGGGCGCGAACTTCGGGTAGGAGCACACGGTGCCGACGGTGACGAACTTCTTCACTCCGAGCAGGCGCGACTGCTCGATTAGCTGCACCCCCATGATGAGGTTCTCGTAGAAGAAGCGGCCGGGATTGGCGCGATTGGCCCCGATGCCCCCTACCACCGCGGCGAGGTGGATCACGATCTCGGGCTGCGCCCGCTCCAGCAGCCGCACGATCGCCTCCTCGCGGCGCAGGTCGTACTCGTGGCTCCGGGGGATGATCGGCTCTCGGCAGCCGCGCGCCTTGAGGACGTCCGCCACGTACGAACCGAGGAAGCCCGCCCCGCCGGTCAGAACGACCCGCTTGCCGGCCCAGTAGTCCGTGGGCCACGTCGTGCTCTGATCCGTCACGCCCGCTCGTTCCCCACTCGCTTGAGATCTGCCTCGACCATCATCGCGATGAGCTCATCGAGCGTCGTCGTCGCTTGCCACGCGAGCTCAACCTTCACCCTTTCCGCATTCCCACAGAGCGTTGGCACGTCGGCGGGACGAGCAAACTTCGGATCGACGGTGACGTAGTCCTTCCAGTTGAGCCCGACGCACTCGAAGGCAATGCGGCAGAACTCCCGAACCGACGTGGTGTGTCCGGTGGCGACCACGTACTCGTCTGGCTTCTCGGCGCCGAGCATGAGCCACATGGCGCGGACGTAGTCGCCGGCAAAGCCCCAGTCGCGCTTGGCGTCGAGGTTCCCCAGCCGGAGCTCCTTGGCCACCCCGAGCTTGATCCGGGCGACGCCGTCCGTGATCTTGCGAGTGACGAATTCGAGCCCGCGAAGGGGAGATTCATGATTGAAGAGGATGCCGGCGCAGGCGAACAGGCCATAGCTCTCGCGATAGTTGATCGTCGTCCAGTGGGCGAAGAGCTTGGCGATGGCGTAGGGGCTTCGTGGATGAAACGGTGTCCGCTCCGACTGCACGGGTTCGGTGGCCAGCCCGAACATCTCGCTGGTGGACGCCTGATAGAACCGGATTCGCGGGTTGACGAGACGGATCGCTTCGAGCACGTTGACCGCCCCGATTCCCGTCGTCGCCATCGTGAGGACGGGCTGCTGCCACGACGCTCCCACGAAGGATTGGGCGGCGAGATTGTACACTTCATCGGGTTCGGCGGTCTGCAGAGCCCGCACGAGCGACCCCTGGTCGCTCACGTCTCCGTCGAGCAGCATGACCTCGTCGGCCACCCCCAGATACCGGAGCCGTTCGGTCGTCGGAAGACTCGTCCGACGATCGACGCCGTAGACCTTGTAGCCCTTTTCGAGAAGAAACTTCGACAGGTAGGCACCATCCTGTCCGGTGATTCCGGTGATGAACGCGCGTCTCATGATCCGCGTGTATTTTACGCTGTCCCGGGTGACGGGGTTGAAACTTTCGAGAGCCACGCGATGGTGCGCCGCACACCTTCTTCGAGCGAGATGCGCGGCTCGAAGCCGAGCCCACGGATCTTCGAGATGTCGGCGTACCAGCGCGGGGTGTCGCCTGGGAACGAGCGACCCGTCGGGGCGAGGGTGATCCCGGGGTGCCCCATGAGCGTGGCCACCGTCCGGGCCAGGTCGAGCAGACGCACGGGAACACCGGAAGCGAGGTTGTAGTCTTCGCCGGGCCGGCCGCGCGCCGCGATGGTCTCGAGTCCCCGGACAGCATCCTCCACGTAGAGGAAATCGCGGACCTGGTTGCCGTCCCCCAGGATCTCGAGCCGCGTGGGGTCCGCCTGCACCTTGCGGATGAGGTCGTGGATCGCAAAGCGCGTCATGCCGGTGCCGTACACGTTGAACAAACGCGCCACCCTTACATCGACACCGAAGCAGCGATGGTAGGCATAACAGTAGGCTTCCCCGGCCAGTTTCCCGGCGGCGTAGGGAGACATCGGTCGTGGCAGCCCGGTCTCCACCCACGGCAGCGGGTTGTCAGCACTGAACACCGAGGCGGTCGAGGCGAAGACGATGCGGCTGCGGCGCTGGCGCGCGGCCTCCAGCGTCTCGAAGAGCCCGTGCACGTTGTTGTCGAAGTCCTCCCGCGGGTGTTGGACCGAGAAACGGATGTCGGCGCATGCCGCCAGGTGGAACACCGTGGTCTCGCTGTCGAGGAAAGACGTGAGCCCGCCCGGCGTCCGCACGTCGAGGACGACGGATTCGACGGCAGCCTCCTGGCACGGCAGCTTGTCCACCGCGAGGACGGCCCAGCCGGAGTCCACCAGGCCCGCGACCAGATGGCGACCGATGAAGCCGTTGGCCCCGGTCACCACCGCCCGTCCGCTCACGAGGGCCCGGGAGCGGACGGCGGATTTTTGCGGTCGGCGGCGGCCCGACGAAGGAATGCAGGGCGGTGCCGCCCGCGTCGTGTCATCCGGCGGCTACGGCTCGTGCCGCCACCTGCTGCACGCCGCGCGCCGTCGCCTCCCAGGAGAAATGCCCCGCGCGCTCGAGCCCGCGCTCGCGGAGGTCTTTGCAGAGCCTGTCATCGGTGAGAACCCGGCAGAGCCCGCTCGCGATCGACTCGGGGTCGAGCGGGTCGACGAGCACCGCGGCGTCGCCGACGACCTCCGGGATGGAGGAGACGCCGGAGGCGACGACCGGCGTGCCGCAGGCCATCGACTCCAGTGCGGTGAGACCGAAGCCCTCGTGGAGAGAGGGGAGCACGAGGGCCCGGGCACCCCGGTAGAGGGTGAGCAGCTCGTCGTCCGGCGCGTAGGGTTGCCAGTCTATCCGGCGCTCGAGGCCGAGTGCGCGGATGCGCTCCCCCAGGATCTTGACCTGCCGGTCCCGACCCCATCCTCTCATGACCAGCCGGGCGGGAAGCTGGCGCGCCACCAGGGCAAAGGCCTCGACGAGGCGGACGAGGTTTTTGTGCGGCATCACATTGCCGATGTAGAGCAGATATGGCTCCCCGTCCGGCGGCGGCACCGGCTGCACGGGGCCGAACTGCTCGGGGTCGTATCCCGGCAGCACGACATGGAGCTTCTCGGGCGGCACGTTGTAGAACCGGAGCAGGTCACGGCGCGTGCTCTCGGAGCTCACGATCACGGCCCGGGAGGCACGGAGCACCGCCGGCACGTAATACCGGAAGTAGTACTGCTGGCGCGGGTACGCCGAGGGATACAGCAGCGGAAGGAGATCGTGCAGGGTGGTTACCTGGGGAAGCCCAGGCGCGAGCAGCCCCTCGGGCATCAGGTTCAGCAATACGCGCGGACGCGCCCGTCGCACATGCGCGCGCAGGCCAGTCTGCACCCATAGAAGGCGATTAATATGGCCCCGGGCGCCCAGCTCGGGCCGTATAGCGGCGGACACTTCCTCCACGCGGATCCGCGGGCTTGCGATGAGCTCGGGCCGCGAGGTATACACCACGAGCCGCTCGCCGAGTGAGGCCAGACCCGAAATGACGTGGAGGGCGTAGAAGCCGAGCCCGGTCGGCTGCTGACCGATGATCGCGGCGTTGACGGCGATGGCCCCCTCGATGGCCACGCCGTGATTATATCCGCAAGGCGCTGCGCGCTTGCACGCTATCCCCGGGCCACCGTGAACGCGACGTAGAGGGCCTGGGCGCCGCGCTGGAGGAGCACGGTGATGCGGTCGCCCTCCTTGACGTCGCGGGTGATGCGCTCGAACTCCTGGAGCGAGCGCACGCGCTGGCGGTTCACCTCGCGGATGACGTCGCCGCGCTGAAGCCCCGCCTCCGCGGCGGCGCTGTCGTCGTCCACGCGGGCTACCACCACGCCCTCGGTGTTGCGCAGGTTGAGCTGGCGCGCGATGTCCGGCGTGATCGGGCGCACGTCGAGCCCCAGCAGGCTCTTCCCGCGATTGCCGCCCGGCTTGAGCGCCACGTTCTCGTCGGGGGTCTCGCCGACGCGGATCTCCACCGTCTTGGTGGTCTTGTCCCGCCAGAGCGTCATCGGCATGGCCTTGCCGGGCGCCGCGCCGGCGACGGCGCGCTGGAGATCCTGGGGGCCTTCGAGCTTCTTGCCGTCGAACTCGGTGATGATGTCGCCGGCCTGCACGCCCGCCTTCTCGGCGGGGCTCTCGGCGATCACGTCCGAGATCAGCACGCCCTTGGCCTCCTTGAGGCCGAAGCTCTTGGCCAGCTCAGGGGTCAGGGGCTGGATGGACACCCCCAGCCAGCCGCGCGTGACCTTGCCCTTGGCCACCAGCTCGGTGTAGATGCGCTTGGCCATGTTGACGGGGATGGCGAAGCCGATTCCCACGTTGCCGCCGGAGCGCGAGAGGATCGCGCTGTTGATCCCGACGACCTCGCCGCTCATGTTCACGAGCGGCCCGCCGGAGTTGCCGGGGTTGATGGCGGCATCGGTCTGGAGGAAATCGTCGAAGGGGCCACCGGTGAGGGAGCGGCTCTTGGCGCTGATGATGCCGGCGGTCACCGTCTGCTGGAGGCCGAACGGCGAGCCGATGGCGAGCACCCAGTCTCCGACCCGGATGCGGTCGGAGTCGCCGAGAGCCGCCGCGCGATAAGGGCCGCCGCCCTGCAGGCGCAGCACGGCGAGGTCGGTGCGCCGGTCCACGCCCACCAGCTTGGCCTTGTGCTTCTTGCCGTCGGACGTCACAACCTCGATGTCGCTGGCGCGCTCGACCACGTGCGCGTTGGTCAGCGTGATGCCCGAGGGATCCACGATGACGCCCGACCCCAAGCTCCGCTGCTGCTGCTCGCGCTCGGGGACGTCGCCGAAGAAGCGGCGGAAGATCTCGTCGCCGAAGAACTCCTCGACGGGGGTGCGGGCTCCGCCGCGGGTGAACGTGTTGATGTTGACCACCGCCGGACCCACCGCCTCCACCACCTGCGCGAAGCTCCCGGAGGCGCCCAGGGGCAGCGCCGCGGGGACCACGCGCGCCCCGTCGCCGCCCACGAAGGGGGGAGCGGTCGCCGCGGGCGTCTTCTCGCTCTGGGCCTGGCTCGCCGCCCAGCCGCCGGCCGCGCCGACGGCCGCGGCGAGGAGGATCAGCACGAGCACGGTGCGCCGGCGTATCGAGATCATCGAGCACCCTCCACGGCTCCGGCCAGCAGCTCCCGCAGCCGGTCGCCCTCGATGGTTTCGCGCTGTTTCAACTCCGCGGCGGCGGCGACGAGCACGCTCTTCTTCGCCGTCATGAGACCGCGCACGCGGTCGTAGATCCGGTCGACGATGGCGCGCGTCTCCTCGTCGATGGCGCGAGCGGTCTCCTCGCCGAAATCCCGCTCGACCGGCATGCCGGCGCCCCTGAGGAACAGGGACTGCTGGCCGCCGCCGAAGGTGAGGGGCCCGAGCTTCTCGGACATCCCGTACTGCATGACCATGAGGCGCGCCATCTCCGTCGACCGCTCGAGGTCGTTGTGGGCGCCGGTGGACACCTCGCCGTAGACGACCTCCTCGGCGGCGCGGCCGCCCAGGAGCACCGCGATGCGGTCCTCCAGCTCGCTCCGGGTGAGGAGATAGCGGTCTTCCAGCGGGAGCTGATAGGTCGCGCCCAGCGCGCCGACTCCTCTAGGAATGATGGTCACTTTGTGGACGGGATCCGCGTGAGGCAGCGACGTCGCGACCAGGGCGTGGCCGACCTCGTGATGGGCCACGATGTCGCGCTCCTTCTCGGACAGGACGCGGCTGCGGCGCTCGAGCCCGCCGATCACCCGGTCCACCGCCTCCTCGAGATCCGCCATCTCGACGTGGTTCTTGCCCTTGCGCGCGGCGAGCAGCGCGGCCTCGTTGATCAGGTTGGCGAGGTCGGCGCCCGCCATGCCGGGCGTGCGCGCGGCGAGCACGCGCAGGTCCACCTCGGGGGCGAGCTGCACGTTCCGCGCGTGCACGCGGAGGATGGCCTCGCGGCCCCTCACGTCGGGGCGGTCCACCACGACTTGGCGGTCGAAGCGGCCGGCGCGCAGCAGCGCCGCGTCCAGCACCTCCGGACGGTTGGTGGCGGCCATGATGATCACGCCCTTGGAGGAGTCGAAGCCGTCCATCTCGGCGAGGATCTGGTTGAGCGTCTGCTCGCGCTCGTCGTGGCCGCCCAGGAGCCCGGCGTTCCCGGCCCGCGACTTGCCGATGGCGTCCAGCTCGTCGATGAAGATGATGCAGGGGGCCTTCTCCTTGGCCTGCTCGAAGAGGTCGCGGACCCGCGCCGCGCCCACGCCCACGAACATCTCCACGAACTCCGAGCCGGAGAGAAAGAAGAACGGCACGTCGGCCTCGCCCGCGACGGCGCGGGCGAGCAGGGTCTTCCCGGTGCCCGGGGGGCCCACCAGGAGCACGCCCTTGGGAATGCGGCCTCCCAGCCGCTGGTACTTCTTCGGGTTCTTCAGGAAGTCCACCACCTCGACCAGCTCGGCCTTGGCCTCTTCCACCCCCGCCACGTCGGCGAAGGTCGTCTTGAGCTCCCGGCGGTCGTAGATCTTGGCCTTGGAGCGCCCGAAGGACAGGGCCTGGGTGGGCCCGCCGCCGATGCGCCGCATGAGGAAGATCCAGATGCCCGCCATCACCGCCAGCGGCAGCACCCAGCCGAAGAGGAGGTCGCGCCAGAAGGTGTTCTCGATGCGGCCCGAGAACTCGACCTTGTGGGCTTCCAGCTCCTTCACCAGGGTCGAGTCGTCCACGCCGGGAATGCGGGTGGTCCTGAACAGGGTCGGGCCCGGCTCGGCGCCGAAGAACGAGCGGACGCGATCGCCCGGCCGGGGCACCGGGGCGGGGAGGGCGCCCGGCTTGAGCGTGCCCTGGATATCCTTGTCGGTGACCGCGACCTTGTCGACCTTGTCCTCGCGCACCAGCGCGAGGAAGCGGCTCATCGGGATCTCGACGGTCTGCGGAGCGACGAGCCAGCTCTGCACCACCGACAGGACGACGGCGGCGATGAGGACGTAGATGAGGGAGAACTGCGTCTTCTGGCGGATCGGGCGCTTCATGCTTGACAGCCTAGCAGGTGATCCCCGGCGGCGGCTCGTAGTTCGGCACCTTGAAGGTGGCCATGAAGAAGTCGTCCCAGATCTCGAGAGGAAGGGCCGCGAGCTCCTTCTGGCCGTCGAAGGCCAGCCACCGCGCCTTCGTCGTCAGCTCGGCGGCGGAGATGCGTTTCTCCATGTAGTCGAGCGCGCTCTTCTTGTCCACGAACACCGCGACGCTCTCGTTGACCGGCTGGACGCCCGGGGCCAGCGAGCCCGGCTTGAGCCAGCTCGTCACCACCGAGAAGCCTTGGACGTTGGCGTCGGTCACCACGTCGTGAACGGTGGCCATGCGCCGCATCAGGTCCATCCCGAAGCGCGAGAACATGGCGGACATGCGGCGAGGTTGCGGGACGGCGGCGAACCGCGGGTCGTCCTCCTGGTCGACGATGATCCAGGTCGAGAAGTAGCGGTCGTCACCCTCCGCGAACTTCGGCCGCTGGAAGCCGATGCTCTGCTTCTGCACGTCGAGCCAGGGCAGGCAGCCGTAGACGTACTCGGAATACTTGTAGAGGTTCTGCTGATGGGCGGTGGCGAGGGCGCGCGCCTTGGGTGACGTATACCGCTCGACGGGGATCAGCTTGTCGTCGATGGGGCCGGCGGCCGCGGGCCCGGCCCCCGCCCCCAGCGCGAGGACGAGCAGTCCGGCCGCGGCCCAGCGAGGCGCCGCCACGGCGATCAGTTCTGGAAGATCTGGTCGGAGCTGACCGTGATGGCCTTGCCCCACCAGTTCTCCGACCGGGCGGCATCGATGTCGCTGCGCGCGACGCGCGGCGCCGTCCCCTCGCGATTCTTCAGCGAGAAGGTGGCGTGTTGACCGGACGCGAAATGACTGCTGTGCGACCGCCACTCCGCCCATTCCTCGGAGGTGGCGCAGCCGCTGGCGATCACCGCGACCGAAAGCACGAAAGCCGAACCGACGAGTCCACGGCGCATGATCACAACCTCCTGTGGGGATGAGCTCGTGAGCGATCGATCGCTATGATACCGAGCGCGCGCGAGACCCGCAACTGTCCCGGCGCTCCGTTCCGCGCGCTTTTCTCCTTGCGGGACTCGCGCTTCTGAGGCAAAGTCCATCTCACCCCCACCCGGGGGCGGACACGACGTGACCGACGCCCTGACGATTCACGAAGATCCAGCGGGCCTACGACGGCCGATCCTCATCATGGCCTTCGCGGGCTGGAACGACGCCGCCGAGTCGGCCACCGGCGCCGCGCGTTACCTCGGGCAGGTCTGGCCCTCGCGGCCGCTCGCCACCATCGACCCCGAGGAGTTCTATCACTTCGGCCTGTCGCGTCCCTACGTCCGCTTCAAGGCGGGCTCGAAGACCGAGCGCGAGGTGATCTGGCCGGTGACGGAATTCTCGCTCGCCCAGCCGGACGTGCTCGACCGCGACATCATCGTGGGCGTCGCCGTCGAGCCGCACCTCAAGTGGCGCACCTACTGCGCCGCCGTGCTCGAGCTCGCCCGCCGCACCGGCTCGTCGCTGATCTTGACGCTGGGCGCGCTGCTCGCGGAGGTGCCGCACACGCGGCCGGTGCGCCTCACCGGCGGCTCGCACGATCCCGAGCTGGCGGCGCGCCTGGGTATCCGTCCCACGCGCTACGAGGGGCCCACCGGCATCGTGGGCGTGCTCAATACCCTCGCCCGCGAGCAGGATCTCCAGACGGCCAGCCTCTGGGCCAATGTCCCGCACTACATCTCCGGCATCGAGAATCCGAAGGCATCGATGGCGCTGGTGCGGCGGGTGCTGACGCTGCTCAATACCGAGGCCGATCTCTCGGACCTCGAGGAGTCCGCGAAGCAGTTCGAGCAGAACCTCGAGGAGATCGTTTCGCAGAACGCGAAGATCGCCGACTACATCAAGAAGCTCGAGCGCAAGAAGCCGGAGGAGGGCGAGGAGGATCCGCCCGCGGCGCCGGGGACGCGCGACGAGCTGCCCCCGTCAGGCGACCTCGTGGCCGAGATCGAGCAGTTCCTGCGGCAGCAGCGCCCCGAATCCTCGCCCTGATCCCGCCCGCTGCCGCGATGTGCGCGCGCCGGGCCTTTCTCGCCGCCGCCCTGATCCTCCTCCTGGCCCATCCCGCCGCGCGCGCGGTGCCCCCGGAGCGTCCGCCCACGCTGAGCGTCCACCTGACGCCGACTGCGCCGCGGCAAGGCGACATGATCTTCGTGCTCGTGACCGGCGCGTCGAGCGCCCGCGAGGTCGAGGGGAGCCTGGATGGAACATCGCTCGCCTTCTTTCCCTACGGCGAGAGCTGGGCCGCCGTCGTCGGTGTGGACATCGAGGCGGCGCCGCGCAAGGCCGCGTGGCGCGTGGGCGTGATCGATGCGGCGGGCGCCGCCCAGAAGAAGACCGGCACCGTCACGATTCGCCGGCGCACCTTCCCCGAGCAGCGTCTGACGCTGCCCGACAACATGGTCGACCTCGACCCCGAGAGCGAGCGACGCGCCAGCGCGGAGGCGACGCGGCTCCGCGCGCTCTACGACACGACCACGCCGGAGCGCTTCTGGCAGGGCCGCTTCACGCGCCCGGTGGCGGTGGAGGGACCGGGCTCGGGCTTCGGCTCGCGGCGTGTGATCAACGGCAAGCCGCGCAACCCGCACGGCGGCACCGACTGGTCGGCGGACCGCGGAACGCCGGTGGTGGCGGCCAACCGCGGCCGCGTGGCGCTCGTGGGTGACTTCTTCTTCGGCGGCCGCCTGGTCGCCCTCGACCACGGCCTCGGCCTCTACACCCTCTACATGCATCTCGACCGCGTGGACGTGACCGAGGGCGCCGTCGTCGGCCGCGGCGACACACTGGGCGTGGTGGGTGCGACGGGGCGCGCCACCGGGCCGCATCTCCACTTCCAGGTGCAGGCGGGTCGCGCGCGCATCGATCCCGCCACCCTGTTCGCGCTGCCGGTCGGGGACTGATCTCACCCTCTCGCGCTGGGGGAGGAGAGGGTGAGAAAAGGTCAGAGCCGGAGGCTCCCGCTCAGCACCGTGACCGCGGAGCCGCCCACGCGCACGCGCGGCGCCGGCCCGCTGCCGCCCTCGATCTCGATCGCGAGCCGGCCCGGGCGACCCACCGTGTCGCCCTGCTCGGCGGTGAAGGCCGCGCGGCCGCCGCGCAGGCTCACGACCCCGGCGTCCGCCAGCCAGAGGGCCAGCGGCGAATGCACGGAGCCGGTGACGATGTCCTCGGGGATCCCGAACGAGGGCGCGAAGAAGCGACAATGCGACGCCGACCCCGGCGTCACCGTCTCGCGCGAGACCACGCAGGCGCCGCGAAGGCCGTGCGTCGAGGCGAAGGCGGCGAGGGCCGCCATGTCGGGGCGCAGCGCCCGGAGCGCGTCGAGGCCCGTGATGGGGAGCAGCACGTCGGCGTCCGCGGTGACCGCGGGCCGGGCCCAGTCGCCGACCGTCTGCGAAGAGAGGCCGAGCGCGGCCAGCAGCGGCGGCAGCGGGGCGGGCAAGGGCCGCGGCGGCTCGACCTTCGGGGCCAGCCACATCACCGTGGCGTCGGCGCGGCGCTCGATGGACACGGGCAGGAGCCCGATCGCGGTGTCGAACACCGCCTCGCCCGGCCCGAGGCGTCCGGCCTCGAGCAGCGCATGCACGCCGCCCAGCGTGGTGTGACCGGAGTAGGGGATCTCGCGGGTTGGCGAGCGATAGATCAGGCGGTACGCCGCATCGGCGCGCGTCGCCCGCGCGACGAAGCAGGTGCCCGCCAGACGCATCTCCGCCGCGATGCGCCCCATCTCGGCCTCGCCGAGGCCGTCCGCGTCGAGCACCGCGCCCGCGGGATTGCCGGCGAAGGCGCGTGTGGTGAAGATGTCGGCCTGGACAAAGGGGACGACGCGGGCCACGCCGCTAGCGGCGCGGCGCCGCCGCCCGCACGAGGGCGAGCGTCTCCTCCGCGGTGTCCTTGGCGGTGATGGCGCGGAACACGACCTCGTCCACCGCGCCCTGCCACGCCGCCACCGCCGCCTTCACGCCCTGGGCGTCCTTGGCCGCGATCGCGGTGTCGATGGGCTTGCTGCCCATGCGCTCGAAGTGCGCGGCGTAGGCGGGAATGGCCGCGTAGCGATCGCTCTCGTCCTGCAGACGGCCCATCGCGGCGTCGCCGACGGCGAGGCGCACGTAGGCGTAGGAGCGCGGCGGATTGCGCTTGGCCGCCGCGGCACCCGCGCGCACCCACTCCGCCGCCTTCTTCGCGTACGCAGGCGTGAGCCAGTTGAAGAGGACGCCGTCCGCGACCTCGCCGGCGAGGTGACACATCTTGGGGCCCAGGGCGGCCACGACGATGCGCGTCTTCACCCCGGCGCGCAGCGCGGCCACGCCGTTCCGCACGCGCTCCAGCGACTTGGGATTGGGGCTGCCCACGCCGAGCAGGAGCCGGTCGAGCGGCAGGGTCTGCGCGTTGACGCCCTCGACGATGGCCTCCGGCCCGCGGGTATGCAGCGGGATCACGCCGACGCCCAGCGCGATGCGCGTGGTCTCGCGCGCGCCGTGGGCGAGCGAGGCGAGCCCGTCGACGGGCCCGGGGTGGTTCACCCAGAACGAGTCGTAGCCGAGCGCCTCGGCTTCCCGCGCGGACGCGCGGATGACGTCGGGGGCGATGCCGGCGAAGAGCGCGAAGCCGAATCCCATTGCTATCTCCTCCTCGGGTGATGCACGGTAGCGGTCATGCCCGGTCCCGGTCGCAATCGTATCCTGATTTGGATGTGCGTGCTCATCGCCGTCAATCAGCTGGGATTCGGAAGTATCGTCCCCGTCATCGCGCTCTACGCGAGGTCGTTCGGCGTGCTTCAGTCCGCCATCGGGCTCGCGGTCGGCATCTACGGTCTGGCGCGCTTCCTCGTCGCGCTCCCCGCCGGCCAGCTCGCTGATCGCATCGGGCGGCGCTCGGTGCTGGCGCTGGGCGGCCTCGTCACCGCCGCCGGCAATCTCCTGTGCGGCTATGCGCCGGACTTCCCCACCTTCGTGGTCGCGCGCTTCGTCTCCGGCGCGGGCGCGGCGCTCGTGGTGACCACCGGCACCATCGTGCTCGCCGACATCACCTCACCCCTCGAGCGCGGCCGCGTCATGTCCGTCTACCAGGGCACCTTCCTCTTCGCGGTCGGCGTGGGTCCGTTGCCCGGTGGCCTGCTCGCCGAGCGCTACGGCCTCGGCGCGCCGTTCCTCTTCTACGCGGCGGCGGGCACGCTGGCCGCGGCGCTGGCCTTCTTCTACGTGCCCGAGACGCGCGATCTTCTGGGCGCGCGGGCCGCCGCGGCGGTCCCCGGCACCGCGCCCGTCTCGTTCGCTGCGCAGCTGCGCCTCCTCGTGGGACAGGTGGGCTTCGCCCTCCTCGGTCTCACCGCGTTCATGGGCGCGGTGGCGCGCACCGGCGGGCTCTTCAGCGTGATCCCGATCCTCGCGCGTGACCGGCTCGGCCTGAGCGCGGACCGCATCGGCTTCGGCCTCGCGGTGGCGAGCATCGTGGGGCTGGCCTTCGCGTATCCGGCCGGCGTCCTCGTGGACCGCTACGGGCGGAAGACGGTGATCGTACCGGCGAGCGTGATGTCGGGCGTTTCGCTCATCGTGTTCCTCGTGGCGCCCTCCTACGCCTGGTTCCTCGCCGGCTGTGTAGCGTGGAGCGTAGCCGCGGGCATCGGCGGCGCCGCTCCCGCCGCGTATGCCGCGGACGTGGCGCCGCCGGGGATGAACGCGGCGGCGATGAGCGCCTACCGCATGGTCGGCGACCTCGGCTACGTCGTGGGCCCGGTGGCGCTGGGTATCGCCACCGATCTCGCCGGCGCCGACGCCACGCTGGCGACCACCGCCGCGCTGGTGGTGCTGGTGGCGGCACTGTTCGCGCGCTTCGCACCGGAGACCTATCGCCGGGTCTAGCCCCGCATCCCTACAGCGCGATGCGAGCGCGCAGGCGCCGCGCCTGGCGGCCGAGGGCGCGCGTGGACCAGACGCTGCCGAGCGAGCGCGCCATCATGCCGTAGACGCTGCCGCGCGGCACCTTGAGCACCACCGCGGGGTCCAGCCAGTTGGGCGTCTTCGCGAGGAGATCGAGGGTGCGGAGGCCGATCAGGAGGGGCCACGCGCAGGCCAGCCGCATGCGCGGCTCGCCGCGCGGGATGGCGAACGTGTACTGCCAGCCAGCCTCGTAGTGGTCCAGCGCGACGTTGAGGAGCTCGACGAGCAGCGGCCGGAGCGCCGGCCCCGAGGCGGGATCGAGGAGATCGCGCGGCTCGAGGCCGAGCAGTGCGAGGTCGTGGCCGGGCAGATAGCAGCGCCCCTGGCGGAGATCGCGGGGAAGATCGCGCAGCACGTTGGTGAGCTGCAGCCCCTTGCCGAAGCGCACGCCGAGCGGCGACATCTTCGCCGGATCCCAGCGCCGGAGGCGCGGGCGGTGGGCGATGTGCACCTCGGTCCAGAACTCGCCCACGCAACCCGCCACCATGTAGGTGTAGCGGTCGAGCTCCGCGCGGGTCTCGAGGGCGGCGAGGCCGGCGGCGTCCTCGCCTGGAAACGTGGTGAGGTCCCACGCCATGCCCTCCACGATGGTCCCGAGCACGCGGCGGGCGCGCGCGCGGTCCTGAGGGGGCAGCGCGCGGTAGGCGGCGACCGCGTCCGGCAGCCGCTCGATCAGCTCACGCTCGGCGGGCAGCGTCTGACCGGGGCGGGTCGCGGCGACGATGGCGTCGAGGCGGCCGGGAGCGCCGCCGTCCAGCTCGTCGCGGAGCGCCGCGAGATGTTTCAGCCGCTCGCCTCGCGGGATCAGGCGGGTGTCGGCGATGGTGTCGGCGGCGCGCGCGACGAGATAGGCGATGCCGAGCGCGGGCCGGACCGCCGCCGGCAGCACGGCCAGCGACAGGTAGAAGGACCGACTGACCCGCTTGAGGAGCTGGCCGGTGAGATCCGGCCCCGCCAAGTCCCTAGTCCTGATCCATTGGATTGAGCGGCTTCTCGTCGGGCATGTCCTTCGCCTTCTTGACGCTCTCCTGGAACTTCCGGTCGAGCACCTTGCCCTTGTTCTTCTCGGCTTCCATCTGCTCCTTGAAGAGCTGCTCCCGCCGTGCCGCCTCGCCCTTGAGCGAGGAGAGCATGCCGCCGAGGTCCATGCCGGACTTCGGCCGCGGCGGCGGCTCGTGGGCGATCACCGCCTCCAGCGCGGGATCGATGGTAAGGCGACCATTGCAACCGGGGCAGGTGACGACGAAGCTCTTGGCCATCGGCGGATTCCTCAGCTCACCATCGCGGGAGCCCTCAGCTCACCATTGCAAAGGTTCGTTCGATGTTGGCGGCGAGGCCCGCACGCCAGGGGCGGTACGACCCGTAGACGGAGAACGGCTCCTCGTACGTGGGGGCGAGCCGCGCGGTGACGCGGGCCTTGGTCTCGTCCAGCGTGGCGCCGCGCGCCGCCTCCTCGCGCACCGCGCCCACCATGTCGTGCACGTAGCCGCGGAAGGTCTTGAGCCAGTCGCGCCCCGCCGGCTCGCCGTGGCCCATGATGAGATGCGTGAAGTCGAGCCCGGCGAGGCGGTCGAGCGTGCCCACCCAGTCCTCGGGGTAGCCGTCGCCCATGAACGGCGTCCAGCCGATCACCGCGTCGCCGGTGATCACGACCTTCTCCTTGGGGAGATAGACGAACACGTCGCCCTCGGTATGGGCGCGCCCGAGGTAGAGGAGCTGGATCTCGCGGTCGCGCCGGTAGAGCGTCATCGTGCGCTCGAAGGCCATGGTGGGGAGCGCCGGCTTGAGCGCACCCACCTCCTGCTGATAGGCCTCGGCCAAGCGCAGGTCCTCCTGGAGCTTCGCCCGCTGATCGGGCGCGGTGGCGGCGGCGAGCTCCGCGCGGATCCTCGCGATCTCTCCCGGCATCTGGCGGACGTGGTCCTGGATACGCTTGAGGCCCTTCTTCACCATGGCCTCGCGGGTGATCTGGTTGGTGACGATCTCGGCATTGGGATACGCGGCGGGGTAGACTTCATTGCCGTGCCAGTGATCCCAGTGGAAATGCGTGTTGACGACGTAGCGTACCGGTCGCGCGGTGAGGGCGCGGAGCTCCTGCACGATCACGCGGGCCGCGGAGGGCTTGGAGTGGGTGTCCACCACCACCACGCCGTCGTCGCTCTCGATGATGGCCGTGTTGCAGTTGACCTTGAAGGCGGGCGCTGCTACCGCCACGTGCACGCCGTCGGCGATCTTCTTCACGTCGAAGCGCGCGTCGCCCGCGCCGAGCCCCTCGTGTCCGCAGCAGTCCATGCCGTACTATCCCACAACGGCACACGCCACGAAAGGAGACGCTGATGGAGCGCCGCACGCTCGGCCGGACCGGTCTCGAGGTGTTTCCCCTGGGCTTCGGCTGCGGCGCTGTCGGCGGGCTCATGACCCGCGGAGCGGCGCGCGATCAGGAGCGCGCGGTGGCGCGCGCGCTGGAGCTGGGCATCAACTACTTCGACACCGCGCCCATCTACGGCGACGGCGAGTCGGAGAAGAGCCTGGGGCGGGTGTGGAAGGCGCTCAAGCCTTCGGCGTACGTGGGAACCAAGGTGCGCCTGGCCCCCGACGAGCGCGGCCGCATCGCCGCCGCGGTCCCCGCCGCGCTAGAGGCGAGCCTCCGGCGGCTGCAGATGGACCGCGTGGATCTGCTCCAGCTCCACAACCTGATCGAGCCGGGCCACCCGCGCGGCCTGGACGCGCGCCAGGTGCTGGAGGAGGTGGTGCCGGCGCTCGACAAGCTCAAGCAGGCGGGCAAGACACGCTTCTACGGCGTGACCGCCCTGGGTGAGACGGCGTCGCTGTCGCGCGTGCTCGAGGCGCGGGTCCTCGATACCGCGCAGGTGTGCCTGAACCTCCTGAACCCGAGCGCTGCGGGCCCCGTGCCCGTGGGCTTCCCCGCCCAAGACTTCGCCGGGCTCGTGCCGCGGGCGGAGGCCGCCGGCGTCGGCACGATCGTGATCCGCGTGCTCGCCGGCGGCGCTCTCTCCGGCTCGGAGTCGCGCCACGCCGTCGCCGCGCCGTCGGTGGAACCGATCGCGTCGGGGCCGGACTACGTGGCCGACGTGCGCCGCGGCCGCACGCTGGACGTGCTCGTGCGCGAGGGCCACGTGGGCAGCGTGGTGGAGGCGGCGCTGCGGTTCCCGCTGTCCTCGCCCGGCGTGTCCGCCGTGCTCGTGGGCTACTCGACGCTCGATCACCTGGAGTTCGCGGCGGCCAGCATGACCAAGGGCCCCCTGCCGCCCGCCGCGCTCGAGCGGCTTGACGTGCTCTGGCGAGGCTGGGCCGGCGGAAGCGCATAGCGGGCGCCAGGATGCCCTCGGGATTCGCCCTCGTCATCGCCTTCGCGGTCGGCCTCCTCGTCGCGCCGCCGGCCGGCGACGCCCAGCCGTCCGAGAAGGTGGCGCGGGTCGGCGTGCTTGCAATCGGCA
>Ga0075423_10002502_pt1 | contig 16705 bp, 20 predicted proteins | sample SoiMethybrSBSTD2_FD_80114 | JGI IMG/M metagenome (GOLD analysis project Ga0075423, IMG submission 80114) | Bulk soil microbial communities from a Populus tree surrounding site in Tennessee, USA - Soil MetaG P. TD hybrid SBSTD2 | ecosystem: Environmental > Terrestrial > Soil > Tree plantation...
CCACGCCTCGTTCCTCGCCAACAAGTCGAGCTTCATGCTCCAGGCGACGCTCGGCCTCATCAGCATCGAGCAGAACAACATCATCAAGATCTTCTCGGTCGCGGCGACCATGCTGCTGCCGCCGACCCTGATCGCGAGCATCTACGGAATGAACTTTCACTTCCTGCCGGGACTCGACGACCACTATGGCTACGTCGTGGCACTGGTCCTCATGCTCATCTCGGCCGTGGTGCCTTACTTCTATTTCCGGCGCCGCGGCTGGATCTGACCGGCCCTTCGCAAATGCAGGGTTGCGGGCTATACAGAACGTTCTGTATAGTTAAAACATGGCCCGTCCGCCCCTTGCCCGCGAGAAGATCCTGTCCGCCGCGCGCCAGATCGTCGAGCGCGATGGCGCCGGTGCGCTGACCTTCGACGAGCTGGTCCGCGAGAGCGGCATCACCCGGGGCGGGATCACCTACCACTACCCCACGAAGGAAGACCTGCTCCGCGCCCTTCTGGAGGCCGATTTCCGGCAGTGGGACGACGCCGAGGCGTTCCTCACGCCCACCGATTGCGACCCCGAGACGGCGCGCCTCCTAGGGTTCATTCGCACACTGACGGCGCAGGACGACTCCCATCGCCGCTTCCTCTGCGGCATGCTGTCGGCCGCCACGCTCGATCCTTCCCTGATGGACCCCTGCCGGAAGGAACTGGGCGAGCGGCTAGGCCGCAAACAATGGTCTGACCGAGACCTGCGCCTGCACCTCGTGCACCTCGCTGCCGAGGGGCTGATGTGGCAGGAGCTGTTCCAGATGTACTCGATGCCGGGAGCCGCCCGTGCGCGGCTCGTGGCGTTGATGGAGGAGCTCGCGCGCCAATGGGGCGCCGGGCCGGTGCAGAAGAAAATCGCGAAGGAAGCCTGAGCATGCGCCTCAAGATCGCCGCTGTTGCCGCCCTGGCACTCATCGTGACCGCCTGCGGTGGCGGACAACAGCAACAGATGCCGCCGCCGGACGTCAACGTTTCCGCGGTCGTCAAGTAATCGGTCACCGAGTGGGACGAGTACAGCGGCCACGTCGAGGCGATCGAGTGGGCCGAGATCCGCCCGCGCGTCGAAGGCCATCTGTACTCGATCCACTACAAGGAAGGCGGCATGGTCGAGAAGGGTCAGCTCCTCTTCACGATCGACAGCCGCGAGTACAAGGCGACGGCCGACGCGGCCGAGGCCGACGCAAATCGAGCCCAGGCTCGCGTCGCGCTCGCGCACCAGGACCTGAAGCGCGCCGAGGAACTGATCGGCGACCGCGCGATCTCGCAGGGCGAGCTCGACCAGCGCCGCATGGAGGCGCAGCAGGCCGAGGCTGACGTGCTTGCCGCGCGCGCCAACGCCGAGCGCGCCAAGCTCGACCTCGGCTTCACCTACATCCGCGCGCCGTTCAAGGGCCGCGCGGGCGAGGCCAGGGTGAAGCCGGGCAATCTCGTCTCTCCGGGTCAGACCGTGCTCACGACACTCGCCTCGGTGGATCCCGTATACGTCACGTTCACCGGCGACGAGCGCGCCTACCTGCGCTACCAGGAGCTGGCCCGCGCGGGCAACCGTGCGAGCTCGCGCGACGTGAGGAACCCGGTGCTGATCGGCCTCGCCGACGAGGACGGCTTCCCTCACAAGGGCGAGATGGACTTCGTCGACAACGCGCTGAACCCGGAGACCGGCTCGATCCGGGCGCGCGCCATCGTGCCGAACCCGGACGGGATATTCACGCCGGGCCTCTTCGCGCGCGTGCGCCTGCTCGGCGAGTCGCAGAAGGACGCGCTCCTCATCAACGAGCAGGCGGTGCTCACGGACCAGGACCGCCGTTACGTCTACGTCGTCGGCGACAAGAACTCCGCCGAGCGCAAGGACGTGAAGATTGGGCCCCGCATCGAGGGACTCGTCGTCGTCGACTCCGGGCTGAAGGCGGGCGACAAGGTGATCATCAATGGCATGCGGAAAATCTTCTTCCCGGGCCAGCCCGTGAACCCGCACGTCGTGCCGATGGACCAGCCGGACCTGCAGCCGCCGCAGCAGGCCCATAAGCCCGCCGCAGGTTGACCCGCGATGGCGAAGCACACCGACTTTTCGCGGATCTTCATCGACCGCCCGATCCTCGCGACGGTCCTGTCGTCACTGATCCTCGTCTCGGGAATCATGTCGATCCCGAACCTGCCGATCAGCGAGTACCCCGACGTGGTGCCGCCTTCCGTGCAGGTCACCGCGAACTACCCGGGTGCGAACCCGCGCACGATCGCCGACACCGTCGCCGGGCCGATCGAGGAGGCGGTCAACGGCGTCGAAAACATGATCTACATGAAGTCGACGTCGAGCTCCGACGGCCAGATGGCGCTTACTGTCACATTCAAGGGCGGCACGAACGTCGACCTTGCTGCGGTGGCGGTACAGAACCGCGTCCAGCAGGCCGTGCCGCGCCTGCCCGAGGCGGTGCGCGCCCTCGGTGTCACGACGGTCAAGGCCTCGCCGAACCTGACGATGGTCGTGCACCTCGACTCGCCCAACAAGACCTACGACGCGCTCTACCTTTCGAATTTCGCCAACTTGCGCGTGCGCGACGAGCTCGCTCGCCTGCCTGGCGTCGGCCAGGCGCTTGCCTTCGGCATCGGCAACTATGCGATGCGTGTATGGATCGACCCGCAGCGCGCGGCGGCGCGCTCGCTTTCTGCCTCCGACATCGTCGCCGCGATCCGCGAGCAGAACGTCGAAGTCTCCGCAGGCGCCATCGGCGGCCCGCCGACGCCCGCAGGCTCGGTCCTTCAGGTCTCTATCAACGCGCAGGGTCGCCTCGCGTCCCCCGAGGCGTTTGGCGAAATCGTGCTCAAGTCCGAAGGCCCGGAGCTGACGCGGCTGAAGGACGTCGCCCGCGTGGAGCTTGGCGCCAACAGTTACGCGATCCATTCATTGCTCAACAACGAGGACGCGGCGGCGATCGCCATTTTCGAGGCCCCCGGCGCCAACACGATCGCGCTCTCGAGCGCCATTCGCGACCGCATGAAGGAACTCGAGGGCGGCTTCCCGGAGGACGTGCACTGGTCGGTCGTCTACGACCCGACCGTGTTCGTGAAGGACTCGATCGCCTCGGTCGTCGAGACGCTGCTCGAGGCGATCGCGCTCGTCGTGATCGTCGTCGTGCTGTTCCTGCAGACCTGGCGCGCCTCCCTTATCCCGCTGGTCGCCGTGCCCGTTTCCATCATCGGCACTTTCGCGGTGCTTTGGCTGCTCGGCTTCTCGATCAATGTGCTGACGCTCTTCGGCCTCGTCCTCGCGATCGGCATCGTGGTGGACGACGCGATCGTCGTCGTCGAGAACGTGGAGCGCCACATCGAGTCCGGCAAGTCGCCGCGCGACGCCGCGCACCAGGCGATGAGCGAGGTGTCGGGCCCGATCGTCGCCATCACGCTGGTCCTCGCCTCGGTGTTCGTGCCGCTCGCCTTCCTCGGCGGCGTGACCGGCCAGTTTTACCGCCAGTTCGCCGTCACGATCGCCGCCGCGGTGATCATCTCGGGCTTCAACTCGCTGACGCTGTCGCCAGCGCTCGCGGCCATGCTGCTGCAGCCCCACGGCGCCAAGAAGGACGCCCTCGGGCGCTGGATCGAGCGTGTCGCCGGGCGGCCGTTCGCCGCATTCAATCGCGTGTTCCGCAGCTTCGGGGACCGGTATTCGAGCGGCATCGGCGGCACGATTTCACGCGCGCCGCGTCTGCTCGCGATCTATGCGGTGCTGGTCGTTGTCGCCTTCCTCGGGTTCCGCGCGGTGCAGGGCGGATACATCCCGACCCAGGACAAGCAGTACCTGTTCTCAGTGCTGCAGCTGCCGGAGGCCGCTACCATCGACCGCACCGAGGCGGTGATGCGCAAGATGGGCGACATCGCCATGCAGGTGCCGGGCGTCGAGAACGTCGTCCAGTTCCCCGGCCTCAACGCGATCCATTTCGTCGCGACGCCGAACGTCGGCGTGATGTTCATCGGCCTCGAACCGGCCGGGCACCGCGAGCTCGCAGCGGGCGAGATCGCGATGCGGATCAACATGGGTTACGGCCAGATCCAGGACGGGCTCGCATTTGCGCTGATGCCGCCACCGGTGCTCGGCCTCGGCAGCGCGAACGGCCTCGAGTTCTACGTCGAGGACCGCGCCGCGATCGGCTACGGCGACCTGTACAACAATGCGATGGCGATGGTCGGCGCGATCGGCAAGACGCCCGGATTTGACCCGTTCGCGACATTCACGTCCTACCAGTCGAACGTGCCCCAGCTCGACGCGGTCGTCGATCGCACCAAGGTCAAGGAGCTTGGGCTCGCTCTTACGGACGTCTACAGCACGCTGCAGGTCTACCTGGGCTCGGCCTACGTCAACGACTTCAACCTTTTCGGCCGCACGTACTCCGTCTACGCCCAGGCCGACGCGCCCTACCGCGCGTCAGTGCAGGATATCGAGGGCCTCAAGGTCCGTAACGATCGCGGCGAGATGGTCCCGCTCGGCACGGTCGTCGACATCAAGTCGAGCTTCGGGCCGGACCCGGTAATCCGCTATAACGGCTACGCCGCGGCCGACCTCTCCGCCGGCCTCAACCCGGCGCTGCTCTCGTCCGCCGACGCGCTGCCCAAGGTGCGCGCGCTCGCGGACCAGGTGCTGCCTCGCGGCATGACGATCGAGTGGACCGGCCTCACCTACCAGCAGATCATGCAGGGCAACACGGCGCTGCTCGTGTTTCCGCTTTGCGTCCTGCTCGTCTACTTCGTGCTGGCCGCGCTCTACGAGAGCTGGTCGCTTCCCCTCGCCATCATCCTGATCGTGCCGTTGTGCCTCCTGTCCGCGATCGGCGGGACCTGGCTCATCAATTTCATTCACGGGCTATGGCTCGCGGTCTCGCCGCCCGCCTTCGCGCCGACCTTCCTGGACAACAACATATTCACGAAGATCGGGCTCGCGGTGCTCATCGGACTCGCCTGCAAGAACGCGATCCTGATCGTCGAGTTCGCGCGCGACCTCGAGGAACAGGGGAAGGGCATCGTCGACGCGGCAATCGAGGCCTGCCGGCTCCGGCTCCGCCCGATCCTGATGACGAGCTTCGCCTTCATCGCGGGCGTCACGCCGCTGGTGTTCGCCTCCGGAGCCGGCGCCGAGGTGCGATACGTGATGGGCATCACGGTCGTGTCGGGCATGCTCGGCGTCACCTTCTTCGGCCTGTTCTTTACGCCCGTCTTCTACGTCGTGCTGCGCAAGCTGGTCGAGCGGCGGAAGGAGCGCCACGCGGCGCGTCTCGCGGCCGAGGGGAGCCTTCCCCATGCTTAGCCGGCTCGCAACGCTCGCGTTGGGCGCCCTCCTCGCCGCGTGCACGGTCGGGCCGAAGTACAAGGAGCCCAAGCTCGACACGCCCGCGAAGTTCGACCAGGCGACGGCCGAAGCGACGGCGGAGCCTGCCGCTTCAAAGCTCTGGTCCGGGTTCGGGAGCCCTGAGCTCGACACCGTGATCCAGCGCGCGCTCGCCGCGAACACGACGATCGCGCAGTCGCTGTCGCGACTCAACGAAGCGCGCGCGCTGTCGGGCTTGTCGGTCTATTCCTGGTTCCCGACCGTCACGGCCTCCGCGGGGCACGACCGGACTCACTTCAGCAGCGACGACCCGCTCGCGCCCGGCGGCATCACGGCGGACAGCTACCGCGCGGGCTTTGATGCGAGCTGGGAGATCGACCTCTTCGGCTCGCTGCGGAACGAGTATTACGCGGTCGACCGCCGCGTGGAAGCGCGCACCGCCCTGCTCGCCGACACGGGACTCTCGATCGTCGCGGAGACGGCGCAGACCTGGTTTTCGCTGGTCGGCGCGCGCGCGACACTGGCGCTCCGTCGCGAGCAACTCGCGAACCTCGAGGACAACATCAAGATCCTCGAGGCGCGCGTCCGGGTGGGCAGCTCGAACGCGCTCGACCTCGCCCAGGCCGAGGCGCAGCGCCGCGCCGTGGCCGCCAGCGTGCCCACCGCCGAGGCGGAGCTCGTGCGCCAGGAGCAGCGCCTCGCGGTGCTGACGGCCTGGCCGATCGAGACGCTCCGCGCGAACCTGTCGCAGACGACCGAGCTTCCGGCGCTGCCCGCGCTCACGGCGACCGGCACGCCCGAGGAATGGATGAAGCGCCGGCCGGACGTCCGCGCTGCCGAGCGCGAGCTCGCGGCGAGCTATTCCGACATCGGCGACGAGATGGCCGAGTATTTCCCGAAGATCACGCTGTTCGGCAGCTTCGGCTGGACCAGCCAGTCGCGCGACCGCATCGGCGAACCGGAGACGGAGCGCTGGAGCTACGGTCCGTCGATTTCGTGGAGCTTCCTCGACTTCGGGCGCATCCACCAGCACGTCAAGGCCGCCGAAGCCCGCCGCGACGGCCAACTCGCCGCTTATCAGGAAACGGTGCTGAAGGCGCTGGAGGAGACCGAGAACGCGCTCGCGGGATTCCGCGCCGCGAACCAGGCCGAGGACGAGCTGCGACTCGGCGCCGAGGCGGCGGCCGAGGCCGCACGGCTCGCGCGCAAGCGCTACGACGTCGGGGCCGGCGATTACCTCGCGGTGCTGATCGCCGACCGGCAGAAGCTCGACTTCGAGGACCAACACGTCCAGTCCGAGACCCGGCGCGCGACGGCGCTCGCGGCGGTCTACAAGGCGCTCGCCGGCGACCTCTGAAACGCCCGCGCGATCCACCAGGCCGCGGCCGCGGCGACGAGGTGCTTCAGGCTGTGGCCGCTGAATCCGGTCGCGGCGTATATCGCGGCGTCGTAGTGCTCCACGAGCTTCGCGAGTGTGTAGGCGCCGAAGGCGAGCCAAAGCGGCCGCCCAGCGAGGCTTCCGTCGCGCCACAGGACGAGGATCAGCGGGATCAGCAGCATCGGCAGGAACTGTACGAGCCCGTAGGCACGGAGGTCCCCGTGTCCGGATGCCTCGCCCCGGATCCACCAGGCAATGCTCGCGAGGCCGGCGACGACGAGTGGCCAGAGGAGCGCACGGCCCAGCAACCACGAAATCCGGTCCGCGAGCAGCGCCGAAAAGACCGACATGAATGCGACCGTCAATGGCACCCGGTCCCAGACGAGTGACGCGTTCGAGGGCGCGAAGTGGTACCAGCCGGAGCCAAAGCCGATGAGCACGACAGCGCTGCAGTACACGCGATAGTGCGTCGCGAGCGTCACCGCGACGAGGCGCCTCGCGCTCATCAAGCCCCAGGCGCCAACGAGCAGAAACGGCAGGTTCGTCGCGACGTTCGAGAAGTTGCGGATGCCGAACATGACGCGCGTGTCCGCGAACGCGTGGTACGGGGCGTCCTGCGGGATCGGGTCGAGCAGCAATACGCCAACGACGGAGGCCACCGTGACCAGGACGACGAGCCCGATCCTGTACGATGATGCCTTCATGCGGAACATTGCCGCGCTCGCATGCCTCCTCCCCTCGCTCGCTGCCGCCGAACCCGCCTTCGAGCGCGCGAGCCTTCGATTCTTCGAGCAGGCCGACGGGCCGATTCTGCCTGTCGAGCGCCGCGTATACACGACGCGCTTCGACACGTTGCGCACGCGCCGGATCGGCGTCGAGGTTGCAGGTACGTACGCCAAGCCTGAGGCCGACGCGACTCTTTCACTCGCCTGCACCCTCAAAAGACCCGACGGTACGACAACTCCGGCCGAGCGGCCGATGGATTTCCGCTTCTACGGCGGCGAGACCGGATCCGTTGCCGCGAACCTGCTCTGGGGTATGGCCGACGACCGGGAATGGACGCCCGGCGTCTACGAAGTCGAGTGCTCCGCGAACGACGCGCCGGTTGCGAAGGCCACGTTCGAGATGAGCCGCAACCCGCCCGAAGTCGCCGACGGCGCGATCCGCGTCAAGGCGCTCCGAATCTTCCCGGTCGAGGGGAACCTTCCGCCCATCGAAGCGCGGCAATACTCGAACCAGCTCGCCGCCGAGCACACGACGCAGATCGGCGTCGAGCTCGAGTTCGCCCACGCGCCGCTCGGGCGCGCGACCAAGGTGCCGATCGACTGCTGGTTCTTCTGGCCCGATGGGCAGACGTCCCCCCCGGTGGTCCTCAGCTACGAGCCGCAGCCCAGCTGGGCCGGCGGCTACTCCGCCGGCGCGATGGGATGGGAGACGCCAGGCAACTGGAGGAAAGGCGTGTACACGGTGAGCTGCGCAATCTCCGGCCAGCCCGTCGCCGTCGAGCGGTTCGAAGTGAACTAGGACTTCCCGACGACCTCGTAATGCACGACGCGCGGCTCGTACTCGAGCAGGAAGTCCGCGTCCTCGGGGTAGTACTTCGCTTTCTCGACGTCCTCGCCCGCGAATGAGCGGATCGCGTCGAGGCTCTCCCAGAATGTCAGCGTGATGAAGTGCGTCACCTCACCATCGCGGCGCTCGAGGATGTGCACGCTGAGGTTCCCCGGCACCGAGCGGTAGTCGGGAATCGCGCGGCCGTTCGTGAATGCGCGGTAAGCGTCGGCTTTCAAGGTGGGGACGCGGCCGTGCCACATGCGGACGATCACTTGGCCCGCTCCATGCTCCTGATCTTGCCGTCGACAACGGTGACGACCATCGCGGCCGCCGTATTGCCACGGTCGAACGTCAGCGTCTCGACGACGCTCTTGCCCGTCTTGATGCGCCCGCCGTTGGCGCTATGGCCGTAGACATCCACGTTCTCGACCGAGCGGTGGGTCGGCTCGCCGCAGGCGTCGATGAGCTCGTCGACGGACATCTCCGGCGATGCGATCCGCTGACCGCAACGGAATGTTTCCGCATTCGCGGACGACGCCAGCACGCCGAGTCCCATGAGCAGAACGATCGAAGGCTTGAACATCAGCCCTCCTTGTGCACGAGCACCCTTTCGATGCGCCGGTCCGGCATAAACTAGATGACGGCGACCGAAGCATAGATCGCGAGCGACAGCCACTGCGAGACGAATGCCGCGCAGATGGCGAGCAGGTACAGCGCGGGCGACAGCTTCCCCTTCCAGTCGCCCTTCAAGGCGCGCTTCAACAGCGAATCCTCGCCCTGCGACTCGATGATGAGGCTCTGCAGGATGTAATACGCGACCGCCGCCATCAGGAGCACCACGCCGTACAGCGCTGTCGGCCCCGGCGCGAAATGGTTCTCGCCCACCCAGCCGGTGGTGAACGGGAACAGCGACAGCCAGAACAGGAGGTGCAGGTTCGCCCAGAGGATCGGGCCATTCACCTTGTGCAGCGTGTGCAGCATGTGGTGATGGTTGTTCCAGTAGATCGCGACGTAGGCGAAGCTCAGCACGTAGCACAGGAACACGGGCCACAGCGGCGCGAGCGTCGCGAAATCCTCGCCGTGAGGAACCTTGAGCTCCAGCACCATGATCGTGATGATGATCGCGATCACGCCGTCGCTGAAGGCTTCGAGCCGGTTCTTGTTCATCGAATGAGCGGGATTCCGGCGGAAAAATGGCGCGCCCGGCGGGAGTCGAACCCACGACCTACGGCTTCGGAGACCGTCACTCTATCCAGCTGAGCTACGGGCGCGTATTGAATGTCCGATTTTAGTGGTCCGGACGGCCAGACGCTATAATTCGCGGATGGCAAAGCCCGACCGGCATTTCATGAACGTTTTCAGCGCGGTTCTCGGCATCCTCATCGCCATCGCGCTCGTCCTGATCGGGATTTCGCGCCTCGTCGACAGCGGTCCGAAGGGTGCCCGCGACACCGAGGACCCGCTGATGCAGGCATCCGCCGAGGAGCGCATCAAGCCCTTCGCGCAGGTCGCCGTCGCCGGCGAGGACAACTCGAAGAAGGAAATCCAGAAGACCGCGGTCGCCATCGCGGTTGCGTCGGCCGCTGCGCCGGCTGCCGGCCAGCCGATGGACGGCAAGACCGTGTTCCAGACCGTCTGCTCCGCCTGCCACGGAACGGGCATCGCCGGCGCGCCGAAGGTCGGCGACAAGGCCGCTTGGGCGCCGCGCATTGCGCAGGGCGCCGAGACGCTCGACAAGCACGCGATCGGCGGCTTCCAGGGCAAGTCGGGTGTCATGCCGGCGAAGGGCGGGCGCGTCGACATGTCGGACGACAACGTGAAGGCAGCCGTCGAGTACATGGTCTCGCAGAGCCGCTAGACCGCTTCCGCCCGTGGTTCGCGATCGAGCCGCCGATAACCGATCGCCTCCGACAGTTCCGTCACGCCGACACGCGCCGCACCCGCGAGGTCCGCGATCGAGAGCGCGACGCGCAAGATCCGGTGGCAGGCGCGGGCAGACAAACCGAGGCGGCGCGAGGCCGCATCCAGCAGGCCGTGCTCGCGCAATCCGAACCCGCAGGCCTTCGCCAGCATTCCTGCGTCGAGCGCGGAGTTCAGCGCGCCGCGCGAGGCTTGGCGCTCGCGCGCCTGTAGCACGCGCTCGCGGACGACGTCGCTCGATTCGGCAACGGCGGCCGCCGGCGCAAGCAGGGTGTACTCGAGCCGCGGCACCTCGACGTGCAGGTCAATGCGATCGAGCAACGGGCCGGAGATTCGCGCCAGGTAACGGCGGATCGCCGCGGCCGTGCAGCGGCAGCGACCGTTCGCATCGCCCGCGTGCCCGCAGGGACAGGGATTCATTGCGGCGACGAGCTGGAATCGTGCCGGGAATTGTCCCTGCCAGGCGGCGCGCGCAATGCTGACGATGCCGGCCTCCAGCGGCTCGCGCAGCGCCTCGAGCACGTCGCGCCGATACTCGGTCAGCTCGTCGAGGAATAGGACGCCGCGATGTGCGAGCGAAATCTCGCCGGGCCGCAGGCGCCCGCCTCCGCCGACGACCGCCGCCGCGGAGGCGCCGTGGTGCGGCGCCCGGAACGGCGGGCGCCGCCACTCCCGGACCGGCGGCAGTGGCTGTGCGAGCGAGTGCAGCATCGCGCATTCGAGCGCTTCGTCATCACCGAGCGGTGGCAAGAGGCCCGGCAGCCGTTGAGCCAGCATGCTCTTTCCCGCACCCGGCGGCCCGATCAGGAGAAGGCTGTGCGCGCCCGCGGCTGCGACCTCAAGCGCGCGCTTCGCGGCCGCCTGGCCGCGCACGTCGGCGAGATCCGGTCCTTGCGCGGTGGCCGCAGGAAGTGAAGCGCCGCCAGCGAACTCGAGGCCGGCGCCGCCGTACAGCCCGTTGCGCACCGCGGCGAGCGAAGCCGCGCCGGCGACGCGCGCGCCGCGCGCGACTCGGGCTTCCTCGGCATTCGGCGCGGGAACGACGAGCCGCCGCCCGTCGCGCACCGCATGCACGGCGGCAGAGAGCGCACCGCGCACTGCGCGCAGCTCGCCCGAGAGCGAGAGCTCGCCGTAGAACTCCGTGGCATCGAGCGCGGACGCGGGCAGCTGACCGGACGCGGCGAGGATCCCGAGTGCGACGGCGAGGTCGTATCGACCGCCTTCCTTGGGCAGATCGGCCGGCGCGAGGTTGACGGTGACGCGCCCGGCCGGGAAATCGAACCCGCCCTGGGACAGCGCGGCGCGCACCCGCTCGCGGCTTTCTCTGACGGCGGTTTCCGCCAGACCGACGACGCAGAACTGCGGGAGTCCCGCGCCGCAATGAACTTCGACGCGGACGAGCGGCGCCTCGAGCGCGACCTGGGCGCGCGTCAGGGCGGTTGCGAGCGTCACGGGCCGGGGCCCGAGGAGACTACTTCGGGGGCCGTTTTTCGAGCGCCGCGATGCGCTTTTCGAGCTCCTCGAGGCGCTCGCGGCTGCGGCGGAGGACTGCAGCCTGGATGTCGAATTCCTGGCGCGTCACGAGGTCGAGCTTCGCGAGGCCGGCCTGCAGCACCGCTTTGAAGTTCCGCTCGAGGTCGTCGCGGAGCGCGGCGAGGCCGGGCGGCACGGCGTCCGCCAGCTTGCGCGCGAGCTCGTCGAGCGATTTCGGGTCGAAGGGCATGGCAGCGCTCCGTTTCCCGGAAAGCATCCCGGCGGAGCGCGCGCGCGTCAAGCGATGCACCGATTCGGGGCAGGTGCCGCATGTTGGCGCACCGCGCCGGTGCGGGCGACGCCACTAAGGCATTGATTCCGGGTTTTCCGGGCATGGCACGGTTGCTGCATTACCTCTCCGAAAAGTAGCCGGTCGCGGCCGGACACGGACGTGCCCAATCTGTCCGGTGCCGGCAGTTTCACCGCGATGGAGGTCCGATCGACAGCGGAGATACAGCGTGGATGATCGTCGCGACCGCGCTCGTGCTGCTCATGACGCTACCGGGCCTCGCCCTCCTCTACGCCGGCATGGTGCGGGTCAAGAACGCGCTCTCCGTGCTGATGCAGTGCTTCGCGATCGCCTCGCTCGTGTCGGTACTGTGGGTCGCCTTCGGCTACAGCCTCGCCTTCACCGGGCCCGGGATGTTCGTCGGCGGCCTCGGAAAGGCATTCATGGCGGGCATCACCGCGAAATCCGTCGTCGGCACCATCCCGGAGTCCGTGTTCGCGACCTTCCAGATGACATTCGCGATCATCACACCGGCGCTCACCGTCGGCGCTTTCGCCGAGCGCATGAAGTTCGGAGCCCTGCTACTCTTCATCGCGCTCTGGTTCACATGCATCTACGTGCCGCTGGCCCACATGGTATGGAGCGGCCCCGGGGCGCTCATGTGGGACTGGGGTGTCCTTGATTTCGCAGGCGGCACGGTGGTGCATGTCAATGCCGGCATCGCCGGACTCACCGCGGCGCTCGTCATCGGGCGCCGGCACGGTTACCCGGCAGCCGCGACGCCGCCGCACAACGTGCCGTTCGCACTCGTAGGCGCGGCGCTTCTTTGGGTCGGCTGGTTCGGGTTCAACGCGGGCAGCGCGCTCGCGGCGAACGGCACCGCCGGCATGGCAGTTCTCGTCACGCAGGTCGCGACGGCGGCTGCGGCTCTCACCTGGATGAGCTGTGAGTGGGCGCTGCACGGCAAGCCGAGTGCGCTCGGCGTCGCGACCGGGGCCATCGCGGGGCTCGTTGCGATCACGCCCGCGTCCGGAACGGCCGGACCCGCGGGTGCCCTGCTGATCGGGCTGGTCGCCGGCGGTGCCTGCTTCTTTGCGGCGACGCGCCTGAAGCGCGTGTTCGGCTACGACGACTCGCTCGACGTGTTCGGCGTCCATGCCGTCGGCGGGATGGTGGGTGCCGTACTGACAGGCGTCACGGCAGGCGCGCTCGGCGGCAGCGGCCTCCCGGATGGCGTGACGATCGCAGCACAGGTCTGGATCCAGGCCAAGAGCGTCGTCTTCACCGGCGCATGGAGTGCGGCCGGCACCTTCGCGATCCTGAAGGTCCTCGATGCCTCGCTCGGTGTCCGGGTCAGCCGGGAGCAGGAAGTCGAAGGACTCGACCTCGCGCTACACGACGAGCGCGCCTATAACCACTGACCCCCGTTTTGGCTACACTCCGGCTGGGCCGGGCCCCCAGTGTGACGGGCGTCAAAGGTTTTCTGGCGCCGGGACGCCACACTGTGCTGCGCATCCGGGGGTGGAGTATGTCGCGGATTTCCAAGGTCATCTGGGCATTGCTGATGGCGGGCGTCGCGGCGATCGCGACGGCCGATACCGTCTACAAATGGGTGGATTCGTCCGGCCAGGTCCACTTCACCGACCTGCCGCCGGCCCAGGGCGATGCCAAGATCCTCGGCGTGTACCAGGAGGCATCCGGCGAAGTCGAGGACGAAGGATCCGACAGCGGCAATTACCCGGACGAAGGCGGCAGCGACAACAGCAACAACACGGAGCAGTCGCAGGCGGCGGCGCGCACGCCCGAGACGCCGCCGTCGGACGAAGCGATAAAGGCTGCCGAGCAGGATGCCCTCAAGGCCAAGGTCGAGCAGTGCAAAGAGGCGCAGGACCGCTACCAGAAGTACATCACATCGCAGCGGCTGTACCGCGAATTGCCTGGGGGCAAGCGCGAGTACCTCACGGACAAGGAACTCACCGAAGCCCGTGCCCGCGCGAAGCAGACGGTCACCGACTACTGCAGCTAGTTCGCGCGAGCGGGCAGAATAGGGCCCGCCATGCCAGTCGGATTCATCGGTCTCGGCGCCATGGGCCAGCACATGGCCCGCAACCTGCATCGTGCCGGCCTTCTCGCGGGTGCGTGGAATCGAACTGCCGCCAAGTCCGAGTCGCTCGCCGCCGAGACCGGCTGCCGCGCCTTCGCGTCACCGGCTGAGCTCGCGGCTGCCTGCGACGTCGTCGTCACCTGCGTGTCCGCCGACGCCGACCTCCTCGCGGTCGTCGACGCGGTCCGACCCACACTCCGCAAGGGCTCGATCGTCATCGATTGCTCCACCGTCGCGGCCGACACCGCGCGCGAGGCCGCGAGGCGGCTCGCCGCCGGCGGATCGGACTTCCTCGACTGCCCGGTGAGCGGCGGCGTCGAGGGCGCGCGGAATGCGACGCTCGCGATCATGTGCGGCGGCGAAGCCGCGGCCTTCGAGCGGGCGCGGCCCGTGCTCGACACGCTCGGCAGGACGGTCATGCGGATGGGCGGCAGCGGCACGGGCCAGGCCACCAAGGCGACGAACCAGATCCTCTGCGCCGGCGCGATCCAGGTCGCTGCCGAAGCGATGGCGTTCGCGCGCGCGGAAGGACTGCCGCTCGAACGCGTGATCGAGATACTGGGCAAGGGCGCGGGCTCATCCTGGTACTTCGTGAACCGGGCGCCTTTCATGGTCCGCGGCGAATACCCGGCCGGATTCCGGCTGAGGCTGCACGACAAGGACCTGCGCATCTGCCGCGAGATGGCCGCGCGCCACGGCGCCGTGCTGCCGGTCGTCGAGTCGACGCTCGCGGACTATGCGCGGCTCCTCGCCGACGGCCACGGTGAGGAGGACATCTCCACGATCTTCCGGCTCAAGGCGCCCTTGTTCCGGGACCCGGGCCATGGCTGAGCGGCCGGCTTTCTATCTTCCGGATTTCTGCCGCGCGAAGAGCGTGCTCGCCGTGATCCTGATCGCCGCGCTCGTCGCCATCCTGTTCACGCTCGCCCGCCATGGCATTTCCCCCACGTTCTGGACGGAGCTTTCGGAGATTTCGCTGTTCCTGCTGTGGGCCGCCCTCGGAACTGCGGGCGCGTGGTGCGCGGCACGGGGCATCCTGTCGCGCCTGGACGTGCTCGCGGGCTCGATCGTCGCGCTCGCCCTCGCCCTCGCGGTGACGGCCCTTGCGACGGAGGGTGCCTGGTGGCTGTCCGTGTACTCGCGTCGCGCGATGGGTGACATGGCGCCACTCGCGGGCGCGGAACACCTCCAGCTCATGCTGCGCAACCTCGCCGTCTGCGCGATCTGCAGCGGAATCGCGCTCCGGTATTTCTACGTGACGCACCAGTGGCAGAGCAACGTCGAGGCCGAGGCACAGAGCCGCGTGCGCGCGCTGCAGGCGCGCATCCGACCTCACTTTCTTTTCAACAGCATGAACACGATCGCGTCGCTGACCCGCACCAATCCGCGCTCCGCCGAGCAGGCGATCGCGGACCTGTCGGACCTGTTCCGCGCGTCGCTGCGCGAGCACCGCGAGCGGATCCCGCTCGCGCACGAGATCGAAATCGCGCGCGCCTACGAGCGAGTCGAGCGCCTGCGGCTCGGCGAGCGGCTGCACGTCGACTGGCAGCTCGCGGACCTGCCGCTGGACGCGCTGGTGCCGGCGCTGATCCTGCAGCCGCTCCTCGAGAACGCGGTCTACCACGGCATCGAGCCGCTCGAGAAAGGAGGCACGATCCGCGTGACCGGAAAGCGTGACGGAAGAATCGCCGTCCTCACCATCGACAATCCCGTGCCGCTCCGCGTCGTCGCGCGCCGCCCGGGCCACCACATCGGGCTCGACAACGTGCGCCAGCGGCTCGAGCTCATGTTCCAGGGCGAGGCCGAGGTCGAAGTCTTCGACGCGCCTGAGCGATTCGTCGTCACGCTGCGCTTCCCGGCCGTGGGAGAGCCGGCGTGAACCTTCGCGTCCTCGTGGTCGACGACGAGCCGCTGGCGCGCGAGCGGCTCTCGCACCTCGTCGAGGAGCTGCCCGAGGTCGAGCTCGCCGGCGTCGCGTCGGGCGGCGAGGAAGCACTGCTGCTCGCGGGCCGCCTGCGCCCGGAAGTCGTGCTGCTCGACATCCGCATGCCGGGCATGGACGGGCTTGAGGCCGCGCGCCATCTCGCGCGGATGCCCGAGCCGCCCGCTGTCATCTTCACCACGGCTTACGACCAGCATGCACTCGCTGCCTTCGACGCGCAGGCCGCAGGCTACCTGCTGAAGCCCGTGCGCCAGGACAAGCTGCGCGAGGCGCTCGAGCGGGCGCGCCGCCCGACGCGCGCGCAGCTCGCGCGGATCGCCGAGGGGTCGGGAGGCCCGCGCACGCGCATCGCCGTGCGCACGCGCGACGAGCTTCGCCTGATCCCCGTAGACAGCATCGTCTGCTTCGTCGCCGAGCAGAAGTACACGACGCTCCGGCACGCGGGCGGCGAAGAGCTTATCGAGGAGTCGCTGAAATCCCTGGAAGAGGAGTTCGCCGGGCGGTTCGTGCGCGTGCACCGCAACGCGCTCGCCGCCATCGCGCACATCGAGGGCCTCGAGCGTGGACCGGACGGCCACCACACCGTGCGCCTGCGCGGCGGGGCCACGCTGCCGGTGAGCCGCCGTCTTGCGACGGAAGTCGCGAATACGCTGGTGTCTAGGCCGCCGCCGGATCGTCCCTGAAGCCCTGCCAGGCGC
>Ga0075423_10002503_pt1 | contig 16705 bp, 17 predicted proteins | sample SoiMethybrSBSTD2_FD_80114 | JGI IMG/M metagenome (GOLD analysis project Ga0075423, IMG submission 80114) | Bulk soil microbial communities from a Populus tree surrounding site in Tennessee, USA - Soil MetaG P. TD hybrid SBSTD2 | ecosystem: Environmental > Terrestrial > Soil > Tree plantation...
CTGCTCGCCCTGCTTCACGCTGGTCCCAGAAAACTTCACGTCTTGCCAAGCGACGGTCTTCATCCTCAAGAAGCCTTCTTGCGCGCGCTCTCCGTGCGCGAAGACGACCCCTGTCGTTCCGAGGATGAAGAGCAGCGCGAGTATGAGGGCCAAAACAAGGGTGAGTATTCTCGTCTGGGGCATCGTCGTCTCCCCTCTTCCTTGATTCAGTGCGCCGGTATCGGGGCCGCCGCTCACTTGTGCCCCCCCTGCGGGTCCCACACCATGACCGCGAAACAGACGAGCCACACGAGGAACGACGTGAAGAGCGCCAGGGGCAGGCTGTCCCAGGAAAAGAGGCGCCCATCGTCCGACCCGCCGCCGTGAGCCAGCGCGGACGGAACGCGCATCAGCATCAGCGTCAGGCCCAGCAGCGTGGCTCGGATCAGTCGTGTGCTCATCGCCGGGCGACCTCCGCTTCCTCAGAACTTCTTCATGAACCGCATGATCGGCCAGATCGCGAGCCAGCGGGCGATGGCCTGCCCCACCCAATAGCCGAAGGTGCACAGGGTCGCCCCGAAGAAGAGCGCCACGAGCGTCGTCTCTTCCAGGAAGCTCCGCAGCGTGCCGTGCTCGATCATCCGGAGATACTCCGGTGTCGCGCTGCGCAGATAGGCCACGCCCTGGACGTCAGCCAGGGTGGCCGTGCTCCCCATCAGGTCGACGGGCTGCAGGAACGGCGCCAGGGTGATGTAGTTCGCGACCCAGAAGCCGAACGTGAAGGCCAGGCCACCGAAGAGGGAGGTCAGGACGAAGCTCCGGGTCTTCAGCAGAATCCAGTCGGTGAAAATGGCGGCGGGGACGATCGTGGCGGGCCAGACGAAGTTGAGCGGGTAGTTCACGAAGACGTCCCACTGCAACCACCGGCCGAGCCACGCGACCACCCACAGACCGACCGCCGTGTACGTGCACCCGGTGGGGAATTTCCACGCGAGCCACTGGATGTACTGAAGGGCCGACGGGATGATGATCATGGCGAACGGCGTGATGGTCATCCACCACTGCCGGTCCTTCCAGTCAGTCCAGAAGTCCCAGTCGCCGGCGAACAGCAGCTTGGTGATGTCGGCGGCCGCCGCCACGACGGGCAGGGCCGTGACCCAGAAGACCAGGTCCCACTTGTAATCCATGTAGCGGTACTTTTTGTTCAGCAGCGCGGTGAACTGCGCCGCTTCCTGGGCTGTGCGAGCCATCTCCACCCTCCTCTTGAAACAGTCGCTTGGTGCTCGACTCAGGTTCCGCGGGGCCCCGCTGGGATCGCGACACGGATCCGGGCGGGGCCTGTCGGATCAGGCCGCCCTAGCGGGAGACGCGGCGGCGTCCGCCACCTCCTTCTCGATGCCCAAGAGACGGATGATCGTCTCCGCCCACAGGGCGAAGATGCCGGAGGCGAGCCAGCCATAGGTGACGAAGGGCCAGTGGAACGGCGCCGCGAAGATCTCCTCGAGGATCCACAGGCTGTGGGCCCACTCGTTGAAGGCCACCTGCATCATCTCGGTGACCGATGCGGCGATCAGGAAGAAGAATGACCAGGGGAAGCCCTTGTCAGGCCCGTAGACCTTGGGCAGCCGGTAGCGCCCGTAGAGGTACGTCCCGACCGTCATCGTGATGCCCAGCGGGAACCACCAGTAGAACATGGGGATGTGTGTCGGAGTAAGCGCTGTGTCCCGGATCGCGGTCTGATGCCAGCTGCCGTCCTGGTTGGGCCAGAAGCTCGCCATGACGTAGAGGGTGAAGCTGGTCATCGAGATGAGGCCCCAGAACACGGCGATCCGGCGAACCTCCTCGTTGGCCGTCACCTCTTTGGTGAGAACCTGCCGGCCCGTCCGAACGAGCCAGCCCCACCAGAGACCGGTGCCGGCCCCCGCGACGATCAGCTGTGTCCAAACCAGGCTCCGGAAGTACTTGGTGAACTCGGGGCTGGACGAGTCGATGCCCGCCGTCCAGGCGTATCGCGAGATGTACAACCAGTGCACCGCGGCCACCACTACGACTGCGAGGGAGCCCCAGACGCAAGTCTTCCAGCCACCCATCCAGTCGATCGGGCCATAGCCCGCCTTCGGAGCGGTGCGCTCGTCAAACGCGGCTCGTGTTGCCATCGCCCTCTCCTCTCCTCTCAGCTGTCGCTTAGCGTCGGCGTTTTGTTTTTCGAGCTACGGAATCAGCACTGCCCTCCCTTTGATCCGACCGTGATGCAGGTCGGCGATTGCCTGGTTGATCTCGTCCAACGGGTAGAAGACCGTCGCCAGCCGCACCCTGCCTTCTCCGGCGAGCGTCATCAGCTCCGTCAGATCGGCGTACGTGCCCACGAGGTTGCCGATGATGTTCTTCTCGCTGAAGATCATGTCGATCGCCGGTATCTGGATGGTGCCGCCGTAGCCGATGATGTAGTACGAGCCGGCGTTACGGGTCATGGCGAGACCCTGCTCGATGGAGCCCCCTTCGCCGACGAAGTCCAGGACGGCTTCGGCGCCCTTCTCACGCGTGAGCTGGAGCACCTCGCGAACGGCGCCGTCGCCGCCGCTGATCAAGTGCTTGACGCCGAGTTCCTCGGCCAGGCTCAGCGCCAGCTTCGAGCGGTCCACGACGATGATTCGAGCCGCGCTCTTGGCCGCGAGCACCTGGTAGGCGATGTGGCCGAGGCCGCCGAAGCCGATGATCACCGCGACGTCACCCGGCTGAAGGATCTTCGCCGCCTTGTTGGCCGCATGGTAGGCGGTGAGCCCGGCGTCGGCGTGAGGCGCGACCTGTTTGGGTGTGACGGTGTCGGGAAGGCGCACCAGGTTGCGTTCCTTCACCTGGAGGTACTGAGCAAAGCCGCCGTCCCTGGCGATGCCGGGGAACGAACCGTTCTCGCAGTGCATGTCGTTGCCGCGACGGCAGGCGGCGCACGCTCCATCGGTGATGAGCGGGTGGACGATCACGGCATCCCCCCGCTTGAAGTGGCGCACCTCGGCGCCGATGTCCTCGACCCAGCCTGCATTCTCGTGACCGGGCGTGTACGGGAGCTGAACGCCGACCTTGCCGCGCCAGACGCCCTCGATGATGTGCAGGTCCGTCCGGCACAGTCCGGCTCCCCCGATGCGGACGATCACGTCATTGGCTTCCTGGATCTTGGGATCGGGGACCTGTTCCAGCTTGAGGAACTCGGGGCCCTGAACCGCCGAGTCGTATTTATGGAGCCGCGCCGCTTTCATTCGAGCACCCTCCTGATGGGGCGCCTGACCGCCGCCGATTTGTCAGAACACCCCGGCATGTGCGACTCACCCTCCCCGTACCGAGTCTCGAGGAGGCCGCGGCAAAACGAGGCGTTGAACTCCAGCGACAGGCGGGTGCGTTGCACGCGCGCGAGGTAGGCTCGGAACTCGAGCGTGTCGATCGGCCTGCCGTCGGGGTGGACGAAGGCCGGCGCGGTGACGTCACGGGCCAGTCCACGCTCCTTCAGGATGGAGCCATACCGGTGAGCTAGGGCCGCGCCGTCGTTGTCGAGGGGCAGGCCCGGTAAGTCGCCGATCCGTAACGCGAGGATCGCCTCGTTCCCCCATCCCATCGCGAGCAACGATCGGAGGAGACGCTCCTGTCGCGCCTCGAAGGCTTTGGTTCGAAAGGTCTCGCGCAGTTCGTGGAGATCGTCTGTCGCAAGCGACGGGAACGTTTCCACAAAGGTCAGGCCGCGGTTGATCCCGCTGTTGATCTCTTCCGTGAAGAAGTGGTCCTGCAGCTGAACGTCGACCCGTTCCACCCACGGCAGTTCGGATACGCGCTCCCGAATGTCGGCGGCCATCATGAAGGCGAAGTTGGCCGCGCACCAGAAGGTGGGCAGCCGGAAGCGCACGGTCACCACGCTACCCTCGATGCTCACCCCGCCGATGAACCCGAGTTCCGTCAGTGGCCGATCCAGCTCAGGATCGTATACCTGCGCCAGTTGAGCGTAGACCTCGTCGCGGCGCATGCGCGCCCTGCCCTCCCTGCCCGACCCGCCTCACCTCATGGCCGCCACCGCATCCTTGGCGAGCTCCTTCTTCTGCACGTCGATGTCGATGCCATAGATCCGAGCCGCGTTCTCGCCGAGGATCTTCTTCTTGACGTCCAGGGTGAGGGACACCCCGAACTCTTTCTGGATGTCATCCGGAAGCTCGAACGCCATGAACTTCTCCACGATCCAGCGGGGGTGCCAGATCGCGTAGTCGCTGGCAAAGAGCAGCTTGTCGGCGCTGACCCACCACAGGAGATTGGCCAGCACCTCGGCGAAATAGCGCGGGCGGCTATGGATGAACGGCATCACCACAGCCAGGCCGCCGTAAACATTGCGCTCCTGGGTAGCGATCCAGCAGAAATCTTCCAGGCGGGGCAGCCCACAGTGCTCGATGATGAAGTTGAGATCGGTAAACGCGGTGGCGGCTTCGTCGACGTCGGCGACGTCGAAGGCATCTTTATTGAGTGGCCAGATCGTCGGCCCTTTGTGGACGTGAATGTTCTTGACCCCCAGTTGCCCGCACTTTTCCAGGTAGCGCATGGCCCATGGATCGGTGAGCTTCCATCCCCTGGAATTCCCCTTCCACTCGGCCGTGTAGAGCTTGACGCCCCGGATTCCGAAGCGATGGACCAGGGATTCGAGGTACTCCAAGCCCGCTTCGCCGTCCCGCGGATCCCACGCACCATTGAGGATGAACCGCTGGGGATAGCGGCCCTTGAGGATGCTGTTCTGCTCGGTGGTGTTGAACCCGTTCTTGTAGAAATCCTTCAAGTAGGTGGGTTGAAAAATGCCCATGTCGACATACCCCTGGACGAAGACATCCTTCACCATCCTGTCGGCGCCGTACTTCTGGAACAGCGGCTGCTCCCACACGTAGTCGGCCGGGCTCAGATTCCGATGGTAGTCGTAGAAGCAGCTAATGAACCCGGCGCCGTACTTGTTGGCCTGGTTGTCGGGGCTGGCATCCCACAGGTGCATATGCCCGTCGATGATGAAGATCTCCTCGCCTCGGCTCGTCTTGAACATGGTGTCGCCTCCCTGATAAATGCAGCCACCTCTGACGGCGGTCGCTACCTCGACAACGCATGGCCTCGATCAGGTCCAGAGGCTGGATCTGGTCGCCGGTCGGCGGCCCGATCGGGCGAACGAGGGCCACAGGGAACCCGGGGAGTGTGAACGACAGAACAGAGCGCAGGTTTACAGGCGTCGGGCATTCGACAGCTCGGCGTGGATCGCTACGACCGTTGGGAGCGGTGACCGTCACATCGATCATAGCTCGGACCCTCCATTGGGTCAGGCCAGGATCAGGTCTCGCGCGTCCTTCTAAGCAATCGCGGAGAATGCCACAAGCGGCGTGGGATCGCAAGGCACTTACCTTGGCGTGTTGAGTTTCGTCGAGATTGGCTCTGGTCCCGCGGTTCGTTCCGCGATGGCCGACATGGGTGCTAGACGGCGACAGCGGGTATCGAAATGTCGCAGCGCAGGCGGCCCAGAACTCTTTCTGGTCGATCCAGTGGCTCCGTTCGACCTTGCCGTTCTGTTGGGGTCGGCGGGGCTCGATGTACCGATGTCGGATCCCCACGGCCTGAACGGCGACCGCGAAGGCGAACGAAAACTCCTGCCCCTTGTCGCTCTACAGCTTCTGGACCGTGACGGGAAACGCCCGGCAGATTTCGGTTAAGAAGGCGAGGCTCGAAGTCTGGTGCAGCCGGTCGGTCGAGCCGCAAGACCCGAAAGCGAGTGCACTAATCGAGCGCGATCAAAGAGCTTCAGCTGGCGCGGCACCCGCTTGCGTGTCCGTCGCAGGCGCGGCACGCCGATATCTCGAAAGACTCGCTGGATCGTGCTTACCGCCACCCGTACGTCGCGAATTCGCCGGAGCCAGAGCTGCGTGCGCTGGGCGCCTTAATCGAATTCGCGGCGCGCTTGCAACAACAGGCACGAACCTCGGCGCTGTCGGGATCACGGCCACACCACCAGCACCCGGGCCCGCATGCGACGGGGGAGAATGCGCAGAGTCGTGAGGCCCGCCTTGTCGGCGAGCGCGCGAAGCTCGTGCGGCGCATAGGCGCGCCGCACTGATAGTGGCCCGTCGTGACGCGAGAAGCGATGGCGGGCCAGGAGTCGGGTGGCCAGCCACACCAACGTCCACGACCACCACGCGCGGAGCAGATCGTTCACAATCGCCACGCCTCGCGAGGCCGCCGCCATCTCGGCCAGACTGGCCACCACGGCGTCGGGCCCGAGGTGATGCAGCACGAGCGACGAGGTCACCACGTCAGCAGACGCCGCGCGGATCGGCAAGGCGCTGGCATCGGCCCGCACCCGCACAATCTCGCCGTAGGCCGCGCAGGCACTCGCGCCGAGGCCAAGGCTGGTCGCGTCGCGGTCGACGACGACGATGAACGCCCGGCGACCGACGCTGCGGGCCCACCGCGCGACCCGCACAGCGAGATCGCCGCGCCCGCCGCCCACGTCGACGACGACGAAGGAGCGTCCGCGCACCAGCGGGGCGGTGTGTCGAATCTCGCGCAGGGTGAGCGCGTAGCCACCGAACCACGCGTTCAGCCGGTCGATGTCGTCGAGGGACGCGGCCAAGTCGGCCGGCGCCGCCGGGCCGTCGAGATACTCGCGGGCCGTCTCCTCGCGCCGCATCATCAGCGCAGGGCTCCCTCGGCAGCGAAACCCGGGCCCAGACCGATCATCACGCCCAACTCTCCGGGGACCGGACTCTCCGCGCGCAACGCCTCTTCGAGCACGAACAGGATGTTCGCTGACGACATGTTGCCGTGGCGCCGCGGGACGGCACGTGCATGCGCCGTGCGAGCGACATGGATCAGCGCGCGTCGGGCCGCTGTCTCGCTCAGGGCGAGGGCGCCCTCGGTGAAGCGCGCGTCGAGCTCACTGATGTAGAGACCGGTACGTCCCATGCCGAAAGCGTAAACCCGGCCCATCGGCGCCTGGTTTGCGGGCATCACATCGGCAGTCGACGGCTGGCCGGATTCAAATGCGCGTTCAAGTCACGAGTTGAGGCAGGAAACCGAAGCCTGGTGACCCCGGCGGGAGGAGTTTGGGCTTCGTCGTGCTCTCGTCGTGCTGCTCGCCAACTCCGCGCCGTTGAAGTCGTGTTCGCTTCATCCTCTCCTGCGCGGCGAGCGTCAGTGTAGCACGTCCGGTAGCAGATGCGCGGACGTGGGCGGGACGCGCTACCATACCGCGACCACCTATGGACGCCATCAGCCGTGTCGAGAAACAGCTCCGGCAAGCTGAGTTCTTCGTCCACACCCTCCCCGAGCGTCGAATCGCGCGTCAAGTCCCTCCATTGGCCGCATGGGAGACTATGCTGGCAGGGCACTGACTGCTGGGAGTCACGCCAGACCCTAAGTAGGGCGGAGCGTCCGCGTCGTCCGCCCACTGCCCCGCGGGCACTTTTTAGCTCCGCCGTCTCGCCGGGTCAGGAGATGGGCGCCGGCGACACCGAACGGTTATCGACTAGAAGTGGCCTGCCTCTGCGGTGTCATCTTCGAGCGATGGGTGTTTCCCGAGGACGCCGCCATCGACATGGCGTTGCTCGCGCGATCGAATTGACCAGGACCGACACGTGATGAGCAACAATCGGTACGCGCATTGTCGTGGTTGGGAGAACTGTGCTTTTGTTCCCGCGATCGTCCAATGCCCTGCACAACTTCGATACCCGCAACCTCCGAACCCTGTCCACATTTTGTTCGTTGGCTGGAATCCGCCTGACGATCATCACATGTGGGAAGGTGCGTCCGATCCGCTACGGAACGATTTAGCGTCGGTGTTCGAGGAACTTGGATGGCGGGGAGCCGGCGACTTTAGAGAAGAACTCCTGAATCGCCATTGCTACTTCGTCCACGCGGTGAAGTGTTGGCGCGCTGTAGAAAAGCCGAGCGTCGATGCCATCCGCCGGTGTTCTCCACTGCTGACCGAGGACATCGCAGACCTCAAACCCGCCAACCTGTGCATCCTCGGCAGCTTGGCGCACGTTGCCGCGTGCTTGGCGCTACCCGGCCTACCTTCGTTCGAGAAATTCAACTACGGGCGCGGATGGAACGGTGAGATGACTGGCATAAATGTAATCATCACGACGTTCGCCAATCGACGTCAAAATCGTGGTCAGAACAAACTCAACCGCGAGTGTGTCGCGGACGCCCTTCGACGATGGGTACGATGACTCGGAGCACAGCGAATGCGGCAGTCGTGGGTCGCGACAAGCATCACCGATGACAGATAAACTGACGTTCGTCTGATTTCACGACTATCGTAACGGGTAACGCGCATGGCTGATCGGAATCCAGCGCAGGCCGCGCAAGAGCAACAGGTCTTCGAGAGGTTCCTCACGGCTTGCCCGTCCTTTGCGAAAAACGTTGTCAGCCATCCGTCGTCATGCGGCGACTTTCCCGACATCGACGCCCACCTACATGACGGCACGGTAATCCTGGTCGAACTCGGTGAATGGATCGACGGGTCACAGATGGCTGACGCCCTGGCTGAAGAGGCACGAGGAGTGACGGAGCCACGTGGTGGCGCCTATGACCCGGAGGTAGCCCTGGCGGCCCTTCGTCGGATCGCCAACAAGAAACTGGACCACTACGGTTCTTCGGCACGTGGCGCCTGGCTGATCATTCACTACAGCCGGGGAGTTCTCTACAACACCCCGTTCCGGAGCCTCGATGTCGGCGGCTTTGAGGACGTGGCACGCGTGGTCTCGGAACTGTGCAAACAACGCGAAGTCCCCTTCGCGAAAGTCTTCCTCCTCGGGGCCTGGGGAGACATAGACGCGAGACTCGCGGAAACTCTGCGCGATGCCGGGTATCCGGTCACTGCGGGCCCCGAGGCCTTCGAGGTATTCCCCGATTTTCGCCGCTGTAGGTGAGATGCAAAACGCGGGCGACAGCATCTGATGGTTGGCATAGCCGGCTCTTCAAGAATTGCCCACGCCCATCCTCGCGACGCCTACGGCCCGGTCGATGATCTGAGAAAGTATCGCTTCGCTGATGTGGAAATGTGCATTGCTGGCAACTGTATCGGCCAGGACTCTCCCTGCCTCTGCCACGTCGACAGTCTTCGCCACCTCGCGCGCTACAACGGGCACCTCGTCAGGCGCCAAGGACGGGTTCCGGGCGTGAGCCAGCAGCGAAAGGGCACACGAAGCCGTTGAGCATGAGCGATCATCGCGTCGCCCTGCTGCGCGCCACTCTCGGCTTTCTCAGCATCCCGGCGCGCGAGCTCCGTCTCCTGCATCGGTACGCCGACACGTGGCGCGGAATCGGCGACGTCGTGGCGGGCATGGCGCGCCAGGAGTACGACCTCGAGCTCGAGCTCCGGCGTTACGACGGCGTCTCTCTGCACAACCTTGTCCTCCGGCGTGGGACGCAATTTCTACCCGTTTTGGATGCGACTATTCCTCTCTTCGCTTCGGACACTTCCGGAGTCAGGTCTGTCAGCAGCAGATTTCTCAATGACCGCGACGACGTATTCGGTGTCGGCCCCCGTTACCTTCCCGATCTTCGCTACGTCCATCTCGTGAGCGTGGAGTCGCACGATGAGGGAATCTCGAGCACCCGACGCGATTAGAGGTCTAAGACTCGTCGGCAATGGCGTGATCTGATCGCGCCGACTATTCCGCCCATCATCACGAGAGAACACGAGGGCCCATGCGCCGGGGATCAGCCGAATGAAGGCCTTCGCCGCTTGCGTCACTGCCATTTTCGATTTGAGCATACGTGGCCGCCCGCGCCGACGAGCGGCGGCCCTCGACGCAAGGCGTTGGTCGGCAAGCAATTCACGCCTGGACTCATGTCCTACCGCCCGGCGCATGAGAATTTCGTAATTGCGCATGAGCCCTCGGGTTGAATCGGGACCGCGCCTGGGTACTGTGACGGGCAGCGTTGCCTCGGGGTCTAACTTGCGCTTGCGACAGTAGGCACGCCACGTCCGCCGACAGACCTGGTGCCAGCGCGTCTCATAGATAACGAGGCCGCACAAGGTACATAGGTGAAACGGGTGCCCCAGCGCTGCTCGAGACAGGTGACGATCGGCGATGTTCAGCCGATGTTGTTCGGTCTTCTGCGGGTTCCCTCTCGGCCGCTTATCGGGACCCCGCCGGCGTCCCGGCTTGTTGATGCGCTCGAGGTTGCGCCTTCCTCTTTCTGCTCTCTGGCAGTTTTGACATGGCCACTCAACGACCCCGTCGATGCGGCGCCGAAGCGGGCCCTCGGACTTCTGCTTTCGCCGGCGTTCGGCGCGGTTGAGGCTTGACGTGGTACTGGACCACTTATGCTGCCCCAGGAGGCAGAACGCTCGCACGACGGAATTTCCCGGGCCGACCCAGCGCACGAACTCGCTGAAGGGTTGGGGGTCGATCCCCCGAGCGGCAAGAACCCGACGAAGGGGGGCGGCGCGGGGGTAGGCTCCCCCCGGTGAGCACCACGTCCGGATGACGCCGCGCTGGACGTTTCCAACTAAGAGTGGCAGCGATTCAGGAGGACCCAGCGCCGCGACAAAATGTTCACGAACTCGGCGCCAACGCCGCCGAGCCTCTCGGACCCGCACCTTCATCGTGATGGAGTTCCGGGGATTGGGGACGTCTTTTTTAGCCATCTTTGTCCTCGAAAATCATAGCGTTCAATCTCTCATAATCGCTTAAAAGACCAGTATATATGGCGCTGTCGTAGTTTAATTATTTTCTACCTGCCAGTTGCCGAATCCCACGGTCTTTGACTTTACTGAACTTCACTGGGAGGCGCCGTGGGGCCTCCCGTGGGGAGGGTCACGAGGTGCGAGCCGAAGAACTGGCGCGTCGGATTGACGGTGCCAAGTTGGGGGCCAACGGGCAATGGTCTGGCCGCTGTCCAACGCACTCCGATGACCAGGCCAGTCTATCCTTTCGCGACGGCGACCGTGAGCTACTCGTGACCTGCCACGCCGGCTGCTCATTTGAGCAGGTCATGGCGGGCGTACGGCTCGCGAAGGGACAGCGCTCCTCAAGTTCCACTTCGGTGCAGGGCGGAGCGTCGCGTGTTCCCTCGAAGGACAGGCAGATCGTCGAGACCTATTCCTACTGCGACCAGGCGGGGAGCGTCATCTTTCAGGAGGTCCGTACAGAGCCGAAGGGTTTCTATTTCCGGCGCCCCGATGGCAACGGTGGATGGATCAATAACTTGAGCGGCGTGCGCGCGAGGCCTGTCTACCGACTCCACCATATATCAGGCAGCTCCAGTGTTGCGGTGGTGGAGGGACCCAAGGACGCCGAGACCCTCTGGCGCTTAGGTATCCCGGCCACCACGAACCCCGGAGGCGCTGGAAAGTGGACCCAGCAGCACGCAGATCAACTGCGGCGCGCCGGCATCAAGACTGTGCTCGCCTTCAGGGACAACGACGAGGCCGGCGTCGCCCACGCCCATGAGGTCATCCGCACCTGTCTCCGCGCCGGGCTCGTTGTCAAAGACGTCCAGCTTCCGGGACTCCCTCCCCTACGCGCTCGCCACGGAGAAGACGTCACCGATTGGCTTCAAGAACGTACGCCCGAGGAACTGCACCAGGTAATTGAGAGCGCTCCGAATGTTGAAATCCCGTCGGACGCCACCATCGCGCGGGGAACACGCTCTAGGTTGTTGGAGTCGATCTCGCCGGCATCCGGACCACCTGCCTCGTTCAAGCTCACCGATCTGGGCAATGCCGAGCGGTTGGCGGCGAAGTTCGGCGACGAGATCCGGTACGTCGAGGGACTGGGCTGGTTGGCGTGGACTGGCCAGCGATGGTCAGGGACGGGCGGCGAATTTGAAGTGCTGAACCGGGCCGGCCTCACCGTTCGGGCGATGTACGCTGAAGCAGCCACGTTGCACGAGGCTGACGCCCGGGAGCGTCTCGCGAAACATGCGCATCAGTCTGAAGCCCGAGCGCGACTCGACGCGATGGTGTCGCTCGTCAAGGCCAAGGTGTGGGCGACGCTCGACGGCTTCGACATCGATCCCTACCTATTGAACGTTCAGAACGGCACCGTCGACCTCCAGACCGGCGCATTGCGGCGGCACGCTCGGGCGGACTACATCACGAAGTTGTCGCCGGTCTGCTACGAGCCGGGTGCGACGGCGCCGACGTGGAACCGCTTTCTCAAAGAGATCATGAACGGCAACGACGGGCTCGTGCGCTACCTGCAGCGCGCACTCGGCTATTCGTTGACCGGTCTGACGACCGAGCAGGTCCTCTTCATGCTGTACGGCAGCGGCGCGAACGGCAAGAGCACCCTCTTGCGGATCTGGGGCGAGATGCTGGGCGACTACGCCATGCAGACGCCGACCGAGACCCTCATGGTCAAGCGCGAGGGAGCCATCCCAAACGATGTCGCGAGGTTGGTGGGCGCGCGCCTCGTGACGGCCGTGGAGGTCTCCGAGGGCCGGCGGTTCGATGAGGCGTTGGTGAAGCAGGTGACCGGCGGCGATCCGGTCAGCGCACGTTTCCTCCGCCAGGAGTTCTTCCAGTTCACGCCGGCGTTCAAGTTGTTCCTCGCCGTAAACCACAAGCCGAGCATCCGCGGCGGAGACCGCCATCTGGCGCCGCATTCGGTTGATTCCGTTCGACGTTCGGATTGCCGATGCCCAGCAGGACCGTCGACTCCTCGAGAAACTCCGTGCAGAATTCCCCGGCATTCTCGCGTGGGCTGTCGAGGGCTGCCGGGCGTGGCAGGAAGAAGGCCTCGGCGTCCCAGCCGAAGTCCGGGCCGCCACGGACGCGTACCGAACTGAAGAAGACACGATCACGGAGTTCATCGCCGATTGCTGTCATATCGGCCGTGCCCTCGAGGTGTACTCCTCGGACCTGTACTCGGCGTATACGGTCTGGTGCACCGACGCCGGCGAGCCGTGCGCGACGCAAAAGAAACTCGGCGGCCTACTTCGGGAGCGCGGCTTCGAAGACCATAAACGTGGAGGTAAGAAGCTGTGGCTGGGTCTCGGCCTTCGGCATGAGCGCGGTGGGGAGCATGGGGAGGATCAGGACTCAGTTTCCGGATTCGGCTCTAAGGAACACCACAAGGACGAGGATGCACCTCTCGGTCATGATCATCCCCATCGTCCCCCACGAGCCGGAGCGGGCGTTTGATGACGACCGTGGAAACCGCCGCTCAGGCTGACAGGTACCTCGCCCTGAAGGACCTGGCCGCCTATAGCGGCCTCTCGGTCCGGACATTGCGAAGCTACTTGTCCCATCGTGTCACCCCGATGCCGGCCTATCAGATCGCCGGCAAGATCCTCGTGCGCCGGTCGGAGTTCGATGCCTGGATGGCGAGGTTCCGCCGGACTCGTGAGGTGGCCGCGGAAGCACCGGACGTCACGGCGATCGTGAACGACATCGTCGGCACGTTGACGCTGGGGCGCACGCGCGCCGACAATCGCGCAGGCGCAATGAGGGAACGATAACGGTGGGCGTGAACGTCCGGAAGCGGAACGGTGCGTGGTGGGTCTTCATCAACCACCGCGGCCGGCGGAGGGCCAAGCGCATCGGCGACCGCCCGACCGCGGAGCGCGTCGCTGCGGAGATCCGCGCACGGCTCCAACTTGGAGATACGGCCGTGCTCGCCCCCACTAAACAGGACCCGACGCTCGCTGTTTATAGCGAGCGCTGGCTCGAGGCCCACTCGGTCAACATCAAGCCCCGGACCGTCGAGCTGTACGGCTTCCTGCTGCGCCGGCACCTGCTGCCGCAGCTCGGGGAGTTGCCCCTGCGAGCAGTGACCCGCGAGAAGGTCCGGGACTTCTTTGCCGCCAAGGCCTCCGCGATGAAGCGGACGATGGCCCTGAAGATCGTGGGCCTGCTCCGCGAGGTCCTCAATCACGCCCTCGAGGACGGCCACATCGACCGCAACCCGGCCGCGAACCTCGGTCGCTTCTACCGCGGACGGACGGAGGAGGAGGCGCGCACGCCGGTCGTGCCTCTGACGGCCAAGGAGGTCGGCCGGTTGCTCGAGGCCTGTGGACGCTGGTACCCGGAGTTCTGGGAGATCATCGCGATGGCGGCATGGAGCGGTATGCGCGAGGGCGAAATCCTCGGGCTGCAGTGGCAGGACCTCGACGTCGCGGGCTGCTTCGCGGAGGTGCGCCGGACGATCTCGTATCGGGGCGGGCGCGTGAACGTCGGCAGCCCCAAGAGCGGTCGCGCCCGGCGTGTGGACCTGCCGGCCATGCTCGTGCAGCGCCTGGCCGCGAGAAAGTCGCTCCTCGAGGCCGAGGCGGCGGTCCAGGGCCACGATCTGACCCCGTGGTGCTTCCTCAACCAAGCGGGCAAGCCGATCGACGCCATGAACTTCCTGCACCGCGTGTGGGCGCCGCTATTGGCCAAGGCCGGGCTGCGGCGGATCCGCTTCCACGATCTGCGCCACACCTTCGCGTCGCTGCTGATCCAGGCCGGCGAGTCACTGGCTTACGTCAAGGACCAGCTCGGTCACTCGTCGATCAAAATCACGGTCGATCTCTACGGGCATCTCGTGCCGGGCGCGAATAGGCAGGCCGTCGACCGCCTCGCCGACGCAACCTTCCGCAACCCAGGCGCAACCAGGGACGATCGAGTCGAGCCGGAGCGTGAGGGAAGTGTCGAAGAAAACTGGAGCCGGGGGCGGGAGTTGAACCCGCGACCTACTGATTACGAATCAGTTGCTCTGCCTCTGAGCTACCCCGGCGTTCCTGGTGGGAGTCGCTCGTGGAGTCTACCACTTGCGCATCGTCATCGTCACGTGGCGTGCGGCTTGGTTTGCGGCTGGCGGCAGCGTGCGGAACCGACACTGCACCGGCAAGCGAGCAGTCAGTGCGAACAGACACATTGCGCGCCGCCTACAATGCCGCGCGCAGCGCGGCGAACGGCGCAGTCCAGCCGACGATCGCTCCCTGGGCGCGCACCATCTCCAGCGTCACGCGCTTGAACTCCGGGAAGTAGCTCTCGGTGGCGTCCTCGATGAGCAGGCACTCGTACCCGCGATCGTTGGCCTCGCGCATCGTCGTCTGCACGCAGACCTCGGTGGTGACGCCGGCGAGAATCAAATGGGTGATGCCGCGCCATCGCAGCATGTCATCCAGCGGCGTGGCCCAGAACGCGCCCTTGCCCGGCTTGATGATCACCGACTCGCCGGCGAGCGGTGTCAGCTCGGCGACGATATCGTTGCCGGGCTCGCCGTCAACGAGGACCCGCCCCATCGGTCCCTTGACACCGATCCGCATCGACGGCTCGCCTCGGTTCAGCTTCGCCGGCGGACAGTCGGCCAGGTCTGGCCGATGGCCTTCGCGCGTGTGCAACACGGCGATCCGACGACCGCGCGCCCAGTCGAGCAGCGCGCGCACCGTGGGCACGATGGCGCCGAGACGCCTGATGTCGTTGCCGAGTGCCTCGCCGAAGCCCCCTGGCTCGACGAAGTCGCGCTGCATATCGATGACGATCAGCGCGGTGCTCCGCGGCTCGAACCGGTAGGCATACGGCTGCGCGGCGACCCGAAGCAATGACGCCGTCCTCACGCGTGTCCCGCCATGCACGGGCCGATCACCGCCACGTTCGCGGCGGCGGCCGTCGTCTCGTGCACGATGCGTCCGCCGAACATGACGACGATGCGGTCCGAGAGCGCCAGCAGCTCGTCGAGATCCTCGCTGACCAGCAGAACAGCCGCGCCCCGGTCGCGCGCAGCGAGGATGCGGCCATGAATCTCCGCGACGGCCGCGAAGTCGAGGCCGAAGACCGGATTCGCGGCGACGAGCACGGACACCTGCTCGGAAAGCTCGCGCGCAAGCACCGCGCGTTGCACATTGCCGCCGGACAGCGTCGTCATCGGCGCGTCGGGCCCCGTCGTCTTCACCTTGAACTCGGCGATGCGCCGCCGCGCCTGCTCCCGCATCGCACGCCGGCGCAGCAGCGGCCCGAGCGCGATCGGCGGCTGGTCGAAATTGCGCAGTGCGAGGTTCTCTGCGACGCTCATGCGCGGCACGCAGGCGGTGTGAAGCGGCTCCTCGGTCAGGCTGAAGGTGCCGTGAAACCGAATGGCCCCGCGCGTCGCGCGATAGGGCCGGCCGTCGACAGTGATCGCGCCGGACAGCGGCGCGCGCTGGCCGACGAGCGCCTCGACCAGCTCGCGCTGGCCATTGCCCGACACGCCGGCGACGCCCACGATCTCGCCTGGTCGCACCGCAAGCGACACGTGATTCACCGCGACCTGACCGCGATCGTCCTCGACGACGAGCCGATCGATGGCCAGGCGCGGCGAGCGCGACGGCTCGCTGCCGTTGCGGTGCGAGGCGTGGGCCTCCGGAATCTCGCGCGAGCCCACCATCATCTCGGCCAGGTGCGCGGGCGTCAGCGCCGCCACGCGCCCTTCGCCCGACAGACGTCCGCGGCGAAGCACCGAGACGACGTCCGCGAACGCCATCACCTCGCGGAACTTGTGGGTGATCATCAGCACGGTGACTTGGCCCGCGCGGGCCATCGCGTGAGCATGCCGAGCACCTCGTCGGCCTCGGCGGGGGTGAGCACGGACGTCGGCTCGTCGAGGATCATGAAGCGCCGGCGCAGATAGAGCTGCTTGAGGATCTCGACCTTCTGTTTCTGTCCCGCGGCCAGCCGCGCTGCCGGCGCGTCGAGATCGATGGCGAACGGCACCGTCGTCATGAACCCGGCGAGCCGCTCGCGCTCCTC
>Ga0075423_10002505_pt1 | contig 16697 bp, 14 predicted proteins | sample SoiMethybrSBSTD2_FD_80114 | JGI IMG/M metagenome (GOLD analysis project Ga0075423, IMG submission 80114) | Bulk soil microbial communities from a Populus tree surrounding site in Tennessee, USA - Soil MetaG P. TD hybrid SBSTD2 | ecosystem: Environmental > Terrestrial > Soil > Tree plantation...
ATAGGAACCCTCGGGGCGCTGGTCGGCCTGGCGCTCGTGGTGCTCGGCGTCTGGGTGAAGCTCGGCCAGGAGGAGGCGCTGATGACCGAGCACTTCGAGGCGGCGTACGGGTCTTACAAATCACAGGTCAGGGCGTTGATCCCCGGCCTCCTCTGAAGCAGTCGGCGGTCCTCGTTCGACGGATGCGACTCCGGCAATGGGCGGCACCGGGCTCGAACCAGTGACCTCCTGCTTGTAAGGCAGGCGCTCTCCCAACTGAGCTAGCCGCCCCGATGGCGATTCCAAATTGGAGGATAGTCCACCGCAGATTGGGTACTCGGGTTACAGGAGAGCGAGTCCCCTACGCCGAGGAGGAAGCGACATGCCGCAGAAAATCGTCCCCAACCTGTGGTTTGACACCGAGGCCGAGGAGGCCGCCGAGTTCTACACCTCCGTCTTCGAGAGCTCGCGGATCGTCAACGTCACCCATTACCCTGAGGGGGCGCCCCGCGAAGCCGGGATGGTGATGACGGTCGAGTTCGAACTCAACGGCCAGCGCTTCGTCGGCATCAACGGCGGCCCCGAGTTCAAGTTCGACGAGGCGGTCTCCTTTGCGATCGAGTGCGAAACGCAGGACGAGATCGACTACTTCTGGACCCAGCTGAGCGAGGGCGGAGAGGAGGGCCCGTGTGGCTGGCTCAAGGACCGCTACGGCCTCTCCTGGCAGGTGGCGCCGACCGGGATGGAAGAGCTTTTCGCCGACCCCGACAAGGGCCGGGCCGAGCGGACGATGAAGGCCATGTTGGGGATGAGGAAGCTCGATCTCGCCGCGCTGCGTGCCGCCGCCGACGGCTGAGAGAATCGCCAGATGCTCCGCGCCTACGTGACGGCCCGCGTCGTGGGGCTTCGCCGGCAAATCTAGGCCACCGTCACCTCGATTTGCCCTTCCGCGCCGCCCCGCACTGCCCCCGCATCGCCGGCCTGGAGCTGCTGAGCCTGCCGTTTTGCCCGCTCATCCGCAGCGCCGCGCGGTGGGCGCGGGCGCAGACATCGGTGGAGTTGACGAAGAGGCCCTTCTGCCCGCCCTGCATGTCGAGGACGGCCTTGGTCAGCGGCGCGTCGGGGGCGCCCGCAAGGGAGGCGCGCAGGGCTCCTCTGACCGAGTCGATCCGCAGCGCCACGTCTAGGTCGATCTGGCCGTGCAGGGCAAAGACGACGTCGGGCAGATCGTGGTTGGAGGAGCGCAGGTAAACGAGGCCTTCCAGGGGCTTGTCGAGCAATGGGGTGAGGGCGCGGATGTGGCCGTAGACCGAGCCCGCCGGGCAGCCCTGCCCGTTGCCCGCCCCGGCGTTGAACTGCACCCTGGTGCAGATCGTGCGGAAGTGGCCCTGTTCGATGAACTCAGAGGGCGGCAGGCGCAGGGTGAGGTCTTTTAGGTTGGCATCGCCCGCGCGGGGGGCATAGACGGCGTGAAGGGCGGGGAAGCCGGTGCGCTCGGTCTTGCCTTTGAGGCGCAGGGAGAGGCGTGGCTTGAAGCCCAGCTCGCCGCATTCTCCGACCTGGAAGCGGTCTTCGAGCGCCGCCGTCGCGCCCCGGGCGCTCTTGGCGGTGGCCTTGACCGACATCGGCTCGCAGTCGGTCGGGTTGAGGGCGAAGCCGGGGCGGTCGATCGCGACGTGCAGGGTGCGGTAGAGGATCGGCACGCCTTCGAGGATCTGGGGCAGGGGATCGGGCTTGGCGCTTACCTGAGCCGTCTGGGGGTCGACGTGCAGGGCGGTGCGCACCACCACAGTGCCGAGGTCGAAGGGGCCGGCCTGGGCGGGGACCTTGGTGAGCAGGCTGTAGGGGGCGCCTTTGTAGGGGCCTGCCAGGTAGACGGCGGTGGGGGACTTGCCCGGCTGGGGGATCCAGAGGGGCTGTGGTCCGGCGCCGGAGGCGACCGCCACCGAGCCGACCTGGCTGTCTGGCGGGCACTCGCCGCTCGGTGCCTCGGCATCGGGACAGAGCGGGATGCCTGCCAGCTTCGCCAGCTCGCCTTCGGGCAGGGTGATCTCGAAGCCCGAGATGTTGTCTTCGCCGTCGGAGCGGTTGAGGTTTACGAGGAGGGGCGAGAAGGAGCCCGCGACCGGATTGGTGACGCCCGCTTCGAGCTGGGGTGAGAAGCCGCCGGCGTTGCAGCCTTCGTCGATCTGGATCTGCGATTGGCCCACCACCGGTGGGTTGCCCGACCATGGCGTCAGTTCGTATTTCGTCGCGTAGGTGCCGCAGTCCTCGGGGTTCTTCAGCGGCGCCCTCGCGCCGCCCTTGAGCTCGAGTTCGATCGTTTCCACAGGCAATTGCGGGGTTTCGTGGAATGCCGTGGTCAGCTGGCCGGTCTGGGGATCCGCCTGGATCTCTCCCGGGAGCTTCAGGTGAACCCCGAATTCGTCGGAGACAAGCCAGATCCGGAACAGGTGTCCAGGCTCCGGCGCGCGCTGGTAGACGGCTCCGTGCATCGCCCGAGGCAACGCAGGGGAGACGAAAGTCGCGCTCCCCAGCTTCGCCGCTTCCGGACAGCTTGACTCGACGTCTTCTTCGAAGCCCACCTGCGAGGCGGAGCAGGCTTCGAGCCCGTCCGCGGCGCCAGTCGAGATCGTCATCCCCTCCGGCAGCGTCACCACGGCGTCCTTGACAGGCGAGCTGGCGGGCAGATTCACGGCGTTCGTCTGCGGGACATCCAGGACTGCCCGCAGCCCAGTCGGCGCCCCGGCCCGATGATTGGTCGGCGCCACCTGCAGGCTCGGATCGAACGGGACTTTGTCGCAATCGGTGATAGGTGGCAGCTCGCCGTGCCCGGTGAAGACCTGGCCGGGAAGTTCGTAGCTGGTCACCGCAACGTCGAGCGGTTGCTGCTCGCAGGCAGCCGGGTTGTTGACGAAGGGCGCCGGCGTCAGGCTGCTGGAGCGTTTGCCGCCGACCAGGCAGGCATTGTCCACGGGACAGATCGTCGCTTCGAGGTCGGTGCGCCGCAGTTCGTCGTGACTAGGGTCGGCAGGGACTCCCCAGAGTATGGTTTTAGCCGAAACCACGACCGCCGTCGAATCCGCCCCCTCGACCCTGCCCAACACCCGGTAGCGGTCAGTGGGGTCGACAACCACGTCGATGAAGACCGGTTTCACCGTCACATAGAACGCAAGGCGGGCGACCATGTTCGGTCCCGGCTCGATGTTGAAGAGCGGGTGCACGGTCCCAGCACCACCACCTGCCGACAGCCGCAGTCTTACGATCCCCACCTGACTGTCCGGAGGGCAGCCACCCTGGGGTTGCCACATCTGGGCGACGCCGCAGCGCGGGAAGTTGGTCGGGTTGCCGGAAAGCCCGGGCGGAAGCCGAAGCGCGACGTCGTCGATTCGGGCGATGCCGGTCGGCACCCCACCTTCTTCAGTATGGTTGAGTACGAGATCGGTAGTAACGTCAGGATGCATCCCCGCTTCGCTCGTGGTCTCTTCGCCCGACAGGGATTCGACGCCGAAGCCTTCGAATCCAGCCGCCTGGGTCATTGGGCTGCTGGCTCCTCCCGAGGACGACTTGGTAATCGACGAAGAAAGGCCGGTCGAGCCACTTGCTCCGGCAGTTGCGCTCTGCACACTCTGCCTCTGCGTGCTCTGCTGCTGCCTGCGCCTCCTGTGCTTTTTGTGACGGTGGCGGCAGGGCCGTTGCTTCTTCGCGTGCGCCTTGCTGCGGCGACAGCGCCGCTCTTTGACGTTGCCCTTGCCATGGAAGCCCTTGGACGTCGGCAGGTTCGGCTGGGGCGCCCCTGCCTCGGATTGGCAGGCTTCGCCCCCGCAGGGAGTTGGGGTGGTGACTCCAAAACCGCCGCCTTCGCGAGCGTCATAGATCACCGGCACTCCCTCAGGGCTGCCGTTCCCGACGAGCTTGTCCGTGGTGCCGATGAGGACGTCGTCCCCACTGGGACTGACACCGAGCAGGTTGTTCGTCTCCCAGGCGAGTTCGAACGGGGTTCCGAACACCTCGAAGCGGTTGACGGATTCCGGGGTCTTGCCCGAGCTGATCAGCATCACCGCCGGCAACACCCCTTCGCGCTCGGCACTCCATTCGTAGACGTCGTTGACCCCGTCGCTGTCACGGCCGACAAGCGCTTCTTCGGTTTCGAAGAAGACGCGGGAGCCGTCGGCGGTCAGGTTGTTGATCACGGTCATGAAATTCGTGGCGGAGAAGTCCGTCCCGAAGGATTCCTCCCCGACCGACTGCAGCCGCGCGTCTGAGCTGGCCGGCTCCTGCAGGGGGTTGCAGGAGACGCAGTCGAGCCCTTCGCTTCCCTCCTGCCAGCGGTAGATCTCGGTATGGCCGGCGTTGTCATACGAGGTGAGCTGGGCGGCGGACTCGAAAGCCAATACCGAGCCCTCAGGCGTGGTGCGAGCGGAGGAGGCGCCGGGGCCGGCGCCGGGTGAGTGCGTGCCTTCCGGCAGCACCACGTGGCTGGTCCAGGCGTTCAGTGCCGGCAAACCTTCCAGATCACTCGGGGAGACGGTGGCAATGAAGCTGATCCCACCAGCTTTCGACCACGAATAGAGGTTAGGCTGGCCAACAGTGCCTTTAGCGCCGTCGAGCTGGGAAGGTGAGAGGAAGAAAGCGTGGGAGCCGTCGGCGGAGATCGTCACCATCTGCGCGTCGCCGCTCGTGGTGAGCTGGTCGGTCGTGTCACTGGCGACGTCATAGGCGAAGATGTCGCCGACATCACCGCCCTGAACGTAGAAGATCCTCTCACCATGCGAAGAGATGCCCCCGAAGGTGTCGCCGCTACCGGTAACCGTGACCGTTTCTTCGCGGTCGACGCGGGCATACAAAGCGCCACCGAGCTTGAAAGCGATCACGCTGCCATCGCGCGATGAGCCCTGGTAGTCCGCGTTTTCCCCGGCGGCCGGGGTGACATCGCCCGGCAGCAGCGAAACCACTTGGGTTGGGCCATCAGGGCCGCGGTCATACACGGCAGAGGTGCCAGTCGGCGGCGCGTTCGGCTCGAGCTGGGTTGCCTGGCACGTCGGGCATCCGATGCTCGTGCTGAAGACGATATGGGAGCCGTCGGGGCTGATCCAGCGGCCTTCGGCGGCGCGTTCGGTGCCAAGGCCGCCAACGCCGATCAGTTCGAACCTGCCGTCGGGCTTGCCGAGGTAGTTGGCCGTACCTCCCTGTTCTAGCGTCCCCCCGCCTTCGAATCCGCTGATGGCGAGAATGTGGAAGTACGCGTATTGGTGAGCTTCCGAAACCCCGTAGACGTCCAAGTGTTCGGTTTCCGCGCCGGAGGGGCTTAGATCGCGGGTGGTGAGCCATCCGTTCGGCGCTCGGACAGCCACATACTCCTCGAAGTTACCGCGCCCTCGATCGATAAAGGGAAGTGACCCGCCATCTGCGAGGTAGACGACGCTATCCCCGGCGGAATTGAGGTTTTCAGTGGGGAACTGGTTTGCACTTGGACTTGGGGTAATCACCCGAAAGCGCAGGTGGTCGTTCGATGACGGAGTGACAAGCTCGTAAGCGCGGCAATCCGGCAGCTTTGCTGAGGGGCCAGTTCGGAATGCTTCGTTCGGGCAGGCGGCCTGCGCCACCGGGCTGGTAACCGCCGCCGGCCCGGCGGCGGTTACCAGGGCTAAGAGGGCAGCGAGGGCAGCGAGCCGATGGGAGGGCGCAGCACTCCCTTTGGCGCCGGGCGCACCGGACCCGTCGAACGCCTGCGTGGCGCCAGCGCGGTGGGCGCCGAACCGGCTGCGGAGGCCTGGGAGCGGGCTTTGGTGTGCGTTCACCTCGGTGCCTTTCTGTAAGTGGTGGGTCGTGCGTCGCTCAGGGGAGCAGGCGAGGAGAGGCCGGCGAGAGGGGCCTCGGGCGCGCGAGCGGTGCGGCCGGCGCCAAGGCGCGGAGGCGGTGCGACTGCGTCCCGTTCCACTGCGATAACTCTCCTTTCCCCCGTGAGCCGTTCCCGCGGCCCGGTCCCTGCGTTTTCCCTGGGTGCTTCCCCGCCGTCCCAGCAGTCGAACGTCGCGGCCGATTGAACGACTACGTACATGAATCACCCATGACGATAGACGGCTCAGGACCAGACGTCAAGAAAAAGATTGCGTTTACAGCAAGGACAGACCGGCAGTCCTGACGCAGAGGATGGCTCTGCAAAGGGAAATAGGCTTAGGTACGAGGATGTAATCCGAGCGGCGATCTGCCTACACGTAGCCCACTGAGTTTCCTGTTCCGGGGTCTATATAGACAGTTCGGTGGTCGAAGGCCCGCCTTGTTGAGGGATTGGGCCGGCCCCTTGGGCTTCAGAGCCTCGGACCAACCGAAGGTCAAGCCTCAGGGATCATCCGAATGGGCCAGTCGTTCGAGGCTGGCGGCAAACTCGCGTAAGTCATCGAGGTGGGCCAGCGAGGCGAACACGGAGCGGTCGTCGATCTCCATGTACAGATGCACTATGAGATTGCGCTGCTTCGCCGCGTCAGAGAGACGCTGCGCGAGATCGCTCGGGATGACTTCCTTTTCCCCAAGGATCTTGAAGATCTCGGCGTAGTCAGATGGAGGTCGCGCCGATTGCTCGGTGACAAGCTGCGTGCCGAGGTCGATGCAGATCGGACCGCAACCTGTAGCCAGCGCTCGGTCGCAGCCCGCCGCTGCTCGTCGACGAGATACGCATTCTCGCCGGCTTGACGTACCTCGTCAAGACGCTCGATCAGCTCCTCGAGCCTCTGTATCCGGGCTTCGACTCGGCTAGCGTCGACCAAAGCGCCCTTCCTCCATTCGCCGTCGCACACCGCGCCCCAACTCGTCGCGCAACGGAGCAGTGTCGAGATAGTCCAAGATCGCCCGGGTCTCCAACCTCACTCGCTCGTCGTGGTCCCGCTCGACTAAGCGCCTGCCGTCGCGAATGGCGCGATGCCGCAGCAACGGCGGAGCGTGGTTGAGCATGACGACATCGATCTCGTCGGTGCCCAACGCACGCCCGGCATCGCCGGCAATGCTCAACTGGAGATGGAAGCGACCACGAGGGTCGAGGTTGGGGTCATGCCAAACCGCAATATCGACATCCGACAGCGGGCCGATCGTCCCGCGCGCCTGTGATCCGATCAACATCGCAGCAACGACGCCGTCGTGGTCAAGCGCATGACTCAGCCGTTTCAGGGCCGCCTCGTCGACCGGCGGAACCCGCGATTTCTCGTCAATGACGACCATGGCTCACATGGTCCCCGATCGACCGGATCGAGTCCAGCCCGCCCACCCTGCCGGCAATCGGTAGCCGCCAGATTGAAAGGACGGCTGCCGTCCGCGGGGGAGCCGGATCGCGACGACGATGCGACCGGAATGTGACCCTCAGGCAGCTGGCCTCCCTACCATCGAGCACATGGGGATCAGAAAGCTGGAACACGTCGGGATCGTGGTCGACGACCTAGCGGCCGCAATCGAGTTCTTCGTCGAGCTCGGACTAGAGCCGGGCGGCAAGGGCCAGGTCGAGGGCAGCTGGGTGGACCGCATCATCGCGCTCGACGGAACCAAGGCGGAGCTCGCGATGCTGAGGGCCCCGGACGGCCACGGAGAAATCGAGCTGGTGAAGTTCCACTCGCCCCCCACCCCGGACGGCGACCCGCACGCGCCGTCGAACACCCCGGGCATCCGCCATCTCGCCTTCCTCGTCGACGACATCGACGCCGTAGTCGCCGGCCTACGAGCCCGCGGCACCGAGCTCGTCGGCGAGCTGGTGCGCTACGAGAACAGCTACCGGCTCTGCTACGTCCGCGGCCCCGAGGGGATCATCGTCGAGCTGGCCGAGAAGATTGGCTGACTTGAGAGCGGAATGCGCCCGACGAGAATCGAACTCGCGACCTTCGGCTTGAAAGACCGACGTCTGAATCGGCGAGAGGCGCTTTAAGAGACCTAATCACGCCGCTCAGTCAGCCAGGCGTAGCAGAGATGTAGCAGTCGCGCCTCAGACAGGTACAACCGTAAGACCAGGGACCCGTTCGAAGTCCTTGGCGTTCGCGGTCGCGACCTCCATGCCGTGACTCAGGGCCGTGGCGGCGATCCAGAGATCGTGGGCGCCGATCAGGTTGCCTTGCTTCTCAAGCTCTGCCCACACCGCGGCGTGCGCTCGGGCGATCGCCGTCGTGATCGGCAACGGCTCCATCGCGGAGATCACGTGCTCGACGAACGCGGAGCGGCGCGCCCGGACCGAGCCCTTCTTGGCTCTGTACACCCCGTGCAGGAGCTCACTGGCTGTAATCGCGCTGATGCCGCGCTCCTGCTCGCCAATCACGTCGTCGAGCGCTTGACCCCGCCGCTCGGCGTTGATCAGGACGGTGGTATCGATCAGGACGGCCACGCACCGCTCGGCGGGCCAATGGTCTTCTGCCCAGCTTCGACATCGGCCGCAAAGCCCTCATCGAGCGCAGGCGCGGAGTCCATCAGCTCGCGCCACCTGGCCGCCGAGACCAGATGCCCGGAGCTCGGCGGTCGCATCTGCACGACCGGCACGCCGTTGCGCACGACCTCGATCTCCTCGCCGGCCCCGATCCGGTTGACGACGGCGGAGAATTCTCTGGCCACCTCGGTTGCGCTCAAGCGAGTCATATGTTTTTCACGGTATCAGATAAATATGATTCGGTTGCCACGCATCGTTAATCGCATTCAGGTCCGGGGGCGATAGTGCGGGAGGCGGTCGGCGCCTCCTTGCCCTGCGCGGTGTGAATCGTGCCCCCCTCAACCCACGGTGCTCCCCGAGCCAGGTCGAAATGAAACCCAAGTACCTCGGCAAGTGATCTGGTTTTGTGTCGCCGAAAAGCGGCAGTAGACGGAATGAAGCGGAATGCGCCCGACGAGAATCGAACTCGCGACCTTCGGCTTGAAAGGACGGTGAGCCGCCGCATGACAAGCGAACTAGCGCCGTTTATGTGACCGATATGCGACTTGGCCGTCGCGGTCGTTTCGACCGAAGATCAAAGGCCAATGGTTAGGCAGCCGCGAGCGCCGGCGCTAGGTCGTCCGCACTGGCCTTGGCCGGCTCGGGAATCGTGACCCGTAGCTCCCCGTCGCGGTCAAGGATTCGCTGAGCGCCAAGCACGGTCAGGCCCACGATGTTCTGGGTCCCCGGTGCGTAGCGGAGGACGTGGCCCTCTGGGGTCTCCTCGCCCTCTGCTTCTTGGGGCTCGCCAACATGCAGATAGAGCACGTCATTTTCGGCGTCGTAATCGGCGCGGTCGAAGGAGATCGGCCCGATCCTGATGTTCACTTGCTCCATGAGCGCGGGTCCTTTCTGTTGCCGAATGCGGAGATCACCCGTGCCGGCTCCTGCTCATAGCTTAAGACCACGAGCAACCAACGACTTGGACCAGCTCCACGAAGGTAGTGGCGGCGACGGCGCTCGTAGACAGGGTCGCTAAGGACCTGATCGGGCTCAGCGATAGCCCGCAGGACGTCATCGAGATGAGGACCGAGCTCTGGATGGTCACGCAGGATCTTGTCCCGCCATAACTCGGCGGGCACAACGACGCGCACCCCTGCCGGATCCCGTGCCTCGGCAACCACATCGCCTGCCATCACCGCAGGGTCTCAGATTCTCCAGTCGTAACCGTTTGTCAGCAGACTCGGGGTCGAAGTCTTCGTCAAGCCGGCCGCATTAATAACGGTATCGGGGCGTTGCCGCGGCCCGAAATGAGACCATCGAGCCCATGGCGATCAAAAAGATGGAACACGTCGGAATCGTGGTCGACGATCTGGCGGCCGCAATCGAGTTCTTCGTCGAACTCGGATTAGAGCTGGAAGGCAAGGGCCAGGTCGAAGGCGAGTGGGTGGACCGCATCATCGCGCTCGAGGGGACCAAGGCCGAGTTAGCGATGCTACGGACCCCCGACGGTGACGTAGAAATCGAGCTGGTGAAGTTCCACTCGCCGCCGACTCAGGGCGGCGAGCCCCACGCGCCGTCGAACACCCCGGGCATCCGCCATCTCGCCTTCCTCGTCGAAGACATCGACGCAGTAGTCGCCGGCCTACAAGCCCGCGGCACCGAGCTAGTCGGCGAGCTGGTGCGCTACGAGAACAGCTACCGGCTCTGCTACGTCCGCGGCCCCGAGGGGATCATCATCGAGCTGGCCGAGAAGATTGGCTGACTTGAGAGCGGAATGCGCCCGACGAGAATCGAACTCGCGACCTTCGGCTTGAAAGACCGACGCTCTTTGGACCCCGTGAAGGGTCCGTTGACCACTGAGCTACGGGCGCCCTGCTGCATTACTTTATCGGCGTGAAGCCGTGCGAGGATTGTCGGCGGGGATGGAGCTAGGGCTCAAAGACCGGGTCGCCCTGGTGATGGGCGCCAGCTCGGGGATCGGCGAGGGGATCGGCGCGGCGCTCGCCCGCGAAGGGGCCCGCGTCGCCATCGCCAGCCGCTCGCGGGAGCGGGTCGAGGAGGCCGCCGCGAGGATTGAGGGGGACGTCACGCCCTTCGTCGCCGACGCAACCGAGCTTGACCGCCTCGCCAAGCTGCCGGGCGAGGTCGAGGCGGCGCTGGGGCCGATCGAGATCCTCGTCACCAACGCCGGCGGGCCGCCCCTGGGCAAGGCGCTGATGCACGAGCTGGACCACTGGGAACGCGCCTATCGCTCGCTCGTGCTCGCCCCCCGCGTGCTCGCCGCCGCCATCGTCCCCGGCATGCAGGAACGCGGCTGGGGGCGGCTCGTCAACGTCGGCTCCAGCTCGACCCGCGAGCCGATCCCGGGCCTCAACCTCTCCAACTCCCACCGGATGGCGGCGGTCGGCTTTCTCAAGACGCTCGCTGGTGAGGTCGCCGCCGACGGGGTCACGGTCAACACGGTCCTCACCGGTCGCTTCGCGACCGAGCGGCTCGCCTCCAACTACGGCTCGATGGAGGCGGCGGAAGCCGCCGCCGAGCGCGACGTCCCCGCCGGCCGCCTCGGCCGGCCCGAGGAGTACGGCGACCTCGTCGCCTTTCTCTGCTCGGAGCGCGCCGCTTACGTCACCGGCGCGACGATCCCGATCGACGGTGGCATGCTGCGCTCGGCCTTCTGAGCGCCCACGACTCTTACGATAGGTCGGCAATGAGCCACTCCCACGCCGGCCAGCACCACGGCCACTCGGCGGACGCCGACCGCGGCAAGCTCACGATCGCCCTCACCCTGATCCTCGCCTTCATGGCGGCCGAGGTCGTGACCGGCATCGTCGCCGACTCGCTGGCGCTGCTCTCCGACGCCGCCCACATGCTCACCGACGCGGCGGCGATCGGCTTCTCGCTGGTCGCGATCCGGTTCGCCGCCCGCCCCGCCGAAGGCCCGATGACCTTCGGCCTCAAACGGGTCGAGATCCTCTCCGCCCAGGCAAACGGGATCACCCTGCTGGTGCTGGCGGCAATCATCGCGATCGAGGGCGTGCGCCGCCTGGTCGAGCCGCCCGCCGTCGACGGTGCCCTCGTCCTCGTCGTCGCCCTCGCCGGCATAGTCGTCAACCTGACCGCCACCGCGGTCCTCGCCCGTGCCAACCGCGCCAGCCTCAACATCGAGGGCAGCTTCCAGCACCTGCTCACCGACCTCTTCGCCTTCGTCGGCACCGCGATCGCCGCCGCCGTGATCCTGCTCACCGGCTTCGACCGCGCCGACGCGATCGCCTCGCTGCTGGTCGCCGGCCTGATGCTGCGCTCCGCGATCGGCCTGCTGCGCGACTCCGGCCGCATCTTCCTGGAGGCTTCGCCGAAGGGGCTCGACCCCGGGCGGATCGGCCGGCTGATGGCCGCGCAGCCGGGCGTGGTCGAGGTCCACGACCTGCACGTCTGGGAGGTGACCTCCGAATTCCCCGCCCTCTCCGCCCATGTCACCGTCGCGCAGGAAACGGACTGCCACCGCACCCGCCTCGAGCTGGCCGAGCTGATCGAGCGCCGCTTCGGCATCCACCACACGACGCTCCAGGTCGAGCACGAGCCAAGGCGCCTCGTCCAAATCGAAAACTAAGCGTCGGCGGGGGCCGCCTCGCGCATCGAGGGGAAGAGGATCACGTCGCGCAGGGTCTTGGCGCCGCTGAGGATCATCATCAGGCGGTCGACGCCGAGGCCGGAGCCGCTCGCCGTCAGCATCCCGTATTCGAGCGCCCGCACGAACTCCTCGTCGTGCTCGTGCGGGTTCTCGATCGCCCCCGACTCCTGGCGTTCGCGCTGTTCGACGAAGTGGCGGCGCTGTTCGATCGGGTCGTTGACGTCGGTGCCGCCACCGGTGATCTCCATCCCGGCGACGATCCCGTCGAAGGCGGCGGCGAGCAGCTCGGGATGCTCGGGCACGGGCTTGACAAGCGGCCAGATCGCCAGCGGCAGGTCGATGATGAAGGTCGGCTGGATCAGCTTCGGCTCGATCAGCTTGCCCTGCAACGTGTCGACCAGCGCCGCCCAGTCGTCGTCGGGCTCGGCGTCGTCGCCCGCGATCTCGGCCAGCTCGTCGCGGCTCGCCTTGGTGATGTCGACGCCGATCTCTTCCATCAGCAGGTCCTGCAGGCGCAGCCGCGGCCAGGGCGGCGCCAGGTCGATCGTCTCCCCGTCATGCTCGACCTTGGTCGTCCCCAGCACCCGTTCGGCGACCCCGGCGACGATCCCCTCGGCGACGTCCATCACGCCGTGATAGTCAGCGCCGCTGACGAACCACTCGAGCATCGTGAACTCGGGGTTGTGCTGCGGCGACATCCCCTCGTTGCGGAAGAACTTGCCCAGCTCGTAGACGTTCTCGAACCCCCCCACGATCGCCCGCTTCAGGTAGAGCTCAGTCGCGATCCGCAGGTAAAGGTGACGGTCGAGCGCGTGGTGGTGCGTCTTGAACGGGCGCGCCGCTGCGCCGCCGGTCATCCGCTGCAGGACCGGCGTTTCCAGCTCGACGTAGCCGCGTTCGTCGAGGTGGTCGCGGATCGCCTTCACCACCTTGGCCCGCATGACGAAGATCTCGCGTGAGCGCTCGTTCGCCATCAGGTCGAGCTCGCGCCTGCGGTAGCGCACCTCCGGGTCGGAGATGCCGTGGAAGAGGTCCGGCGGGTCGCGCAGCGCCTTGGCCAGCAGCGTGCACTCGCGCACCTCGATCGCCGGCTGGCCCCGCTTGGTCACGTAGAGGTCGCCCTCGACCCCGACCAGGTCGCCGATGTCGAGGTCTTCGATCCGGTCGAACACCTCCTGGCCGAGCGCGTCGACGCGGGCGTAGGCCTGGATCGTGCCGGAGAGGTCGCGGACGTCGAAGAAGGTCGTCTTGCCGTGGCCCCGCTGCCCCGTCACCCGGCCGGCGATGCGGTAGGAGAGCTCGCGGTGCTCGCCCTCCCCCAACTCGGCCGGGTCGTGCGCAGCGAGGATCTGGCCGATCGCGGTGCGGTCCGGGAAGGAGAAGGGGTAGGGATCGATCCCTTCGGACCGCAACCGCTCCAGCTTCGCGAGGCGCTCCTCCGCGCTCAAGGACAGGCCTTCAAGGCGCGACGCCGACGGTTACCCGCTCATCCCCCATGTAGTCGCGCATCGTAATCGCATCGCGCAGCATCTCGCGCATCGCCGGGCCGTGGTGCGTGTCGTGCTCCAGGGCCATCTTCCAGCCGCCCGGCGTTTCCTCGACCAGGCCGCGGATGACGCCGAGGCCGTCGGCGCCGCAAGCGCCCGTGACCGCGATCCGCGGCTCATGCCGGATCTCGGGCGAGCGGTCGAAGATCGTCTCGTCGGTCACGTAGGGAAGGTTGGCGATCACCAGGTCGATCCCCTCAAGCCCCTCGGGCAGGCCCTCGGCGACGCTCACCTCCAGCTCAAGGCCGAGCCGCGCGGCGTTCTCGCGCGCCGCTTCGGCCGCTTGCGGCGAGAGGTCGGAGGCGGTGACCCGCAGGTCCGGCCGCTCGGAGATCAGCGCCAAGGCGATCGCCCCGGAGCCGGTGCCGACCTCGTGCACGCGGGCCCCCTCGGGCAGCTCGACTCCGACCTCGACCAGAAGCTCGGTCTCGCGGCGCGGCCACAGGACCCGCGGATCGACGTGGAGCTCGAGATCGCGGAAGGGGGCGCGTTCGAGGACGTAGGCGAGCGGCTCGTGATCGGCGCGGCGCCGCACCCGCTCCTCGATCTCGCTTGCCAGCTCGGGGGTCAGCGTCGCGGCGCCGTCGCGCGCGAGCTCCTCGGCGTCGATGCCAAGCACGTCCGCCACCAGCGCTTCGGCGTCAGGGCGGGGCTCCTCGCACCCGGCGGCAGCGATCGCCTCAGCCGCCGCGTCCACCGCGTCGCGGATCGTCTCAGCCATGGGAGCCTGCTGGGTCTGCTGCTCGAAGCCCGCCATCGGGACGCCCGAGGCTACCGTAACGGTATGCCGTGACCCAGATCCACACCGCGCCGACGACGACCATTGCAAGGCTCTCGAGTTGGGCGCCGGTGAGGCCGAGCGCGACGTCGCTGTTGCGGCGGATGAACTCGACCAGGAAGCGCTCGGCGCCCGCATAGACGAGGTAGAGCGCGAAGAGCACGCCGGCCCGGAAGCGGTCGCGCAGCTGCCAGAGGACCCAGGCGCCCAGCCCCATCGCCAGCGTCTCGTAGATCGGCGTGGGATGGACGGTGCGGTCGGTGGGCACGGTTCCGTCGGGGTAGGACATCGCCCAGGGGCCGTTCCAGGCCTTGCCGTAGTCGCCGTCGCCGGAGAGCTGGCAGCCGACCCGCCCGATCGCGTAGCCGAGGGCGAGCGCCGGCGCCGCCAGGTCAAGCAGCGCCAGCCTCAGGAAGTCGCGGTACCAGGCCCAGGCGAGGACGGCGAGGGCGCCGCCGATCGCGCCGCCGTACCAGACCAGCCCCGAGCCGCCGAAGAGGTTGCCGAGCAGGTCGTCCTTGACGCTGTCGTAGTTCTGCACGATGAAGTAGAGCCGCGAGCCGACGACACCGCCGAGCAGGGCGGCGAACCCCATCTCGTAGGCCCAGTCGACCGGCTTGCCGATCTCCTGCAGCCGCTTCGCCACCAGTGCCCCGGCTGCGAGGAAGGCGAGCGCGAACATCAGGCCGAAGGTCTGCAGGGTCAGCGGGCCGAGGTGGAGCTCCGGATACATGCTTACTCGGGGAGCAGGGTACGCAGCAGCGCCTTATGCGTGTGCAGGCGGTTCTCCGCCTGGTCCCAGACGGCAGACTGCGGCCCGTAGAGGACGTCGGCGGCAATCTCCTCGCCCGGGTGGGCCGGCAGGCAGTGGAGGACGACGGCGCTCTCCTTGGCCGCGCCGAGCAGATCGGCGTCGACCCGGTAGGGCGTCAGGTCGGCGCGGCGGCGCTCGGCCTCCTCCTCGTCGCCCATGCTGACCCAGACGTCGGTGTAGAGGGCGTCGGCGCCGGAGGCGGCAAGGCGGGGGTCGTCGGTCAGCTTGACGCCGTGGCCCTCCTCCAGCTGGTAGCCGTCCGGGGCGGCGACGGTCAACTCGACCCCGGCGAGCTCGCAGGCGATCGCCAGCGAGCGGGCGACGTTGTTGCCATCGCCGACGTAGGCGAGGCGCAGCCCCTGCAGGTCGCCGCGGCGCTCGCGCAGCGTGAGCAGGTCCGCCAGCGCCTGGCAGGGGTGGTGACGCGGGGTGAGGGCGTTGACGACGGGCACCTCGGCGCCGGCGGCCAGCTCGGCGACCGCCTCGTGCGAGCCGGAGCGGATCACGATCGCGTCGAGGTAGCGCGAGAGCACCCTGCCGGTGTCGGCGATCGACTCCCCGCGGGAGAGCTGCAGCTCATCTCCGCGCAGGACGATCGGCGTCGCCCCCAGCTCGGCGACCCCGACCTCGCAGGAGATCCGGGTGCGGGTCGAGGGCTTCTCGAAGACGAGGCCGACGCTGCGGCCGGTGAGCGGGGCCGGGGCGCCCTTCTTGCCCATGGGGACAGAAACGCGCCCCGCGGCGCGCTCTGCTTTCAGCTCGACGGCGAGGTCGAGCAGCTGGGAGAGCTCGAAGGCCCCCAGCTCTTCGCCGGTGAGGAAGTCCCGCTTCGTCAAGCCGCGGATACTACGGCGGTGGGGCTCACCGCCATCTCCTGGAACCTCTACCACGGGCGCGATTTCCCGCCCGACCCGGCGCTGTTCACCTGGCGCTCGCGGCTGCTGGGGGTGAGCGAGCGCAACGCGACCCACGTCCAGGTGAATCGCGACCTTTCGGGCGAGTTCGCCAGCCTGCTCGCCGCCGCCGATTGGGAGGTGGCCCTGCTGCAGGAGTGCCCGCCGCGCTGGTGCGAGCCGCTCGGCCGCGCCTGCGGCGCCGAGGCGCACCGGGCGCTTACCTCGCGCAACTCGCTCGGCGCCCTGAGGGGGCTCGCCGCCCGCCTCAACCCCGACCTGGTCGCAGCGGGCGAGGGCGGCTCGAACCTGACCCTGGTCCGCAGTGGGGAGATCCTCGAGCGGCGCGAGCTGACGATCCATGAGGGGCGGCCGGAGCGGCGGACGATGGCCTTCACCCGGATCGACGGCGCGGGCACGGGGCTCTGCGTCGCCAACCTGCACGCCACCAACGACCGGCCGGCGCTCGCCAGCGAGGACGTGCTGCGCGCCGCCGAGGCGGCGAGTGGCTGGGCGGGCGACGCGCCGCTGCTCTTCGGCGGCGACCTCAACCTGCGCCCGGCCGAGAACCCGAAGGTGTTCGACGAGCTGCGCGAGCGCTTCGGCCTCGCCGCGCCGACCGCTCCCGACGCCATCGACCACCTGCTCGCCCGCGGGCTGGACGTGGTCGAGCCA
>Ga0075423_10002506_pt1 | contig 16696 bp, 13 predicted proteins | sample SoiMethybrSBSTD2_FD_80114 | JGI IMG/M metagenome (GOLD analysis project Ga0075423, IMG submission 80114) | Bulk soil microbial communities from a Populus tree surrounding site in Tennessee, USA - Soil MetaG P. TD hybrid SBSTD2 | ecosystem: Environmental > Terrestrial > Soil > Tree plantation...
CGACTTCCGCGTCTTCAACCAGTTCACCGAGCAGTTCTCGGTCCTCGAGCTCGCCCAACTCGTCAAGCAGGCCGGCGAGCACCTCGGCTACTCGGTCGAGGTCAGTCACGTCGACAACCCCCGGGTCGAGAAGGAGGAGCACTACTACAACGCCGTCCACACCAAGCTGCTCGACCTCGGCTTGGAGCCGACCCTGCTCGGCGAGGAGCTGGTCGAGTCGATCGTCCACGCGATCGAGCGCCACAAGGGCAACGTGATCGAGAGCTCGATCGACCCGCGCACGCGCTGGAACCCGGCGAAATCCCCTGCTGGCCGGGCATAGGCCCGCTGGTACCATCGCGGGTCCTATGAGCGCGGAGCGACCAAGCGTGCATCTCTGGCTCTTCGCGCCGGGAGCGAAGCGCGAGGATTTGTCATGAGAGCCGCCGACGCCTTGATGGAAAGCCTCAAGGCCGAGGGTGTGGAGAACATCTTCGGCATCCCCGGTGGGGCCAACCTGCCGACCTACGACGCGCTCGTCGACGCCGGCTTCCGCCACATCCAGGTGCGCCACGAGCAGGGCGGCGGCCACGCCGCCGAGGGCTACGCCCAGGCCTCGGGCCGCGTCGGCGTCGCCTTCGCCACCTCCGGGGCGGGCGCGACCAACCTCGTCACCGCGATCGCCGACGCGATGATGGACTCGGTGCCGACGATCTTCGTCACCGGCCAAGTGCGGACCGAGCTGATCGGCACCGACGGCTTCCAGGAGGCGGACATCCTCGGCGCGACGCTGCCCTTCGTCAAGCACTCCTTCCAGGTCACCGACCCGCGCCAGATCCCCGAGTACGTGCACGAGGCCTTCCACGTCGCCTCGACGGGGCGGCCTGGCCCCGTCCTGCTCGACATCCCGCAGGACCTCTCGCGGGCGGAGATCGAGTACGCGACACGCACCGAGCCGGTCGAGCTGCCCGGCTACCGGCCGATGAGCAAGGGCAACATCAAGCAGGTGCGGATCGCCGCGAAAGCGCTCGCCAACGCGAAACGGCCGATCCTCTACACGGGTGGCGGCGTGATCAACGCCAACGCGTCGGAGGAGCTGCGCGAGCTGGCCGCCGCCGATCGCTTCCCGGTCACCGCGACCCTGATGGGACTGGGTGCCTATCCGGCCTCCGGCGAGCACTGGCTCGGGATGCTCGGCATGCACGGCACCGTCACCGCCAATTGGGCGATGGACAACGCCGACCTGATCGTCGCCATCGGCGCCCGCTTCGACGATCGCATCACCGGCAAGCTCGCCGAGTTCGCGCCGCAGGCAAAAGTGATCCACATCGACATCGACCCGGCGGAGATCTCCAAGAACGTCGGCGCCCACATCCCGATCGTCGGCGACGCCAAGCTGGTGCTGCCCGAGCTGGACCGCGAGTACCGGGCGCTGCAGACCGACTCCTCCCGCCTCGACCCGTGGTGGAAGCAGCTGCGCGAGTGGCAGGAGAAGCACCCGCTGCGCTACGCGCCCGGCACGGGGGGCGAGATCAAGCCGCAGTTCATGATCGAGGCGATGCACCGGGCCACCGGCGGCAACGCGATCGTCACCTCCGACGTCGGTCAGCACCAGATGTGGGCGGCGCAGTACTACGGCTTCGAGCAGCCGCGGCGCTGGATCAACTCCGGCGGCCTGGGGACGATGGGCTTCGGCCTGCCGGCCGCGGTCGGCGCCAAGGTCGGCCGCCCGGACGAGGACGTCGTCTGCCTCGCCGGGGACGGCAGCCTGATCATGAACTGCCAAGAGCTGGCCACCTGCGTCACCGAAGGGATCCCGGTCAAGGTGTTCCTGATGAACAACGGCTACATGGGCATGGTCCGCCAGTGGCAGGAGCTCTTCTGGGATCGCCGCTACAGCGCGGTGCAGATGGGCGAGAGCCCCGACTGGGTGAAGCTGGCCGAGGCGTTCGGCGCGACCGGGATGCGCTGCGACAACGCGGACGAGCTGGAAGGTGCGATGAAGAAGGCGCTGGAGACCGACGGGCCGGTCCTGCTCGACGTGCGCGTCGTCCAGGAGGAGAACTGCTACCCGATGATCCCGCCGGGTCAGGCCGCCCGCGACATGGTCGAGGCCCCATGAGCCCCCTGACGCGGCGCATACCTGCGTCCTCGGTCGCTTGTGTGCAGAGCACACGGCGCTCCCTGCGTCCTTGGCCTGCTTGGTCAGGGGGCCCATGATGGAGGCCGGGACCCCTCAAACTGTACGGCTCGAGGATCTCCATGTGCCCGGGCAGCTGAGCGGGCGCAAGCACATCCTCTCGATCCTGGTCGAGAACAAACCGGGGGTGCTGGCGCGGATCGCCGGCCTCTTCTCGCGACGGGGCTTCAACATCGACACGCTCGCCGTCGGCCCGACCGACGACCCCAGCATCTCGCGGATCACGCTCACCCTCGACGGCGCCGTCCACCCGATCGACCAGGTGACCAAGCAGCTGCACAAGCTGGTCAACGTGCTGAAAATCCGCGACATGGAGCCGGAGGAGACGGTCGCCCGCGAGATGGCGATGTTCAAAGTCTCCGCCGCGGTCGAGAGCCGCGCCGAGATCATCCAGTTCGCCGACATCTTCCGCGCCAAGATCATCGACGTCTCGCGGCGCACGATGACGATCGAGGTGACCGGCTCGGCCGACAAGATCGAGGCCTTCGAGCGAATGATCCGCCCCCACGGCCTGATCGAAATGGTTCGTACCGGAGAGATCGCGATCGCCCGGGGCGGAGACTGAAAATGACGGCCCCAGACGCCGCCATGCGGCGTCCTCAGTCGCCCGAATAGCGCTGCTATTCGGGCTCCCTGCGTCCTTGCCTGGCGACCTCTGGACCTCGTCCTTCTCTAGCCTCCGACCCGCGGTCGAACGCGCTCTCTCCGGTGGCAAGAGAACCCTTGTAAGCGTTACCGCCCCCACGGATCTTTTGGATCCGTGTGCAGTCGCATTCTCCTCTCGGCTGGCGTCAGACCCTTGGTTCTGTTGGCAGCAACCAGATCGAAGGTTCGCCTTGGCCGCCCTTGGGGTCGCACATGAAGCGAACTCACGTGGCTCTCACCGATTCGAGGACGTGGCGGAGGAGTGCCTGCGACTGACCGAGGGAGCGTTGCTGGATGCGCCGCTGGGGCTTCCGTCCGGCGCCGGTCCGGTCTGGACCGGGGGGTTTGCCTTCAATCCCGAAGGCCCGTCCTCGGCGCCCTGGTCGTCGTTCGAGCCCGCCTCGATGACCCTGCCCGAGCTCTCGGTCTGTCAGCAGGGCGACGAGGTCTTCATAACGGTCAACGTGCTCGTCTCGCCTGGCGACAACGTCGATTCGATCGCCAAGCGAGTCGAGGCTCGGCTTTCCGGACTGCGCGCCGATCCGCTGCCGCTGCTCGACCCCCACCTCACCGGCCGTCCGGAGATCCGCAGCGTACGTCCGCCGGGGGACTTCGAAGACACGATCGACGCGGCGACAACCCGAATCGCCGCCGGTGAGATGAGCAAGGTAGTGCTCGCTCGCGAGGTGACGGTCGAGGCCGCAGCGGCCCACGATCCCGCGGCGATCTTCGGTGCCCTGCGCGAGCAGTTCCCCTCCTGCTTCTGCTTCTGCTGCGGCACCCCCGAGGCAGCATTCCTCGGCGCCAGCCCCGAGCTTCTGGTCCGCCGCTCCGGCGCCGCCGCTTCGACCGTCGCCCTCGCCGGCTCGATCCGGCGCAGCTCAGACCCAGCCGTCGACGACCACCTCGGCGAGCAGCTGCTGCGCAGCGACAAGAACCGCCGTGAGCAGCTGATAGTCGCCGACCGCATCGTCCGCAAGCTGCGCCCACACTCGGTTTGGGTGCAGACCGCGCCGGAGCCCGAGGTGATCAAGGTGGCGAACATCCAGCACCTGGCGACGCCGATCCTCGCCCAGCTCGCCGAATCGCACTCGGCGGTCGAGCTGGCGGGCATCCTCCACCCGACTCCGGCGGTGGGCGGCGAGCCTGAGAAGGCCGCGGCCGCGGCGATCGATGACCTGGAGCGGATGGATCGCGGCTGGTACGCGGGCCCGGTCGGCTGGATGGATGCGACCGAGGACGGCGAGTTCTGCGTCGCCCTGCGCAGCGCCCTGCTCCGCGACCGCGAAGCCCGCCTCTTCGCCGGGGTCGGCGTGGTAGCCGGCTCCGACCCCGCGGCGGAGCTGGAGGAGACCGAGGTCAAGCTGCAGGCGCTGCTGCCGCTCGTCGCCGAGTAGGGCCTCCTCGCTCGGCGCCTACAGGTTCGCGAGAGCGGCCTGCACGCGCTTGGAGAGCTGCCGGTGGAGATCGAGGTTTTCCCGGCGGTCGGTCTCTACCTCGATCAGGCCCGTGCCGGCGGCGAGGGCATCGGGAAGCTCGTCGAGGGATTCGAGGTGGCGGTGGGGGAGGTCGAAGAGGGTTGCGGCCTTGGCCACGTCGATGCCGCGGGGGGTGCCTAGGAGGGATTCGAACTCGGCCCTCTCCAGCACCTGCTCCTGGGGGAGGAAATGGAAGATTCCGCCGCCGTCGTTGTCGATTACCACGATGCGGACCGGGGTGGAGGTGTCGCGGAGGGCAGCGAGGCCGCCTAGGTCGTGTAGGAGGCCTAGGTCGCCGGTGACGATCGTCGTCTGCTTGCCGGTTGCGTGCGCGGCGCCGATGCCGGAGGAGATCAGGCCGTCGATGCCATTGGCGCCGCGGTTGCAGAGGAAGGTCACGTCGGTCGCGGTGGAGGGAAGGAAGGCTTCCTGGTCGCGGATCGGCATGCTCGATGCGGTGTAGACGAGCTCGCCGTCGCCGTAGGCGGCGCCGAGCGCGAGTTGCAGGCCGGGCTCGGTCGGCTCGGTCATCCCCGACAGCTCGGCCTCGACCGCCTCGCGCGCGGCATGCTCCGCCTCCAGCCACATCGCCGGGGGCGGGCGGTCCTCGCCGAGGCGCGCCGCCCAACCGGCCGCCAGCTCGGTCGGGTCGGCGCGCAGGATCGCCGCCGCCCGACGGGTCGGCTCGTTCCAGCCGCCGAGCGGATCGACGACGATCTGGTCGCCGCCCGATTCGGCCAGCCACGAGCGCAGCGGCTTGCTGGTCGGCATCTCGCCGAAGCGAAGGACCAGCTCCGGCGACGCGGTCGCGCGAAAGCGCTCGTCGCGCAGCAGCAGATCGTAGGCGGTGACGACGTGGGAGCGGTCGTGCGGGCCGCAGCGCAGCTGCGAGGTCGGCTCGGCGAGGATCGGGTAGCCGGCGGCGCGGGCGAGGTGGACAAGGGGCTCGCGCAGCTCGGGGTCGAGCTGGCGGCCGGCGACGATCGCGCCGATCTCGGCCTCGGCGATGTGCTTTGCAACCTCGTCGAGAAGGAACTGGGTCGGCTCCCTGTCGATCGGCGTGACCGCGGTCAGCGGACGCTTCCCGCGACCTTCCAGGGCCAACGGGTCGGTTGCGCTCACCGCGCCGGCGTCGGGCAGCGGCGCCAGCGGCTCGCGCAGGGGGAAGTTGAGGTGGACCGGTCCGGGCCGCGGCTCGCCCCGCGCCGCGGCAAAGGCGCGGCACGCGGTCGAGCGGTGGTGGAGCAGGCCCTCGTCGTCGGCGTCATGGGTGCCGACCTCGCAGAACCAGCGCACCGAGGAGCCGTAGAGCTTCAGCTGGTCGATCGCCTGCCCGGCGCCGATCCCGCGCAGCTCCGGCGGCCGGTCGGCCGTGAGAATCAAGAGCGGGACCGCCGAGTGGTCGGCCTCGCACACCGCCGGGTGGAAGTTGGCGGCTGCGGTTCCCGAAGTGGAGAGAACGGCGACCGGCGAACCGCTCGCCTGGGCGGCGCCGAGGGCGAAGAAGGCCGCGGAGCGCTCGTCGACGATCACCGTCGCCTCGATCTCTGCCTGGCGCCAGAGCGCCAGCGCCAGCGGGGTCGAGCGCGAGCCGGGGGAGAGGACGGCCTGCCGAAGCCCGCATCGCGCCAGCTCCTCGGCGAAGGCCGAGGCAAGCGCGGTGTTGCGGTTGGTCGGGTCCATCTCTGGCGCTTTTTACGCCCTATAGGGGCCAAAAGGCGCCCCGGCAGGCTAGAGGCGGTGCTCTTGCAGTGCCGCCTCGTCGATCTCGACGCCGAGGCCGGGCCCCGGCGGGGGGTGCAGCATGTCGCCGCGCAGCTCGCACTCGGTTGAGGCGATGGTCGAAGCGAAGAGGCGCTGCGTGGCGAGGCCATGGGCGAGGTCGAGCCGCTCGTCGGGGCCTGGCGCCGGATCGGAATCGCTCGCGCTTGCCGCCTCTGCCAGCGTGGCCGCGACCTGAGCCGCCGCCGCGATCCCCGCCGGACCGTCGAGGGCGCTGGAGATATAGGCGGGGAGCACCTCGGCGATCTCGATCGCCGCCTCCGGCCCGCCGACCTTCGAGAGCTTGATCCCAGTCATCTGGCAGGCCTCCATCGCGGCGGCCCGTTCGGCATCGTCGCGGCTCTCGATGCTCTCGTCGCCGGCAAGGGGGATCGCGGTCGACCTCGCGACCTCCATCGACTCCTCCAGCGTCGCCACGGGCTGCTCGGCCAGCTCGACCTCGTAGGGCTCCAGCTCGCCGAGGACGCGCTTCGCCGTCTCGACGTCCCAGGCGGCGTTGGCGTCGACGCGGATGCGCGCCCGCGGCCCAAGGGCTTCGCGCACCGCCCGCACCTGCGCGGCCTCGTCTCCCGTGCCGAGCTTGAGCTTGAAGGTCGAGAAGCCGTCGGCAGCCCAGCGTTCGGCGGCGGAGACGACGGAGGAGGGGTCGCCGGCGATCAGGGTCGCGTTGCACCACACACCTCCCGCATCGCGGTCGTCGTTTCTCTCGGATAGCGGTTGAAATGACGACCGCGATGGGGGAGAGGGGCCGGAGGCAGCGCGGCGGCCCCGCAGGTCGAGCAGCGCGGTGAGGGCGGCGCAACGCGCTGGTGGCGAGAGGCCCGTCGCCTTACCGCGCAACGTCGCCTCGTCGAGCTCGTCCAGCCTCCCCAGCCTTTCCAGCTCCTCGACCACCTGTGCCAGCGCCGCTCCGCCGCGCAGCGACAGGGGGACGGCTTCGCCCAAGCCCTCCAGTCCGTCCGCGCTTCGCAAGCGCAATAGCACCATCTCGCGCCGCGTCAGCGTTCCGACCGCCGTCACGTATGGCTCGCGAAAGGGCAGCGCGTAGGGGATTACCTCAACCGAGGCGATGCGCATGGCTTCAGCTTAGGCCGCGAGGAGCAGGCCGAGCGAGACGAGCAGGCTGAAGGCGCCGAGGAGGGCGCCGGTCGCCGCGAGCGCGGCGTTGAGCGACGGCCCGTCGCTGCGGTTGCTCATCAACCGCAGCGGCTTGATCGCCAGCGGCAGCGAGAGCAGGCCGATCAGCGGCCAGGGGCTTGCGTCGCCGGCGACCAGGGCGATCGGCAGGGCTACGTAGGCGCCGAGCACGAGGAGCCGGTAGAGGTTGACCGCGTTCGCCCGGCCCATACGCACCGCGAGGGTGTTCTTGCCGGCGCGGCGATCGGTTTCGATATCACGCACGTTGTTGACGACGAGGATCGCCGTAGCGAGGAAGCCGACCGCGATCGAGAGGCCCAGCGGCAGCGCGTCGAGCTGCTCCACCTGGACGTAATAGGAGCCGTTCACTGCGACGAGGCCGAAGAAGAGGAAGACGAAGACCTCACCGAGGCCGGCGTACCCGTAGGGCCGCGGCCCTCCGGTGTAGAGGACGCCGGCGGCGATCGAGAGAGCGCCGATCAGGAGGATCACGATCCCGGCGACGACGGTGAGGTAGATGCCGCAGGCGACGGCGACGCCGAACGCCACCCAGGTCGCGACCAGCACCCGCTGCGGCGCCACCAGGCCGGCCGAGGTAACCCGCACCGGCCCCAGCCGGTCGACCGTGTCCGCTCCCCGCTTGGCGTCGGAGTAGTCGTTGGCGAGGTTCGTCCCGATCTGGATGAACACCGACCCGACCAGCGCCGCGACAAACGCTGCGACGCGCGGCAACTCTCCAGCCCATTCCACAGCCGCCGCCGTGCCGACGAACACCGGCGCGATCGCCGCCGGCAGCGTCCGCGGCCGCGCCGCCATCAGCCAGATCCTCATGGCCTGCGGGGGAACTTGGAGAAGTCGGGTCGGCGCTTCTGCTTGAACGCCTCGCGGCCCTCGCGAGCCTCCTCGCTGCCGTAGAAGAGCAGGTTGGCGTCGTGGGCCAGCTGCTGGATCCCCGCATAGCCGTCCTCGTGCGCGTTGAAGCTGGCCTTGACCAGGCGCAGGGCAAAGGGGGAGAGCGCCAGCATCTCCCGGCACCAGGCGACGGTCTCCCGCTCCAGCTCCGCCACCGGGAAGACCGCGTTGACGAGCCCCATCTCGAGCGCCTCTTCGGCGCCGTACTGGCGGCAGAGCAGCCAGAGCTCCTTCGCTTTCTTGGTTCCGACCAGATCGCGCAACAGCGAGGCGCCGAAACCGCCGTCCCAGGAGCCGACGCGCGGCCCGGTCTGCCCGAAGCGGGCGTTGTCGGCGGCGATCGTCAGGTCGCAGCAGACGTGCAGCACGTGGCCGCCGCCGATCGCGTAGCCGGCCACCATCGCCACCACGGGCTTCGGCAGTCGCCTCATCTGCACCTGCAGGTCGGTGACGTGGAAGCGCCCAAGCGAAGCGCCCTCGGCGACGTAGCCGCTGTCGCCCCGCACGGTCTGGTCGCCCCCAGAGCAGAACGCCTTCTGCCCCTCGCCGGTGAGGACGATCACCCCGACTTCGGTGTCCTCGCGAGCCAGCTCCAGCGCGGCTGAGATCTCGATCAGGGTCTGCGGGCGGAAGGCGTTGAGCACCTCCGGCCGATCGATCGTGATCTTGGCGATTCCCTCGGCCTTCTCGTAGCGGATGTCGGTGTGCTCGCCGACGGCCTCCCACTCGATCGGCGCGTAGAGCTCCTCCTCGGACGGGGCTTCCTTATGGCGTTGGGGCATGATGGGCACGATATCCGGCCGATGAAGCTCGACGACTGGCTCGCCCAGAGATCCCAAAGCTGCCCCGACCGCACCGCGCTGGTTGCGGACGGATCCGGGGTCACCTACGCCGAGCTGGAGGCGGAGGCGACCTGGGTGGCGCGGCGGCTGGAGGCGCACGGGGTGCGCCGCGGCTCGGTCGCCGCGCTGACGATGGAGCCGCGGCGCGAGCAGGTGGTCCTCGTCCACGCCCTGATGAAGGTTGGCGCCGTTCTGCTGCCGCTGAGCCCTCGGCTGAGCGTGGCCGAGCGCGCCGCCGTGATCGCCGTGGAGGAACCGACGGTCGACCTCAGCGACCCCGGCGAGCTGACCCAGACCGAGGCCGACCTGCCGCTGCTGGGCGAGCACGACATGGACGCCCCCTGCTGCCGGGTCCTGACCAGCGGCAGCGCCGGCGCGCCCGACCCGGTCGAGCTCACCTACGGCAACTTCCTCTGGAGCGCGGTCGGCTCCGGCTTCAACCTCGGCGTCGAGCCGAGCGACCGCTGGCTCTGCTGCCTGCCGCTCAGTCACATCTCCGGCCTCAGCATCGTGATGCGTTCGGTGATCTACGGGACGACGGCGGTCTTGCACGACGGCTTCGACGTCGACAGGGTGGCGGCGGCCCTCGCCGACGATGGGATATCGGTCGTCTCACTGGTCACCACGCAGCTCACCCGGCTGCTCGAAGCCGGCGCCGACCTCTCCGCCCCGCGCGCGGTCCTGATCGGCGGCGGCCCGGTGCCCGAGGACCCGCTCGAAGAGGCGCTCGGCCGCGGCGCGACCGTGGTCCAGACCTACGGCCTGACCGAGGCCTGCTCCCAGGTGACGACCCTCGCCCCCGACGAGGCGCGGCGCAAGCTCGGCTCCGCCGGTCGGCCCCTGCTGACCACCCACCTGCGGATTCGCGACGGCGAGATCCTCGTGCAGGGGCCGACGGTGGCGCCGAGCCGCGTCGACGCGGACGGCTGGCTGCACACCGGGGACCTGGGGCGGATCGACGAGGAAGGCTTCCTCTACGTCGAGGACCGGATCGACGACATGATCGTCAGCGGCGGCGAGAACGTCGTCCCGGCCGAAGTCGAGCAGGTGCTGCTGCGCCACCCCGAGGTCGCCGATGCCGCCGTCGTCGGCCGCGAGGACCCAGAGTGGCAGCAGGCGGTCACGGCGGTCGTCGTCCTCCAGGACGGCTCCGCCGTCACCCCCGACGAGCTGCGCCGCCACTGCGCAGAGTCGCTGGCCGGCTTCAAGGTGCCGAAGCGGGTCGAGCTCGCCGCCGCGCTGCCGCGCACGCCCTCGGGCAAGCTGCTGCGGCGCGCCCTCCGTTAGCCTGCTCAGCCATGAGAACCGACGACATCTTCTACGACAAGGACGCCGACCTCGGAAAGCTGGAGGGGAAGACGGTCGCGATCCTCGGCTACGGCTCCCAGGGCCACGCCCACGCGCTCAACCTGAAGGACTCCGGCGTCGACGTCGTCGTCGGCCTGCGCGCCGACTCATCAAGCCGCGCCAAGGCCGAGGAAGCGGGCCTCGAGGTGCTCGACATCGCCGAAGCGGCGAGCCGCGGCGACGTGGTGATGATCCTGCTGCCCGACGAGAAGCAGGCCGAGGTCTGGGAGGCGGAGATCTCCGACGGGATCGCCCCCGGCAACCTGCTCCTCTTCGCCCACGGCTTCTCCATCCACTTCGAGCAGATCGCACCGCCGCCCGGCGTCGACGTCGGCATGGTCGCCCCCAAGGGTCCCGGTCACCTGGTCCGCCGCCAGTACGAGGAAGGAACCGGCGTCCCCTGCTTGATGGCGGTCCACCAGGACGCGACCGGCGACGCCCACGATCTCGTCCTCGCCTACGCCGGGGGGATCGGCGGTGGCCGCGCGGCGATCATCGAGACGACCTTCAAGGACGAGTGCGAGACCGACCTCTTCGGCGAGCAGGCGGTGCTCTGCGGCGGCGCCTCGGAGCTGGTCCGCGCCGGCTTCGAGACGCTGGTCGAGGCCGGATACGACCCGCGCCTCGCCTACTTCGAGTGCCTGCACGAGCTCAAGCTGATCGCCGACCTGATGTACGAGAAGGGGATCCAGGGGATGCGCTACTCGATCTCCAACACCGCCGAGTATGGCGATATGACCCGCGGCAAGCGCGTGATCGGCGAGGAGTCGCGGGCGGCGATGAAGCAGATCCTCGGCGAGATCCAGTCGGGCGAGTTCGCCAAAGAGTGGATCGCCGAGAACCGCGCCGGCGGCGAGAATCTCTCGCGGATGCGCGAGGAGGGGGCGAAGCACGAAGTGGAGCAGGTCGGCAAGGACCTGCGCGGCATGATGCCCTGGATCGAGACCGAGTTCTGAGGTGGGTGAGGGTCGGGGTGTCCCTCCCCCGGAGACCGTCGCGCAGCTGAATCGCCTACCAGGGTTCGGTTTGCCTGTCCCTGAGTCTCCGTGGGAGGGACACCCCGACCCTCCTGCCTAGCGCTTGGTCTCGTCCTCGGGTTGGAGGCCGTCGCGGCCTACGTAGCCGTCCTTGCCGCCGACGATGACGTAGACGGCGTCCTCGGAGTCGCTGAGGTTGCGGATGCGGCGGACGGTGGGGGCATCGACTCGGGCGAGGCCTCCCGGCTCGAGCTCGTGGCTGCTGCCGTCGCCGAACTCGATTGCGATGCGGCCGCTGTGCAGGAAGTAGAGCTCCTCCTGCTCCTCGTGCAGGTGGCGGCCGGTCTCGTAAGAAGGGGGGAGGACGATCGCGTTGGCGCCGAAGGCGGTCACGCCGAGGCCCTTGCGGATCTTGCGGAAGCCGTAGCCCTCGCCGAGGTCGGAGAGACTGGCGACGGCGTAGCCGTCTCCCTTGGTGACGCCTTGGTCCGGCATGGCCTGACTATAACCTTGGCCGCTCGATGGCGACCACCACCTCAGTCCAGATTCCCGCCGAGCTGAAGCCCGCCGATGGCCGCTTCGGCTGTGGGCCCTCGAAGGTTCGCCCGGAGGCCCTCGCCGCCCTGGCCGAGCGGGCCGAGCTGATGGGGACCTCGCACCGGCAGGCGCCGGTGCGCGATCTGGTCGGACGGGTGCGCGAGGGGCTGCGCGAGCTTTTCTCCCTGCCCGATGGCTATGAGGTTGCGCTCGGCAACGGCGGCGCGACCGCCTTCTGGGACGCCGCCGCCGCCTGGCTGGTGCGCGAGCGCGCCCTTCACCTCGCCTACGGCGAGTTCTCGCAGAAGTTCGCCAAGGCGACGGCGGCAGCGCCCTTCCTCGCCGACCCGATCGTCGTCGAGGCCGAGCCGGGCGATGCCCCGCAACCGGTCGCCGATCCGGCGGCGGACGTGATCGCCTGGGCCCACAACGAGACCTCGACCGGGGTGATGGTCCCAGTCCAGCGGCCGGCGAACGCCGGCGGCGCGCTCGTCCTCGTCGACGGGACCTCGGGCGCCGGCGGCCTGCCCCTCGACGCCACCCAGGCCGACGCCTACTACTTCGCTCCGCAGAAGGCCTTCGGCGCCGACGGCGGGCTCTGGCTGGCGCTGCTCAGCCCGGCGGCGATCGAGCGGATCGGCCGGCTTGACGGCGCCGCTGACCGCTGGCAGCCTGCCTTCCTCTCGCTGCAGATCGCGCTTGAGAGCTCGCGGAAGGAGCAGACCTACAACACGCCCGCACTGGCGACCCTGCTGCTGCTCGCCGACCAGGTCGAGTGGATGCTCGGCCACGGCGGCCTCGATTGGTGCGTCGAGCGGACCAGCGCCTCTTCGGGCCACCTCTATGCCTGGGCCGAGGCCGCCGAGCAGGCCACGCCGTTCGTCGCCGATCCGGCGAAGCGCTCGCTGGTGGTCGGCACGATCGACTTCACCGGGGAGATCGACGCGGCGGCGCTGGCCGCGACGCTGCGCGCCAACGGCATCGTCGACGTCGAGCCCTACCGCAAGCTCGGCCGCAACCAGCTGCGCGTCGGCATGTTCCCGGCGGTGGAGCCGGCCGACGTCGAAGCGTTGACCGCCTGCATCGAGTGGACGATCGAGAATGCCCCGGAGGTCGCCCGGTGAAGGTCCTGGTCAAGGAGAAGATCGCCGACTCCGGGGTCGAGCTGCTGCGCCAGAGCTTCGACGTCGACCTCGGCCTGGAGATGTCGGAGCAGGAGCTGGCCGAGGCGATCGGCGAGTACGACGCGCTGCTCGTCCGTTCGGCCACCCAGGTGACGCCGGAGCTGATCGAGCGAGCCGAGCGGCTCAAGGTGATCGGCCGAGCCGGCACCGGTGTCGACAACGTCGACATCCCCGCGGCGACCCGGCGCGGGATCGTCGTCGCCAACGCGCCCGAATCGAACTCGGTGGCCGCCGCCGAGCACACGCTGGCGCTGATGCTCGCCCTCTGCCGCAACGTGCCGCGCGCCCACGCCTCGCTCATCGGCGGCGCCTGGGAGCGGCCGAAGTTCAAAGGCGCCGAGCTGTACGGCAAGACGCTCGGGGTGATCGGCTTCGGCCGCATCGGCCAGTTGGTCGCCAAGCGGGCCCAGGCGTTCGAGATGGACGTGATCGCCTTCGACAAGTTCGTCTCGGCGGAGCGCTTCCGCGAGCTCGGCGTCGAGGGCGCAGGGAAGATCGAGGAGCTGCTCGCCCGCGCCGACCTCGTCACCCTGCACGTGCCGAAGACGCCGGAGACGATCGACCTGATCGACGCCGGCGCGATCGCCGCGATGAAGGACGGGGCGCGGATCGTCAACTGCGCCCGCGGCGAGCTGGTCGACCTCGACGCCGTGCAGGCCGGGCTGGAGTCGGGCAAGCTCGCAGGCGCGGCGCTCGACGTCTTCCCCTCCGAGCCCTTCACCGAGCACCCGCTCTTCGCCCGCGAGGACGTGGTCGTCACCCCCCACCTGGGGGCCTCGACCGCCGAGGCGCAGGATCGCGCCGGGGTGGTCACGGCGGAACAGGTGATCGCGGCGCTCAGCGGCGACGTCGTCACCAACGCCGTCAACATCGCCGCTGTCCGGCCCGAGGAGATGGAGGTGCTGGCGCCGTTCGTGCCGCTCTGCGAAAAGCTCGGCCGGCTCGCGCAGGGGCTGGGCGACGGTTCGGTCGACGGCGTCACGGTCGAGTTCCGCGGTCGTCTCGCCGGCTTCGACACCCGTCTGCTCGGGGTCGGCGTCCTGGTCGGCATCCTCTCCGGCCACACCGAGGAGCCGGTCAACCTCGTCAACGCGCCGCAGATGGCGGAGGAGCGTGGGATCGAGCTGGTCGAGACGAAGGAGAGCGCCTCGGAGGACTTCACCGAGCTGATCGCGGTGCGGCTGGGCGCAGGCGCGGACGCGGTCGAGGTTGCCGGGACCGGAGTCGGGCCGCGCAACGAGCCCTACCTGGTATCCGTCTGGGGCGAGAGCTTCTACCTGCCCTTCGCCGACCACCTGGCGGCCTTCCGCTACGCCGACCGGCCGGGGATGATCGGTCGGGTGGGGACGGTGTTCGGCGAGGAGGGCGTCAACATCATCTCCGCGGCCGTCGGCGCCGCCCCGGGCGGCGAGAGCGCGGTGATGGCGCTCACCACCGACGCTCCGGTGCGGGCGGAGACGATCGCCAAGATCCTCGAGCTCGATGGCTTCTCGATCGGTCGCTCAGTCGACCTCTGAGCCGTGCGCAACGGCCGCAACGTCGGGAAGGCTGCGCTGTTTCACTTATAGACGCTCCGACCCGATCGGTGGCGGGGACGCCAACCAATGAAGAAGCTCCTCCTTATCTCCCTAGCCCTTACGGCTCTGTTTACGCCTGGGGTCGCCCATGCGGAGAAGACCTACACGGTGCTCCTAGCCGGCGGCGTGGAAGACAGCAACATCCGCATCTGGCTCACCTCAGACGGGCGCGACTACGTGATCGACTCGGTCGCCGAACTGGAAGTCGGGGGGACGGTCTGCACGCACCCGGAAGGCAAGTCGACCGAGCTCGTCTGCGACGCCCCGGCGATCGCTGGCTTCGAAGTCAACGCCGGCGGCGGGGACGATCGGGTGACTGTGGCTAGGAAGGTCACCGTTCCGGTGACGATGCGGGGCGGCAACGGCGTCGACCTCCTGTACGGCGGCTCCGGTGCGGACAAGCTGATCGGCGGCGACGGCAACGACCGGCTGAAGGGCGGGCCCGGCGACGACACCCTCCTCGGTGGTGCCGGCAACGACGTGCTGATCGGCGGGCCGGGTCACGACGTGCTCCGCGGCGGCTTGGGCGAAGACAAGCTGATCGACGGCGCCGCCAACGCAGCGAAGAAGGTCGCCGACATGAAGAGCATCGCCGGGCAGCTTAGAAGACCACGGGACGTGCGCTAAGCTGGGCGCACGAATGACGCACCGGTTCGACAGCCTGGCGCTGCTCCTTCTCCTCCCCCTTCGGGGGGAATAGCGCTGGGCGGCGCGAGAGCCGCGAGAGACAAGGTCATTCGGAGCAAGAGGAGAAGGAGGTAGGTCCCATGGCAGCATCAGAACCCGACGCGAGCCGCGTCCACATCTTCGACACGACGCTGCGCGACGGCGAGCAGTCGCCCGGCATCTCGCTGAACACGGCGGAGAAGGTCGAGATCGCCCAGCAGCTGGCGCGGCTCGGCGTCGACGTGATCGAGGCCGGCTTCCCGATCACCTCGCCCGGTGACTTCGCGGCGGTCGAGGCGATCTCCCGCAGCGTCGAAGGCCCGACGATCTGCGGTCTGGCGCGCACCCACAAGGCCGACATCGACGCCGCCTGGGGGGCGATCCGCGACGCCGCTCGGCCACGCATCCACACCTTCATCTCCACCTCCGACATCCACATCGAGCACCAGCTGCAGACCGACCGCGAGGACGTCAAGGGCCAGGCGCGGGCGGCGGTCGCGCTGGCGCGCTCCTACTGCGACGACGTCGAGTTCTCACCGATGGACGCAACCCGGGCCGACGTCGAGTTCACCGCCGAGGTCTGCGCGATCGCGGTCGAGGAGGGGGCGACCGTGGTCAACATCCCCGACACGGTCGGCTACACCACTCCGGAGGAGTACGTCGGGTACTTCCGCAGCCTCTACGAGCTGGTCCCGGGCCTGCGCGAGGTCGAGACCTCGGTCCATTGCCACGACGATCTGGGCCTGGCCGTCGCCAACTCCTACGCCGGGCTGCTGGCCGGCGCCCGCCAGGTCGAGTGCGCGGTCAACGGGATCGGCGAGCGGGCCGGCAACTGCTCGCTGGAGGAGATAGTGATGCTGATCAAGACGCGCGAGGACGTCCACGGGCTGCACACCGGCCTCAACGCCCGCGAGCTGGCGCGCACCAGCCGCATGGTCTCGCGCCTGACCGGCTACCCGGTGCAGCCGAACAAGGCGGTGGTCGGGCGCAACGCCTTCGCCCACGAGTCGGGCATCCACCAGGACGGCGTGCTGAAGGAGCGCACCACCTACGAGATCATGGACGCGACCGAAGTCGGCCTGGAGTCGAACTCGATCGTGCTCGGCAAGCACTCGGGCCGACACGCGCTGCGCGACGCGCTGGAGCAGCTCGGCTTCAAAGTCGAGGGCAACGCGCTGAACGCGGCCTTCAAGCGCTTCAAGGAGGTCGCCGACCGCAAGAAGCAGGTCACCGCCCTCGACCTGGAGGCAATCGTCTCCGACGAGATGCGCGAACGCGCCGACACCCACGAGCTGGCCTGGTTCGAGGTCGAGGCCGGCTCGCGGCGAGAGCCGCTGGCCCGCGTCGCCGTCAAGCTGCCCTCGGGCGAGGAGGCGGTGGGGGAGTCGAGCGGCGACGGACCGGTCGACGCCATCTTCCACGCGATCCAGAAG
>Ga0075423_10002507_pt1 | contig 16695 bp, 13 predicted proteins | sample SoiMethybrSBSTD2_FD_80114 | JGI IMG/M metagenome (GOLD analysis project Ga0075423, IMG submission 80114) | Bulk soil microbial communities from a Populus tree surrounding site in Tennessee, USA - Soil MetaG P. TD hybrid SBSTD2 | ecosystem: Environmental > Terrestrial > Soil > Tree plantation...
CCGGGCGCGATGACTCCGGGACCACCTCGAGCAACGCCTCCAGGGTGAGCTTGACGTCGGCGACGATCGCCTCGCCCATCGGCGCCCGCACCGCCTCGTCGGGGTCGCTGGTGATCGCCACCAGCTTCGCCCCCTCGGGCAGCAACGGCCCGGGGATGTGGGGGTAGTAGGGGAAGACCGAGCTGCCGGCGACGAGGATCAGGTCGTGGCCCTCCAGCGTCTGCGCGATCGGCCCGATCGCCGGCGGCAGCACGCCGCGGAAGATCGGGTGGCCCTCGGGGAAGCCGAGCTTCGCGCCACCCGTGGCGGGCGTCGCCCAGACCGGCAGGCGCTGGCGCTCGGCCAGCGCCACGGCCGCGTCCCAGCCGCCGCTCGCGTCGATGTCGGGGCCGGCGACGAAGACCGGGTTCGCGGCGGCGTCGAGCCGCTCGGCGAGGGCGCGCACCGCCTCGGGGTCGGCGACGGCGCGGCCGGTCACGGTGCGCCCGATCGCCTCGCGGGCGTCGGCCTCCTCGACCTCGGCGTCCCAGTCGTCCATCGGCAGCGAGACGAAGACGGGCCCCCGCGGCGGCAGCGCGGCGAGGTGGGCGCCATGGGCGAGCGCCAGCGGCACGTCCTCGGCGCGCGGCGGCTCGTAGGCCCACTTGACCAGCGGGTGCGGCAGGCGGATCGCATCGCGGTTGGTCAGGTTCGCCTGCAGGGTCATCTGCGCGCGCGTCTGCTGGCCGGCGGTGACCAGCAGCGGCGAGTGGTTCGCCTGCGCGTTGAAGATCGCCCCCATCGCGTTGCCGACGCCGGGCGCGGTGTGGAGGTTGGCGATCGCCGTCCGCCCCGAGGCCTGCGCGTAGCCGTCGGCCATCCCCACCACCACCGCCTCGTGGAGGCCGAGCAAATAGCGGAAGTCGGCCGGGAAGTCGGCGAGGATCGGCAGCTCGGTCGAGCCGGGGTTGCCGAAGATAGTCGTCATTCCCTGATTGCGGAAAAGATCGAAGCTTGCGTCGCGCACGGTCGGCATTGCGGGGCACCCTATTCCACGACCTAAGTTGCGGCACTCAAGGGCGGGCGGTGCACCTGTCGATAAGCGGAGCGTGCGCTATCGCCTCCTGATCGCCGCCGTCCTGGTCGCCTGCTGGACGGCTGCCTCGGCCCAGGCGCAGCCGCTGCCTGTTCGCACCGTCTACGCCAGCGGGGAAATCGTGCCGATCCCAGCCGCCGTCCCCCACGAAGAAGGGGACATGGTCGACCGCCGCATCGTCCCCGACCTGCGCTGGATCGCCGCCCGCTTCCCGATCTACATCACCGACGGGTACTCGGGGCCGCTGCCCGACGGCGAACACGTCGGCTGCCACAACTGCCACGTCAGGAACTCCGACCACTACAACGGCCTCGCCGTCGACATCGTCCCCCTGAACGCGAGCGGCAAAGGGTGCGACAGCAGCTGGAACGGGATCACCCGCCTCGCCCACTGGGCGGAGCCCATGCAGAACCGCCCGCGGGCGCCCTTCCGCTGGGTCGGCTACGACGGCGACGCCGGCCACGGCTGCGGCAACCACCTCCACCTCTCCTGGGAACACGCGGTGGCGCCGATGTTCCAGCTGGCCGAATGGGTCGAGGTCTTCCGGGTCAGCGGGCGGCGTGTCGCCCAGCAGCCGCAGCCGAGCGGACCGCCGCCGGGCAGCACGCGGTCGGCGGGCGTCAAGCCGCCGAAGGGACCGCCGGGCGGCAGCCAGCCGGAAGCGACCGCCGAGACGAGCCCGCGGGGCGGCATCTCCGCCGTCCAGTCCGGCGGCATCTCCCCCCACGGCGACTGACTTAGGATCAGCGGCCGATGCGCCGCCTCCACCTGATTGCCGCGCTCGTGCCGCTGGCGCTGCTCCTCGCCGGCTGCGGGGGGATGGACGACACGACCCCGGCCGCTTGCCTCGAAGGCGCGCCCTCGTACCTTCGCGCGCTTCGCGGGGCGCCGGGCGAAGTCGAGCTGGCGGGCTCGACGCCGATCTCCGACTGCCTCGCCGAGAACCAGACCGGCGGCGACCTGGCCGCGGTCGGCGCGGCGATGCTGCGGGCGGCGACGGAGCTCAACGCGAAGGCCCGAGCTGAACCGGGCGGAGCGGCCAGCCTGCGGCTCGGCTACCTGATCGGCGCCGCCCGGCGCGGCGCCGAGCACACCGAAGGGATCCACGCCGAGCTGATCCGCCGCCTCACCGCCGCCGCCCGCTACAGCCCCGCCGACCGCCCCCTTGCCGAAGCCTTCCTCAACGCCTACCGTCGCGGCTACGACGCCGGCCACAACGGCGGCTGAGGTATCCCCTCGGCTCAACGGGGCGAGACGATCACGAGGCGCCCGTCGGCGAGCCGGTAGGCGGTGCCGACCGGCTCACCCCTGCCGCGGGCCCGGGTCCCGGCGGGCTTCGGCAGCACGCGGGCGGAGGCGGCGGGCCCGCCTGCGCGGCTCCCGATCTTGCCGCTCTTCGGATTCACGCTCAGGGTCAGGCCGGCGATCAGGAAGGCGACGGCGAGGACGATGCCGATGTCGAAGAGGTTGACCAGGCCGTCGAGCGGGTCGCCGGCGTTCTCCTCGATCCGCCCGTGCCGCCCGAGGCCGACCCTCCTCATGCCCGCTCCAGAGCGGTCAGGTCCTCGGTGTACATCCGGGTGCGGCTGAGGGTGAGGGCGAAGGCGACGGTTCCGACCAGGAGGCCGATGACCGTCGCGGCGAAGGCGTCGCGCAGGTCGCCGGCGAGCATCGCGACGTTGCCGTCGCCGAGCGCGGCCAGGCCCGGCGCCAGCGGGATCAGGGTCCCCATCAAGCCGATGGCCGGGCCGGCGCGCACGAGAATCCGGGTGCGGTCGAGGCGCCGCTGCACCGAGAGCTCGTAGCCGGCGAGGGCGTACTCGACCTCCGCCGCCCGCCCCGCCGCTCGGGCCGGGGCGATCTCCAGCAGCGCGGCGGCGGCGAAGGCGCTCGGCGCCCGATAGGCGTAAAGCGGGGCGTCGGCGGGGTCCGCCGCCGCCTGCCTGACCAGCTCGGTCAACCCGACCCCGCGGCAGCGGCCGTGCCGGCGCCACAGCTCGGCTCCGTAGCGGCCCAGCTCGAAAGCGCAGGCGACGAGGGCGACGACCGCGGCGAGCAGCACCGGGACCCGCAGGGCGGTCGCGATCTCGGCCAGACCCTCGCCGAGGCCGTCGCCGAGCGTCGCCAGGACGATCATCGCGCCCCCAGCCCGGCTCGCTCGCGACGGGTGCCGGCGAGGGCGGCGAGCAGGAGCGCGCAGAGCAACCCGACCAACATCGCCGGGTCGCGATCGCCACCGCTGTCGGCGCCGAACAAGCCCGGTGCGGCGGGGCTCGGACCGGCGCCGCCGACCAGCAGGCCTTCGACCGTGCCGCCGCGGTCGCCCCGCTCGGCGGCGTCGGTCGCCCCGCCGCCCTCGCCGGCGACCGGGGGCACGTCCGCGGCCGCCGCTGCCGAAGCGGCCACCGGCGGCGCGGCCCATTCCGCCCGCGGCCGGCGGGAACCGCGCGGCGTCGAGCCGCCGCTCTGCGGCTGCGGTGCGCTGAACAGCTCGGCCCCCCGCCCGCCGCCGCCCGCGATCACCCCGTCGCCCCGGACCAGGCCGCTGCCGCCGTGCCCACGCTCGGCCGCGGGTCGGCTGCGGCTCGTCGCAAGCGCCTGCTCCGGGGCGGCCCGCGGCGGCGCCTTCGCAAGCCGAGGAACCGCCGCCAGCGGATAGGCGCGACCGGCCAGGGCCGGGCCGACCTGAGCGGTCATCCAAAGCGAGTTGGTGTCGTCGGTCGCGGTCCAGCCGATGCTGCCGTCGGGACGTTGCAGGGAGGCGAGATAGGCCAGCGGCTCGTTCCCCGACGGCGTCCGCCACGAACGCGGGTCCTGCCCGGCGGCCCACATCCCCTGCACCACCCAGGCGGTCGTCGCCGAGCTCGAGCCGCTGCCCCGAGTCGCCTCGAAGCCGCCGTCTTCGTTCTGTGCCTCGCGCAGGTAGGCGAAGGCGCGCTGCTCCGCTTCGCTGCCGTGGCGTCCTGCCGCATTCAACGCCTGGATCGCCGCGCCGGTCATGTCGGCATCCGACCAGGAGGCGGGTAAGAAGGAGGGCCAGCTGCCGTCGGGACGTTGCTGGATCAGCAGCCAGTCGGCGGCCCGCTGCACCGCTTCGTCGCTGTCGGGGCGGCCGATCGCGCTGAGCGGGAAGATCGACCAGATCGTCGAGTTGATCCAGCCCGTCGAGCCCCCGGCCGTCTGGGAGAACGATCCGTCGGGGAGCCCGCGGGAGAGGATCGTCCCGAGCGGGTCGACGGCGCCGAAGTCGCTCGGCGAGGTCCCGGCGGCGAGGGCGACCAGGGCGACGCGGTCGAAGTCGGTGGTCTGCCGCAGTTCCGCGGTGTTGCCGGCCAGGTATGCGTAAACGTCGCGACCGCCGGGCTTGGCCTGGTCTTGAGGATTGATCCCGGCGGCGGCCAGCGCGTAGGCGGCCCAGGCGCTGAAGTCCGGGTCGGAGGGCTGACCGACGCGGCCGCCAAAGCCACCGTCCGGATTCTGCGCTTCCTGGAGGAAGCGGACGCTGCGATCGAGGGTCGCCCGAGCGGCCGCATCGGGGCCTTGGGCGCGGGACGGAGCCGCCGCAACCAAGGCGATCGCGAGAAGACAGGCGAAGAAGGCTCGGCTCACCCGGGCGTCTCTCCCAGCTTCAGGACGACATTCCGGTGCGCCGTCGTCGCCGGGCTACCGACCGGGCTGAAGGTCACCGTCACGGCGACGGTCGCCCTGCCGGCCCGTCGCAGGCGGCTGAGCGCGGCGCCCTTTGCGGCAACCCCGAGAGGCACGTGGCCGGCGGAGTCGGCCCAGGTCGAGCGCCTCCTCACCTCGCGGCCCGAAAGGACGAGGCGCCCCGGGCCGGGGACCGAGACCGTCAGCACTGCGCCACCGGACCTCCGGTTCGCCCGCGCGCGGCCGAGCACAAGCGGGCCGGGCGAAGGCGGCGCGGCGCTCCCGAGGCGCTCCTCCGAGGCCGGAGGCGGGGTCGGCGAGGGCGCTTCGATGGGCGCCGCCGGGGGCAGTCGCACCGCGGCGTCGGCGGGCAGCGGACCGCAGCTACCGCCGCCGGTCGGTTCGACGCAGACGTCGAGGCGGTTGGAGCGGATATAGCCGCTCTTCGCCGCCTTGAGCCGGTGCCAGCCGGGGGTCGCGAAGGCGACCGTGGCGGTGCCGTCGCCGGCCGTCGCGACGGTCGCGGGATCGCCCGTCTCGACTTCCTCGTATCCCTTCAGCGGATCGGTTGCCACCGGCGCGACCAGCGCGCCCGACGCCGGCTGGATGCTCTCCGGCGTTCCTTCCATCGCCCCGGTGTAGCTCTTTACGACCAGCGAGAGCGGTTGGTTCTGTTCGACCGACGCCGTAGGCAGCGCCGGGCCCGGAGCCGGCGTCGGATCGGCGGCGGAGGACAGGCGCAGGAACGGCCGCGAGCCGAATGCATCGAAGGCCCAGAGCACCTCGTCGCCTGCTTGAGCGGCGAACTGACAGCCGCCGACGGAGGTGAAGGCGCCGTTGACCAGCACCCCCCAAAACGCGCTTCCTTCCTGGGAATCGGGTCCCCAGCGAGTGACGAAGTAGTCGTCGTAGCCGGGGTACCATTCGCCGTCGAAGCCCTCGCCGATGATCGCCATCGCATCGACCGAGGCGGCGGTGGGCGTGGCGCCGGGCGCGGGATGCGCACCGTTGTTGGTCCCGTCGCAGGGACGGGATTCGACATCGGAGGCGGCCCTCACATCATGGCCGTCGGTCAGGATCGGCCCCTCGAACAGGGTTTTGCCGCGACCCTCGATCCGTACGTCGACTTCGGTCGGAGTCGCCTCGGCCCCGGGTACGCCGAGCGCGAGGCAGAGAAGGGCGACGATCGCCGCGGTGGCCGAACGCACTATTCGTACCTCAGGTAGATCGTGTCGCCGACGTGGATGGCGGTGCTGCGTTTCGCCTGGATTTTCGATCCGCCGTCGATCACGACGTTCCATTTTTCGGCCGGGGTCGCCGGGAAGCCGTTGACCTGCGTGATCGCCCCTTCGCCGCTCGCGGGCAGATAGCCGGTCACGCAGGACGCCGGCGTGGTCCCTTTCACCGCCGCATCGAGGACCGCCGCCAGCGTGGTCGTCGTCGCTTTCGGCGCCAGCGAGACCGAGCAGATCTTCAGCGGCGAGGTCCCGTCGTTGACGATCAGCGCCAGTGACGTGGTTTCCGCTTCGCCGGTGGCGAATTCGGTCGCACCCTTCCACTGCGGGCCTTTGCCGGGCGTCGGCGGGGTCGCGGTGAAGCCGCCGCTGCCGAGGGCGCGCACGGCGTCCTGGCTCGCGTACTCGTCCGCGGTGCTGCCGGACGTGCCGTACCTGAACCCGCCACCGCTCACCTGCTGGGAGATGAGGAAGTTGAGTGGGGTGTTTTTCTGCGGCGCCGAGCCGGTGAATTCGGCTGCTTGCGGGTCGATCCCGCAGGCTTTCAGCCCCTGCACCGCCCAAGCGGTGGCATCGGTGTTGACGCCGAACGGCGATTCGAACGCGCCGCTCGTTTTGACGAGCTTCGAAACCAGGTATTTCTTCGCGTTGACCACCGCTTCGCTCGTGTTGGCCACACCGGCGGCGCAGAGCGCGGCCATCGCGGCACCGGTCATGTCGGGTTCGGAGGCTTTTTTCAACGCTTCTTCGTTGCCCGCGGCTTTTTCCCAGGTCCAGCCCCCGTCGGTGTGCTGGTTGGCCTTCACCGCCGTGACCGCCTGGTCGAGGACGATCTGCGGCACTCGCAAGACGCCGGTCGTCGTCTTCGTGTCGGCCAGCGCCAGCAGTCCGAACACCGTCGCGTTGAAGGTCGAGCCGTAGTAGCCGGGGCTTTCCGGCTGGTAGTAGGAGGCGACCTTGGCGATCAGGTTCTGCCGCTTGGAGACCCGCGCGGGGTCGATGCCTGCGGCATAGGAGATCAGCGCCGCCCGCTCGAAGTCGGTGGCGGTGGCTCCTTCTCCCGGCCAGGTGACGGCGCCGACGAGCCCTTCGTACCAGCTGCGGGCGTCGCTGGTTTCTTTGCCGCCTTTGTTGACGTCGGCGGCCGCCACGCCGGCCGCGGCAAACGAGGTCAGCGCCCAGTCCCCGCCGAAGCCCGGTATTTCGCCGCTTTCTTTCTGCAGCCCTTTGAGGTAGGTGACTCCGCCGCTCAACGCGGAGGAGATCTGTTCCGGGGTTGCGGTTGCCGACGCCTCCGTCGGGACGAGCAGCAGGCCGATCGCCAAGGCCAGTGGCGCAAGGCGGCAGGTGATTGAGCGCATCGGATCTCCTTCTGATTAGGGACGGCTTCGCTTCCGTCCCAGCGTGGGATCCGCGGGGATGAAAGACCAGCCGTCCGTTCGCGAAACAGGGGTCCTTATTTGCGTCAGGCGATGAGTATTCGGACTCGGCACCGGCTCCCGCCGGCGGCCATACCGTTGCGCGTCAGTCCCGGATTCTCACCGGGTTCCCTCGAACGCTTGACGGGTCCCAATCTAATGGCTTTCGCGGCGCGATGTCGACACGCCGAGCGGATCTCCGATAAGTTCGCGCAAACCAAATCCACGGATCGGTGGACAGGGAAGCCGGTGAGAAACCGGCGCGGGCCCGCCACTGTGATCGAGAAATGCCCGCCGCACGCCACGCGGCAGCCACTGGCCGGAACGGCCGGGAAGGCGCGACGGGAAGCCTCGGAAGCCAGGAGACCTCCCTCCGATCCCTCCTTCAAGACCCTCGAGGAAAGGGGTTCACGGATGCGATCAGTCCCGTTTCGACACCTGCTTGCGCTTTGCGCGGCACTTCTATCCCTCGCGGCGCTGCCGGCCGACGCCGCGGCCACCTCAAGCCAAGCTGAAATCGATACCGCCGTCGACAAGGCGGTCGAATTCGTGCGCGGCCAGCAGGACCCTGTCAGCGGCGAACCGTTCGGCTTCGAACACGGCTCGTTCAGCAGCGACTGGGTGGCGACCTCGCTGGCCGCAGCCGGTGTCAGCGCGGCGGACGTCCGCACCGGCGGCAATCCGAGCCTGCAGGACTTCCTGCTCGGCGACTACAGCTCGTTCTGGGCGGGACCCCCGACCGGAGCGGTGACCAACTACGAGCGGGTGACCCTGGTCGCTCACGCCGCCGGCCTCGATCCGGCGCGGATCTCGGCCGATCTGAACCTGCCGGCGCAGATCGCCGGCCGCTGGAACCCGATCGCCGGCAGCTTCGGCGAACCGAGCGTCAACAGCACGATCTTCGGCATCCTCGCCCTGAGGACTGCGCCGGTGCCGGGCTGGGCCCTGGGCCCGGCGATCTCCTACCTGCGCCAGCGCCAACACGACGACGGCGGCTGGACCTTCTCGGCGGCGACCGACCCCGGGACGAAGGCCGAACCGAGCGAACCCGACATGACCGGGGCGGCGATCGCCGCGCTTTGCGAAGCCGGTGCGCCCCCCTACGACCCCGCCGTGGCCCCTGCCCTCGCCTACCTTCAGAGCCTTCTGGTCGAAGCGACCGGCGCCTTCCACTACGCGTTCGGCGACAACGCCGATGCCACCGCCTGGGCGGTCAGCGGCCTCAACGCCTGCGGGCTCGACCCGCAGTCGGCCACCTGGACGACCGCGGCCGGCAAGACCCCGATCGACCACCTGCTCTCCTTGCAGGTCCAATCGGGGCCCGAAGCCGGTGGCTTCGGCTATGAATCGTCTGGAGAAGCGCCCAACCTCTACTCGACCCAGGACGCCCTGCGGGCGATCGCCGGTGGGGTGTTCACCGCCGCGCCACCGCCGCGCGAGGATCCGTCCGAACCGAACGTCCGGCCGGTGCCGGCAGTCGCGGCCGGGACCCCGGTGCCGCATCTGCTGGCTATCGAGCTCGCTCCAGGCAACGTCAGGATCTGCCAGGTGACCGCACCAGCCGGCGCCCCACTCGTTCAGGTGCTGGACGCGGCCAAAGACGTTGCCACCCCGGCAGGCTGCGTGACCTCGCTCGCGGTCGCCGGCGGCCAGGTCGAGGCGATCGACGGCGTCTCCCCCGCAAACGAGGACGAGGCGTGGCTCGCGCGACTCGATCGTGGCAAGGAGGCCCCTGCCGGCGAGCAGCCGGTCGGCTTCGGCGACGAGATCGCGCTGCGGGTTGGCGCGCGCCCGAACGCCGAGGCCGGCGTCAACACCCCCAGCGGGCCGGTTGGGCTCCCCGGCGCCGCAGGTGGGACCGGGCATCGGGGCAAACGCGGCGCGCGCGGCAGGCCGGGGCGCAACGCCCGTATCGTCTGCCGGGCACGCCACCGCCGCTCCGGGAAGAGGAAGGTGAGGTGCGGCGTCAGGCCCAAACCCCACTCCAATACCCTGCGGTCCCAATGAAACCCGACGGAGGACTGACTTGACCGAGCAGCTCTGGGGTGGCGAGACGATGAAGGCAGTTGAGAATTTTCCCGTATCCGGGCAACGCGTACCCGCTCCGGTGGTCCACTGGTTGGGGCGGTTGAAGGCCGCGGCGGCACGGGCCAACAGCGAGCTGGGCCTGCTCGACGGCGAGCTGGCGGCGCGGATCGCCGACGGCGGCGACGCGGTCGCGGCGGGCGAGCACGACGACCAGTTCCCGATCGACGTCTTCCAGACCGGCTCCGGCACCTCCTCGAACATGAACGCCAACGAGGTGATCGCGAGCCTCGCCGGCGATCCGGCCCACCCCAACGACCACGTCAACATGGGCCAGTCCTCCAACGACGTCTTCCCCTCGGCGGTCCACCTGGCGGCGCTGGACGAGGTGACCCACGACCTGCTGCCGGCGATGCAGGGGCTGCAGGAGGCGCTCGCCGGCAAGGCCGACCGCTTCGCCGACGTGGTCAAGGCCGGCCGCACCCACCTGATGGACGCGGTGCCGGTCACCCTCGGCCAGGAGTTCGGCGGCTACGCGGCACAGGTGCGGCTCGGCATCCAGCGGGTGGAGGGAACGCTGCGGCGGGTCGGCCAGATCCCGCTCGGCGGCACCGCCACCGGCACCGGCCTCAACACCCACCCCGAGTTCGCCGCCAAGGTGCGCGAGAAGCTCGCCGAGGACACCGGCCTGGCGATCTCCGAGCCGCTCGACCCCTTCGAGGCGCAGGGCAACCGCGACGCCCTGGTCGAGCTCTCCGGCGCGCTCAAGGTCTACGCCGTCTCGCTCAACAAGATCGCCAACGACCTGGCGCTGATGGGCTCCGGCCCGCGTGCCGGCCTCGCCGAGCTGCGCCTGCCGGAGCTGCAGAAGGGCTCCTCGATCATGCCCGGCAAGGTCAACCCGGTGATCCCCGAGGTGACGATCCAGGTCGCCGCGCAGGCGATCGGCAACGACGCCGCGATCACCGTCGCCGGCAGCCAGGGCCAGTTCGAGCTCAACGTGCGGGTGCCGCTGATCGCCCGCAACCTGCTCGACTCGATCAAGCTGCTCGCCGCCGCCTCACGCCTGCTGAACGAGAAATGCGTCGCCGGGATCGAGGCCAACGAGGAGATGGCCGAGCGCCACGCCGAGGCGACCCTGGCGACGGCGACCGCGCTCAACCCCCACATCGGCTACGACCGCGCTGCTGACATCGTCAAGCTGGCGGCCGAGTCGGGCCGCTCACTGCGCGAGATCGCGCTGGAGCAGGGAGTAGAGCCCTCCGTCCTCGAGGAGGCGCTCGACCATCGGCGGATGGCCAGGCCGCACGAGTAGGGAGTCGGGTGTCCCTCCCCCGGAGGCCGTTGCGCAGCAGATCGTAGATCGAGGGTTCAGGCGTGGTTCCTTGAGCCTCCGGGGGAGGGACACCCGACTCCCACGCTGATGCGGCTACCCCTGAAGCGTTACGAACCGCTCCTCCGTCAGCTCGAGCACGGCGAAAGCTGGGCCCTCGCGGGTGTTGCCTGAGTCCTTGACGCCGCCGTAGGGCATCTGGTCGGCGCGGAAGGTCGGGACCTCGTTGATCAGCACGCCGCCGAACTCGAGCGCCGCCGCCGCTTCCAGGCCGCGGCCCATGTCGCGGGTGAAGACGCCCGCCTGCAGGCCGAACTTGGAGTCGTTGGCGAGGCGCAGCGCCTCGCCGAAGTCGCTGTAGCGATCGATCGTCGCCACCGGGCCGAAGACCTCCTCGCACCAGACCTTGGCCTCGCGCGGTGGGTTGGCCAGCAGGGTCGGGGCGAGACAGCGGCCCTCGTCGACGAGGTCGCCGCCACTGAGCAGCTCGGCGCCGCCGGCGATTGCCTCGTCGATCCACTCCTTGACCCGATCGCGGTCGCTGGAGGAGATCAGCGGGCCGACGTCGGTCTCGGGGTCAAGCGGGTCGCCGACCCGCAGCGCCTCGGCGTTGGCGACGAGGCGCTCGACGAAGGCGTCGGCGACGTCCTCGTGGACGAGGATCCGCTGGATCGAGATGCAGCTCTGGCCGGCGTGGGAGAAGGCGTGAAGCTTGGCCTTGTCGGCCGCGATCTCCCAGTCGCCGTCGGCGTGGACGATCAGCGGCGCGTTCGAGCCCAGCTCCAAGTTGACCTTCTTGTGGGGAACGCGGCTGCGGATATCCCAGCCCACCTTGGCCGAGCCGGTGAAGCTGAGCGCCCCGGTGAGGCCGTGCTCGACGATCGCGTTGCCGACCTCCGAGCCGGGGCCGGGGACGACGCTGAGCCAGCCCTCGGGAAGCCCGGCCTCGACCAGGATCGCCGCCAGCTTCAACGCCGAGATCGGCGTCTGCCCGGCCGGCTTCAGCACGACCGCGTTGCCCGCGGCGAGCGCCGGGCCGAGCTTGTGGGCAACCAGGTTGAGGGGGAAGTTGAAGGGGCTGATCGCGCCGACCACGCCGTAGGGGACGCGCATCATCACCCCGAGCTTGCCGGCCCCGGTCGGCGAGGCCTCCATCGGCACGGTGCCCCCGCTCAGCTTGCGCGCCTCGACCGCGGAGAAGGTGAGCGTGTCGACGCAGCGTTCCGCCTCCACCCTGGCGGTCTTCAGCGGCTTGCCGGCCTCGGCGGCGATCGTCAGCGCGAGGTCGTCGGTCCGCTCGGCGGCGAGGGCGGCGGCCCGGTCGAGCACCGCGGCGCGCTCGTGCTGGGGGAGCTCGCCCGCCTCATAGGCGGCGCGGGCGGCGATCGCGCAGCGGTCGACCAGCGCCGCGTCGCCGAGGGCGACGCGGCCGACGACGGTCCCGTCGTAGGGGCTCTCGACCCCGCCCCACTGGCCGGTTTCGGCCCACTCTCCGGCGGCGAGAAGCTCGTGGTCGACAGCTTGCAGGGCCTGCGTGGCCATCGAGACAAGGGTAGTGCAGGCCGAGACTTCGCCGGCGCGAATCTGTTCGCGACGAGATGCAGCGAGAACCAGTCACACGGAGAGCCGCGATCGCAGCGATCGCCGCGATCGCGGTACTGGCGTGGGTGTCATCCGCGCGCGCGGCCGTGCGTTGGGTCGTGGTCGGCCACGGCTTCGGCCACGGCGTGGGGATGAGCGCCTACGGCGCCTACGGCTATGCCCAGCACGGCAAGGGCTACCGCTTCATCATCCGCCACTACTACGCGGGGACGACGATCGGCAGGCTGAGGGCCCCGCGGATCGTGCGGGTGCTGCTTGACGTCAGCGGCGGCGACGTCGGCTTCGGCGATGCGACCAGCGCCTGCGGCAGGGCGCTCGACCCGCGGCGCAGCTACGAGGCGCACCGGGTGTGGGCGACGGTGAGGCTGCGCAGCTCCGCCGGGCGGCCGCTGGCCAACTGCGGGCAGAGGCTGCGGGCCGCCGGGAACGGACGGATCTCGATCGAGGGCGCCACCTACCGCGGCGCCTTCGAGGCCGTGCCGACCGCGGAAGCCGCGGGCTCGCTGAACGCGGTCAGCGCGCTGACCGTCGACCAGTACGTCAAGGGGGTGATCCCCAACGAGTCGCCGCCTTCCTGGCCCCAGGCCGAGCTGCGCGCTCAGGCCCTCGCCTCGCGCTCCTTCGCGCTGACGGGCGAGGTGGACGGCAACGGCTTCGACCTCTACGACGACACCCGCAGCCAGGTCTACGGCGGGCTCGAAACCGAGACCGCGGCGAGCAACGAGGCCGCCGACGCGACCCGCGGCCAGGTGGTGATGTACGGGGGCAAGATCGCCGAGACCTTCTTCTCGGCCTGCTCGGGCGGCCACACCGAGAGCGTCCAGAACGTCTTCTTCGGCCCCCCCGTCCCGTACCTAGTCGGCGTCCCCGACCCCTACGACGGCGCCTGCCCCCTGCACACCTGGAAGCTCAAGTTCGGCGGTCCGCAGATCAGCTCAAGGCTGGGCGCCTACCTCGACGGACGGCTGAAGCGAGTGGCGATCACCAAACGCGGCGTCTCGCCCCGGATCGTCACCGCCAAGCTGATCGGCACGGGGGGCATCACGAGCGTTCGGGGAGACCAGCTGGAGACGGCCTTGGGCGGTTACAGCACCTGGATGAGCTTCCGCAAGCTCGTCAACGGCAAGCCGGTCGGCGGGAACGGCGAAGGCCGAAAGCCCGGCCATCCCGGTGGCGTGGGCGGCTAGTCAGCCGTCCGGATACGGCTGGATCGGGATGCCGTGGTCGGTCTCCCGCATGCCGAGCTCGTAGGCGGCGCCGGCGGGGAGGGAGAGCTGGAGGGCCGGCATCGCCGGACGTTCGACCGTCAGCTCAAGGTCGGATACCGAGCAGTTGATCGTGTGGTGCTCCGGGCCCTTGGGGTCGGCGTAGACCCAGCCGACGAAGTCCTTCTTCGGCGCCGAGACGCGGCCGCGGACGACGACGTCCTTGCCCGGCAGGACGAAGGAGCACTCGCCGGCCGACTCCTCGATCGTCGCCTCGCGGACCCGGCCGAAGCCGCCGAGGCGGTGGGCCTCGCCTTCGAGCATCAGCATGCCCGCGGGGATCCAGGGGGTGGTCCAGGGACCGAGCTTGATCCGCGCCGCGCCGGCATCGAAGTAGGTTCCGGGCGAGTCGGCGAAGCCGGTGCCCTCCAGCCAGACCCAGCGCTCGGCGTGCTCGCTGCCCCAGTTGTGGCCGATCATGCCCGGCCAGCGATCGAGCTCGATCGTCTCGCCGCCGATCTCCAGCCTGCCCTCGAAGCGGGCGTCGGGATAGGGAGCGACGAACTTGGTTTTGGGGAGGCGCGTCTCGTAGAGGCGGTCGGAGGGCAGGTACTTGCAGGGCGCGGCGTCGCCGGAGAAGGCCAGCTCCCAGGAGGCCTTCACCGCCCCCGTATCGACCGCCCCCGCGGCCCGGCCCGGCCCGATCTCGGCGCCGTCGACCTTGATCCACGATCCCGTCGGCGCCGACAGCTCCGCCGCCGGCACGGTCACCTTGGTCGCCCGCGGCCCATCCGCCTCACGGTCGAAGAAGACGAACCAGATCGACCCCTTCGGCTCGGCACCCGGCCGCTTGTGAACCGTGTGGCGGATCCAGATCCCCTGTCCCCCGCCCGGCCGGCAGGCCTTGACGTAAAAGCTCTCGTAGTGGCCGCCCTTGGCGGCGACCCGCGGAAATCGCGCTCCCTGGTCCATCGCGGTGACGCTACACCTTGATGGTTATGACGTCGCCGTCTTGGACGACGTACTCGCGGCCCTCGACGCGGAGCAGGCCGCGGTCGCGGCCGGCGGCGTAGCCGCCGCACTCGACCAGCTCCTCCCAGCCGATCACCTCGGCTTTGACGAAGGCGTCCTGGATCTCGGTGTGGATCGTCCCCGCCGCCTCCCAGGCGGTGGCGCCGCGGGCAAGTTCGCGTGCGACCGCTTCCTTGCCCTCGCCGGCGGTGAAGAAGGTGATCAGGTCGAGCAGGTCGTAGGCGGCGCGGACGAGGCGGGCGAGGCCCGAGCCCTCGACCCCGTAGGACTCGCGCATCTCCTCCGCTTCGGCGGGGTCGAGCTCGGCCAGCTCACCCTCGATCCGGGCGCTGACAGCGACCACGCCGGCGCCGATCGCCGCGGCATGGGCGGCGACCGCCTCTGGCGGCTCGGCGTCGCCCTCGTCGACGTTGGCGACGTAGAGGATCGGCTTCGAGGTCAGCGCCTGCAGGTTGGCGGGACCGTGGGCCGCCGCATCGGGCACGGGGACCGAGCGGGCGGGCTTGCCGGCGGCGAGCGCCTCGACCGCCGCCTCCAGCCAACCGCGCTCGGCGACCGCGTCGGCATCGCCCGACCGCGCCCCCTTGCGCACGCGGTCGAGGCGTCGCTCGGCCTGCTCGTAGTCGGAGAGGACCAGCTCGGTCTCGATCGTCTCGATGTCGGCGAGCGGGTCGACGCGGCCGTCGGGATGGGGCACGCCGGAGTCCGCGTGGCAGCGGACGACGTGGCAGATCGCATCGGTCTCGCGGATCGAGGCGAGGAACCGGTTGCCCAGGCCCTCGCCCTCCGAGGCGCCCTTGACCAGGCCGGCGATGTCGTGAAAGGAGATCGTCGCCGGCACCAGCTCGGAGCTGCCCACCGTCGCGCCCACCTGGGCGAGCCGCTCGTCCGGCACCTGGGCGATCGCCACGTTGGGCTCGATCGTGGTGAACGGATAGTCGCCGGTCTGGGCACCCCCCTTCGTCAGCGCGTTGAACAGCGTCGACTTGCCCGCGTTGGGCAACCCCACGATCCCGACTTTCATCGCCAAGCCCCTCTCATAGCGAGAGCGGAACGATCAGGCCGAGAACGATGCCAAGCATCACACCGGCGAAGACATCAGAGGGATAGTGCATGCCCAAGTAGGGGCGGCCTAAGGCAAGGGCAAACGCGAGCACAAACGCAAGTGCACCGAGTGGATCGACACGAGTCATCACAGTCGCCACGGCAAACGAGGCGGTGGCATGCGCCGAAGGAAAACTGAGGGAACTAGGTGCCCCTCCAAGCGGCGGCAGTCCCTCCAGCACCGGCCGGGGTCGCCTGACGATCAGCTTGACGACGTAGTTGAGGCCAATGGCAATCGGCCCCAACGCCGCACAGATCAACCAGGCTCCTCGATTCGAATCGTCAACGAGCGCGAGCACGACCCCGATCACAAACCAGATCGCCCCATTGTTCCCAGCCTTCCCCAAGGCTTTCGCAGCTTTCTCCAAGCCGGGGGTGTGGCCACGAGTCCGCATGAAGCGCATGAGCCTGAGATCGAGATCCTGCATTGATCGCGCAGAATATTGGGAGTCCCAACCTCCAAGGTCAATCAGAATCAAGCCAGCCCGATGCCCTTCGTCCCCGACTACACCCACACCCCCGGCCACCACTGCGGCTCGACCGCCCTGCGCAACCTGCTCGCCTTCCACGGCACCGAGATCAGCGAGGAGATGGCCTTCGGGCTCGGCGCCGGCGCCTGCTTCTACTACGTGACGATCGAGGACGCTTCGCCAACCCGCTGGTTCAACGGCCGCACCGCCCGCCTCGAGGAGAGCTTCGACGAGCTGACCGGCGCCGCACTGGAGCTGCGCACCTTCGAGCAGGAGGACGACAGCGCCTGGGAGGCGGCGCGGGCCGAGGTCGACGCCGGGCGGCCGGTCCTCCTCCTCACCGACCTCTACTACCTCGACCATTACGGCAACTCGGCCCACTTCCCCGGCCACGCGGTCGTCCTCGCCGGCTACGACGAGGAGGTCGCCTACCTCTCCTTCTCCTTGTTCTTGCTGCTGCAGGCGACCCGCCTCGACAACCTCGACCGGGCGCGCCACAGCGCGCACCCCGCCTACCCCCTCGCCGGACACATGTTCACCGCGACCGC
>Ga0075423_10002508_pt1 | contig 16690 bp, 11 predicted proteins | sample SoiMethybrSBSTD2_FD_80114 | JGI IMG/M metagenome (GOLD analysis project Ga0075423, IMG submission 80114) | Bulk soil microbial communities from a Populus tree surrounding site in Tennessee, USA - Soil MetaG P. TD hybrid SBSTD2 | ecosystem: Environmental > Terrestrial > Soil > Tree plantation...
GCTTGCCCGCCGCTTCACGTCATCGCTCGCATTGCCCATCGCAATGCTGAAGCCCGAGCGCTGGAACATCAGCACATCGTTGGGCTGGTCACCGATCGTTGCGATTTCCGCTCGGGGTATGCCGAGGGTTCGCGAGAGGTAGTCGGCAACAAAGCCTTTGTTTGCGTCGTGGTGCGTCACATCGAGGTAGTAAGGCTGCGACCGGGCCGCGGTGGCGTGCTCGCCGATGCTTGCCTGGATATCCGTCTCGCAGCGTTGCACGAGATCGTAGTCATCACTGATCCCGACGATCTTCACGACGTTGTCCAGAACGCCATCGAAGTCTCTGACCGTTTTCGGTGGGAACTTGACTGTCCACGCCTCGCGATCGACATGCGGCGCCTTGGCATCGCGCACCAGCCAGTCATTGCCGGTATAAAGCCAGACATCGAGCCCATGGCTCAAAAGCAGGTCGATCGTTCGTGCCGCTACGTCGTGGGGGAGCATCCGCTCTTCGATGATGGAGAGGTCAGGCCGCACGAACAGTCCGCCATTGAAGCCCGCGATGGGCGTCTCGATGCGCAGGGGTTCGATCAGCATCGCCATGCCCTTCGGAGGACGGCCGCTGGTAATGGCAAAGCGGATACCCGTTTCCCGCAGCCGCCGTACGGCGCGTTGAGCACGGTCGGTCAGCACCTTGTCCTGTGTAACGAGTGTGCCGTCGACATCTGCCAGGAGCAGCGAGATTTTACGCTGTCTTATCAATGCTGCCCCCTTCTGCGGCCGGGGCCCATCGGCAGCCACGCATGTCCGTCGCGCGCTAGCAGTCGATCTGCCTGGTCCGGCCCCGAGCTTCCTGCGGCATAGTTGGGAAAGTCGCTCGCCGACCGCGCGGCCCAGGCATCCAGAACGGGTTGCACGGCGCACCAGGCTGCCTCGACCGTGTCTGCGCGCTGGAACAGCATCCCATCGCCAATCAGGCAGTCGTAGATCAACGTCTCGTAGCCTACGGCCGTTAGAGGCTCAAAATAGTCGCTATAGGAGAAGTCCATGGCGACGCCGTCGATCTCAATGTCCTGCCCGGGTCGCTTGGCACTGAAGCTCACAGACAGGCCCTCATCCGGCTGGATGCGCAGGGTCAGGATGTTGCGCGGCAACCGCTCCACGGGCGTCTCTCGGAAAAGGGCGTAGGGTGCCTGGCGAAAGTGGATTGCGATCTCGGTGGTGCGCGCCGACAGATATTTGCCGGTTCGCAGGTAGAAGGGCACCCGAGCCCAGCGCCAGTTGTCGATCCCCATTTTGAGGGCGACGTATGTCTCGGTCATTGAATTTGGCGCAACATTGGGCTCGTCCCGGTAGCCGCGAACAGGCTTGCCGAGCACAGTACCGGCCCCGTACTGGCCACGCACAGCATCGTCCGGCGAGATCGGGTGAATAGCTGAGAACAACTCGGTCTTCTTGCCGCGGACATCATTGGCGTTGAACGATACCGGAGGTTCCATGGCGATCATGGCGAGAAGCTGAAACAGATGGTTCGGTACCATGTCGCGCAGTGCGCCCGTGTCGTCATAGAACTTGCCACGGGTCTCGACCCCAACCGTCTCGGCGGCTGTGATCTGGACGTGACTCACGTGATCGCGGTTCCAAAGTGGCTCAAAGATGCCGTTCGCAAATCGCAGCACCAGAATGTTCTGGACCGTTTCCTTGCCGAGAAAATGATCGATTCGATAAATCTGCTCCTCCCCCAGAATTCTCAGGATCTGCGCATTGAGAGCGCGCGCGGAGGCGAGGTCGTGGCCGAACGGCTTCTCGATGATTACGCGGCGCCAAGCACCGTTCGTTTGGCGCGTCAACTCTGCGCGACCAAGATGCTCAATGATGGGAGCGAAAAATTTGTCGGCAACGGCGAGGTAGAATAACACATTGCCGTGGCGATCCTTCGTGCTCTGCTCGCCGAGCAAGCCCTTCAGTTTGCCGTAGATCTCGGGCTGCGTGAAATCTCCCGGGAGAAAGGTCATACGGCCCACGAGCCAATCCCAGGCCGCCCCATCGATGCCAGCGGCCTGGAACTCTCCGCCGTCGGCAATAAGCGATACCATCATTTGCCGCAGGTTGTGCCGCCAGGACGACGTACCCTCCTCGCCGAGGCCGACGCCGACGATTGAGAATCCATCGGGCAGGCGCCGCGCGCGCACGAGATTATAGAGCGCTGGCACGACGAGACGTTTGGTGAGGTCACCTCCTGCACCGAATATCACGAGATTTGCCGGTGGAGCCCGCCGGTCGGCGGTAGCACGTGCTACCTTTGTCGCGACCGTCGGCGCTACGCTCGTCTCTGGGGTCATCTCACGTAGCTCCTAGCCACGCGACTGTGGGCTAGCTGTCGCACCGGGCTGCGGTGCCGTGGGCTAAGGACGAGCCGATGCTTCAGCGGGATCTTTCTCAAATCGTGCGCTAGTGGCGCACCGTGCTGCCGAGGCACCACCGCCGCGTTCACTGGGCGAGCAACAGGAATCCCAGAATGGCTCCTTGTGGTCTTGCGCGGGGTTTGCACGAATAGCCGATTATTGCTGCGTTAACGGGTTCGGCCCCGACCATTTGCGGTGAGGTCACGAGCATAGGGTCGAGGAAAGCCATTCAGTTCTGTGGCGACAAAGGGGCGACAGTTCTATCATAGCGGCTAGGGGTAAGCCCGGTGACCTTGCGAAATGTGGTCGTAAATGTGCTCGTCTCGTTAAAGCCCAAACTCAAGCCGATATCGGTCACGGACAGTACGTGCCTCTCAAGCAGCGCCTTGGCCCGCTCGATGCGACGATACGTGTGGTAGCGATGCGGAGGCGCCCCGAAAGATTGCTTGAAGGCGCGGCTGAAATGGTACGGGCTCAGGCGCACCAAGTTCGCCAGAGTTGCAAGTGGGATGTGCTCCGACAGATGCTCTTCGATGTAGGAGGCTGCGAGCCGCTGCTGCCATGCGGCCAGCCCTCCCCTGGCAGGAGCACCCGCGCGGCCGTTCAGCCGCACAAGTTCGTGCATCAGCACCGTGCCCAGCGCTTCGAAGTAGGGCAGGCTCTCTCGGCCGGCGCCCTCTATTAAGCGCCTCAGCTTGTTCAGCGTGGTCCACAGGCACGCGTCCTCGAAGAACAGTTGCGGATTGATATGGCTCGAACTGGTCAACACGGATCGAACGTCAAGCTCCGCCGGATCGAAGTAGACGTAGAGGAGACGTGCCGAGGTGCGCAACTGATGCCACTCGAAATAATTGCGGCCGGCAGGTAAGAACGTGATCCTGCGTGCCAAATCGCGCAGTCTGGACGGAGGTACGCCATCGATAAAGGTCTCTCCTTTGCGGCGCACGCCGTGCTCGTAGGCCAAAATTAAATGTGAGCTGCCCCAATATCGAAACTCGATTCGGTTGCAACTCATTGCTTGAACAAGCTCCACTCTCATGCCGCGCCCAGCCATCGCTTGACGCGCGGCAGCTCCCGGTGGAGATATCTCGACATGGCCCGCGTGCTGCTTTTCGTGGGCAGCGCGGGATGGACCGATGCTCCGGCCCACCGCGCGAGGGTCTGACGAATGCTGGGAAGCACCATCGAATGATGCTGGTGCGCTGGCGATTGCCGAGAGAGCGCTCGGGTGTCTCATCACAGCTTACCTCCTGTCTACGATCCGGTCGATAAGGCATATGGGGCGCCAACACTCGTGTGGTAGAGCTGCTTCATCGGTGCTTGTGCCGGAAGGAAGACGTGGGGCGCGCGCCTTTCCGTAATGTCGGCGTGCTTTTGCGGGTGGAGCTGGCGAAGGTGAACATGTGCCAGAGCAAACGTGAGCGGGTGCAAGAATCGAGTGAGCCGAACAATTTGGCCCACATTCAATGGCCTCGTTGTGGGAAGCAATAACGAGGCACGACCGCATTGATGAATATTAGGGTTATTCTCGAGATCGCACTCGGGTTTGCACTGATCCGCTCACTCTGGGGGGCGGCCGAGCATTTTTGTTGCCATCAATCTTCTGTGCATGAACTGTGCACTGATGCTGCCACTGCCCGAGGCGCATCGTGGTAAGAGGGACGTCAAGTTAACTAAGATTTATGTCGATGCTGTGCCGATCCAATTAAACGGGCGAGTGCGCTGTCTTTTAATTTGAAGGTAAGGACGGCATCAACCGCACCATCGCCGGTTAGTTGGGGACGCAAATACGTTCGAAGAATGTCGACAAACCATGTCAAACCGAGGCTTCAGCTTATACGGCTCTGGCATGAACACCTTGCCTAGCCGCTTCCCGCGGCGAGCGTCAGCAACGGGCTCGAAAATCGAGCAATGTCCTCGGGCATCGGCTGACGAGCTATTGGAATATCTCGGCGAGCACGCCCGCGCTTGCGGGATCAGCAGCAAATCGCGCGCGTTTGCACACACCCAGCCCCGAGCCCAACCTTTATGGTTGCGGCGCTTGCGCGGGGCCAGGGGGCCGATCTGCTGCGTCGATGTGCATGTGAAATAACCAGGTCCGGGTGTTCGCGACAGAGCACCTGACGAGACCATCGGTCGACCGTGAGGCCTCCGGCAACTTGGCGGTCGGCATTACTGGCTTGATCCTCACCACCTCAGTGCCGCGCCTTAAGCCCTCAGGGCTCTCTCCGATCGCCGCGGCCCCACATCACGCGATGTCGTCCGCTGCCGATTTGGTACGCCCGCGCTAGAGCCTGCAGACATTCAGCTTTTCGCCTCGAGGTACCGCGAATCTCGGGTGTAGATCAAAGTCAACTCAGGGTTTGACCCGATATCCGCTTAACCTCGTCACCCACACCGTTCGAGGCTGCGGTCATTCGGCATCGGCTTGCTACGTCTTAAGGAAGCCCGCGATGGAAATACCGCTGCCTGATGTCAAAAAATACACCGAGCCCCCGCTGCCCGAGCACGCAGTCGAGGCGCTGCCGGACGCAACCAAGACATCGCTCGCTGTCTCCGGCCGACTGCCCTCGATGATCGTCGCTTTGGTCATAGCTGCGGTTGTCGGGCTCTCGATCTGGTACTTGGTGCGGCCCCAGCCGCTGCTGGTACAGGGCGAGGTGGACGCGACGCGGCTCGACATTGCTGCCCGTGTCGATGGTCGCGTGGCTGAGGTTCCGGTCGTCCGGGGGCAGGACATCGTAGCCGGCGCGGTCCTCGTTCGCATCGACAACCCTGAGACGATCGCCAAGCGAGATCAGGCGCTCGCCGCCAAGATTGTCGCCGAGGCGCAGCTCGCCAATATCGCTGCGGGCACGCGGGCCGAGGTCATCGCCGCACGCAAGGCCGCCCTCGAGCGTGCCCAGGCGAGCGTCGTATTGGCACAGAAGACGCATGACCGCGTAAGCCTGCTGGCCGAGCATGGCAACGCCCCGATTGCCCGCCTCGACCAGGCGACCGATGCCCTACATGAAAGCCAGCGCGCCGTGGATCAGGCGCGATCGGCACACGAACAGGCCGTCAACGGCTATACCGCCGAGGAACGCCAGATCGCGGCGGCGAACGTCGGGAAGTCGCTGGCTGACATCAAGGCCGTCCAGTCGATCATTGATCAGATGGTGGTCTACGCGCCGGTGGCCGCGCAGGTCTACCAGCGCAACGTGGAGCCGGGCGAATACGTGTCGCCCGGCGTGCCGCTAGTGACCCTAATCGATCTCAGCGACCTTTGGATCCACTTCGACCTGCGTGAGGACCTAGTCAAGACGCTGAAGGTCGGCGACCGGCTCGGCGTGCGCATTCCCGCACTGGCGGATCGCAGAATCATGGTGGAGGTCAAGCTGATCGCGACCAAGGGCGAATACGCGAGCTGGCGCGCCACCCGCGCCACCGGCGATTTCGACCTGCGGACATTCACGATCCGCGCCTATCCGGTAGAGAAAGTACCGGAGCTGCGTCCCGGCATGAGCGCCTACATGGAGTGGACCACGCGCGGATGACAGCGGCGCCTAAACCCGGGTTCCTGCTGGTCGCCAGGCGCGAATGGCAGTGGTTGCTGCATGACCGAGCGGCGGTGATCTTAATTTTCGGCGTGCCACTGTTCGCCTTCGTGGTGCTGACCGCTGTGTTCAGTCATCCCGTGATCCGCGGGATGGGGATCGTCGTCGTCGACCACGACCGATCGGAGACCTCGCGGGCGTTCCTGGAAGAGGTCGCTGCATCCCCGGGGCTGAGTATCGTTGAGCGTGCGGGCGACCTCGCATCGGCGGCGCGCGCAATTCGCTCCGGCACAGCCATCGGTGCGGTCTACGTGCCGGCCGATTTTGAGCGCGATCTGAAGGCCGAGCGTCGCCCGCAGGTCGTCGCGTTCTATAACCAGCAGTACCTGACAGCCGCGGGGACCGCCTCATCGGGGCTCAGCGACAGCCTCGTGGCTGCCGCCAAGCGGACCGCGGTCAGCGCGGTGCCGAAGCCACCCCGCATCGGCGCATTGGTCGCGGAAACGATCGTGCTGGTCAACCCGCAGAAGAACTACGCTCAGTTCCTGCTACGCGCGCTACTGCCTGTCGTAATCCACATTATCATTGCGCTCAGCGCCGGTTACGCGGTGGGCTCCGAATTTCAGCGCCGCAGCATGCGGGACTGGCTCGCCAGTGCGGGTGGCAATCCGGTCGTGGCGCTGACGGGCAAACTCGCGCCCCTGTTCGCAATCTTCTTCGTCATGATGCTGGTTGTGGTCTTGATCCTCGAGGGATTGCTCGGGATATCCTTCAGAGGCGACGTGCCGATGATGGTGGCGGGGGGCTCACTCCTGATCATCGGTTATCTGGCGCTCGGCGCGCTACTGCAACTCATCGTGCGCGACCTTGCAACCGGTCTCGGCCTGACCGGCATCGTGGTCTCGCCCGCGTTCGGTTATGCCGGCGTCGGATTTCCGGTGCTCGGCATGAATGCGTTCGCCAACGTCTGGGGGGCGATGCTGCCACTGCGGTGGTATATGGCGGTGCTGCTGGGGCAAGCGGCGCGGGGATTACCGCTCTACGAGTCGGCGCGCCCGTTCGCCGCGCTGGCGGGGCTGGCCGTGCTCTATTTCCTGCTCGCGTTCCTGCGCTTGCGCTCGCTGGCACGCAGCTCCGCCGCCAGCGCAATGATGCCGGAACCGGCTCCGGTTGTGGTAACGCGGCGCGGCATCGGTGGCGCATTTGCTGCGGAGTGGCGGCGCGTGCTGGCCATACGCGGCGCGTTCATGCTCCTTGTGCTGGGGCCGATCGTCTACGGCTTCTATTACCCCCAGCCCTACCTCAACCAGATCCTGCGCAAGATCCCGATCGCCGTGGTCGACGCCGATCAGAGCGAGCTTAGCCGCAGGATCGTGCAGACGCTGGATGCGAGTGGCGCGGTCAAGGTGGCGTTCCGCGCCGACACGCTGGTCGACGCTCGTGCCGCTCTCGACCGCGGCGATGCCTTTGCCGTGGTCGGGATTCCACCCGGCGCCGAGCGCGACGTGCTCAAGGGAAGCACGGTCCACGTTCCGATCTATGCCGATGCCACCTACCTCTTCATTTTCCGGACGTTGGGCAGCGGCATCACAGTCGCGATCAATACATTGTCGTCTGAGCTTGCGGCGGGCGGCGCGCGGACCGACGGCAGCCTGGTCAAGGCGACGCTGGCCTCCGCTAGCCCGGCCGATGTCCTACTGCAGCCGATCTTCAATCCCGTCGGCGGTTATGCCAGCTACATCGTACCGGCGGCCTTCGTGCTGATTCTGCAGCAGATGCTGCTGATCGGGTCAGCCATGCTGACCGTCGTCGCACTCGCGCAAGGGACGGGCGGCGCGTTCGCGACTGTGCTCGGACGTGGCATCGCCCATCTGACGATCTTCCTACCCGCGCTTGCGCTCTACTTCATCGTGCTGCCGCGCCTCTACGGTTTTTCCGCGCTGGGCCAGCTCCCGCAACTGTTCGCGCTGGCGTCGATCTTCATTCTTGCCACCAGCTTCATGGGGCAGGCGGTTGGCTCCTGGTTCAAGCACCCGGAGACCCCGACGCTGATTTTTCTCGGCACCAGCCTACCGCAGTTGTTCTTGACTGGCTTTTCCTGGCCGCGTGAAGCAATCCCCGAGCATGTCCTTGCGGCCGGTTATATATTTCCGTCCGATTTCGCCATCGACGGCATTGTCCGCATCGACCAGCTGGGTGCGAGCCTGTGGGAGGTGGCGCGCGACTGGCGCGGCCTTTGGATCCTTACCGGTGTCTATTTCGCGCTCGCAGTGATATCCGCGCTCCTGTTCAAGCAGAGACAGGCACATGCCTAGCCGCCTCATAAGCGTCATCGCGATCGGCGTAATTCTCATCATCGCGGGTGCAGGCGGATACGCACTGTGGCGTTCCGACGCGGCGGCGGCGCCCCTCGTCGGCGTCGTGCGCACGACCGAAATCCGAGTGGCGCCCGAGGTCGCCGGCCAGCTTGCGGTACTCAAGGTGCACAAAGGTGATCCCGTGCGCGTCGGCGACGTCGTTGCCGAGCTGTCTGCCCTCGAATTGTCAGCTTCGGTCGAGCAGGCCAATGCGGCCCTGGCCGCCGCCGTGGCAGACCGCGACCATGTCTATGCCGGCGCGCGCGCGGAAGAGATCGCCTCGCTCGCAGCCGCGATTTCCAAGGCGAAGTCGAGGTTCGACTACGCACAGCAGCAGCTCACTCGCGCGTCCCAGCTGGTACGTACCGACGCTGCATCGCAGCAGAGCCTAGACCAGGCGCAGAACGACGTCGCGACCGCCCGCGCCGATGTCGCCGAAGCCGAAGCCGATCATGCAGCGGCCGTTGCCGGCCCAACGCAAGAGCAACGCGCCATCGCCGATGCGCAAGTCAAGGCGGCCGCCTCCGCGCACGCCGTGCTCAAGCGCCGCCTGGAGAAGACCATCCTACGCGCGCCGGTTGACGGTGTCGTCAGTGTGATCGTCAGCGAAGTCGGCGAGAACATCCGCGCTGGCCAGCCGGTGTTGGCGATCCAGCAGGTCGGCAAACAGTGGCTATCCTTCAACGCGCGGGAAGACATGCTGCACGGTCTAACCGTTGGCGGGAAGGTCGACGTCGCACGAGCGGGCACACGCGAGGTGACGCGTGCCGTCGTCACTGAGCTTGTGCCGCTCGGATCGTTCGCCACCTGGCAGGCCGAGCGCGCTGTCGGCGATCATGACCGCAACACGTTGCGCCTGCGGCTCGATCCGCTGGGCGACGTGAGCGGATTCCAGCCCGGGATGACGGTTTGGCTCAACCGCTGATCTTCGTGGCTCAGCATTGAGATCCAGCTAGAGTGATTGGTCTCTGGCCAGGCGCAAATCGCTGCAATGAGGACGCGTCTTCCGGCATCAAGCGCCGGCAGACATTGTCGCTTTCCTTCGAAAAATGCCACATACCGCGGTGATAGGCTTCCCAGGCGTCGAGACGCTCTGGTGATTTTCCGAGCACCCTCTGCTGCTCCGCATTGATGATAGCGGGCGCCATCGCCGTGGCGATTGCCGCTGTGATTTCGTCTTGCACGGCAAAAATATCCGCCAAATCGCGATCGTAACGCGAAGCCCAATCGTGGGCGCCCGTCGTTGCATCGACAAGCTGACCTGTCACGCGAATGCGATTGCCGGCGCGGCGGATGCTGCCTTCCAGTACATAGCGCACGCCGAGTTCGCGGCCTGCGAGGCGCACGTCGACCGATTTACTCTTAAAAGTGAAACTGGAATTGCGGGCAATGACAATGAGCCAGCGCAGTTTCGCCAAGTCAGTCAGGATGTCTTCGGCGATGCCGTCACCGAAATATTCTTGGGCGCGGCGCTTGCCTTCGACAACACCACTGCAATGTGCCAGTCACTCGCGTCCGAGGCATAGGGTCCGACAAAGGTGCCGGACCCGATACCATGACGGTTACTTGACCGCAGCTGCCCCGGCCATGGCAACTTGCGCGTCCTGCTCGGATGTCACGCCAGAAACGCCGACGGCACCAACGACTTTGCCATCGACGATAACGGGGACACCGCCCTCCAGCGCCAGCACATTGTGCGCCGAAAGCAGACGCAAACCGGCGCCACCACCGGCGATAACGTCCTGAAACGCCTTGCTCGGACGCCGAAAATCAAGCGCAGTGCGCGCCTTGCCGATTGCGATCTCCACCGATCCCGTCTGCGTATTGTCTAGCTTCTGCAGCATGACGAGCGAGCCGGTCGTGTCCAGTATCGCAATTGCCACCGGCCATTTGTTGGTCGTGGCTTCCGCTTCGGCCGCCGTCATCGCTTTCTTGGCGGCGTCGAGTGACATGGGGGCGCCGTAGGGCGCCGGCGGTTGCTGTGCGAGCGCGGTGAATGTGCTGACGAGCGTGATCGCACCAACCGCGACCACGGTCCTAATGACGTTCATGTTTCCTCCGACGGATCGGTGAGGGTTTCTCTTTGGACCCCGCCCGCGTCCGTTAGAGCACGCGCGGGGCCGAGTGACCAGGCATTTTCGCCGACAGAGCCGTCATTGGGCACGCGGCAGCTGATCGTATTTTGGCCACGGAGCCTCGGCCGCGACTGGGTGTGCCAATGCGGCTTGCCAATATGGCATCCGCCGAGATGACGGAGGCGCTCAACCGAGGCTGGGAGAACCGCGATCGCCGATCACCCGCGCTGCTTCAGCTCGAGCGGTGTGGGCTCAAGGTCGAAGTTTGATCCTCAGCGTATTCAAGGGGTCCTCGACCGCGATCTGCCGCACGATGGTGGCGCAAAGCGCGGGTAAGCCGCGCAGCCTTCGACTTGCCGAGAGTGCTTGACACACTTGTGGCTTCGGCGGCGAGCCTGTGCGACTCCTTTGATACCGCGATTGTGCAGAAAGACGGCGACGTGCTCCGCATAGTTTCACACCGGGGGCAGGTTCCATCGATCGGCCCGGTCGGACATGCAACTCTGCCCTTGACGCGTGCAGCTACTGTGGGACGCGCGGTTCTCGACCAGAAAACAATTCATATTGCCGACTTGCAGTCGGAGACGGACGAGTATCCAGAGGGAAGTGCGATTGCTCCGCGACTTGGGTTTCGCACCATACTAATCGTTCCACTCCTTGCTGGGAGCGAAGCCATCGGGGCAATCACGCTGCGTCGTTCTACTGTGCGCGTATTTACCGACAGACAAATTGACCTGCTGCAAACCTTCGCGGACCAAGCAGTTATCGCGATCGAGAATGCGGGTCTCTTCGAGGAAGTACAGGCGCGAACGCGGGAAATAGCCAAGACAGTCGAAGACCTGGAGATCGCGAGCCAGCACAAGTCTCAGTTCGTCGCAAACATGAGCCACGAGCTCAGAACTCCACTTGCTGCGATCCTCGGTTATGCCGAGCTGATGCAGGAGGGTTTTTACGAGCCACAGGGACCAAAATCGTTGGACGCGCTCACGCGCATTCGCTCCAACGGCAAGCACCTGCTGGGTCTCATCAACACCGTGCTTGACATCGCCAAGATCGAATCCGGTCAGTTCAGCCCAAATCTCGGCGAGTATGCGTTGGAGAGCATCGTCGAGACCGTGCGCGCCGCCACCGAGTCATTGGCCGAGGCCAAGAAGCTCACCGTTAAGACGGAAGTGGCCAAGTCGCTGCCGATCGGCCTCGGCGACGAGCAGCGCCTTACCCAGGTGCTGCTCAATCTGGTCGGGAATGCCATCAAGTTCACGGACAACGGGGAGGTGCGTGTCAGTGCGAGGGCGACCAACGGCCACTTCAGCGTCAGTATCAACGACACCGGGCCGGGCATCCCCACCGACCATCTGACGCGTATCTTCGAGCAGTTCCACCAGGTCGACAGCTCAAATACCAAGGCCAAGGGAGGCACCGGGCTGGGGCTGGCCATCGCCAAACAGATCGTGCAGATGCACGGCGGACGCATTTGGGTCGAGTCGACACTGGGCCAGGGCTCCACCTTCCAGCTTGAGCTTCCGATCCGCGCCGCAGCGCCGGAGTTGGGCTAAGACCGGCAACAGCATTCTCGTCATCGAGGACCAGGAGGTCGTGCAGACCGGCAAGGCGCTATGTGAGCCCCAAAAGCGACAGCGTGCTTCCTCGAAACCTATCCGATCCCGACCTCGCGTTTAAGGTGAGCAGGCTCCGCTGGCGCAGGGAAATGGCGCCGGAGGCCACCAACCACTTCGAGGTCGAGACTACCGTAAATCTGCAGCCAGCCCTCTGGATCGCCGATCCAGATAAGGCTCTCGCCCGCTATCAAACGCAAGTGCGTGGGGGTGGAATAGCGGGCGGGACCCAGGCTTTTTCATTACTCACAGCATCCCCTCCCTGTACTGCTCCATGAGTCGTGAACGCGGTGATTGACCTGCATCAAGGCTGGTCCGGCGAATTGGCCGCGGACGATCCGCACATGCAGCGGGCCGAAGCCCGCAACATACGGGCATCATAGGTTGGCGAGCCCCGCTTCACGCACATTTGGCGAAGCTCTTCTTTTGGCCCTGCAAGTGCCCCAATTGGTCCCCGGTAATTCCAAACCTGGACATGTTCATCTCTAGCGTTTCTCTAAGTTGGCGCCAGACGCATAGCTGCCCTTACATAGGCACGACGCCAGTCTTGATAAAGGTCAACGCGCGCACCCACAGAGCGGCGCAAGGAATGCAGGGTCAAGACGCGAGGTTCGCCATGGATATCCTGTCCGATCCGGTGTTGACCGTAGTGCCGGTCGCTCTGTTTGTCGGGTTGATCGCCGTCGCTCTGCGCACATTGGGGCGAAGCGATGAAAAGACCGGCCTGCTCTTCCGGTCGGCGCGTGACATCCTCGAGGAACACCTGACACGCCACGGTATAAGCCGCGAAGAATATGTCGATCGGCGTAAGGCGCTCGACTACATCACCGGGATGGTGTGACGGCGGCCCTGCATTCACGCTGATGACCAGACAGGATCTGGCAATGGCACCCGGCCAGACATCCTGCCATTCCATCGGCGTGTCCGGGAGCCACTTGAGGTGCATCGTAACAGCAGCGTCAGGACGGCATGCGAGACCGCGAAGTTGATGACCGCGAGCATCGTCCTTTCGCCCCCAGAGCCGTTGATTCATTAGGAGAAAGCAGCAAGGGCGGTGCTTATGATGAGATCGGCGACGGGCAAGCCGAGGCGAGGATGCTGGCGAAGAAGATGCCGTAGACGCGCATACCAAGCAATCTTCGCTGCTCGCCCGACGGGCTTGAATACATCCGTGGACGATGTGATATCCACTGGGTATCACCGGTGGATCAGGCGTTGCAGCGTCGTGTGCGAGAATCGCGGTTGCCACAGCTGAGAGGCTGCACAATGAAATAAGGCGCGTGATCGATAATTTGTTGCCCGCAACAACTTTACGTCACCCGCAATGTCAAGGTTGGTGATACCCGCCTTTGCGTTCCTGACGTTCTGATGTCGGCTCGCCGTAGCCAACAGCCGACCAAGAAAGCAAGGATAGGTAGGCTAAAGCCAATGCCTGCCAGAGCGGGTCCGATTTGCCCAAATAGCTGCTCCATGAAGAATGCAAAAATAGACGCGTAGACGGCTACTAGACTCGTGAACGTATGGGAGAAGAAAGATCGTCGCGGAAACAGCACGCGGATGAACGCCGTGGCGATGACGGGCGACGATACGATGGCGAAGAACAAGAGATTTATTTGGCCAGCGACCGGTACGCCCACCAGCGCGACCAGTGCAAAGGATGCTGCAGACAGGACGATCTCACGTGTGATCATCCCCCTGCCTGTCGATTTCGGAGCGTAACCTCTAGATCCTATAACCCCATTAATGTCCTCGAGAGCATCTGGGACTTAAACCCTAGCCCGAGGCCCTATCAACTGAGGGCCATCGGCTGAAGGCAAAGACCCATAAGGCGATCAAGTTGATCAGTGGGATAAAAGCTATGACAGTCCACCAGCGGCTGCGGCCGGAACGGTGCAAGATGCTTCCGACCGGCACGCCCACCAGGATAATCGCTAAGAGAGGCATGACAATCGGCATCAGCCATGGCCACTCCGGCGGCACCGCGGTGCATGGCCAGAACTGCTGACACACTTGTGGCATGGCTTCCACCCTGATCTTCGCTCGATCCCGAGCTCCGGAAGAGTGACCGGTGACCGGGAAAACGGCCTTGATGTAGATCAACAGCGGCGTTGCCTCGGCTGCTCGCGCAAATGTCAGCGCCACTATCTTTGCTGTACATGCGCAGGTCTCAACGCGCTCTCTGAGAATTGCGGTGACGACAACTCGTCAGGTCGCCCTCAACGCCGAACGACCGTTATCTGCTAAACAAGATGCACTCGCTTTCGGCGCCGAGATGCATCCTTGATTTCAAGGGAAGGCCGTGTGTGAATGTATCGCAAAACCACTTTTCGCAAACAGCCACCTAGTGACCAGTAACCATCACAACGCGAGCCCTGACTTCTCGAATTCGCCGGACACTTGAGGCATTGACCCGAAGGAGACCTGGCGTGTGCGCCATTTGGCATCTCGGTACAGGACATCGTCTCGTTGGTAGGGTAGGGTGCCGCTACGATCGAAAGTGATCGGTCGCAATCGGGGCGGTCCCTTCATGAAGTGCTCCAACTGTCAGCATACCAATGAAGCTCGGGCAAAATTCTGCGAAGAGTGTGCCGCTCCATTGGTGCGCGGCTGCTCGAACTGCGGCCACCAGCTTTCTCGCACCGCACGGTTTTGTCCCGAATGCGCGCACCCGACCGGTCAGGCGCCCGCACCGACGACCAGCCTATTTGGCTCACCGGGCGCCTATACCCCCAAGCACCTGATCGAGAAGATTCTGACCGCGAGGAGCGCGCTCGAAGGTGAGCGCAAACAGGTGACCGTACTGTTCGCGGACCTGAAGGGTTCCATGGAGCTCCTGGCCGATCGCGACGCCGAGGAGGCACGCAACGTACTCGACCCAGTCCTCCAATTGATGATGGACGCGGTCCATCGCTACGAGGGAACGGTCAATCAGGTCATGGGCGACGGAATCATGGCGCTTTTCGGCGCGCCACTTGCCCATGAGGACCACGCGGTACGCGCGTGCTACGCAGCGATCCGAATGCAGGAAACGGTGAAGAGGTATGCAGAAGAGGCCCGGCGCACCCATGGGGCCGTGATCAAGATTAGGGTCGGCCTCAACTCGGGTGAAGTGGTGGTGCGCGCAATCGGCAGCGACCTGCGGATGGATTACACGGCGGTCGGCCAGACAACTCATTTGGCTGCCCGAATGGAGCAGCTTGCCGATCCGGGTGCAATCGTGATTACGCCGGGTACGCTCGCTCTGGCCGAAGGCTATGTCGAGGTCAAATCGTTGGGATTTGTGCCGATAAAGGGACTATCCGAGCGCATTGAAATTTACGAGGTGGTATGCGCCGGACCGGCGCGAACGCGACTCCAAGCGGCCACTCGCCGCGGACTCACGCGCTTCGTGGGACGAGAACGGGAGATTGAAGAGCTCCGGCGCGTACAGCAGCTCAGCGGCGACGGACGCGGCCAAGTCGCGGCGATCATCGGTGAGGCGGGCGTCGGCAAGTCGCGGCTCGTTTACGAGTTTACCCACTCGCATCGACTCGAGGGTTGGCTCGTCCTAGCGAGCTCTTCGGTGTCCTATGGCAAGGCGACAAGCTGCCTGCCGATCATCGACCTTCTCAAGAGCTACTTCAAAATTCAAGATCGCGACGATTACCGGGAAATGCGCGAGAGGGTGACCGGAAAGCTTTTCACCTTGGACGAATCCCTAAAGTCGACGCTGCCAGCGTTGTTGGCACTGCTCGACGTGCCTGTGGACGATGCATCGTGGGTTCAGCTCGACTCGACTCAACGGCGCCTGCGGACCCTCGACGCCATCAAACGGCTCATCCTTCGCGAGGCCAAGCAACAACCACTGCTCGTGATCTTCGAAGATCTGCACTGGATCGATGGCGAGACCCAAGCCTTGCTCGACGGCCTGGTCGACGCGTTGGCATCGAGCCGGGTGCTTCTGCTGGTCGACTATCGACCGCAATACGAGCATCGCTGGAGCAATAGAACTTATTACAGCCAAATGCGACTCGACACGCTGCCCGCAGAGAGCGTCGAGGAGTTGCTGCAGGCGCTCGTCGGGAACCATCCCAGCCTCGAGCCGCTCAAGCAGTTGCTAATCAGGCGAGGTAACCCTTTCTTTCTCGAGGAAAGCGTACGCGCGCTTATAGAGACCAAAGTGCTGGAGGGAGAGCGTGGCCGGTTTCGACTGATCCGCCCCGTGCAAGCCCTCCAAGTACCGCCAACTGTTCAGGTTATCCTCGCCTCCCGGATCGACCGGCTGTCCGCGCACGACAAACGGCTCCTCCAGATCGCGTCCGTCATTGGCAAGGAAGTCTCGTTCGAATTGCTGCAGGATGTCTCGGAGTTGCCGGACGAGACGTTGCGTCAGGCGCTGATCAATCTGCAGATCGCCGAGTTCATTTACGAGACGCACTTGTTTCCCGAGCTCGTTTACACGTTCAAGCACGCGCTGACCCTGGAGGTCACGTACAAAAGCCTACCGCTCGAGGCGCGTCGCGGCTTTCACGAACGCATCGCGCGTTCGCTCGAGTCCTCCAGTCTCGGCCGATTTGACGAGAAGTCAGAAATCCTCAGCCATCATTACCTGCAAGCTGGGAATGATGAGAAGGCACTTGAATACCTGTTGCGGGCGGCGAGGCGCGCCACGACCCGGTTCACCTCAACCGAGGCACTGAGCTACTGCGCGGCGGTCAACGATTGTCTAAATCGCCTTCC
>Ga0075423_10002511_pt1 | contig 16680 bp, 11 predicted proteins | sample SoiMethybrSBSTD2_FD_80114 | JGI IMG/M metagenome (GOLD analysis project Ga0075423, IMG submission 80114) | Bulk soil microbial communities from a Populus tree surrounding site in Tennessee, USA - Soil MetaG P. TD hybrid SBSTD2 | ecosystem: Environmental > Terrestrial > Soil > Tree plantation...
AAAGTCTGGCCCTTCGTTTGAAAGACGCCGACTCGAAACTGTTTGTTTATACTTCTGACACCGGTTTTTCGGAAGATTTGGTACCGTTCGCAAAACATGCTGCGTTGCTGCTGATGGAATGTTCTTTCAGGAGAAACAAACCTGTGCAGAAACACCTTGAGCTCGCCGATGCGATGCGTTTGGCCCACGAGTGTGCACCTGACAAACTGGTGTTGACGCATCTTTATCCGGAGTGGGACCACGTCGACCTCGCCGCGGAGGCTAGATTGCTTTGGTCCGGAGAAACCATCGCAGCGCGCGACGGCTTGCAACTGGAGATCTAAAACAAGGCGGAGTACTTCCATGATTAGAGTGTTACTCGTCTTATTCTTTTTGTTGTACCCGCGCACTGACGTGCCTTTGTTGGAATCGGGAAAGGCCGCGAACGTACGCGCGCCAACACCAGCACCAGGTGAGATCAAGGTCATCTCATACAACATTCGCTGGCGCAGCGGCGACGACCTGAAAGCCATGATCAAGCTGTTTCAGCAGGATCCCGAGATCGGCGGCGCGGCAATCCTGGCGCTTCAGGAGGTGGACCGGAACAAGAAGCGCAGCGGTCAGAAAAACACCGCGAAACTCATCGCTGACGAACTCGGCATGCACTACGTGTGGGCGGCGCCGCCCTCGCCAAAACCGACTGACGAAGAAGAGACCGGCGTCGCGATCCTGAGTGTCTACCCGCTGACTGACGTACAACGAATCGTATTACCAAACGAAGGTCCGGGTCACCGGCGACGCGTCGCAGTCGGCGCTACAGTGGAGATCGACAAACGCCAGTGGCGAGTCTATTCAGCTCACACGGAAACACGAATCGCGGTTGGCAAGAAGCTGGAACAATTCAAAGCAGTGCTCGACGACCTCGCACGTTATCCGGCGCACATGCCGGCGATCATCATGGGCGATCTAAATACGTGGGAACCGAATGCGGATGGCAAGACGGCCAAGTTCTTTTCCGGTGCTGGGCTGAAAACGCCGTTCGGACCCGAAGCGACGTTCAGGCGTCGCGTTCTGCTCGTGCCGATCGAATTAAAGTTGGATTGGGTCTGGCTGCGTGGACTCGAAGCTACGAGTTTTGGGATCGACCGGAAGATTGAGATTTCCGATCATTGGCCCTTGTGGACCAACCTCAAGTTCAGGTAAAACTGAACCGAATGAAGTGTCGTAACTGCGACAGGGCCGTGACCGCGACGCGCACCCGGTGCCCCGCTTGTCGAACTAAAATGCCGGCGTGGTACGTGATGACTGTTATCGCAGGCGCCGCCGCACTGTTCCTCGCGTTTAAACTCGTCGAAGCCATTCTTTAGCCACAAAAAAAGACCGCAGTCAGGCTCCTCCAACAGCGGGGGCAAGCCCCCCTTCCTGACTGCGGACTTTTTAGCTAGCGCGCGCTGACTACGATACTGTTCACTCGCAGCGCATTGCCTGTGGCTCGTTGTAGATCGGCAATCGACTTGTTCAGGTCTGTTTGCGCTTTCAACTCCAGGGCCCGCGACTCAGTTAAATCAGTCTGCCGTTGCAACACCAGAAACACTGTCGACTGTCCCGCGTCCAGCTTTCGTTGTTCACTCGCAAACTGTTGTTCGTTCGCCTCGCGCGTCGCGGTAGCCGCACGCAACCGCGCCTGCGCACTGCGCATCGATTGCAACGCATTCCGAACATCAACCTGAACTGTCTGCTCCAGTTGCTCGCGTTGCGTTCCGATTCTCTCACCCTCAACCAGCGAGCGCCCTAACTGCGCTTCAGCCGTGCGATTGCGCAGCGGCAAACTGATCTGAACGCCGACTTTGAAGTTGCCGTAACGATTTGCCAGCAGGTTCTGTAGCGATTGACTGTATCCGCCGAGCAGATCCGGAGAAAAAGTTTGCGGCGGCACAACGGGCAGCGGCTCGAGTCCTGCCAGCACTGAGAGTTCATCGACGCGCTGTCGAACCTGCAAACTCGAAGCCGTAAACGGATTCACACCCGCGGTGCTGATCGAGCCCGCCAGACCGCTGACTCCGTAAGTGCCCACGAGATCGACAGCGGGCTTCGTTTGATCTTTGAAGTAGCGCTGATCGATCTGGTTGATCTCGCGCAGAAGATTTGACTGCTGCAACTCCGGCCGGTTCTCCATCGCAGTTTTCAACGCGTCAGGAAGCGAAACGTCGGGAACCGTCAGCTCAGCCGGATCAGTCGGCACGATCGACTCGCTCCAGATGTCGGACTTCTGGTTTTGCGCAATCAGGTTTTTAAGACTGTTCTCAGTGCGCGACACTTCTTCCACCGCGCTGAAAACGTTCTGCTCGTAAGTTGAGATCTGCGCCTCAGCCGCAACTACGTCGATCGGCGCAAGTTGGCCCTCCGTGACGAGACGCTTGTTGTGTTCGAGCTGCGTGCGTGCGACGGTCACCGCATCACGTTGCACTTGAAGACTGCGCAGCGCGAACACGAGGTCCCAGTAAGCGCGCTGCACGTTGGTAATCGTATCGATCGCGCGCTGTCGAAACTGTGCATCGCTCAACGAAAGGTTCTTCCGGGCGATCTCGATTTGCCGGCGGCTGTTGTCAAACTTCAGCCCACGCCACAGCGGCTGCGTGTAGCTTAACGACAACGATGTCGGATACTGCGGATTCAACGCTGTGAACTGATTATTTGTATTCAACTTTACCGACGAGAAATCCAGACGATAACTGCCGCCGAGAATCGGCGACTGTCCTTCGAGTCGCGCCGTGCCGGTGTAGTCGCTTTGAATCGTCGAGCCGTTCTGGCCGCCACTCAGAAAGCTCGAAATCGGGCTTTCGATACGCTCGTAAAAAGCCTGCGTCGTCAGCCGCGGATCGTAAGCGCCGTGTGCACCGAGCAGGTCAAACTCCGCGATGCGCACATTCTCACGAGCGACTTCGATGTCTTTGTTGTTCTCGAGCGCCAGCGAAAGCGCGTCGCGCAAAGACAAAGGTCGCTGGCGATTCGTGTCGACACCAACGCGACTGAGATCTTGCGCAACACCGGCTGAACTCACGCCCAGCACAAAAACAATCGATAACAAAATCCTCTTTAGCATTGCTCTTCCTTAATTTGGTTTTTCCCGCAAAGGCGCAAAGACGCAAAGGAAATCCCTCATTAACGTTCTGTCTTTGCGGCTTTGCGCCTTTGCGGGAAACTATTGCTTCGAAATCAAACCCGCAGCGGCCGCCGCAGCCCGTCGACGCACTCGTCCAAAAATTCCCTGCACTCCAACTCTAATCCGCCCCCAAACACGACTCCGCGCGAGGTCGTCAAAGAGCGAATAGAAAACCGGCACCGCCAGCAGCGTCAGCAACAAACACAGCGTTTGTCCGCCGACCACAAGCACGCCGATCGATCGATTTGTCCCGGATCCCGGACCAGTCGAAATCGTCAACGGCAACATGCCCGCCACGAGCGCAATCGTCGTCATGAGAATCGGACGCAATCGATCGCGATTCGCACGAACGATCGCCTCGAGCCGTTCCATGCCACGCGCACGCAGTTGATTCGTGTGATCGATCTGCAAGATGGCGTTCTTCTTAACCACGCCAAACAACAGCAGCAGTCCCAGGCCCGAGAAGATGTTCACCGTTTGGCCCGTCATTAGCAGCGAAACGATGCCGAACGGAATCGCCAGCGGCAGCGTCAGCAAAATCGTTACCGGGTGAATGAACGACTCAAACTGAGCCGCCAGCACCATGTACATGAAAACGAACGAGAGGATGAACGCCAGCGCGAAGTAGTATCCCGCGCGCCCGAGCTCCTTCGACCGGCCCGCCAAACCCGTCGAATAAGCCGGATCGATTTTGACCTCTTTCACAAACTGGTCCATCTGCTGGATAACTGCCGCCTGCGAACCTCCCGGTCGCACGTTGCCCAGCAACGTCACCTGTCGTTGCCGGTTCAGACGGTCGATCGCAGCGGGACCGGTTCCCTCTTCGACCTTCACAAGATTATCGAGGCTCACCCAACCAACCTTCGTCGACGAGACGATCATTCGCTGCAAGCCTTGGACACTCGTGCGAAATTCGCCGACGGAACGCACACGCACGTCGTACTGATCCGTTCCGGCATTGAACGTCGAAACTTTCTGCCCGGCGACGAGTGTGTTCAGCGCCTGCGCGATGTCGCCGACGCGCACGCCCAGGTCCGCGGCGCGCGCTCGATCGATAACAACGCGCAGCTCGGGCTTGCCGCTGATCAGTGTCGAGTCAGCGTCGACAACGTCAGGGATGGTCTTCATCTTTTCGAGCAGCTTGTCTGAGTATTCCTGAAGCTTCTTCAGATCCGGGCCACCGATAACGTACTGAATATCGGCGTTGCGGAAGCCACCGCCGGAGATTGCCGCAACCTGCTGAACGCTCGTGCGCAACTGTCCCGGGTACAGTTTCAAATACTTTCCGAGCACTTCGTTACGCGCGCGCACCATCAGTTGCTGTTGCGAGATCTTTCGCTCTTCGATCGGCGTCATCTTCACGTAGATCGAAGCGACGTTTACCTGCTCCTGCAAGCCGCCGCCGATCGTCGTGAGCGTGTCCGTCACGCCAGGCAATTTGCGCACATCGACTGCGATACGTTCGGCGAGTGTCGATGTCGCTGCGAGCGAGAAACCTTCCGGCGCGCGGACGTTCAATTCAAACTGCGCCTGATCGTCAACCGGCAGGAAGTTCTTTCCGACAAACATGAAGAGCGGAATGATGCTCGCGATAACGAGGACGCAAGCCAGCACGACCACCCAGCGATGCGCCATCGACCACGTCAACATCTTCGTGTACGTGCGATCGATTGGACGGTACCAGCGGGACTCTTTCGAGCCGTGATCCGCTGGCTCCGTGTGCTTCTCGAGCGCGCGTTCTCTTTCGTCGTCGCTTCGCTTGATCAGTCGCGCCGCGAGCATCGGCGTCAACGTGAACGACACCAGCAACGACACGGCGATCGCGAACGATGAAGTCAAACCAAAAGACGACATGAAGCGGCCGACGATTCCGCCCATAAATCCGACGGGCAGGAACACCGCCAGCAGCGAAAGCGTCGTCGCCATGACTGCGAGACCGATTTCTTTCGTGCCCTCGATTGCCGCCTGGAATGGCGGCACGCCTTTCTCCTCAATGAAGCGGAAGATGTTTTCGAGGACGACGATGGCGTCGTCGATCACGATACCCACCATCAACGTCAGCGCCAGCATCGTGATCTGGTTAAGCGTGAAGCCCATAGCCGCCATGAGGCCGAACGTCGCGACCAGCGAAGTCGGAATCGCGAGTCCGGCGATGACCGTCGAACGGAAGCTCCACAGAAATACGAACACGACGATGGCGGCCAGAATGCTGCCCTCGATCAAGTGAGTCTGAATCGATTCGATCGACGCTTTGATAAAGATCGACTGGTCGCCGACGACTTCGGTTTTGAAACCCGGCGGCAGCGTCTTGCTGATGTCCTGCAAACGCTGCTTCACGGCATCGGCAACCGCAACGGTGTTTTGGCCCGATTGTTTCGAAACGATCAGAGTGACGGCCGGCTGGCCGTTCAAGCGTGCTTCGGTGCGTGGCTCCTCCGCGCCATCTTCCGCGTAACCGACGTCGCTGAGTTTTACTGCGTAGGTGCCGCGGTTCGCGACGACGAGGTTGTTGAATTCCGCAGGCTCGACGATGCGTCCCATCGTGCGAACGGTCAGTTCGCGTGTTCCCTCTTCAACACGACCGCCGGGTACTTCCAGGTTTTGCGCGCGCACTGCATCTGCCACTTGCGCCACGGTGACGTTGAAAGCGCGCATCTTGTCCGGGTCGACCCAAATCTGGATCTCGCGCCTGCGACCGCCGACGATCTGCACGTCGCCGACACCGTTGATAGATTCGATCTGCTGCTTGATCTTGTTGTCTGCGATATCGGTCACTTCGCGCAACGAACGTGGCGCCGACACGGCGATGCGGACGACTGGCGCAGCGTCGGTGTCGAGTTTCTGCACGATCGGTTGTTCCGCCGTGACCGGCAGATCGTTGATGATCAGTTCGATCTTGTTTCTGACTTCCTGCGCGGCGACGTCGGGATTCTTCTCGAGCAGGAACGTGATGAAGACTTGCGAAACTCCTTCGACTGAGGTTGAGCGGAGCTCATCGATGCCGGAGATGGTATTGACGGCGCCTTCAACCTGGTCGGTGATTTCGGTTTCGATCTCCTGCGGCGAAGCGCCGGGATTCACCACCGTCACGGTGATGGTCGGCAAGTCGATCTTCGGAAAGAGATCGACGCCCAGCGACTTGTAAGAAAACAGCCCGACGACCGTCAGACTGAGAATCAGCATCGTCGCAAAAACCGGACGGCGAACACATATTTCAGCAAGTTTTTGCATATTCTTTTGTGCTTTGTACTTAGTGCTTTGTACTTTGCTGATTTGTCAAAGCACAAAGTACAAAGCACAAAGTACAAAGCTCCTATTGTTTTACAGTGATTCCGTCAGTCAATTGCTCCAGGTTGCTGGTCGCGACTTGCTCGTCCGCGGCGATGCCGGTCTTGATCTCGATCAAGTCGCCTTCGGTCTGACCCGTCTGCACGAGGCGCTGTTCCGCGTGTCCGTTTTTGATCACGTACACACGACTCACGCCCGCTTCGGTTACAACTGAACGCGCCGGCACGAGCACCGCCGGAGCAGCGCGCTCCTCTAAAATCCGCACTGTCGCAAACTGCCCCGGCTTCAACGCGCCGCTGCTGTTCTCGATCTCAGCCTCAACCGTCAACGTGCGCGACGTTGCGGACACGTTCGGCGCAATGCGAGCCACACGCCCACTAAAATTCCTGTCGGGCCACGCGCTCGTCGTGATCGAGACTGACTGGCCTGCATGCACTTCCGGAATCGCCTGTTCGGGAATATCGATGCGAATGCGCAGCGGATTCGTACGAACGATCGTCACAACCTTCTGCTGTGGGGAAACGTATTCGCCGAGATCCGCCGTTCGCTCGGACACGTAACCATCGATCGGCGCAGGGATCACTGCGTACGAAAGGTTTTTTCGCGCGAGAGCCAGTTGAGCGTTCGCGTTCGCGACGTTGGTCCGCGCCACATCGACCGCCGCAAAGTTCTGACGTGCCTGGGCCAACGCAACCTCGTACTGCTCTTTCAACTGATCGCGACGCGCACGTTGTTCGTCATAAAAAGATCGCGACACGTCGCCCGACTCGATCAGTTTCTCGGCACGCTTCAGGTTTTTCTCAGCGAGATCAAACGCGACTCGCGCAGCCGCGACTTCTGCCACGCGATTCGGATCGAAAGCCTGTCCGGGTCGCAAACCGATCTTCTCTTCTGCTTGTCTGACCGCCGCCTTTGCCTGTTCGACCTGCGCAGTGGCCTGGTCAACGCGGAGTTTCAGTTCGGCATCGTCAAGACGAACGAGCGTCTGCCCGCGTCTCACTTGACTTCCGATGTCGACACCAACCGCGACAACTTTGCCCGCAGTCTGCGGCGCCACGTCCGTTTGTTGGTCGCCGGCAAGACTGCCGGTCGCTTCGAAGAAGCGTGGCAGATCGCGTTTGATCGCCGCGGCAGTCGTGACTTCGACGACGACCGGTTGCGTGTTTGCGGCCGGCTCTTCTTTTCTGACGTTGGCCTTCGAACCGCCACACGACGCGATGAACGCGCCCGCAGCGACAAGCAGCACGATCAATAGCGCCAACTTCAAATTCCCTTTAGCTTGCATGTGTCTTAACTCTTCCTCGAGTCGTCTTGTTCTGTCTTCACCGTGATTCCATTCAACAGAAGGTCTGTGAAATGTTTCGCGGCGCTTTCGTTTGAGATGTTCAGCAGGCGACGACCCGGGTCCCAAAGATTGTTGTTGAGCGACTGGTGCATCACCATGCCGATGAAGCAGCGCACCACGATCGCCGGATCGACTTCGACGAAAGCTCCGTCGCGTTGTCGCTCACGGATGTAAGCGCCGAGAAACTCGTAAACGCGACGCACAAACTCGTTGAAGAACATCTCGGCGAGCTCGTGTTTTTCGAGTGCCGAATGAAGCAGCAACCGTTGAAACTCCGGATCCTTTTCGTGATGGTTCAGAGCGCCGAGAGCGAGCGACTCGAAAACGGCGCGGTCGTCTTTGTGTTTGATCGCCTCGGCGGCCATCACCGCCGGGTCAAAACTGTCGTGCGAGCACGCTTTGTGATCGAGTATGGCTGCGTAGAGCTCTTCTTTGGTGGCGAAGTGGCGGAAGACCATGGCTTCCGAGACACCTGCCGCCTGGGCAATTTCTTTCGTGGTTGTGCCGCGAAAGCCTCTCTGAGAGAAGAGACTCACCGCTACTGCGAGAATTTGCGACCGGCGTTCTTCGCCGGCCATCCGGCCGCTCCCGGTCGCGCCCTCAATCGTCATCTGCTTACTCAAATCTGCTGTTTCCTCTCCAAAGTAAGTACTTACTTACCATCTGATTGAGCCGGGTGTCAAGCGATTGTAGGGGCGGCCCTCCGTGGCCGCCCGTTGCGGGATATTTGCCCGAAACGGGCGGCCACGGAGGGCCGCCCCTACAGTTAATCCAAGTGTGATTCGCAATCGCGAGGCGTTGTATCGATCCCGATCTTTTAGGTGAAGTTTTACGTACCCTTTCGCAACAAGATGCGAGCAGAATGCAGACTTTCAAGCGAGATCTGTCGGCACAAATCTTGCTCATTTCCTGCTAGCCCAATTTGTATCCGATTCTGAAGAAGGAGAATTTCCGAAATGCCAGAGAATGGAAGCATCAACGAAGGAATAACCGGCACAACAGGTACTACCGGCACCACCGGCAATACCGGCACCGCAGCCGCACTATCACAAACGGCTCAAGACTACGGTCAAAAAATTACTGAAGCAGCGACCGCCGCGAAAGATTACGTGAGCGACAAAGTTTCCGTAGTCGGCGACAAATTCAAAGAATTGCAGAACGCCGATCTCGGCGAGCTCGCAGAAAATGCAAAAGAGTATGCGCGACAAAAACCGGGCCAGGCACTTCTGATTTCAGCAGCAGCAGGCCTCTTACTCGGGCTAATCATTCGTGGCCGGCGCTAAGCCGGCTACAACATACACGAACGGGGGTGCACTAACATGGCGGCAACGAGAACCAGTCTATCCAGGACAAACGGAGAGCTACCCACGCGCCCTGATAATGAGAGTCTACCCACTCTCTTCAGTCGTCTGGGCGACGACGTGATGGAGCTCTTTAATTCTCAGCTCGCGTTGTTCAAGGTGGAGATCAAAGAGGAGGCAAGGGCCTACACTCGTGGCATCACCATGATCGCTGTCGGCGCTGTAATCGCGGTAATTGGATTTGCATTGCTGAATGTGGCGATAGCTTTTGGCGTGTCGACCCTGTTCACCCAGGCAAATTTCAGCCAACCTGCGAGTTACGCTTTAGGTTTTGTGGTAACCGGCGCCTTCTACATTTTGGTTGGCGCGATTGTCGTGTTGCTCATGAAGAACCGGCTCGGTAAGCAGGAGCTGGTACCTCAACGAACAGTCCAGGAACTGAGAAAGGATAAGCAATGGCTGAAGAACGAACTTTAGGTTTGGCTCGAGCTCAAGACTACACCGCTGAGGAGCCTTCCAAAGAAGCACTTCAGCGTCGCGCGGAGGAGGCACGCGATTCAATTTCAAGTACCGTGACTGAGATTAAAGAAACCGTGGCAAATCAGGTCCAGGCAGTTAAAGACACTCTCGATTGGCGAGAGCAATTTAAGAGACGGCCCGTCGTGTGGAGCGCTGCGGCGTTAGGCGTGGGCTTTTGCACGGGGTATTGCATTGCATCTTACGCTAAAGGCGATAACGAAGACTACGGGTCGGCGATCGATCGTTTTGGCGAGGAGTCGAAATACTATACTGCGCAATCAATGGTCAGCACCGGAGCGCCTCTGTCTGCGCGCGAAAGCATGAGGCCGCGGCAAGACAACGGCAAACAAGATTCGGGACCGAGCTTTTTCCAGAAGGTTGCCAATACTCAAGCCTTCGGACGAGTTAAGGATGAGGCAGGAAATATCGGCGACGCTCTTGTGCAGGAGCTTTCGAAAACGGCGAAGACCGTGGTGCTACCCGCACTGATCACGTCGCTGCGAAACTTCATCGGCGACTATCTGCCCAACGCGGAGAAGAAGTCGTCATATCAAGCCGAGCGCCCGTCGTACCAGCCGGAGCTCGAACGCAATCCAAGCTAAGAAAGTGGGCCGCGGATGACGCGGATCTGCGGCCCGGATTTCTTTGCGTCTTTCGTCTTGGCGGGATAGACTTCCCGCCATGCCCGCTCCAAAAATCTCAAAAATCCACATCTTTGTAGTTTTACTCTTCGCGTCGTTGCTCGTCTCAACCGCGTCACCTGTGTTCGCTTCGCAGGACGACGAAGAACGACGGCGCGCGTTCCAACTCTACAAGGACGGCAAGCACACGGAAGCCTTGCCCGCGTTTGAAAAATTGGCGGCCACACATCCGAACGATCCGGCGGTACTCGAGACCTACGGCCTGCTGTTGGTTACTCAAGCCGTCACTCTCAAGGATCCGGCAGCACGCAAGCAGGCACGTCAACGTGGCCGTGAGATCCTCGTGCGCGCGGAGAAAATCGGCGCAAATAGTACCCTCCTGAAGGTAACGCTGGAGAGCGTTCCACCCGATGGTAGCGAGGGACCAGGCTTCTCAGCCAAAAAGGAAGTAGACGAGGCAATGCGCGAAGGAGAAAGCGCGTTCGCCAGTGGTGATTATCCAAAAGCGATCGAGATGTACCAGCGCGCGCTGCTCCTCGATCCGAATCTTTATGAAGCAGCGCTCTTCATTGGCGACGTCTACTTTAAGTCGGCCGATCAGCCAAAGGCCGGGGAATGGTTTGCGCGTGCAATTCAGATCGATCCGAATCGTGAAACTGCGTATCGTTACTGGGGCGACTCGCTGATGAAGCAGGGCCGCGTCACTGAAGCCGGCGACAAATTTGTCGAGGCATTCATCGCTGAACCCTACAATCGTTTGGCCCGCGGCGGATTTCTCAGTTGGGCCGAACGCGTCAACGTTGCGCTCGCTCATCCGCGCGTCGAACTGCCTGCGAGCGTCACGAAGAAAGGTCCAAACGAGACGACCATCACGCTCGACCCGAACATGATGAAAAAGGACGACAAAAGTGGTTCGGCAGCGGCGTGGCTGACTTACAGTCTCTCGCGCGCGAGTTGGCCATCGACGGACTTTGCAAAGGCGTACCCAAACGAAAAGACGTACAGGCACAGTCTGAAAGAAGAGGCGGCAGCGATGCGCGCTGCGCTGAGGGTGTTGGACGAACAGAAGGACGTAAAGCCCGAGAACGTCGACCCTTCGCTTCAGGTTATCAGGAAGCTCGACAAAGAAGGACTGCTGGAGGCGTTCATCCTCCTGGCGCTACCGGATGAGGGCATCGCGCAGGACTTCCAGGCTTACCGGCAAAGCAACGTCGAAAATCTGCGTCGCTACGTGAAGCAGTACGTGCTCACGGGCGGCGGACATTAATCCGCTTTCATCCGTGTTACGGATTTATTTTTTACGCGGTAGCTTCTCGTCGCGCATGGCAGTCTGGTAAACAAACGCCGCCATGATTGTCGCTGCCTGCTTCATGTCATCGGCTTGAATACGATCGAACACATCCTGATTTGAGTGGTGCGTGCGCGTGTCGTATTCGATCTCGTCCTGGATAAACTGAAATCCCGGCAAACCAATCGCATCGAACGCCAGATGGTCCGTGCCGCCCGTGTTTGCGATCGAGAGCGTGCTTGCGCCCGTGTCTCGGAACGGCGCCAGCCACTGCCGGAACAGTGCACGAACGCCTTCATTGCCTTGCAGGTAAACTCCGCGAATCTTGCCGGTGCCATTGTCGAGATTGAAGTAGCCACTGAGCTTTTCGTATTCGGCTTTCTTTATCACCGCCGGCGTGGTACTCCCGTTTCCGTTTCCATTCCCATTGCCGTTTCCGTTGCCGCTTGTGCTGGGAGTGCCTGTGGCGGGCGCTGCGGACGTCGCGGGATTCGGAAGAGTGCCGAAGTGTTCCGCAACGTAAGCTCGAGAACCGAGTAGTCCCTGTTCTTCACCGGTCCAAAGCGCGATGCGAATTGTGCGGCGCGGTTTGAGTCCGAGCGCCTGAATGATTCGCACTGCTTCCATCGCGACTGAAACACCCGCGGCGTTGTCAGTGGCGCCAGTGCCGGAATGCCAGGAATCCATGTGACCACCGAGCATCACGATCTCGTCTTTGAGATCGGTCCCGGGAATCTCTGCGACCGTGTTGTAGCCCATCGGGTCCGCGTCCTGCCACGCCACGTTCAACTCGATCGCCATCTTCACAGTTTCGCCGGCCTGCAACATGCGCGCGATGCGGTTGTAGTGCTCGACGGCGAGGACGACTTGCGGCGTTATCTTGGGTGAATTCTTGTCCCACGGTGTGGGGCGAGGCGGTGCTGTAGTCGCGTTCGGATCACGCGGTGGCTGCGGAGCGGCGGCTGATTGCACGAAGATCGTGCCGCCGTCGCCGCGACTCGGATCGATGAGAAGCGCCACGCCTTCGGTCTGGAAGAAGCGAAGCTTGGCGTTGGTAAACTCGAACAAGGCTCGGAACGCGGCATTGTTGAAGTTTCCACGATTACCGCCAGGCCGTGGCTCAGGGGCATCGGCGAGGGTGAGCAGATCCTTTTCATTCAACCGTGTTCCCTGTGCGCCGAAATGTGCCGGAACGTCACGAATGGGCGCGGTAAGCACGATCTTGCCGTTCAGCTTGCCTTTGTACTTTTCCAGATCTGCCTCAGTCTTCGCGTCGATATAAACGACTTCGCTGGTGAGCGGAGACGCGAGACCGGGCGACCACGCTTTTGGATACGCGATCACCGGAAACGCGGTCGGCTCGATCACCTGTGCGGAGAAGCGCTTCAAGCTCCAGCCGCGACCGAACGGTCCCCACGCTTCGAGGTGCGCATTCTGAAGTCCCCACTTCGTCAACTGATCGCGCGTCCACTCGTTGGCGCGCTTCATGCCGGGCGAAGCGGTGAGACGTGGGCCAATGACGTCGCTCAGGTAGCTGAGCGTCTGCATGACCTGCGAGCGATTCATGCCTTCGTCCTTGATGCGCTGAATCGGATCGTTTGGGTCTGGAGCAGGAGTTTGCGGAGCTTGTTGTGCGAGAAGCGTTGCCGGTGAAACCAGGAAGATCAGGAGCAGCACTATGGCCGCAGAGCGACGAAGAATCATGATGGGTCTCCTCGAAGAAAGTAGGTGGAGTTGTAATACTGCACTCAGCTTCGGGAGGTTGCAAGTGCCGGAAAGAATTTAGCCACGGATTTCATGGATGAACACCGGATTTAAATCCGGATTTATCATCCGTGAAAATCTGTGGCTTGGATTTGTAACCGCAGTCTTCATTCGCGCAATACCGGAATGTCCCCTGCTTCTTCGTCGTCTTCTCCAACAGGAACGGCGCGTTACACTGCGGACACGTCTCGAGCACCGGCTTGTCCCAGTAAACCACGTTGCACTTCGGGTACTCAGAACATCCGTAAAACGCTTTTCCGCGTCTCGACTTCTTGACGACGATCTCGCCTTTACATCCGGGACGCGGACATGAGACGCCAACAGTCTCCTGCTTGATATACTTGCACTTCGGATAGTTCGAACACGAAATAAACTCCCCGAAACGCCCGACGCGCTTCACCAGTTGCGCGCCATCAACCGGACATTTCTCATCCAGCGGCACAGGCGCCGGAGCAGCGACTCCCGTCTTGCCAATCTTTCTGATGTTGCGACACTCCGGATAACCAGTGCAGCCCAAAAACGGACCAAAGCGTCCACGCTTTACCTGCATCGGCTTCCCACACAACTCGCACAGCTCGGGTTCCGCAGCTTCCTCGCCCGCAACCTGCGGCTCAGTTGAATTTCCCGCGCCGTCAGCGCCTGCGGGCGGCTCGGCATCACGCGTCGCATCACAGTTGAGACATTTCAAGTACGGCCCGAAGCGTCCCCACTTCTTCACCATTCCCTCCGTGCCGCACTTCAGACAAACCTCGTCGGTCGGCACGTTCTTCTCTTTTATCTCTTTGATGTAACGCTGAAACTGTTTGAGGTCGCCTTCAAACTTGTCGTAAAACTCGCGCAGGGCCTTGGTCCAACGGATCTTCCCTTCCTCGATCTCGTCGAGCTCTTCCTCCATGCGCGCGGTGTAACTCTCGTTGAAAAGATCGTCGAAGCCGCCGTCGATCAAAAGATCGTTAACGGTCTTGCCGAGCGAAGTCGGATGGAAACGTCCCTGGTTCTTCTCGACGTATTCACGTTCCTGAATCGTCGACATGATCGCCGCGTAAGTCGAAGGCCGTCCGATGCCCTTTTCTTCGAGCGCTTTCACGAGCGTGGCTTCCGTGTAACGCGGCGGCGGCTCAGTGAAATGCTGCTCAGGCTTGATCGAATTGAGTTTCAGAGTCTCGCCTTTTTCGACGACCGGCAGGCTGCGTTCGGCTTCGTCATCGTCTTCCGTCTTCTCGTCTCGACCCTCCTGGTAAATCTTCAGGAAGCCATCAAACTTCTGCACTGAACCTGTAGCGCGGAAGATGAACCTGCCGGCCTGAATGTCGATCGTGGTCTGATCGAAGAGTGCCGGAGTCATCTGCGACGCGACAAAGCGCTGCCAGATCAGGCGATAGAGTTTCAACTCGTCCGGATTGAGATATCTGGCTAGCGAATCAGGTGTGCGCGCGACTTCCGTCGGGCGTATCGCTTCGTGCGCATCCTGCGCGTCTTTCTTTGACCGATAGTAAACGGCTTTCTCGGGAAGATAAGCAGCGCCGTACTGTCGATCGATGTAGTCACGCACCTCGCCGAGCGCAGTGTCCGAAACGCGCGTCGAGTCTGTTCGCATGTAAGTGATGAGACCGACAGAACCTTCCGGGCCAACTTCGACACCTTCGTAAAGCTTCTGGGCCAACATCATCGTCTTCTTCACTGCGAAACCGAGTTTGCGCGAAGCTTCCTGTTGCAGTTTGGACGTGATGAACGGCGGGACCGGATTGCGTTTCCGTTCCTTCGTGGTTACATCGCTGACGACGAACGACTGTTTCTCGGCTTCGGCAACGATCTCGCCGGCTTTAGTCTCGTCTTGAATTAAGACTTCGTTCTTTTTGAGTTCCTGATCGAAACCGCTGGTCTTGACGGTCTGCTCGTCGATCTTCAGCAGACGCGAATCGAACGCCGGCGGCAGTTTCGAGCTCAGATTGGCAGCGATGGTCCAATACTCAGTCTTAACAAACTGTTCGATCTCGCGTTCGCGTTCGACCACCATCCGCAGCGCAACTGACTGCACACGTCCGGCGCTCAAGCGCCCGCCAATCGTGCGACACAGCAACGGAGAGACTTTGTAACCCACGAGACGATCGAGCACGCGTCGCGCCTGTTGCGCGTCGACAAGGTTTTCGTCGATCTGGCGCGGGTCTTCGAACGCAGCGTTGACCGCGCGTTTCGTGATTTCATTGAACATCACGCGATACGCGGGTTTTGCAGGTTTCTTGGGAACTATCTCTTCGGCCAGATGCTGGCAGATCGCTTCGCCTTCGCGATCGGGGTCAGCGGCGAGATAAATAGCTTCCGCTTCTTTCGCAGCTTTCTTGAGCTCAGCAACGATCTTCTTGTTGTTTCGTTTCTTCGAATCGGGAATGAGTTCGTACGTCGGCTCGAAATTGTGTTCGACATCAACTCCGAGGCCTTTCGAAGGCAGATCTTTGATATGGCCTATCGAGGCCTTAACCAGATAGTCCTTTCCCAAGTACTTATTTATGGTTTTCGCCTTGGCAGGCGATTCAACTATTACGAGATTTTTTGCCATCTACAGTTTTCTCACAAAACATCTTCCGGGCAGCGCTCTCACGAGCTCTCGAATTTCCAGAGAGAGCAGCGCGGCCGTGAGCTCCGAAATCGGGAGCTTGCTTTTATCAAATAGCCAATCAACGTTCGCCGGGCTGTCGGGCGTCAACAACTTGAACACCGAACTTTCTGCGGGCGATAGTCCTTCTGGAACAAAGGCAAGACGCTCGCCCATCGACGTCTCTTTCTTCTGTTCACCAAACGGCGGCGGCAACAGCGTCGCCGCGATTTGCGGCGGCAGTTCCGAAGCGATGTCCTGCCACTGTTGCACCAGCTTCGCTCCTGCGCCCTTAATTAAATAGTTCGTGCCGAACGAATTTCGCGAAGTGATATTTCCCGGCACTGCAAACACTTCCCGATTCTGTTCCATCGCCAGGCGCGCAGTTATCAAAGAGCCCGAATTCTCGGCAGCTTCCACAACTACGACGCCGAGGCTCAGTCCGCTAATGATGCGGTTCCGGTACGGAAAGTTTTCCGAGACCGGTGGCGTCGCAAGTGGGAACTGGCTGATCAGCGCCCCGCCCCGATCGAGTATTTCCGCAGCTAACTTCTTGTGATCGCGAGGGTAAACCTCGTCGATCCCGGTTCCCAGGACGGCGACTGTCCGTCCACCAGAATCCAGCGCGCCACGATGTGCTGCGGCATCTATGCCGCGCGCAAAGCCCGAAATTACGGTTACGCCGCGCTGAGCCAGGTCGCGGGCCAGCATGATTGCCGAGTTCTGGCCGTATGTCGAACACCTCCGTGACCCGACCACGCCGATACAGGGCTGATCCAAACAGTCTGACCACGCTCCT
>Ga0075423_10002514_pt1 | contig 16663 bp, 14 predicted proteins | sample SoiMethybrSBSTD2_FD_80114 | JGI IMG/M metagenome (GOLD analysis project Ga0075423, IMG submission 80114) | Bulk soil microbial communities from a Populus tree surrounding site in Tennessee, USA - Soil MetaG P. TD hybrid SBSTD2 | ecosystem: Environmental > Terrestrial > Soil > Tree plantation...
CGCCTCTACGATCGCGTTCCACACCGAGGGTGGCGCACTGATCACCTTCAGCTGCCGGACGACGTTCGCGGAAAACTGAATCTCCTCCAGCGCCATTCGACACCGCGCGCACGAGACCAGGTGCGCATCGACGCGCTGCCTCTCGGCGGCAGACAGCTCTCCGTCGCAATAGCGAGGCAGCGAGTCGTCAACGTGCGTCGTGAACATCACTCTCCACTCCGGAGTGCGACACGAATGGGCGCGAGCTTCTTCGCGAGCAGACGATGACCGCGGCTCAATCGAGACGCCACGGTGCCGATCGAGCAGTTCAGTGCGTTGGCCATGTCGGAGTACGACAAATCTTCGAAGTAGCGCAACAGGATGGCGGCGCGAAGCTTCGGTGGCAGCGTTGCGATCGCGCGCTGCACCGACGTCGCCACTTCATGCCGCGAGAACATCTCTTCGTGCGACAACGCCGGCGACGCGGCGATCGTATCCAGCGCGACCGGATCTTCGCCGACGACCTCGGCCCGCCGGCCGCGCGCGCGATCGACGCAGGCGTTCACAACGAGCCGGTACAGCCACGTCGAAAACGCCGCCTCGCCGCGAAAACGCGCGATCTCGCGCATCAGCTTTAGAAACACCTGCTGTGTCACCTCGCTGGCGGCATCAGCGTCCGCCTGGAAGAAATAGAACGCAATCGAATAGACGCGGTCCTTGTACGCCTCATATAGCGCCCGAAATGCGTCCCGATCGCCCCGGCGGCAGGCGTCGAGGATCTCGGGGCTGAGCTCGCCGCCCGCTCCATCCACCTGGCCATTAGACGCGAGACCGAGCTACTTTCTTCTGTGCTTCTTCGCAGCCTGGTGTCGACGAGCGCTGCCGTCGCGGAGGCCAGCGGGAGACTGGTCAAGATCGGCCATCTCGCCGCGCTCCTCCGGGCTCTCGCCCCGGAGGAAGTCGACATCGCCATCGGTTTTCTGTCCGGCGAACCGCGTCAGGGACGGATGGGATTGGGGTACTCGACGATCTGGCAGGCGAAGACGACAGCGGTGGCTGACACGCCCACGCTCACGCTCATCGACGTGGACGAGATCTTCACCCGAATTTCCGGAGCGAGAGGAGCTGGTTCGGCGGGAGAGCGGTCGCGCCTGCTGCGCGATCTGCTGCGCAAGGCCACCCGCGAGGAACACGATTTTCTCGCCAGGCTGCTCGTCGGCGAGCTTCGTCAAGGCGCGCTCGAAGGCGTGCTGCTCGAAGCGGTGGCCCGCGCGAGCAACATCTCCTCGTCCACTGTCAGACGGGCGGCGATGATGGCGGGCGCGCTTGCGCCAGTTGCGCACGCGGCGCTCGTCGACGGCGAGGCCGGGCTGCAGCGCTTCGCCATTCAGATCTTCCAGCCGGTCCAGCCGATGCTGGCGCAGCCGGCCGCCGATCTGGACGAGGCCTGGACCACCATCGCGCACGATCTCGCGCTCGAATGGAAGCTCGATGGCGCTCGCATTCAGGTGCACAAAGCCGACGATGACATCAGGGTGTTCACGCGTAACCTGCGCGACGTCACGGCTGCGGTCCCCGAGATCGTCGAGAGCGTACGCGTGCTGTCGGTACGCGAAGCGATCTTCGACGGCGAAGTCATCGCCTTGAAACCGGACGGCTCGCCGCACGACTTTCAGGTGACGATGCAGCGATTCGGACGGAAGCTCGAGGTCGAACGCTTGCGCGCCGAGCTCCCGCTGGTGCCGTTCTTCTTCGATTGTCTCTACGTCGACGGCGCGTCGCTCATCGACGAATCACAGGAGCGGCGATTCAACGCCCTCGATGCTGCCGCAGGCTCGCTGGTCGTGCCCCATCGCATCCGCCCGACGAAAGACGAGGCCAAGACCTTTCTCGACGATACGCTCGCGCGCGGCCACGAAGGCGTGATGGCAAAAGCGCTCGGCGCGTCTTACGAAGCCGGCCGTCGCGGGCAGAACTGGCTGAAGATCAAAGCCGCGCGCACGCTCGACCTCGTGGTGCTCGCCGCCGAGTGGGGGCATGGACGGCGCAAAGGGTGGTTGAGCAATCTGCATCTCGGCGCCCGCGATCCGGTCAACGGCGCGTTTGTCATGCTGGGAAAGACGTTCAAGGGAATGACCGATCAGATGCTCGCGTGGCAGACCGAGAAACTCCTTGCGCTGGAGATCTCTCGCGACGACTACACCGTGTACGTGCGACCTGAGCTGGTGGCGGAGATCGCCTTCAACGGCGTGCAAGAGAGCCCGCACTACCCGGGAGGGTTGGCGCTGCGTTTTGCGCGGGTCAAGGCGTACCGGCCGGAAAAAACGGCGGCCGAGGCCGACACCATCGATGCCGTCCGCCAGATCAGATCGCGCTGACTTGGTGTTCTCTGATCGGTGCTTCGCGGGAGGGCGCCGCTATTCCGCCCGCAGTGCCTGGACCGGATCGATGGCAATCGCCCACCGCGTGGGCAGATAGCTGGCCAGCGCGGCAGCGGCGACGAGCAGCGCCGTCACCGCCGCGTACGTCACCGGGTCGAGTGCGGTGACGCCAAACAGCAACGACGACATCAGACGCGTGAGTCCGGCAGCGGCCACCAGCCCCAGGGCGGCGCCAATTCCAGTGAGCACCAAACCATGGCGCACGAACGTCCTCAATAACTCCGCTGGCTGAGCGCCCAACGCCGTTCGGATGCCGATCTCACGAGTCCTCTGCGAAAGCACATAGGCGATCACGCCGTAGATGCCCACGATGCCGAGCACGAGGGCCATCCCTCCGGCGAGGGCCAGCATCACGAGCGTGAACGACGTCCGCGCCATGGATTGGTCGTAGAGCGTCTGCAGGGTGGTGACCAGGAACACCGGCTGCCGGCCGTTCATGGACCAGATGGCTTGGCGCGCTTCCGTCAACAAGCTCTCGGTGCCTGTGCGGTTGGAGCGGATCGCGAACATGCCCGTACTCACGGCGAATCCGTTTTCGTCGCCCCAGATGTATCGATCCATCAGGGCCGGCCAGTAGGCGAACGCAGGCGGCTTCACCTGCACGCCGTTGTCGTACACGTCTTCGACGACGCCCACGATCTCGCGCCACGGATCGGCAGGGCCGGCTTCGCGTATGCGCTTGCCGAGCGCCGCCCGTGGTCCGCCCCACCATTCCCGCGCCAGGTTCTCCGACACGATGGCGACCCGCCGTTTTTCGTACATGTCGGTCCAGGTGAAGTCGCGTCCCGCCATGACCCGCGTTCCCATCGTCTTGAAGAATCCCGGTGCGATCTTGCGGATTTGGCGGAGAGGTGGAAACTTCCCTTCTGCGAACGTCTGGTCCTCGGCATAGACCGGGTTGCCGCCAGCGAAAAACGATTCCAGCGGTGCAGCGGTGCCAAACCCCACCGACGTGACGCCGGGAAGGGCTGCAAGTCGATCGAGAATCTCATGCTGCATCCGCATCACGCGATCGGGATCCTTCGACACGGCCTCGGGGATCATGGAATGCAGGATCTGGATCTCTTCGGGGTGCGAGAAGCCCGGCTTCACGCTGCGCAGCTGCTGAAACGTGCGAATCATCAGGCCGGCGCCGACGAGCAGCACGAGCGCGAGCGCCACCTGCGCCACGACCAGCGTGTTGCGTGCGCGATGGCGTTCCCGGCCCTCGCTGAACCTCCGGCCAACGCCCTGGAGCGCAGCGGCGACACGCGGTCCTGCATATTTCAAGACCGGTAAGACCCCGAAGAGCGCGCCCGAAAGGAGCGACACACCGACGGCGAACGCCAGCACGAACGAATCGATGCCGATTTCGCGCAGCCGCGGTACGGTGTCGGGACCGATCGCGACCAGCATCCGCAAGGCCGCATACGCCACGCCGAGACCCAGGGCGCCGCCCAGCACTCCCAGCGTCATGCTTTCGACGAGCATTTCCCGCGCGATTCGTCCCCAGCCGGCGCCCAGCGCGGCCCGGATCGCGAGCTCTGGCTGGCGAGCCTCGGCGCGCACGAGCATCAAATTGGCCACATTGGCGCAAGCAATCACCAGTACCAGCCCCAGCGTCCCCATCACCACCCACAGCGCAGCGCCAATGTCGCCGACGATGTCCTGCTTCAGTGGCTGGAGCCTGGGCCCCAGGCGAACGTTTTGAAATGGCGTGCGGTCCATTCCCGGCGGCGTGGGCCAGGCATTCAACCAGATTCCGACCATGCGAGTCACATCGGCGCTGGCCTGCTCGATCGTGACGCCGGGTTTGAGTCGCACAATGCCCCGGTAGCCAAACGGTCCGAGCGACAGCGTGTCCCGTTCGAACCGCTGGGGGAGGATCAGCTCGGGATCGCGTTGAAAGCGGAACTCCTCCGGCATCACGCCGATCACGGTGCGCGGCCTCGAATCGATCGTCAGCGTACGGCCGACGATCGCGGTGTCGCCCCCGAAGCGACGCTGCCAGTAGCCGTAGGTGAGCATGACCGTCTCGGGCGTGCCCGGCGTGTCGTCGGCTTGCGAAAACCAGCGGCCCAAGAGGGGCTTCACTCCCAAAATATCCAGCACGCCATAGGTCACGAAGAGCGCCCGAGGCAGCTCGGGCTCGTCGATGCCGGTGACGCTTGCGCCGCCGAGGTCCCACACTCCGAACTGTTGAAAGACTCGGTTCTCCTCGCGGTACGTGAAATACATGGAAGGAGAACACTCGATGGTTCCGGGGAGGCCGGGTAACCCCGACGTCGTGTGCCAGACGCTGAGCAGGTCGTCTGCGTGCGGGTATGGCAGAGGCCTGATCAGGATGCTGTCAATCACGGCAAAGATCGCGGTGTTCCCGCTGATACCCAGCGCCAGCGTCACGAGAGCGGCGGCCGTAAACGCGGGCGTCTTTCGCAGGCGGCGTATCGCATGCCGCGTATCGCGCACGAGCGTTTCCGTGAACGGCAGTCCTCGCTGATCGCGATAGGTCTCCTTGATGGCTTCCACGTTGCCAAACTTCAGCAGCGCCTGCCGGCGCGCTTCGATAGGTGGCAGGCCGGCTCGCAGGTTCTCTGCCGTCTGCATGGCGATGTGTTGTTCGATTTCCGCCCGCAGGAATTCTTCGTCCCGCGCCGACGTCGCCCACGAGATCAGCCGCTGGAAAAAGCGCCTCACGGCCTTCATTCGAGGTCCTGTGATTTGACGGCGAAAAACCGTTCGATGATGGTTGCCGTCTGCTCCCAGCTCCGGGCTTCCGCCTGCAATTGCTTGCGGCCTTGCCGTGTCAGCCGATAGAAACGCGCCTTGCGGTTGTTCTCGGACGCGCCCCATTCGGACGCGATCGATCCTTCCTGCACGAGCTTGAGCAGCACCGGGTAGAGCGTCCCCTGATTGACCGTCAGCAGGTCGCCGCTGATCTGCTCGATTCGCCTGGCGATGCCGTAGCCGTGCAGGGGGCCGAGCACATCCAGGGTCTTGAGCACCATGAGCGCCAGAGTCCCCTGTCGAACGTCGGTGTCCTTCATCTCTCTTTTGGGATTCCAACAGGAATGCTGTCACACTTTCCTGTGGGAAAGCAACAGAGGTCGGCCGCTATCGCCCGGCGTCGGGCAGGGTGATCGTGAAGCCGGAGTCGACGGAGAACTTCTTGTGGCCCGTGTAATCGACGGTGTCGATCCAGTTCGAGAACTTGCCGAACGCCCAGCTTCGCCGCAGGTTCATCTCCAGGCGCGACGGCAGCCAGACTTCGTCGTTGACCAACGTTCGTTCCATCCGCAGCGTCGAACCCTCGACGTTGCGATTGTCGTCGTCGGTGAAGTACGACTCGATTCGGACGACCGACTGCGAGGCTTCGTCAATCCAGAGAGTCCCGGCGATCTTGCTGACTTGACGCTCGAAATCATTGCTCGGATCGACGCGTGGTTTGGGCTGGAACTCAACGACGATCGCCACGCGGCCTCGCAGCCGTTCACGGCGGACGCCGCTGAACTCAGACATCCGAAGATACGCAAACAATGAATCGGGCGCTCCCAGCAGCGAACGAACGATCACGAAACCGGATCCGGGCTGCTGCGCTCGCCTTACGGCTTCCTGTGATGGGCGCTGGCGCTGGTACTCCCGGACAAGCTGGTTCACACGGTCATCCTCGCGCCGCCGCTCCACCTCACTCAACGGCTGGCCGCGATATTTCCTGATCAATCTCGAGACCATCCTGCCACCGACGCTGAAGACCTCGAACGACATCCCCTCTTCCTGTTTCGCGCGACCCCGCTCGTCAAACCTGATGAACGTCGAGGTCGACGTGTAGGTGTACGACGCAGGCACCGGTTGCGTTCGCTGCTCGGCGCGAGCCGCGGCCGAGAGCACCGCGTCGAGATCGACCGGGGGCTCAGCCGCGCGCAATGGGACTGCAAACATCCCGGCATCGAGGGGCAGGTTGTGCGTGATACGCTCCACCACGATCTGGAACGTGTCGCCGTTGCGATGCCACTCAATCCGGTGCGGTTCCAACACCTGATCAACGCGGCGATAGTCGTCGAAGAAGCGTTCCTCCACGCCAGCCTCGGTCTGCAGCGCGTCCTTCACGAGCAGGTAGCTGTCGGCGTCGAACGACAGCGTCCGCCTGACTCCGTCGGGCGCAACCGCTATGACCACGATCACGGAGTGGCCCCGCACCTGCTCCTGTCCAACCAGATAGACCTCACTGACTCTGTCCGGCAGGAGGAAATGCGTGTTGGCGTAGCTGGCCTCTGCTCGCACGCGTGAAGCAGACTCGCCGTACAAGGTTTGTGCCCCGTCGATGCTGCCGTCCTGCCACGCCGCGCGACCGTTGAAGCCGGTGCTCCATCGCGACTCGCCCCACGACAGGCTCACGGAGAACAGCTGTGGCCGCTTGGTTCGTTGCGTGAAGACTCCAGACCGTCCATCGGCAGAACACACACGGCCGGAGATCTCAGTGCTGACGATCTTCTCGAGGGCGTTCTTTCCGCCGATCGCGCTGACATAGCGCTCGATGACCTTGTCGGCGGACTGCGCCTGTGCGGCGATGGGACTGGTGAGGATTGCCAGCGACACCCACACTGCAGTGGATTTCACGCTCATGACCGCCCTTTCGGGATCGTGATCGGCGCTGGCACGCCGGTGACTTGATCTGACCTCGTAAGTGTCGCACTCTGGGCGTCTGTTGACCACTCGCATTCTTCAGATCGTTCGCGAACCGTTGAAGCCAGGACGCGAAGCCGCCTACGACGCCATCGAGCGAGACCAGGCGCGCATCTCAAAGGCATTCGGCTGCCCTCACCCCTACCTGGCGGCCGAATCGCTCACCGGCCCGAAAGAAGTGTGGTGGTTCAACGCCTACGAATCCGACGAGGACAGGCAAGGGGTGTACGACGCGTACGCGAAGAACGCACCATTGCTCGAAGCGCTGCAGAAGAACAGCGTGGCGAAGGCGGCTCTCACGTTGCCGGCCATCGAGGTCTTGGCGCGATTCCTTTCACACGGAAGCGGCGGCGCCCCGTGGAGCGTCGGGCATGGCCGATTCCTGGTCATCGCCGTCACGCGAGACGATCGCTCGATCGATGGAACCGTGTTCGCGGCTGCGGACGGTACTCGCTACATCGTGTGCGCGGTACGCACACGCACCGAAGCCGATGCCGCCCGCGCGCGCATCGGACCGGAAGCGAACCTCTTTGCCGTTCGCTCCGACTGGAGTTTCCCCGACACGTCGTGGATCGCCGCGGACCCGTCCTTCTGGACCGAGCATTCATGATTAGATGATCTTTGATTGGTGAATCGTTGTTGATTGGTGACTATTGATTGCTGATTGAAAACGCTTCGAGCTGGCTCGCGCGTCTCCGTTGCTCAGCTCTCAATCAACGATCGCCAATCGCAATTCAACAACGATTCAAAGATCAAAGATCACCAAATCAACGATTGAGGAGCCGCTACGGTTTTTTCGGCGGCTCGAGGTGTTTGCTCGACTGCTCGTTCTCGTTGCAGATGAACTCGATCATCTCCTGATCAACCATGATGCGCTGGTTGACCCGCACCGTGAACGGCTTGGTGTAGGCCTTCGCATCGTCGATGGTGATGTCGATTTCGAGCGTCCCGAAGTTCGGACGACGGAAGCGCTCGGTCATCTTGAGGGCGTCGGTGTACGGACTGCCGTTGACGTCGAGCCAGCCCGCTCGCTCGTCGCCGCGGAAGTTCGTCGTCTCGACGACCAACGTGTCGCCTTCGAACCAGCCGCGCGAGTAGCCGAACCACCACGGCGTCGGATCGTTGGTGGGCGCCGGACGCCCGTCCATGTAGATGTAGCGCAGACCGTAGTTCGACTCGTACGTGATCAGCATCAGGTTCTTGGTCTGCACGATCTGCCGCGGCTGCGGATGATTGTGGTACTGCATCAGCCCGATCGGCAGGCACCACACATCGGGGTTGTCCTTGTTGTTGTCGGCCATGCGCCGCTTCTTCAGATCCGCAGCCCAGGGCTGCAGCGGCAGCGCGAAGCCGCGGCCCGCGACTTCGCCGAAGGTCGAGAGCGGAATGCCGTCGGGCGTGGTCGTCGGTGCCGGCGGCGCACCAGCCTGACGTCCTCGGCCACCGCCGCCGCCACCGGCGCGCAGCCAGATGCCAGAGAAATCGACCTTGCCGTCCGCGGTTCGCGGCGTCGGAGCATCGAGAATCGGCTTGCCGTCCGCCGCGCGCGGCACGCCCGGCGTCGGATGCGACGGCCACTGCGCAAGTAGTGTCGACGACAGGGCCACAAACAACGCCAGCACGCTCGCGAGTGTGAGTCTCAACGCCATTGCACCTAAACCTCCCATGGTCCGCCTAAAGGCGGACACTACGACTACCGCAGAACGGTCGACAGCGTTTACTTGGACGAGGGCCCCTGCTGGAGGCTCGCCCGGAGCTTCTTGCGATCGACTTCTTCGCCGCGCAGGTAGACCGACGCAATTCGCCGCGTGTTGAGGATGTCATCCAGCGGATTGGCGTCGAGCACCACGAAGGCCGCTTCCTTCCTCGCCGCGACCGTGCCGAGACGATCGAGCTTGAGGATGCGCGCGTTCGTGCCGGTGGCCGCGACCAGCGCTTGCATGGTCGTCATGCCGCACTGCGTGTAGGCCGCCATCTGTTCGTGCGCGCCAAATCCGTCGCCGGTGCCATCGGTCCCGAGCCCGATCACCATCCCGGCGTCGTGGATCTTCTTCAGATTCCGGCAGTGCAGATCGAACAGCGCGTCGGGTGGGTTGCCCTTCTTCTGCCGCTCATCGAGCTCGGCGCGCATCCGCGCGATCTGATTCGCGGGCAGCGTGTCGGCCAGCGAGTCGACCGTGCTTCGTGTCGACGGCACTGGAATGTTCGGACCCGTCCATGTCTTCGGGTGCGCCTTCACGAGCGACAGATACTCCTCGTCCACATCGCGATCGCGCACGGTGTGGACAAAGCCATCGACGCCTACTTTGAGAAGATCTTTCGCGTCGGGCAGACCCGACGTGCGACTCAGATGCACGAGCACTTCCATGCCGTCGGCATGGGCCTCGGCAATGATGGCGCGATATACGCTCGGTTGAACCTTGGGAACGGTGCCGTTGCGATCGTCCACCCAGATCTTGACGAAGTGCACGCCGCGGGCTTTCAGCTCTCGCACGTAGGTGCGGCCCTGCGCTTCCGTGCGCGCCCCGTACGGGATGCCCAGTCGCGGCTCGCCTGGAGGACCGGCGATCGGCGTGGCTGCGATGCCTTTGCCGACGGTGAGAAAGCGCGCCGCACCAGGCACGACTTCATCGCGAAGCTGATAGGCAAGCTCCTGATCCGCTTCGAGACCCATGCTCAACGTCGCCGCAGTGCCGTAGTAGGCATAGCGTTGGAGCTGGTCGATCAGGTTGTCGTGTGTGTAGTTGGCTTTGCTGTTGCTTCCGTCGTGTTCGTTGACGAGCCCCATGTGATTGTGCCCGTCGATGAGCGCGGGGATCACCGTCTTGCCAGAGAGGTCGACGCGAGTGGCGCCCTGCGGCGGCTGGCGTTCTCCCTTCTTGCCAACCCACGTGAAGGAATCGCCTTCGACGAGAAACGCCGAGCTCTCGATCGCCGCGCTGCCGTCGCCGACGATGAGCCGCGCGTTCTCGAACCATGTAGCCCGGCTCGTGCCGCGTTGCGCGTACAGAGCGACACCGAGCAGAACGATCAGGCATGCCAGCGCGGGTCGGAAGAACGTGCGTTCAGGCGCGCTCAAGGTGGTCCTCCCAGAGATCGGCATACACCGAGTCGCGGCGGTTTGCTTGATCGCCCCACAGGTCGCGTGCGGTGAAGCGCACGGTGTACACGTGCTGCGGACGCTCGCCAAGCGCGTAGCCGTCCGCGTCGGTGTCCTGCAGGTTGAACACGCCGTGATCGGTGACGATGGTTCCCTCGTGACCGCGGAGGTAGCGAGGCAGGCGCGTGTGTCCGACCGGATTGATGTTGAGCGCGCGCACGCGATCGCCGGTTCGGTATTTCGCGCGCACGCGCACCTTGTCGTTGCGAAGACTGCCACCTCGGCGCGCCATCTGCTCGGCCACCATCGCAGGAGTGAGGCGTGGAGTCGTGCGCGCGGCCGCCGGATCAGGCTTGCTCGAATCGAGCTCGGCTTGCGTGACGACGCCGTCTTCGAGCAGATGCATCACCATCACGTGAATGAACCGCTCGTAGTACCTCATGCGCAGGTAATCGACCGGCGGCAGAATCTCGTGCTCGTAGCGGAAGTTCTTGCGTCGTCCCGGACGGCGGAAGGCACCCATCGCGCGAATCAGTCCCCACGCGCGTCCCTCCCACGGCTCGTGAAACGGGCGCTCGTCGGGATCGCGGACGATGGGCCCCATGCCGTGCATGCCGCCCATGTCGTGAATGCCGTTCACGCGGGTCCTCCAGGAGCATTTACCTTCTGCACACCGACCATCGAGTCGCGCGTCACCAACGCGGCGAGCTGCTCTTCGGTGAGGTTCTCGGTTCCCTTCGGCCGCTCCGGCAATACCAGGTAGCGAAGATCCGCGGTGCTGTCCCACACGCGTACTTCGACCTCGTCCGACAGCTCAGTGCCGAACTCGCGCAGCACGCCGCGCGGATCGATCACCGCGCGCGACCTGTACGGCGCCGACTTGTACCAGGTCGGCGGCAGGCCGAGCACCGGCCACGGATAACACGAACAGAGTGTGCACACGACCAGGTTGTGGACCTTCGGTGTGTTTTCCAGCACCGTCATGTGCTCGCCCTGCGATCCGCCGTAGCCCAATTCGGCGATCGCTGCCGTTCCGTTCGTCAGCAGGCGCCGCTTGTACTCGGGATCGACCCAGGCCCGGGCGACCACGCGCGCGCCGTTTCGCGGACCGATCTTCGTTTCGTATGCGTCGGCGACGGCGTCGAGCGCCTTCGGGTCGACCATCCCCTTCTCGACGAGCAGCGACTCGAGCGCCTTTACTCGTAGCGCGGGATCGGACGGCACAACCTGGTGCCCGAGATCCTGAGCCGACGGCTGCTGCGCCTGCCCGAGGTCGGGCGTGACGAACGCCGCAGCACCCGATGCGGCCGCGCCGATGAAATCGCGGCGGTCGATGCCGTCCTTGGATCGCTTTTCCATGCGCGGAGTCTACACCGGAGGAAGGCGGGTCTGAAGACCCGCCTCTACGTTCAAGGCACGGGAGCGCCGGGGCGAATCAACATCTTGTCGGCGCTCTGTTCGCCCTCGTGGCACGCGTCCTCGAGAAACTCGTAGTGATCGTCGTACGCGCGCGTGAAGCGCGCGGCCAGCGTCCACGGGCGTGTGTACACGGCCGGGTCTTCGACCGTGACTCGGTAGTCGAGCGTGCCGGGCGCCACGCGAGTGAAGCGCTCGACGAAGCGCACGCCTTCGCCGTAGAAATTGCCCACCATGTCGAGCCGCGGCTTGCCGTTGGAATTGGTCACGTCGACGACGAGCGTGTTGCCCTCCCAACGACCGCGTGAATCACCCATCCACAACTTCAGGTCGCGGCCGAGGTGCGGACGACCGTCGAGCGGAATGACGCGATAGCCGTAGTTCTCCTCGCCGAGGATGAACACATAGCCCGTCGTCTGCACGATCCGAAACGCACCGTGCATAAGGTCGCGCAGGGCCCCGTCGGGCAGACAGCGGTTTTGCGTGTCGATGTGCTCGGGCTTGGTTGGGTTGTCGACGTTGGCGCGCAGCTCGGCGTGCTTACTCTTGGCCCATGGCTGATATGGGATCTGGCCGTCCGGCGGATCGACGACGCGGCTCGCATTGGGCTTCCGAACATTGCCGCGCGCCGCGCTCGCCACCTCTTCGACTCGAATCTCACCACCTCGCGGATCGGTGAGATCGTACGTTCCTGGCACGGCAGCGGTCCAGAAGCCCTGGAGATCGCGCGACGTCTGACTCACAACCGCCGACGGCACGAACAGCAGGCCAATCGCGGCGGCGCACACAGTCCTCCACATGACTCGCTCGCTCATGGATACAGCTTCTCGTACGCGAAACCATAACACTCGTATTCGAGCAACTGGAAGTTCTTCTCCTTGCGTCGATAGAGCGTCATCCGCATCGTCCACGGCCGCGTGAATACCGTGGCGTCGGTGATCGTCGCGACGTACTCGATGTGATCGGGACCACTCGGGGTGTAACGTTCGACCACATACAGCGCATCGCTGTGGAAATTGCCGGCGCGATCAAACCAGGTCTTGTCGTTGAAATGCCTGACGTCGACGACGAGGGTGTTGCCCTCCCAGCGGCCGCGCGAATCGCCGAGCCACGATTCGACGGCGGTCGAGGGATGCGCGCTGCCATCGACGTGGATCGTACGAACCGCGTGTGCGTATTCCGACAGCATGACGATCTCTTTCGATGTCTGCGCGATCTGAAACGGGAACGGCATGTAGATCAATCGAGGCACGCCGGGCAGATAGCATTTCGATTCCGGATCGGCGGTAGCGCGATTGGCGAAGTTCTCCTTCTTCTTCTCCGCGGCCCACGGTTGATAGGGGATCTCGTTGCCGTCGACCACCCCCTGACCGGCAGGGATACCGGGCTGCGCCGAATGATCCTGGATGTTCCACGCCGCGGTGTTCAGCACCTGCCAGTAGCCGGAAAGATCCGGATGACCATCGCGCGCGCGCGGCGCTGAGCGCGGCGGCGACTGGTCTGCGGAGAGGAGCGCGACACAGCACGTCGCGACACACGCCGCGGACGCTGCACGCGCGCGAATGCCGACGCTCATTTGCCGGTCTTGTCGCCAGGATCGTTCGGCGCGCCGGTTCCTGATGACTGCGTGATCAGCTCGCGTCCATCCGGCAGGGTGAGCGTGCTGGCATTCGCGGTCGGCGTTCCATTCTTCGCGCGATAGCCCTTGACGACGATCTCGATGCCGTTCGGCAGGTCGGTCTTCCGCACGCCTCGCCGCGCGAGCGCGTTGGGTCCCGCGGTCTCGATCGCCCAGTTGATGGTGCGTCCGTCGCTGCCTTTGACGTCGATGTGAATCCAGCCGTGGGGATTCACCCATTCGACCTGCGTGATCGTGCCGCGCAGCGTCACTGGCTGAGTGCCGTCGAATTCGGCGGCGAACGAATGATGCGGGAACGCGGCTCGTGGCATGAGCACCAGGGCCGCGAGAGCAATCACCAGACATGCGGGCGCGCGCATGACGTTGATCCTACTGCGTCCTCCGCTCAATCGGCACGCAGGCGCGCCGGCGGGTCTGCCTTCGACTTCGCTCAGGCCAAGCAAGACCCGCCTCTACGAGTGCGCGATCAACCGGTACGCAGTGCGCTCATCGGGCTGATTCGCGTGGCCCGGCGCGCCGGCCAGTACGCTGCCGCCAGAGCCGCACCAACCATGACGACCACCGCCATCATGACCGTATACGGATCGTTCGGTCGGACGTCGAACAGGAACGACTGCACGAGGCGCGACGTCACGAGCGCAATGGGAAGGCTGATCGCCAGCCCGAGCGCTGCCATCACGCAGACATCGCGCAGGAATATCCAGGCGACATTGCCGCTTCTGGCACCCAGCGCCATTCGGATCCCGATCTCGCTCGTTCGCCGCGCGACAGCGTAAGACATCGTCCCGTACAGTCCGACGCTCGCAATCACGAGCGCCAGGATCGCAAAGGCGCTGCACAGCCTCGCGAAGATGATCTCCTGGTTGATCGTCCGATCGATTTCGATCGTCTGCGTGCGCACGTTCGTCACCGGCAACTGCGGATCGGCTCTGCGCACCAGCTCGCGCACGATGCCGGCAATGGCGAGCGGATCGCCAGTCGTGCGCAGCGCATACGTCATCTGGGCGATCGGCGGAAAGCTGATGTCTCCGTACGGCAAGTACGCGACCGGAGGCGTCTGCGATCGAAGCGCGCCGTACCGAGCCATCGTCGCGACGCCGACGATCTCGACGTCCAGTAGGGTCGGCTGCGCGAAACGCTCTCCCGGCTTTGGTATCTGAGGTCCTCCTCCCACCGAGAAATGACGACCGATCGGGTTTCCGCTGCCGAAGTACGTGCGGGCGAACAGCTCGTTCACAACGGCCACCATCTGCCGTCCCGGCCGATCGCGTTCGTCGATCTCTCGACCCTCGACCAGCGGAATGCCCATCGTCCTCAGAAACGACGGGCCCACCGCCATGAGACGGGAGCCGTCGACCCGCTTGCCGTCGACGATCAGACGCAGACTAAAGCCCGCTCTGACGAGCGAATTACGGGACAGCGTGACATCACGCACACCGGGAACCATGGCGAGGCGGCGACGCAAGTCGGCGTAGAAACCGGCGATGTCTTCCTTGGTATATCCCGCCTGTTGAGCGTTCACATCGAACAACAACACGCCGTCGGGCTTGAAGCCGAGATGCACTGATTCGAGGTTCATCAGCGTGCGCACGAACAGGCCCGCCGCGACGAGGAGCAGCACGGAGATCGCGAATTGCGCGACGACGAGTGTCTGCATCAGCGGCACTCGCATGGTTCGTGAAGCAGTAGACCTGATCGCCTCGCCGACGAGTGCCTGTTTCAGTGCTGGCAGCACGGAGGGGCGCGTCGACTGCAAGGCCGGCGCGAGGCCGAAGACGACGGCCGACAACAATGAGAGTCCGAGTGTGACGACCAGCACATGCCAGTTCAAGTCGGCATGCAACGTGAACGACTCCTGCCCGTTGGCGAGCAGCGTGCTGAGCACCTGCATCGAGGCAAACGCAATCGGCACGCTGAGCGCGCCGCTGATGCATGCGAGGCACACGCTTTCGGTCAGCAGCTGACGGAGGATCCGTCCGCGACCGGCGCCGATGCTGAGACGCACGGCGATTTCGCGCCGCCGCGCGCTCGCGCGCGCGAGCAGCAGGTTGGCAATGTTCGCGCAAGCGATGGCGAGAATTAGACCAACCATGCCCATCAGCACGTTCAGCGGCGTCGAATAGCGTCGGCGAAGCGTGTCGATCCCGCCCGCGCCCGACTCGAGACGCAGGCGTGGAAGATTCCGACGCTGGGCGTCGTTGGTCGCCGTCGTCGCGACCCACTGATCGAACACCGTCGCGAGCGTGGCCTGCGCCTGCCCGACATCGACGCCTGGACGCACGCGGGCCATCATCTCCAGCCAATAGGAATTGGCGTCGGGGGACACCTCTCGGCTATGCAGCGGGAGATACACCACTGGCGCGATGCTGGGATCGACTCCGGCGAACGCCGCCGGGGCGACGCCGACGATCGTGAACGGCACGTTGTTGATGCGAATCGGCTGGCCGACGGCGGCGGCCGGATCGCCGAACCGTCGATTCGCGAATCCCAGGCTCAGCACGGCGACCGGTGTCGCCATAGGACGATCATCGTCGTTGACGATCGGCCGCCCTGCGGCCGGAGTGACACCAAGACCGTGAAAGAAGTCGCCCGAGACATACTCGCCCTGCGCGACTTCGGCTTCACCGTTGGTCACGATGTGCAGCACTTCACCTTTGAAGTGCGCGAACAGACTTGACGTAACGGGATCTGCCGCCTGTTGCAGTCGCTCGAACGCAGGAAACGGGAAGATGCGCGCCGTGATCTCCGAGTTCTCGCGGAACGTCGAGCCATTGATGCCCCGCATCACGAACGTCTCTCCCCTCATGTCGAAGGGACGGCTCCGCCACGTGAGCACGACCAGCGAATCTGGGTCGGCCACCGGCAGCGTCCGCAACAGGAGCGCGTCCATGAAGCTGAAGATCGCCGTGTTCGCGCCGATGCCCAACGCCAATGTCAACATCGCCATCGCCGTGAACGTCGGGCTCCGGCGCATGGTACGTAGTGCGAAGCGCAGGTCCTGCGCGAGTTGCTCGAGCCAGATCCACGTCCACAGCCTGCGCGCATCCTCACGCAGCATCGTCACGTTGCCAAGATCGCGGCGCGCCGCCCATGCGGCGTCCTCGTCGGCCATCCCGTCGCTTCGACGTTCGTCGGCCTCTTCGGCGAGATGGAACTCGAGCTCTTCGCGGAGCGTGTCTTCGCGGCGATGACGCTGGAGTCACCACGCCAGCGGGCCAAGCCATCGTCTCATCGACGTTCCTCCTGCGGGTCGAGCAACAACCGCATCGCACGGGCAAAGGCGTCCCACTTCGACTTCTCGCCAACGAGTTGCCGACGACCACGTGCCGTGAGCTTGTAGTACCGAGCGCGCTTGCCTTTCTCCGACGTCGTCCACGACGCGGAGATCCAGCCCTGTGCTTCGAGGCGGTACAACGCGGGATACAG
>Ga0075423_10002515_pt1 | contig 16663 bp, 14 predicted proteins | sample SoiMethybrSBSTD2_FD_80114 | JGI IMG/M metagenome (GOLD analysis project Ga0075423, IMG submission 80114) | Bulk soil microbial communities from a Populus tree surrounding site in Tennessee, USA - Soil MetaG P. TD hybrid SBSTD2 | ecosystem: Environmental > Terrestrial > Soil > Tree plantation...
ACCAACGATTCAAAAAAAACGGGCCTGAAATCGTCGATTTCAGGCCCGTTCTGTGATTCGTGGCAGCCTTAGCAAACCGCCGCCTTCAGCCTCTCGGCCACCTCACCCTTCGACTCGCCTGCCTTCCCGAGCTCGCTCAGGGGCAGGCCCTCGGCTCGCGTCGCTCGCTCAGGGCAGGCCCGGAGCGAGATTCAAGTATAACGACTTCGCGAACGACTGGACGAGCGAAGTAGAGAATCGCCATCTCTACGGCCTCCGCAGGCGGCGACGCGCCGGTCGGTCTCACATTGTGCGATCGAGAACAGCGGCGAAGCAGGTCGATTCAATACAGTTCCTGTGATGCTTGTGGTGGGCCGAGAACCTATGTGCTCCTGATCGTAGGCGCAGTCATCGTGTTCATCGTGGTTGTCGTGACCAGGATACGGGTGCGAGCTCGCGTGAACGCCGGCAGCCTCGGCTGGATGAGCGAGCGATGGCTTGCCGAACATCGCGTGTCGGAGTCACGGTGAGATCAACCACGCTCTCGTGAACGGTGAAGGCGTCTCCATGACGAATCCAGAATCATCGACCCGCATCACAGCCGCGCTCCGTGAGCTCATTGTCGCGCTCGACCGTCGCGTGGCGCACGTCGAGCGAATCGGTGAGATCCAGATCGCCAAGGACGCGGCGATCCTTCGGAGCAAAGCACTGAGACGGATCGAGGAACTGACGCAGGTGCGATCGGACCAGCAGTACGACGAAGAGCTCGTCGAAGCGATCATGACAGACGATGGCGGCGGGAATCCTCCAATCTCGGGCAGCTAGCAAACCGGAGCCATTCTGGCCAGCGTCTTCAGAGCGGACTTCGCTTTGGCGGTGCGCACGGCTTTCCAGTCGCCGTCGGCCAAGGTCGCGAGCCATTCTCAGTGCGGTGCCTGGGCCAACTTCACCGCCACGTCTGTGAACGCCTGCACGAACGGCGCACCGCCGGTCATGAGATTCGAGCGCGTCATGTAATCCACGACGATGTCGGGACGCACGCCAACGTTCTCGATGTACGGCGTCGGTGCAAACTCCGGCGTCGATATCAGCACTCCCCGGTTCATCAAGCCCTCAGTGATCGAGCACACGCCCTCGGTGAATGTCGTGCAGTCGAACTGAATGTTATTGCCGCCCGCGCCATTGCTCCGCATCCCCAGAAGCGGCCCGCGGTGGTTGTCCTGGAAGATCGCCGCGAGCATATCGGCGGACGAGGTCGTGAAGTCGTCGATCAGAACCAGAAGCGGCTTCGTGTAGGCGCCGGGTGCCGGCGCCAATATGAAGCTGCCGGTCGAGTTGATCGGCATCGGTGCAGTGCGCCCGCGCTCCTCGTTGTACGCTCTGAGCATCTCGTTGAAGTTGCTCCGCACGTTCTCGATGACATTCGGCGGGGCGCCGGAATTGATCGCCAGCGTCAGCCTTTGCGCAAAGGACGCGACCTCGAGCGCACTCGCTCGAAACTCGAACCCGACGGTCCGAAACGTATTCGGAATCAGACGCTGGGCAAACGACTCGGCGGTCACCAGGTTCCCACCCGTGTTTCGTGTGATGTCGACGACGAGGACGTCGGTATTCGCGTTGAAGAACGCCACTTCCTGATTGAGCTGCTGCAGAGCGACCGTTGTGTTTGGCGGCGCTTCGTTGGGGATGCGAAGCAGCCCGATCCTGACGCCGTTCGACGCGTATGTTCCGCTGAAGAAGAAGTCTGCGGACTGCGTACCGAGGCGCCTGACGAAACCCGCCGGCGGCGTATAGATCGGAGAGCGGGCTCCGTACCCGAGAACTCCGCTGGTCATATCGACCGCTTGCGAGTGCAAGAGCGGTCGAATCGGTTCCATATAGGCTGGCAGAGTGTCGTCGATGACGCGGAAATCCGGCCTGTGAAAGAGTGCGGGACTGTTCGCGCTCGCGGGGCCCGCTGCAGGCGAGTCGGGGGCACGGAAGATCACGCCATTCCCGCGTCGCGGACTTGGCAGCGGTCCCTGGGAGTCGAGCGGAATGCCGCTCTTTCTCCATGGGATCGCATAATTCGTCAGCACATTTGTGCTGGCGAGCCGAATCGCCGCCAACGCGGTGTCGCCGACCTCTGACGCATGCGGCACGGTCGTTTGGAAGCGGCGAACGATTCGGCCGGCAGCGAATCGGTCGCGGGCGCGCGGGTTGCCACCGCTCGAGCCGATCTTCCTGAGGGTTGCGATAAGGCTCTGCACCGATTCCCCATCCAGAGAAACCAGCTCGTCTCCGACGCCGAACGGGTACTGCGCCGATGGCAGGATCGTTCGGTCGATCGTATCGATGAGCACCTTGCCGTCGTAGATATCCACCGTGAAGCCGAGCACCGCGCCGAACGGCGACGGAAAGAAGATGGACGCATGCGTGTCCTGGAGCGACGCGAGGTACTCGATCAGCGCCTGTTGAACGTCGAGGTCGGCGGCCTGATGAATTCGCTGCAGCCACGGCGTCAACCGGTACAGGTCGAAGCCGATGACATCGCGCTTCCACTCGTATGGCGCGTAATTCTTCGCAAGCGTGCTCGCGAGTTGAATCAGATCTGCGTCCCGCTGATTCGCGGTAAGGCCTTGCTGCGCGCGTGGTGCGGCTGCGGCAATCGCGAGGAGGAGGGCAACGAGTGCAATGCGTCGCATGATCGGCTCCATTGATCCACCTAGTGCGGGAGCGCGGCGGCCTGCGCCAGCTTCACCGCGGCGTCGGTAAATGCCTGCACGAACGGCGCACCAGCGCCCATGAGGTTCGTGCGCGTCATGTAGTCGACGACGATGTCGGGACGCACGCCGACGTTCTCGATGTACGGCGATGGCGGGAATTCGGTGCCTGATATGACGACGCCGCGATTCATCAACGACTGCGTGATCGAGCAGGAACTCTCGGTGTACGCCGTGCAGTAGAAACCAAAGACGCTGCCGCCGGCGCCCATCGTCCGCATGCCGAGCAGCGGACCTCGATGATTGTCCTGAATGATCGCCGCGAACATATCTCCACCCGACGCGGTCATTTCATCGACGAGGAGCAGCAGCGGCTTGTCGTAGGCATTCGGCGCAGGGTCGAGCGTGAGGTTGCCGGTCGTGAGAGAAACCGGCGCGGTGCGGCCGCGGTTCTCGTTGTACGCGGCAATCAGTTCGTTCATGATCGCGCGGAGGTTTGCAATGACATCCGCTGGCGCCCCGGCGGCTTGCGCGTCTTCGACCGCCAAAACAATCGACTCAACCCACGCCGCGGTTGCGCGGATCTCGAATCCGACGCTCCGGAACGCGCTCGGAAACAAACGCTGCGCGAAGGCTTCGGTGACGTCAACCGAGCCGCCGGGATTCCGCATGACGTCGACGACCAGCACGTCGGTGTTGGCGTTGAAGAAGGCAATCTCCTGATCCAGTTGTTGCAGCGCAAGCGCCGCATTCGCAGGCTGCTCCGACGGAATGCGGATGAACCCGATCCTGACGCCGCCAGACGTATAAATCCCGCTGAAGAAGAAATGGGACGATTGCGTCCCGAGCCGCACGGTGAACCCGGCGGGCAGAGCGAACACGGGCGCGCGCGCGCCGAAACCCAGCACGGCGTCCGGTAACCTCGTGATCGCTACGTTCAGCAGCGGTCGAAGCGAATCCATGTAGGACGGCAGGATGTTGCTCGCGACGCCGACATTCCCCATATGAGGCAAGAGCGGGCCGATCCCGCCGACCGCTGCGTCACCACTCGCTCCCTGGGAGGGCGGCAGAAAGATGCGTCCGTTGCCGCGTAGCGGACTCGGCAGCGGCCCTTGCGATTCGAGCCCGATGCCGCTCTTCGTCCACGGAATCAAAAAGTCGGTCACCGCGCCGGTGGCGGCGAGGCGAACCGACGCAATCGCCGCGTCTCCGATTTCGGGCGCGTGCGGCACGATCGACTGCGGACGGATTCGGATCAGGTTGGCGGCGAAACGATCGGTGCTTCGTGAATTGGCGGCGATTTGGTACTTCCGGAATGACGCGATGAGGGACTGAACCGGCTGCCCGTCCAGCGCGACAAGCTCGTCACCGATGGTGAACGGATATTGTGCGGCGGGCAACAGCGTTCGGTTGATCGAGTCGATGAGCACCTTGCCGTCGTAGATGTCGACGGTGAATCCGAGCGAGGCGCTGAAGTTCGACCGAAACGAAATCGACACATGCGCGTCGTTGAGCGACGCGATGTACTCGACGAGCGCGTCCTGGAAGTCGAGATCGTCGGCCTGATGAACGCGCTGCAGCCAGGGCGTCAATCGGTACAGATCGAACCCGATGACGTCACGTTTCCATTCATAGGGCGCGTACTGTTTCGCGAACATGCCCGCGAGCTGAGCGAGATCGGCATCCCGTTGATTGGTGGTGAGCGCCTCCTGTGCCCGTGGAGCGGCAACACAGACGGCCGAAAGCATCGCGATAAGAAGGAGTCGTCGCATAAGGGAACTCCGCAGCTTCCAAACCACCGGATCGCCGGGAATAAAACCCCAGCCTTGGGGGGAGCGGGCGAACTCTATCACGACCGTTCGCACTCTCGGATGTCGACTTCACGACGCAACGACGCGGAATCACGAGAGGGCCACCGAATACTCAACCGTCGGCAACCGTTCGACGAGGCGCGATTCTCGCCAGCATCTTCAGCGCCGATTTCGCTTTGGCGGTGCGCAGTGCCTTCCAGTCGCCATCCGCGCGCTGGCGCCTGAGGTCCGTGAGATAGGCGTACTCCGGCGACATGAGGTCCTCGGTCTTCGTTCGGCTCCACGATCGCGCGAACTCTTCGAATGTCGGCGCCTCTCCGTGCGTCCAGAACTCCATGGCCAGGACACGGGCGACCGCGCCGTCCTTGAACCGGCCGCCGGTCAGCTCGCGGAGCAACCGGATGACACCCGCGTGCTCTTTCGCGTACCAGCGATAGTACAAACGATCGCGTGCGCCAAGTCGCGCTGGCGGATTCTCCTCGCGCACGATCTCCGCAGGAATGCACGTGGGCCGACCGACGTCGCCCGTCGTCAGGTAACGACGGATGCGAGCCAACACGATCGGCTTGCGATCGGTATCCTTCGTCGTCTTCACCTTTCCGCCCGGATACTCGGCCACCACGTTGTAGGGAATCCCACGCGCGGAGCAGAAGCCGCGAATCTCCTCGAGGTTCATGTAGTTCATCGCTTCGAGGAGTCGCGCGCGCTCCGCGTTCGTGAGCTGCGACAGAGAATTCGGCATCGAAAAGACGAGTAGCTTACTTCCGTGGTCGCAAAGACGCGAGGCTGGACTGTTCGGCCTTGGTGCGCATCGCGCGCTGAAGCACTGGATCGCTGAGAAACGCGGCAAATGCGCTCAGGCCATCGCCGATGAAACGCACCGTCTCGATCGCAGATGCGCGATTGGGTTGGCCGCGCGCGAAGTCGTCGGCAGACGCGCTGACGGCCTTCGACAACATCTGCAGACGATCGGTCGAGAGCGGATGCGTCGCACGCTTCGCGAGATAGGCGCGCCACGTCGCGTCCGACGGGAAATCGGCGCGGTTCTCGAAATAGTAGACCGCGGTCTGAAAAAAGAGCATCGCGCCCATCGGAATCGTCGACGTGCGCCGCATCAAGTCGAGGCCGAACTGATCCGCCTGCACCTCGTGCGCTTGTGAATCGGCGACCGACACGCCATCGTAGCCGGCGTGCTGATAGCGGATATGTCCGAGCTCGTGGCCGAGAATGAATGCATAGCCGCTATTGCGAAAGCGCAGCGAGAGATCGTTGACCCGCGGATCGCTCGTCGCGTCGGCCGGGATGCCGAGCGCCTCGAGCGGCGGCGGATAACCGCCGCCCAACGCGCGCACGTTCTTGTACTTCAGCATCGTCACGTACTCTTCCACCGTCTCGAGCCGGTATCCCCGCACCTGTAGCCACGCGTACGCGGTGCAGAGATCCTCGAAGAACAACAACGAGATCGCCGGCATCGTGACGATGCGACTCTTGGACTCCGAGTAGTACCCGAGCACCGGATCGCCGCCGAGCGGCGCCTCGACACGCAGACCCGATAACGCGCGCTGTTCGTCGGCGGTCAGGTTCGGTCTGAACGCCTTGACATAGATCTCGTTGACCCGCGACTCGAGGCGCGCCCTCTCGCGCGCCACCTTCGCCGAGTCGTACATGGTCGATACGGTCTGGCCGTGGAGCGGCGGCGCGACGACGACTACAGCTACGACGGCGAGAACGATCCGTCCGATCGGTCCGAGTTGAAGCGGACTCACGACATCACCGCGTGCACTGAGCGGGGCCTTGTCGCACGACGGAGATACCACCATCGCCCAGCGACACACGACCGTTCGGCGCCACGTTGATCGCGACGATGTTGGGTTGCCCCGAGATCGAGACGTACTTCAAGACCATGCGACCCTGCATCGAGCCGATCGTCCACGTTCCTTGATCGGTGAAGCGGTTCACCTGCTCGTTGTCGAGCACGGTGTGCTTGCGGCTCTCGCCAAACGTGATGTACCGACCTGAGCGGCAGAAATGCACCTGCAGTGTGAAGAAGGTGCCATACACCGCGCCGCCGTCGCGGTAGGTGACGAGCATCTGCTGTCCGTTGAAGAACTCTCTGACGTTCGCTTCTGGACTCTGCGCCGTTGTTGAGCTTGCGAGCAATACACCGAGAAGGAGCGCGATGGAGATTCTGAAAGACACGGCATCCTCCTTCGTGAGATCTAACGATCTCGCTCGCGCGTTCGAACGTTCTTGCGTCGCATCCGAGCGGCGACTAGAGTTGCGCACATCGCCATGAGTCGAGGGACGCGCACGATCGTCGTTATCGCGCTGGCCTCGATTGTCGCCGCATTCATCATCGCGTCGATGCTGTTCCTGCGGACGCGTCAAACTCCAGGCAGCATCGATCTCCCGTCGACCGGAACGGCAACACAGCCTCCCGACACACCAAAACCGCCGCCGACAAAGGGGACCCCCCGCGGCGGCACTGGCTTCGGGCGTGGCGGTCCGACGCAAGTCGACCAATTCGCCGAGGTGGATGAGGCACTCGGACGTCTGGTGACAGGGCACGTTGCGTTCAACACTCCAGAACGCATGCGATTTGGAGAGACTCGCGCGGTGGCGCTCGTGGCGTCGCCAGAGCTCGATGCCGCGGCGCTGTCCAAGGAGCTGCGAACGCGCATCGGTGGCACCGATGCGATCGCGGTCGATACGTTGCAGATCGCGCCGGTGATGGAGGCGCAGCTCGAAGGGGCGTCGGCGTTTGCGATCACTCCCTTGACGCCGCTCCGTCAGGCGGTGAGCCGCGCCTCGGCGACGGAGTGGCGATGGAGCGTGCGCGCCAACGAAACGGGCACACACGCGCTGCATCTCACGATCAACGCCGTCATCACCGTCGCCGGTGAGTCCTATCCGCGCTCGATCGATGTGTTCGATCGCAGCATCCGCGTCGACATCAGTTCATCGCAGCGGATCGGAATGTTCCTCGAATACAACTGGCAGTGGCTCCTCGGTACGATCGCCATTCCTCTGGCAGTCTGGCTGTGGAGCCAACGCAGGAAACAGCGGAAGCCGCGCCGGCGCCGCTAGATCCGTGCTCAGTCTTTCGGTCTGACTCGCAATTTGTCGACGACGCGGGTCACGCCGGCCGTCTCGCGTGCCAGACCCAAGGCTCGATCGCGCTCGTACACCGACTTGACGACCCCGCTCAGCGTGACGACCGAACCAGAGGTATCGACATTGATGGCGTGCGCCTCGACATAGTCGTCGAGCGCCATTTTCGATTTGATCTTCGCCGTCAGTGCGCTGTCGCTCACCGAGATGCCGAGCTTGCTAGCAGCGTAGTTCGCCTCGGCAGTGGCCCGGCTCGCCACCCTGGCTGCTTGACGCTCGGCCGTCTGTTCGAGAACGGCCGCGCGCGACGGCACAGGCCAGCCGTGATCTGAGTAGTAGTTGTAGGCGGCAAGGCCCCCGATACCCACGACGCCGAGCATCAGCAATCTGCAAAACATGGGCGGCTCCTCCACTCGCTGCCCCAGACATACGACGAACTCGCTCCCGTTGTTCGTTCAGCGAGGGTCGCCCGCGTGCCGTTCAGTTGGCCACGAGGAGTCGATAGCAGAGGTCGAGTGCATCGAGGGATCTGAGGTGGCCGAAGCGGCGATCCCACTGGCCCGACTCGAGATCCGACTTCAGCCGCGCAACGCCTCGATCGACGACATCCGGCTCCAGAAGGGAAAACCCAGACATGCCTGCCCGAACGCCGGGATCGAGATATGCCTCGGGCCGGCGCCAAAACGCGCCGAGAAACCCATCGACGCAGTCGTGGGGAATGGCGATGTGATCCACTCTGCAACCCCCGAGAGACGCCACGATGTCGTCAAGAGGGGGGAACCGCTCCCGATCGAGGGCGACGATCTCCGGGAAATACGTTCCAGCCAGCCAGAATCTATCGGACTCGCGGGGCTCGATGGTGAAGATCACCAGACGGCGCGCCACACGCCTCATTTCACTGAGCCCGCGGCGCCAGTCGGCCCAGTGATGCAGCGTGAGCACTGCTAGTGCGGCATCGAATGTCCGGGCTGGAAAGGGCAACGCCTCGGCCGACCCCTGAACGACCAACGAAGATTCATGAGACCGCTGCCGGATCATCTGCCATGACGGTTCGACCGAAACGAGCGAACGGTCCTCGGGCTCGTAGGCGCCTGCACCAGCTCCAACATTGATCACGGAGTGGGCGTCGCCAAGCGCATCGAGAATCGCGGCCGCGATTCTCGGATCAGCGCGCCGCGTCGATGTGTACTGTTGTCCGATCTGATCGTAGAGCGACAAGAAGCGCCTCAACGGAGAACGCCAGACCTCGATCACGCCGACAGCGAGATTCCTCCGCGATCGGCGAGCACACCGATCGCCGCAGCGGCTGCGAGCCGATGCTCCTTCTGCCATGGCGGTCCGAGGCTCTTCCCCACCGTCTGAAGGAAGTGTTCCACTTCCTCCACGCCCACGCCGAGGCGATCTGCCGCTCGCACGGCCTCCTCACCGCGATCGAGACGCGTCACGGCAATCTTCAGTCGGCGGGCGGCAGTGCACAGCGCGTCGTGATACATCATCCCGTCCGCGCGACACATCACGGAGTACGACGCGTGAGCCTCCGCCACCGTGACCGGAACCGAATCGAGCGGCGGATTGCGCAGCGTCATCCCGACGATTGTGTACGGCGGTTTCAGCTCCTCGCACAGCTCCGACACTCGTGCCAGCGTGGTCCGCATCACCGATTCGCGGACACGAGCCACCAGCTTCTCCGCTTCGGGTCGCGGCATTCGAACGGTCTCGTGGTGGTACGGCTGACTAGGGACGCCTGGCTCAATCAGCTCGAGTCGACGTCGATCGACCACCACGGGCACACCACGGCTGACCGCGACAGTCACACAAACGGCCCAGCCGTTGTGGTCGGCGACACCGAGTACCGCCGTCAACGCGCGTGACATCGGCTGCAGTGTGACTGAACACGCATTTGATGTAAAACGATCGATCGAGTCATGAAGGCGAAAGATGTCGCGCGCACGAATCAAGGATATGTGCCGCGAGCGACCGATGCACCGTATCGGGTCTGGGGCGAGAACCTCGAGGCCGACGCACTGAAGCAGATGCGAAATGCCTGCAGTCTGCCGGTTGCCGCGGCGGGCGCGCTGATGCCCGACGCGCACGTCGGCTACGGGCTGCCAATCGGTGGCGTGCTCGCGACGCACAACGCAGTCATTCCCTACGCCGTCGGCGTCGACATCGCGTGCCGCATGAAGATGACGGTCCTCGATCTTCCGGTCGCGACGCTCGCGGACGACCAGCCGCGCTTCCGGCATGCGCTCGAACGCGAAACCCGCTTCGGGGTCGGAGGCTCGTTCAAAGCGCGGCGTCAGCACGACGTGATGGACGCCGACTGGCGCGTGACGAAGCTCACCGCACATCTCAAGGATCGTGCGTGGGCGCAGCTGGGTACGAGCGGCAGCGGCAACCACTTCGTCGAGTTCGGCATCGTCACGGTACTGAATGCCGATGTCGGATTGCCGAAAGGCGAGTACCTCGCGCTCCTCAGTCACTCCGGCAGTCGAGGAACGGGTGCGCAGATCGCCTCACACTACAGCAAGCTTGCCCGCGAGATGCATCCGGAGCTGCCTCAGGATCTCGCGCATCTGGCGTGGCTCGATCTCGCGTCGGACGCTGGTCAGGAGTACTGGGCGGCGATGGAGCTGATGGGACGCTACGCCGCGGCGAATCACGCGCTGATTCATGCGCACATCGCGCGAGCGCTGAGTGTCGACGTGCTGCTGGACCTCGAGAACCACCACAACTACGCGTGGCGCGAACGGCACGTGCTCCCCGACGGCAGCGAACAGGAGGTCATCGTGCATCGCAAGGGTGCGACGCCCGCGGGCGCCGGAGTGCTCGGAATCATTCCCGGTTCGATGGGCACTCCGGGCTACGTCGTACGTGGAAAAGGATCCGCGGCGGCACTGAACTCTGCAGCGCACGGCGCCGGACGACGAATGAGCCGCACCAAGGCGAAGGAGCTGTTCACGTGGGACGTGGCGCAGCGGTTCCTGCGCGAACGCGGCGTCACGCTGATTTCCGCGGGGCTCGATGAAGTGCCGATGGCCTACAAGGACATCGACGAGGTGATGGCGGCGCAGCGCGATCTCGTCGAGCCGCTGGCTCGATTCGAGCCGCGGCTCGTGAAGATGGCACCTGCAGGCGAGCGTCCAGAAGACTAACGCCCGCAGTCTCGTTCAGGGCGATTGAAGCGCGACGGCGGGCGCGATCCGAGCGGCGCGCCAAGCCGGCACGATGGCGCTGACGACAGCGGCGATGAGCAGCAGCACGGTCACACCAATGTAAGTGACTCCGTCGAGTGGGGAGATCTCGAACAGCAGCGCGACCAGGCCGCGGCTCATCGCTGCCGCAACGGCGCCGCCAACGGCCATCCCGATTGCCGCCATTCCGATCGCTTGACGTCCGATCTGACCCATGATGTCGGCGCGCGATGCACCGATGGCCGTCCGCACCGCGATCTCCCGCGTCCGTTCGATGACGCCGCCAGCGAGCACGCCGTAGATTCCGATCGTCGCCAGGAGCAACGCCACTATGGCGAAGGCGTCGAAGGCACCCATCACCAGCCGCTGCCGCGCCATCGACGCGGCGACGCGTTGCTCCATCGTCGCCACCTGAACGATCGGTTGATTGCGATCCACATTCCGAATGGCCTGACGTACTGCTGTCTCGACGGTCTCGGGATCGACCGTGGTGTGCATGACGACCCACATCGCGCGATCGGCAAAGCGCCACTGCGCTTCCGGCACATAGACGGCATCGGGCGACGAGGCCGCGAGTGACGACTGTTTCACGTTGCCCACGACGCCGACGACGTTGAACCAGTTGTCGGCAGGGCCGAGTCGCAGTTGCTGCCCAATTGGATCGCGGCCAGGGAATCGGCGCCGTGCGACCGAGGCGCTGATCATCGCGACGGGTTGACCTCCAGATCGATCCTGTTCGTCGATGGTTCTCCCGCGCTCGAGCGCAATGCCCATCGTCTCGAGGTAGTCGGCGCTGATCGCATAGCGATAGGCACTGGGGTCGGCGCCTGGTGGGAGCGCGGAGTCGTCTTTCGTGCCGGCACCATAGATGTCGCCATCGCCGGTCAGCGGAAGCTGGCTGGTGAGCGCAGCGCTGGTTACGCCCGGAACGTGCCGTGCGACTTCGCGGACGCGATCGAAAAAGGCGCGGACCCTTTCGGGGCTTCGGAATTCAGGCCCTGACGTTTGCACCTGCAATGTGAGTACGCGCTCGGGGCGGAACCCGGGTGGCACTGCTATCAGTTGGCGAACGGACCGCACGAGCAGCCCGGCACCGATCAGGAGCACCATGGCCAACGCGACTTCGGCGGCGACGAATCCGCGTCGCAACCGGTGATGCCCGGCGATGACGCGTGGACCCGACCCTGTGGCTTCGATGCGCCACGAGAGAGCCAACCCTGGAATGCAACCGACGACGATCCCGATGAGTGTACTCAGCGTCGCTGCAAAGGCGAGCGCCATCGGATCGACCTGAATCACATCGAGTCGTGGCAGCGCAAATCCCTCGAAGGTGATGAGCGCGTCGACGATTACGTATGCGAGCGCTACGCCCAGCGTACCGCCGACGAACGCGAGCACGAGCCCTTCGCCGACCAGCGGTGTCAGCAGACGGACTCGCGACGCGCCCAACGCGGCGCAGGTCACCAGCTCGGTCCGCCGTTCCGCGCCGCGCGCGAGCATCAGGTTGACGATGTTCGCTGCAGCGATCAGGAGCAGGAGCAGCGTGCCGATCGTGACGCTTTGCAGGGCCGGTTTGATTCGCTCTGTCACGCGGTCCTGCAACGGGGTGATCGAAAAGCCGCCTCGCAACGAGGCCCACGCCGGACGAGTGAACGATGCGACCGGCGTTCGCGCGATCGACCCTAGCTCGCGGCTCGTGGTATCGAGAGTGCTATCGGATCGGACGCGAGCGATCAACTGCAGGTGATGTCCCCACTCGCGGCCCTGCGGCTGCGGCAGCGAGGGGTCGTAGCCGAGCGGCCGCCAGATCTGGGCCTGCGCACTCCAGACATTCTCGAACGCGCGCGGCATGATGCCGACGATCGTCGCCTCCGCGCCGTCCAGTCTGATCGTGCGGCCAATCACGTTCGCTTCGGCGCTGAACCGCCGGCGCCATAACCCGTCGGTGATGATCGCGACCTGCGGCGCACCAGGTCGATCGTCGGCCCGGGTGAAGTCGCGGCCGACGACGGGATGAACTCCGAGCACGCGAAAGTAATCGCCGCTGACGCTCTGGCCATCGAGTCGTTCCGCGTCGCCATAGCCAGTGAGTGTCGGCTGCCAGGAACGCGTCACCGCCGCCCACTGAAGCGATCGGCTTCGCGCTATGACTTCGAGGAACGTGCCGAACGTGACGTCCATCGGCGTCCCACCGGGTCCGGCAGCGTCTGCGATAGTGACCAGGCGATCGGCGTCAGGATAGGGCAGCGCCTGCAGCAGCACGGGCCGGACGATGCTGAACATCGCGGTGCTCGCGCCAATGCCCAGCGCCAACGTGCCCGCGGTCACGGCAGCGAACGCGGGCGAGCGCCTCAGACGCCTGACCGCGCGTTGGAGATCGACGAGCAGCGACTCGATTCGCGTCTCCCAGCCAACAGCGCGGATTTGTTGTCGTACCGCCGTTCGGCTGCCCAGATCGAGCTGCGCGGCTCGGCGCGCTTGGTCGTCAGAAAGGCCCTGTTCGCGATAGGCCGCCGTCGCCTCGGCGAGGTAGTGCTCGACTTCGTCGGCGACGTCGCGATCGGTCCCCGCCGACCGGACGAGCGCTCGCAGTCCGCTGACGATTCGTCTGCGCAGCGACATGACTCAGCCCTCAGCGTCGAGAATGCGCGCGATGGCTCCGGCGCGCCTGGCCCAGTCCGTCGTTTCCTCGCGCAGCTGCTTCCGGCCGTCGCGCGTCAACCGATAGAACTTCGCGCGGCGGGCATTCGGCGTGTCGGCCCACTCCGACTCGAGCCACCCTTCACGTTCGAGCCGGGTGAGCGCAGTGAGCAGCGAGCCGGGGTTCACTTTGAAGACCTGACCGGACATCTGTTCGAGGCGACGGCCGATGCCGAAGCCGTGCATCGGCTCGAGGCTGAGTGCCTTGAGGATGAGCATGTCGAGCGTGCCCTGGATCACGTCGGTGTTGGCGTCGGTCACGTGTGCCCCACTATTTGGTGAAATACACGTTAAACGCCTCTCATCTTGATTGTCAAGATGAATGCGAATCCGGGGCGGGCGTCAGTGAATCATCTCGTCCTTCTGAGCGGCCTGGTCGGCGTCGCCGCTGGTGCGGCGTTTCCGATGTCGATTGGAGCGGCAAGCGTAAACGTGAGACGGGTGCCTGGCGGCACGTTGACACGCGCGCCGCTCAGAACCACTTGTCGCGCGAGCATCGCTTGCTGCAATGCGGCGCCATTCGGCCCCGCGGCGGCAATCGCCTGCTGGATGGCCGCATCGCTCGCCGCGGTCTGCGGATCAGCGGCCACCTGCGACGAGCTCACGGCGACTGCCTGCTGCCGACCGAGAGCGATGGCGACTAACTTCACTGTGAGTCCATCGTTCGATTGCGCGAGCTGCACGGTCGCGATCGATCCCACCGGAATGATAGTTGCGCCGTTGGCCACGATCGGTTGAACGATCGTGGCAACTGCATTGTCGCCGACACGATTGGTTGAGGAATTCAACCAGCCGCTCATCATGACCGTGACGATAGTTCCTTCGGGCGCGCTTGTGCTGGTCGTGGCGGCTGGAGGTGTTGCTTTCGGCGCAGATGTGGTCGCACTCGATCGAGCCGGTGGCGTGACACCCATATTCCGATCGAAGACGCGCGTGTCCACCGGAGCGGGCTGTGCAGGAGCAGGGATTGCACCGGCGTTCTGCCCAGGCAACGTCGCCGGTACAGGCAAAGGCAGAATCGCGGCGATCCCCGGCACGGGCTGAATCGGATGAACGCCGTCGACCGGTCCGCTCGCTTGGAACGACTCGAGCAACTTCTCACGAATGCTGCGAAGGATCGCGCCGTTCACGTTCGTTCGCGGATCGCGACAGGTCTCATCGCGGACCTCGCGCACGAGTCCCCCTGGGACTTCGTCGCTCGTCCACGTGGTCGTGATCGCAGGACCACAATCCGCCCGAGCTACAGGCGCTTGAAGCGCTTGCCAGCGCGTGGCGATCGTCTTGCCTGCGATGGTCAGTGTCTCGTTGCCGGATTGAATCGCTGTGCCTCTGGCAGCCGCAGTTCTCGCCGACGATGTCCCGTCGATCTGCGATGGATACGCGAACTCGGTGTCGTGCGGCGGATGCGCCGTACTGGCGGGAGGCGGATCGTAAGCGATCTCCGTGAGATACAGGTCGACTCGCGCGGGAGTGATCGAGTGCATCAGCCAACGCGACCGGATCCCCGGCGAGCCCGCCGTGAGCGGCCCCCCGACCATGCGCTGCCCGATGCCGCGATCGATGTACGACGCGCTGGCACCCGGCGCGAATCGCTTCCAGGCGAGATACTGCGGCGAATCGATCTGTGGACCTGTTCCGGGCGAGGTCCCTGGCGAAGCTGGGCCAGCCTTCGTCGCCACCGTTGGCGCAGTTCCCGGTGACGTCATCTCGGCTTCGATGAATGCGAGCTCGCCCTTCTCTGTAAGCTGCGACTTGTCGAGCGCGCGACGATGGGCCGCGTCGAGGAGCGCCTGCTCGTTCTTGCCTGCAACATATGTCTTGTACGCCGCGTCTGTCGCGGCCGGCGTGTCGAGATCTTTCGCGAAGATCAACGCGTCCTTCACGTAGCCGCGCGCGTCTTTCGAGGCGAGCAGATCCTCGAACGTCTCGATCGGCTCGGTGCGTTTCCCCCCGAGCTCCTTCACTGTCATCACGCCGCCCGACGACAGGCGTTTCGGCGCGAGGCGCACCGCGTGCGCTGCGGCGAGGACCTGCTGCTCGCCGAACGCGAGCACGAGTCGTTTGTACGCAGTGTCGGCGAACGTCCACTTGAAGGTCGGATTCTCCTTGCGGCGATCGGGCACGTGCCTCTGGAGCATGAAGAGCAGGTACCGGCGATCGTCATCCTGCGTCGCGAGCACTTCCATTGCCGTCAGCGGATCGGCATACACGCCGATGACGCCTTCCGGGATTGCCTTCTCGTAGTCGACGACGTTGTCGCCGCCAGGCCCCTTCTTGTAGGGGCTCACGGTCACCACGAGATTGCCGTCGGCGGCTTTCGGCGCGTCCAACACTCGCTTCGCCGCAACCTCGACGCGCTGGACGCCGAGCAGCTCGCTCATCTTCTTGTAGTTCGCGGCCGCCTCCGCCGGTGTTCGGTGGTCCCATCGCGCGTAGAGATAGATGCCGTAGGTCGCGGGCGTGTCGTATCCCGCAGGCGCGCGATTGACATGATCGAACTCCCACCAGTCGCGCGCGATGAGGTACGCCTCGTACTCTTTCTTGGCCGACGCTAGTGCATTCCAGAAGTCTTCTCCCAACCACGTCGAGAGAATGCCCTGCATGAAGGCGGCGTCGGTCGAGTTCTTGGGAAGGTGCTCGAACAGCTTCTTGCGAACGGCATTGACCCACTCTTCGAATTCAGGCCGCGCGGCCTGGCGAATCCCGTCATCGATCAAGACCCCCCCGCCGAAGAGCTGGTCGAGCACGTTGGCGGTGTCGGTCGACGTCTGCCGCTGCGTCCGCTGATCTCGTTGCACCGGTGCCTGCAGGTTCGTACGCAGGTAATGGAAATCCTTCACCCATAGCCAGTACGCGAAGTCGTGGCGAGCTTTGTCCGCACCCGGCTTGTCGGGATAGGTCGCCCAGAATTGCGCGCGCGCCGCGACGATCGCGTTTATGGTTTCGGCTCGAATTTGTCCGGCGCGTCGAGCCTCCTCCATGATCATCTCGGTTTCAAGCTTGTCCTGGGCGCACCTCGCCGGCGAGTCGAACAGCGCACACTGAGCGCTGGCATCAACCCCACGCAGCAGCACGATCGAGCTTGCCGCGATGATCACGAGCGACCGATGGATACCCATGGAGACCGCCTTACGAGGTAAATGGGGTCAGGGCTCCTTTTGTTTCA
>Ga0075423_10002516_pt1 | contig 16662 bp, 11 predicted proteins | sample SoiMethybrSBSTD2_FD_80114 | JGI IMG/M metagenome (GOLD analysis project Ga0075423, IMG submission 80114) | Bulk soil microbial communities from a Populus tree surrounding site in Tennessee, USA - Soil MetaG P. TD hybrid SBSTD2 | ecosystem: Environmental > Terrestrial > Soil > Tree plantation...
GGCCTGCACCCACCCGATCGGCGCCCCCGGGGCCGGGAGGCTGCGCGCCACCACCAGCATGCCCGGGTTGAGGTCCAAGCCGACCACGCGGCCGTCCACGCCGACCCGCTCGGCGGCCAGCCGGGCCACTACCCCGGTGCCGCAGGCCACGTCCAGCACTCGCTCCCCCGTAGCCGGGGCCGCCAGGTCCAGGACCCGTGGTGCCCATGGCCCAAAGATCGCCGGGACCAGCTGGCGGTCGTAGACCTGGGCGGCACTGCCCGCCACCTGCCACTGCTCCTCGCCCACGCCGCCTCCTCAGTCCGGGTGCGACCAACCAGAGCCTACGGCGGGCGGCCGTCCCAGGCATCACACCCAATCAAAAGCGCCAGTCGTTTCCGCAACACGCTGTTAAGCGACAAGGAGCAGATGCGCCGATGGACCCCGAAACCTGCCAGGCCGGGCTGCTGGGGGAGCGGACCAGCAGCCGACGCCTCATCACCCGATCCTCCGACCCGGCCCGGCCCGGGCCCGGCGACCTGCTGGCCGCCCTGGGGGAGCTGGGCTGCCAGCAAGCGGCCCAGGTGTACGCCGTCCTCGGCTTCCCGGTGGTCCCGATGCACACAGCCCAACCGGGGGGCGGCTGCACCTGCCGCGACCCGGCTTGCCCGGACCCAGGCAAGCACCCCGGCTGCGCGGCTGGAAGCAACTCGCCGCGGTCGACCCGATGGTGGTGGGGGAGTGGTGGCGACGCTGGCCTCAGACCAACCTGGCCGTGGCCACCGGACGCCGGTTCGACGTGCTCGACCTGGACGGCGAGCAGGGGGTTGAGGCGCTCCGCGCCGCCTTGTCCATTGTCCCGACCGAGCACGAGGGGCCGGTAGCGCGGACCGGCGGGAGCGGCTGGCACCTGCTGTACGCCCCCACTGGGCTCGGTAACCGGGTCGGGCTGCTGCCCGGGATGGACTGGCGCGGCCGAGGTGGGCTGATCGTTGCCCCACCATCCCAGCACCGCAGCGGCCACCGATACCGCTGGGTTCGGCCCCTGACGGCGACCATGCCCGAGGTCCCGGCCGGGCTGCGGCGGCTCCTGGCCCCGCCCGCGACCCCGCGAGCCACCCTCCCCCCAGCCCCCGAACCCGCGGGGCGGCGCGGCGGCTACGGGCGAGCGGCCCTGGCCCGGGAGCAGGCCGCGGTGACCACCGCCCCGATCGGCCGCCGCAACGCCACCTTGAACCGGGCCGCCTTCAACCTCGGCCAGCTCGTCGCCGCCGGCCTCCTGGACGCCGACCAGGTACGGACGGCGCTGCTAACTGCGGCCTTGGAGGCCGACCACCCCGAGGCCAAGGCCCGGGCCACGATCGCCTCGGGGCTGGCCGGTGGCGCGGCTAAGCCCCGCCGTCGGCCGGGGGAGGGGGCGGCGTGAGCGGCGACCACCTGGACTGCGACGGCATCCCCCTGCCCACCGGCCCGCTCGAGGAGACCTCCGGCGGGGAGGTCGTCGACCTGCGCCCAACCGCCGGCCGAGCCCGCCGCCCACCGCACCGGCGGCCGAGTTGGCCGTCAGCTCCTACGCAGAGGTTGCGGCCAGGGTGGCCGCCGCCGGCGAACCGCGCTGGCTCATCCAAGGGCTGTGGCCGGCCGACGCCTACGGCGTGCTGGCCGCCCAGGAGAAGGCCGGCAAGACCTGGGCCGCCCTCGACCTCGCCGTCTCCGTCGCCACCGGGCAGCCCTGGCTCGACCACTTCACCTGCCCAACCCCCGGGCCGGTCCTGGTGTTCCTCGGCGAAGGGGGGAGCGAGCCACCGTGCGGCGGATCGAGGCCATCGCCGCCGCCAAAGGCGTCGACCCCAACCAGCTCGCCGACCACCTCCGGCTCTGCTTCCGCGTCCCGCGGCTGGCCGCCCCCGGCGCCGGGAGCGAGCTAGCCGCCATTCAGGCCGAACTCGAAGCTCACCCGGCGGCCCTGGTTGTCCTGGATCCGCTGTCTCTGGCCGCGGCCGGGGCCAGCGGCTCCAACCTGTACGACATGGGCGCCGTCCTCCAGGCCATCCAGGGCGTCTGCCAGGCCGCCGGCTGCGCCCTGTTGGTGGTGACCCACTGGAACAAGACCGGCGACGGGAGGGGTGCTGACCGCATCAGCGGGGCCGGCCCGGCCGCCTGGGCCCGGGTGATCTGCTCGGTCGCCGTCCACTACCGCGGCAGCGACCCCGACGGGGCCAGCATGGTCCTGCTCGGGGTGGAGCTGATCGGGGGCGAGATCGCCGACACCCGCTTTCGCATCCGCCGCCGCGTCCGCGCCGACGACCCGGCCGACCTGGGCGCCCCGCTCTCGTACCAGGTCGAGGTTCTAGCTGCCGACGACGATCCCGAGGACCTGGACCCGGCGGCAGCCGCCCTGTCCAAGTCCCGCCAATGGGTCCTTACCGCCCTGCGCGCCGGGGGCGACATGCAGACGGTCAAGCAGCTCGGGGACCGCCTCGCCCAGGCCGGCCACCCACTCAAGCCCCGCACCATCCAGACCGCCCTGGGCGAGCTGGAGGCGGCCGGGCTGGCCGCCGGCAGCGAGGAAGGCAACGGCCGGGCCCGCTATTGGTCCCCTGCCACCGCCGAGGTCGACAGCGGCCAGGACCAAGCCGGCGGTGGCGGGGGGGCGGGCACGCCGTGACCGGTCCGGCAGCGCTCTCGGTCGAGACCTCGGCGAACCGCGCATGGAACCGCGCAGGGCGCGCATGCGCGGTGTGCGCGCCCCCCCACCGTCGAACGGCGCACACCGCGCACCCCCCTATAAGGGGGTGCGCGGCGGGGTGCGCGGTCGGCGGGGCCAACCCCGCGCCCCCGGCGCACCCCGTGGGCGCCCTTGGGTGGGGGAGGGGTGGTCCGCCAACCGCGGTGCGCCGCGACCGCGCCACAGGACCGCACCTTCCCTCCGAGCCTGCTGGCGGGCTGTCACGTTATCCAACGAGAACGCCCTCAGCCGTTTCCGGGCATGTCCACCCCGCGCCCGCCGGCCTGCGGGCCGCAGCGGGCCGCTGGTGGGTCAGCAGCAGCCGGAGTCGGAGGCCATCGGCAACCTGGTCCGGCCAATCGGAGCGATCGCGGTAGTGGCCGAGCCGGCGTCGGTGGGCTTGGTACCCGTACGCAGCAGACCAGCTGGGCCTTGCCGATATCCAGCGCCGCGACCCGCCCGATGAGCTCCTCGCTGTCGTGCGCCTCCTCAAGCACCCCGCCCCTCCTTGCCGTCGGCAGCCACCAGCGCGGTCGCCCGCGGGAGCCGCCAGGACAGGGCGGAAGCTAATCCGCGTGCTCAAGGCAACACTGAAGGGCCATGGCGCGGCTCCCAGCGTCCGATTTAGCCTGTAATTCACCCGGGACGTGTCTGAGGTGGCCGTCGACCGAGGTCAGCGGGCCTGGAGGCGGGCTGGGCCGGTCAGGTGGCCTTGGCGGTCCTGGGCGGCTTCTTCCCGGGCTTGGTGGTGGGCTTCTTGAGTGCTGGGTAGCGCGTCGCGGATCCCGAGGAGCAGCCCGTGGGCCGGCCTGGCGGGCACCCCGAGGGTTTCGGCGCGGCGGCCGGCGAGCCGAGAGCGCACAACAGCCGCGGAAAGCCGCGGCGCACTCGGTAGGGTGACAGCCGCGGCTGGGGTCGGGACCGCTCCCACGGCAGCCGCTGGTCGCCGGCGACCTGGCGGGCCAGGCGCAGCTGGGTGTAGCCGGCCAGCACCAGCCAGGTCCACCGCTCCGCCTGCTCAGGGTGGCGCGGCCGTGGGGTCGTCCAGCCGAGGGTCTGCTTGAGGCTGATCGGGTCGCTGATCCGTTCCCGCTCCGTCAGGACGAGCGCTTGACCTCTATTCGAACATATGTTCGTATAGATCAGCACTATCGGATCACTTACTCCGGGAATACCCAGGAGGTGGCACCATGCGACCAGGCGCAAAACTCCTGCTCGCCGGGATCGGGGCACTCGTGTTGATCGTCGGCGCCAGGAACCTCGGCACCTCCGCGCCCGCCGTCTCCAACGCCGCCGTCCCCACCGCCGCCCAGACGGCGAAGAAGCAGACCGGTGGCGAGAGCGCACCCGACAAGGGCAAGGACGACGGCGTGCAGCTGCGTGGTACGCCCGCCGAGCGGGCTGGCGCGGCCGCCAAGGCCGCCGTGCCCGGCGCGCGCGTGAACGAGATCGAGCCCACCGACAGCGGCAGCGGCTACGAGGTCGAGCTCATCCGGCCGGACGGGTCCGTCGTCGACGTGGTCCTGGACGGCAGCTTCAACGTCGTCAAGGTCGTCCGCTAGCGCGCCGGCACCGCCGCTGCTTCAGATCGCTCCTGGCTGCACCAGACCGCTCTCGTAGGCCAGGACGACGAGCTGCACGCGATCAGTCACGCCGAGCTTGGCCAGGAGGTGACCCACGTGGGTCTTGACGGTCGTCTCGGCCAGCTGGAGCGACCGACCGATCTCGGCGTTGGAGTGGCCCCGCGCGACCAGCTTCAGCACGGCCAGCTCGCGTTCAGTCGGGTTGCCGAGCAGCTCCAGCCCCTGGGGCGTGGCTGGCGGCAGGCGGCGGGCATATCGGTCCAGGAGCCGCTTGGTGACGCTCGGGGCGAGCAGCGCGTTGTCGGCCGCCACCACGCGCACGGCGTGAACCAGCTCCTCGGAGGTGACGTCCTTGAGCAGGAAGCCGCTGGCACCGGCTCGCAGCGCCTCCACGACGTACTCGTCGAGATGGAAGCTGGTGACGACCAGCACCTTGACCGGCCGGCTCTGCTCCGGGTCGGTCAGGTACCCAGTCGCCGCTACCCCGTCCAGGATGGGCATGCGGATGTCCATGACCGCCACGTGTGGGCGCAGCTGTTGGGCCAGCTGGACGGCCGTGAGGCCGTCGGCCGCCTCGCCGACCACCTCCAGATCGGGCTCGGCGGTCAGGGCCATCCGCATCGCGGCGCGCATCAGGGGATGGTCGTCGGCGATGAGCACCTGGATGGTCACGGTCCCTCACCGTCCACGGGGAGCGTCACGGTGACCTGGAAGCCGCCCTCGGGCCTGGGCCCGGCGGCCATCTCCCCGCCCAGAAGGGCCGCGCGGTGCCGCATGCCGACGATTCCCCGCCCAGCGGCCACGCCGTGGGTGCTGCCTCGTCCCTCGTCCCGCACCCGGACCTCCAGCGCACCCGGCCGGTAGTACAGCACCACGGTCGCCCGCGTCGGGCTGGCATGCCTGAGGGTGTTGGTCAGCGCCTCTTGCACGATGCGGTAGGCACTCCACTCAACTTCGGCCGGGAGCGGCCGCGCCTGGCCGCTAACCACCAGCTCGACCGGCAACCCGGCCGAGCCGAGCTGCGCCACGAGGCCGGGCAGCCGCTTCAGGCCTGCCCGCGTCGCCGGCCCATCCGTCTCCGGGTCGCGGTACAGGACCCCCAACAGCCCGCGCAGCTCGACCAGGCCCGCACGCCCGGTGGTCTCGATCGAGCCGAGCGCCTGCAGCGCCAGCTCGGATTGGGCGCCGTCGATCACGCGTTGGGTGGCCACCGCCTGGGCGACGATCACGCTGAGGGTGTGGCCGATGATGTCGTGCAGCTCGCGGGCGAGGCGCGCCTGCTCCTGCTCCACCGCCAGCCGGTTCGGTTCGGCTAGCTCGCGCGCCAGCCGAGCTGCCTGCTCCTTCAGCGAGGACCACCGGGCGCGGTTGATCCGCAGACCGTAGCCCAGCAACCAGGCGGCGACCAGCGACGGGAGGAAGGCCAGGACCTGGTCGGGTGTGAGCCCACCGTTCCCGGTGACGATCGCGGCCGCCGCCGTGGCCATCGTCGCGCCCGTCGCGCTCGCCGAAACCGGCGGGGGGCCCCAGGTCGCCACGGCAGACAGCGAAACGAGCAGGGCGAGGGGGAGTGGTCCTGGTGACGAGCCGAGCGCCCCATAGATTAAGGCGACACCGATCACGAGCACCCACAGCAGGCCCTCGACAAGCACCGGGCTTGTCCAATGGGCCCAACCACGGAGTGCTCGCGCCGCGCTCACGACGTTCCGAGCTTACTTGGACAAGATGGCTAAGTCACCCATTAATCGGCGAGGCGCGCATCCTCCTCGGGTAGGACCGGCTTCGCCCAGAGGAGGATCCAGGTCGCTACCGGAGGATGAAGACAAACCGCTCATTCCCACGTAGCGTAGTCACCAGGGTCGCAGGACTCCGTGACATCAAGGGGGGCGTGCGGTGATGGCCTCCGGCCTTGAGCCATGATCCGGTGGATCATCGGGACGAGCCTGCGGTCTCGGCTCTCGTTGATCGCCGTCGCCGTCGCCGTGATCGCCGTCGGCATCGTCCGGCTCGGCACCCTCCCGGTGGAAGCCCTGCCCGAGTTCATGCCGACCCGGGTGGAGGTCCAGACCGAGGCCATCGGGCTCTCCGCCGAAGAGGTCGAGAACCTGATCACCAACCCGATGGAGCAGGAGTTCTTCAACGGGATGCCGTGGCTCGACAAGATCCGCTCCGACTCGATCCCAGGGTTGTCGTCGGTCGAGATGATCTTCGAGCCCGGGACCGATCCGATGCGGGCGAGGCAGGTGGTCCAGGAGCGCCTCACGATGGTGCCGGCCCTGCCGGAGGTTTCGAAGCCGCCGTTCGTGATCCAGCATGTGTCGTCCACCAGCCGCCTCATGATGATCGGGCTCTCCTCGAGGGAGTTGTCCCTGATCGACTTGTCGGTCCTGGCCCACTGGACCATCAGGCCTCGACTGCTGGCCGTGCCCGGTGTGGCCAACGTGTCCGTCTGGGGGCTGCGGGATCGGCAGCTGCAGGTGCGGGTCGACCCGGAGCGGCTGCGACGCAACGGCGTCTCGCTGGACCAGATCATAGCCACCACCGGAAACGCCCTCTGGGCATCCCGCTTGACCTTCCTGGAGGCGTCGACCCCCGGGACCGGCGGGTTCGTCGACACCGCCAACCAGCGGATCGAGATCCAGCACACCTCACCGGTCAAGACCGCCAAGGACCTCGCCCAGGTGGCCGTCGAGGGCGACCTGCCGCGACCGTTGCGCCTCGGGAACGTGGCCCAGGTCGTCGAGGATCACCAGCCCCTCGTCGGCGACGCCATGGACGGCGCCGCCCCCGGCCTCATGCTGGTGGTGGAGCGGTTCCCCGGGACCAGCGTGGTCGACGTGACCCATGAGATCGACCGGACGCTGGACGCGATGCGACCCGGTCTGGCCGGAGTCGACATCGACACCGGCGTCTTCCGGCCCGCCACCTTCATCGAGACCGCCCTCGGCAACCTCAGCAAGCGGCTGACCCTGGGGCTGCTGCTGGCGCTGCTGCTCGGGGTCGTCCTTGTCGGCTGGAGGGCGACGCTGCTCTACGCCGCGGCGATCCTGTCGTCCCTGGCCGTCGCCGTGCTCGTGCTCTCGCTGCTTGGGGTCAGCCTCAACCTGATGATCGTGGCCGGCCTGGTGATGGCCCTGGCCATCGTCATCGACGACGCCGTCGTCGACGTCGCCGGCATCAGGCGGCGACTCGGAGGGGACAGGCCGGACGGGCAGAGGGAGCCGGCAGGCGGGGCCATCCTGGCCGGCGCCCTGGAGCTGCGCAGGCCCCTGATGGTGGCGACGGTGATCGCCGTCCTGTCGGTGTTGCCGGTCCTGGTCGTCGGCCAGGTGACCGGCTCGTTCCTCAGGCCGCTGGCCCTCAGCTACGCCCTCGCCATCCTCGCCTCGATGCTGGTCGCGCTCACCGTCACCCCGGCCCTCGCCCTGGTCCTGTATTCCGGCGCCGCGCCCGGTCGCCTCGGGTCGGCGCCCCTACGCTGGCTGGAGGCCCGTTACACCCCGCTGCTGGCCCGCCTCGTCCATCGTCCGGTCCGGCTGTACGCCGCCGTCGCGCTCCTGATGGTGACCGCCGTCGTCGTGCTGCCGCTGCTCGTCGGGCGATCCCTGGTCCCGACGCTCCGCGACAGGGACCTGCTGATCCACTGGCAGGCCGCGCCCGGCACGTCGCTCACCGAGATGAACCGGATCACGGCCCGGGCCAGCCGCGAGCTGCGGACCATCCCCGGGGTCCGTGACGTCGGCGTCCACGTGGGGCGGGCCTCCACCTCGGACATGGTGGTGGGCGTGAGCGAAGGCGATTTCTGGATCAGCATCGACCCCAGGGCCGACTACGACGCCACGGCCACCGCCGTCAAGAGGGTGGCCGGCGCCTACCCGGGACTCCGCCCCGAGGTGCTGACCTACCCGGACCAGCGGCTCCGGCAGGTGGCGGCCACCGGCACCCAGGCGCCGCTGGTGGTGCGCGTCTACGGCAACGACTACGGCGTCCTCCGCGCCAAGGCCCAGGAGATCCTCCAGCTCGTGGCGGGCGTCAATGGCGTCACCGGGCCAAGCGTGAGGCTGCCGGCCCTGGAGCCGGCCGTGGAGGTCGAGGTGTCGGTCACCAAGGCGGCTCGCTACGGGATCAAGCCCGGGGACATCCGGCGGGCGGCCGCCCACGTCCTATCCGGCACGATCGCCGGCACCTTGTTCGAGGAGCAGAAGGTGTTCGACGTCGTGGTCTGGGGCATGCCCGGCAAGCGCGACAGCCTGACCGACATCCACCAGCTCCTGATCGACACCCCCAGCGGTAGGCAGGTCCGCCTGGACGACGTCGCCGACGTGCGCATCCGGCCCAACCCCATGGACATCAAGCACGACGCCGTCTCTCGGTACGTCGACGTCGTCGCCGACGTGCGCGGGCGGAGCCTCGGCTCGGTGACACAGGAGGTCCAAGGTCTCCTCAGGCAGGTCACCTTTCCCCTGGAGCACCACAGCGAGGTCCTCGGAGACTTCGCCCAGCAGCAGCGCGACCGGCGGCGCGCGCTGAGCTGGTTCCTGGCCGCCGGCATCGCCACCTTCTTCCTCCTTCAGGCGTGCTTCGCCAGCTGGCGGCTGGCGTCGCTGCTGTTCCTCCTGCTGCCCGTCGCCATGGCCGGGGGGGTGCTGGCGGCCGCGCTCGCCGGCAACGCCATGTCGACCGTCGCGCTCATGGGGCTGCTGGCCGTGCTTGCGATCGCCGTCCGTGGTGGCATCCTCCAGATCCAGCAGTATCGGGATCTGGAGCGCGAGGGCGAAACCGGCGCCGACGTCGTCCTCCACAGCGCGCGGCAGCGGTTCGGGCCGACCGTTACGGCCGCTGTGGCGACGGCCCTGGCCCTGGCCCCGCTGCTCGTCCTGGGAAGCGGCCCCGGCCTCGAGATCGCCCAACCACTGGCCACCGTCATGCTGGGCGGCCTGGTCACCACCACGCTGGTCAACCTGTTCGTCCTCCCCGTCTTCTACCTGCGGTCCGTCGGCCGCCGGGACGGCACCGCTTCGAGGTCGCGACCCACCCCGGCTATCAGGATCGCGGCCCAGTGACCCGACCCATCCACCCAGGAAGTAGGACAGAGAGGTGACCAGATGCGGCGGCATGGTCCATGGATGGTGGCGATCCTGATCACCGCATGCCTGTGCCTGGCCGGGTGTGCGGCGTCGGCCTCGAGCGAGGCCGCGGACAACTCCGGCGATGCAGCAAAGGTCGACAGCGTCGGCGACACCGGCCTCAAGCGCGTGACCCTGGCCCAGGCCGCAGCCGACCGTCTCGCCATCCGGACTACCGTGGTGGCCGAGACGAAGGTTGCCTCGTCGGGCAGGAAGAAGGTGGCCCGCCAGGTCATCCCCTACGCGGCGGTCCTCTACGACGTGAACGGCGCCGCCTGGGTCTACACCGTGCCCGAGCCGCTGGTCTACGTCCGTCATCCCGTCACCGTCGAACACGTGGAGGGGGACCGAGCGGTCCTGTCGAAGGGGCCGCCCCGCGGGACAGAGATCGTGACGGTGGGCGTCGCCGAGCTGTACGGCATCGAGGTCGGCGTCGGGAATTCCGAGTAGGAGACCGCGGCCATGATGCGGTGGCTCGTCGGGACCAGCCTGCGGCTCCGGTATCTCGTGGTTGTCGGGGCCGCGATGATGCTGGCCTTCGGCGTGACGCAACTCCGCGGCACGCCGGTCGACGTCTTCCCCGAGTTCGCGCCGCCGCGGGTGGAGGTGCAGACCCTGTGCCTGGGGCTGTCCGCGGTCGACGTCGAGTCCCTGGTCACCGTACCCATCGAGCAGGCGCTCAACGGGGTCGAGGGGCTGGATGTGATGCGGTCGCGGTCGGTCTCGGACCTGTCGACGGTCCAGGTGCTCTTCAAGCCGGGAACCGACCTCATGGACGCCCGGCTGCGGGTGCAGGAGCGCGTCAGGGTGGTCACCCCGCTCCTGCCGGTCTGGGCCAGCGTTCCGTACATGATCCAGCCCCTGTCGGCGACCAGCCGTGTCCTGAAGATCGGGCTGTCGACCAAGGACCGGTCCACCCAGTCGCTGATCGACATGTCGCTGATCGCCTACTGGACCGTGCGGCCCCGGCTGATGCGGGTGCCCGGGGTGGCCAACGTGGCCATCTGGGGCGATCGCTGGTCCGTGCTGCAGGTCCAGGCCGACCCCCGCCGGATGCTCCAGCGCGGCGTCTCCCTGAACCGGGTCATGGACGCCACCGCGGACACCCTGGACGTCGGCATGCTGAAGTTCTCGAGCGGGCGCGAGATCGGGACCGGCGGGTTCATCGATACGCCCAACCAGCGGCTCGGGATCCGCCACATCCTGCCCCGCATGAGCCCGCGGGAGCTGGCCCAGATGCCCATCGAGGTCCCGAAGGGCAGCACGCCGGTGGCGCTCGGCGACGTGGCCACGGTCGTCCGCGGCAACCAGCCCCACCTCAACGGGGACGCGGTCATCGACGACGGCGTCGGGCTCATGCTGATCGTGGAGAAGCTTCCCTGGGGTAACACTCTCGAGGTGACCCGGGGCGTCGAGGCGGCACTGGCGGAGATGCGGCCCGGCCTGACCGGGATCGACGTCGACACCTCCATCTTCCGGCCGGCGACCTTCATCCAGACCGCGATCAACAACCTCGGCAGGGCCATGCTGCTCGGCTTCCTGCTGGTCGTGCTCATCCTCAACTTCTTCATTCTGGAGTGGCGGGTGGCCTTCATCAGCGCCGTCACCATTCCCCTGTCGCTGGTGGCCGCCGGCACCGTGCTCAGCCTGGCCGGGGTCACCATCAACACCATGATCCTCGCCGGCCTGGTGATCGCCCTCGGCGAGTTGGTCGACGACGCCATCATCGACATCGAGAACATCGTGCGGCGCATCCGCCAGCACCGCCTGGAGGGCAGCGGCAGATCGACCGCCGGCATCATCCTCGACGCCTCGCTCGAAGTGCGCGGTCCCGTGGTCCACGCGACGCTCATCAGCGTGGTCTCCACCCTGCCCATCTTCCTGCTCGGCGGCCTGACCGGCTCGTTCTTCCGGCCGCTCGCGCTGGCCTATGGGTTGGCGATCCTCGCCTCCCTGGCGGTCGCGCTGACGGTCACGCCGGCGCTCGCCCTGCTCCTGCTCGGCACGGTGCCGCTCGAGCGCCGCCAGTCGCCGGTGGTGCGCGGGCTGCAGCGCCGCTACACCATCCTGCTCGCCCGGATCCTCCCGCGCCCGCGCCTGGCCTACGCGACCGCCGCGCTGGTGATGCTGGCGGGGCTCGTGGCGCTGCCCTTCTTCGGGCAGTCGCTGTTTCCGGCGTTCAAGGAGCGGGACTTCCTGATGCACTGGGTGAGCCGGCCCGGCACCTCCCGCGCCGAGACGGTCCGCATCACGACGCTGGTCAGCAAGGAGCTGCGAAGCATCCCGGGGGTCCGCAACTTCGGCGCCCACATCGGGCAGGGCACGCTGGCCGACGAGCCCGTCGGCGTCAACTTCGCCGAGAACTGGATCAGCATCGACCCCAAGGTCGACTACGACCGGACCGTGGCCGCCATTCAGAAGGTGGTCGACGGCTATCCGGGGCTCCAGCGCGACGTGCAGACCTACCTGAAGGAGCGGACCAAGGAGACCCTCAGCGGCAGCAGCGAGGCCATCGTGGTGCGCATCTCCGGCGACGACCTCGGGGTCCTCCGGCAGAAGGCCGAGGAGGTGAGGCGGATCCTCTCGGAGGTCGACGGCACCGTGGAGGAGCACGTGGAGCTGCAGACCGACGTCCCCGCGATCCAGGTGCAGGTGGACCTCGACAAGGCCTCGAGCTACGGGATCAAGCCGGGCGACGTGCGCCGGGCGGCCGCCGTCTTCATGGCCAGTGAAGAGATGGGGGACATCTGGCGGGGGGGCAAGAACACCGAGGTCCACGTCTGGAGCACCCCCAAGACCCGCAACAGCATCAACAGCGTGCGGGACCTCCTGCTCGACGCGCCCGACGGCCGCCGCGTGCGCCTGGCCGAGCTGGCCCGGGTGCGCATGCGGCCGACCCCCAACGCGGTCATCCGGGAGAACGGTTCGCGACGCATCGACGTCGGCACCAACGTGGCTGGGCGCGACCTTGGATCGGTGGCGCGCGAGGTCGAGCGGCGCGTCGGCCAGGTGGACTTCCCGCACGGCTATCACGCCGAGGTGCTCGGCGAGTACCAGGAGCGGGAGGCGGCCCAGCGCCGCCTGCTGGTCTTCGCCCTGGCGGCCCTCGCCGGGATCCTGCTGCTGCTGCAGACGGCCTTTCGGAGCTGGCGGCTTGCCTGGCTGGCGATCCTCACCCTGCCGATGGCTCTGGCCGGGGGGATCCTCGCCAACGCCGCCACCGACCGCATGATCTCGCTCGGCTCGTTGGTCGGCTTGCTCACGGTGCTCGGGATCGCCGCCCGCAACGGGATCCTGATGATCAACCACTTCCAACACCTGGAGCGCCACGAGGGCGAGCGGTTCGGCCCAGGGCTCGTCCTGCGCGGGGCGCGGGAGCGGCTCTCGCCCATCCTCATGACCTCGCTCGCGACCGGGCTGGCCCTCGTTCCCCTGGTGGCCGCCGGCACCATCCCCGGCAACGAGATCGAGCACCCGATGGCCGTGGTGATCCTGGGCGGCCTGGTCACCTCGACGCTGCTCAACCTGTTCGTCGTTCCCTCCCTGTACCTCCGCTTCGGCGGCCCACGCCGGAAGCGGCGGGTCACCCGGCCGGGCGGAGTGCCGGCGCAGTGAGGTGGACGGGGCGCGCAGCTGACGACGGGCCGCCGGGCTCCTTGCCTCGGCACAGGGCCAGGTCGTGGCTGCGATATGCGGGCCTCCGGCCGGCCCCGGATGTGACGATGACCAGCGTTGCCGCTGGTCATCAGGGTGGGGTGGAGGTGAGGGGATTTGAATCCCTGGCTTCTTCCGTGCGAGTAAGTGGCAGCCCACCGCCGTGCGGAGCAGCGTTTCCCCACGTCGCTGCCGACCGTCACGGGCGAAGTTGGGCGTTCTCCAACGCCGCCGTCGGCTGTTGGGCATGCCGAAGCTCTCGGGTGGTCATGAGTCAGGGTTGGCTGGGGCAGGTGTTCTCGTAGGGAAGCCCGGGGATGTGGCCGGTCCACTCCTCGCGGTTGAGGCCGCGTCCGGTAAGCGCGCAGGCGCGCTGGACCGGGTCGTCCCGCAGAGCGTTGAGTTGGCGGAGATCCCACAGGATCACTGTGGTGTCTTCGCTCCCGGTGGCCAGGGTGCGCTTGTCGGGACTGAACGCCACCGAGGCCACCGCAGCCCGATGGCCGGTGATGGGATGGCCGAGGCGGGCCGGGTGGGCTCGGTCGCTCAGATCCCATAGGATCACGGTCTTGTCGTCACTGGCCGTGGCCAGGGTGCGCCCGTCGGGGCTGAACGCCACCGACCACACGACCCCCTGGTGGCCGGTGAGGGGCTGGCCGAGGCGGTTCGGCTGCGCCGGGTTGCTCACATCCCACACCATCACGATCCCGTCGTCGCTGCCGCTGGCCAGGGTGGGCTTGTCGGGGCTGAACGCTACTGACTCCACCGCGTCGGTGTGGCCGGTGAGGGGCTGGCCGAGGCGGTTCGGCTGCGCCGGGTTGCTCACATCCCACAACATCACCGTCTTGTCGTCACTGGCCGAGGCCAGGGTGCGCCCGTCGGGGCTGAACGCCACTTTGTTCACCGAGGCCTGGTGGCCGGTGAGGGTTCCGGCGTAGTGGGTGGCGACCAGGCTGTTCACCAAGCTGGCCCGGGTTTCGGCGTCATTGTGGAGGCGCTGGGCGGCGATACCCAGCTGCAGCGCCATGCGTGGGTCGTCGTCGAGGGCCGCGTTGGCCTGGGAGATCAGCTGGCGGGATGTGGCAAGTCGCGATTGCGCGCGGGCATTCTCGGTCTGCCGCTGGGCCAATGCCGCTGAGAGGAGTGCGATTGCCAGCAGGACACTCAACGCGATTGTGAGGCTGCGCAACTGCCGGTTGCGTCGTCGTACCGCCTGATCTTCTCTGTCTTGGAGGGCTCGGCTGGCGGAGACGAACGCTTGTTCGGCCGGGCTGGTATCACTGGGTCGCTGCTCGAGCCAGCGTTCGGCTTCGGCGAGCGGACCGCCCCGGAGCAGGGCGCCGTCGTCGTGGCCGCTCGCCTCCCATTGCTGGATGGTGCTTCGGATTCGCTCCTGCCAAGCGCGGAAGGCGCGGTCCGCCTCGATCCATTCTCCAAGGCGGCCCCATCCCAGCAGCAGCGCTTCGTGCGCCAACTCGACCGTCTCGTTGCCGCCAAGGTCGCGGCTGGTGACCACGAGTCTCGTCCCGGCAAGCCGCTGGGCCAACTCCCACCGCGACTCCCCTAGATCGGCTCGGAGGGCTATGCGGCGGGTGTGTTCGGTTCCCTCGCCTGGCCGGACCAGCTGCAGGAAAAGCCGCCGGGCGCCATCTCGATCGGGTTCTGGGAGGCGCTGGTAGATCTCTTCGGCATAGCGCGCTAGCGCGCCATCCACGCCGCCGAGGGCACCGTAGGCGGCATGGGTCAGCTTGCCGTTGACTTGGCTCTCCCACAGCAACGTAAGGGCGAACTCAAGAAATGGCAGGGTGCCGGGGCTCTCGCCAACATCTACAAGGATGCGGTCCACCAGATCGGATTCGTAGGTCACCTGCTGCCCGGCCGGTCCCTCGACCGCCCGCCGCAGCTGCTCCCGGCCCATCGGCCCGAGCATCAAGCTGGCACCCTGGAGGGCTTGGGCCAGCCCGGAGTGGGTGAGTGCCTGGCCGAGAAAGTCGGCCCGTAAGGTCACGGCCACGGTCAGCGCCGACTCGGTCCGTTGCCGTTGAGCGCCGACCGTCTCAAGAAGCATGTCGACAAAGGGCTGGCGCGCCGCCGGCTCCAAGGTAAACAGCTCCTCGAACTGGTCGACGACGAGCAGGAGGCGGCCGGCGTTTGCCTTGGTGAGGACACGGTCGACCACCTCGCCGAGTCGACCGTCGCGCAGGACGATTGCCAGCGCCGGGAGCTCGAGCAGACGCGCGGCCTCGCTCATCTCGGGTTCCAGCAGTGGCAGGAGAGCGGCGGCCAAGGTGGTCAGAGGTGGGAGCCCGGTCGCCGGCCGCATCGAGGCGATCGCCCACCCTGACCGCTGGCGCAGGCGAGGGATCAGCCCAGCGAACACCAGCGACGACTTGCCGCTGCCCGACGAACCAATCACGACGACCAGCGACTTCTGCCCGACAGCCTCCACCAGCTGATCGGTGAGCTCCTCGCGGCCGAAGAAGACTGGCGCGTCCTGCTCACGGAAGGTCGACAAGCCACGATATGGGCACGGTGGGATCGCCTGGTTGGCGAGGGCAGGCCAGGCCTCCACCAAGACCCCGGCCGGGATCAAATAGGCTGCCCGCACCTCCGTGCGACGCTCGGCAGCGACGGTGATGCCGACGACGCCGTCGAGTTCGTCATCCCAGACCGGCGCGCCGCTGAACCCCGGCTCCACCGGGTAGCCGGTCTGTTTGACGTCCTCCATCTGCACCCATCGCATCGCCTGGCGGGCCAGCAGCCGGCCCGTCGCCCAGACTCCATCGTCATAGCCGGCCGGAAAGCCAAAGGTCCGGAACTCATGCCGCCACAGCTCATCGGCCACCAGCAGACGGGCAGGTCGCACCCCTTGTGGCGGATCGTCGCGAAGTTCCAGTCCCGCCAGGTCCCCCTCCCCATCCGCGGCCGGCGCGTGCCACACGACAACCGTGGCCGCGACAATCTGGTCTCGCGCCACCAAAGGGAAGTCAAGCCGGACGTCGGCGCCCAGTGGCGGACGGTCCTCCGTCAAGCCGAGCGCACGATTGACCACATGGGCACAGGTGAGGACCTCACGCTCGCCGGCGAGGAAACCGGCACCCACGACACGCCCGCGCTGATCCCGCAGCCGCACCACAGCCGGGTCGAGCTGCACGGTCACGCCAGCTCACGCCTGGTTCCACTGCATGGTGACCTTGAAGTTCGCCTCGCCGCTGGTGTGAGCGACCACAAGCCCCGCGTCCATGCTCATCTTCAGCCCGAACTCCACGCCAATCCCATCGGGTCGCTCGGCAAGGTCTCGCAGCCTGGCGATCAGGGCTTGCGCCATTGGCTGGAGTCGCTCGAGCGCGGCGTCGAAACTGGTGGTCGCCGTCCCGATGATTTCGCCTGGCCGCGCCGAGCGGACGATGCCGCCGTCTCCGACGTCGTCGATCTCCATCACGATGGGATTAGCGCCGTCGAGGGGGACCTCAAATGAGATAGGTCATAGTTCTCCAGCTCATCTTGCCAATCGCCTGTTGTTGGGCGTGCCCCCCGCGGTCTGCCCCTTGGCGCTCGCCTCACTCAGCAACCAGCATGCTAGTCCGCAGTA
>Ga0075423_10002518_pt1 | contig 16659 bp, 20 predicted proteins | sample SoiMethybrSBSTD2_FD_80114 | JGI IMG/M metagenome (GOLD analysis project Ga0075423, IMG submission 80114) | Bulk soil microbial communities from a Populus tree surrounding site in Tennessee, USA - Soil MetaG P. TD hybrid SBSTD2 | ecosystem: Environmental > Terrestrial > Soil > Tree plantation...
GGGACGCGCTCGATTCCCCGGTCGCCGATCTGGCCAACATTCCGCATGGGGACCGTGCGCGGGCCGGATCCATCGACGCTGCCCTGTTCCTGCGGGAGTTCACCGGCGGGCGTCCCTGGGCCCACCTGGACATCGCGGGCGCGGCGCGGTCGGGGGCCGACGACGGGGAGAACAGCAAGGGCGCGACGGGCTACGGAACGCGGCTGCTGCTGGCCTGGCTGGCCGCCGCCGACGGCTCGCCGCCGTGGCCAACGCCGGCCGCCCCGGGCGCGCCCTAAGCCCGCTTGACCGCCGCCAGCAGGCCGTCCCCGATCGGCAGCAGCAGCGGCACCAGGCGCTCGTCCTGCTGGACCAGCTCGGCCGCTTCCCTGATCGCCGCCGTTTCCGGGTCGGTCTGGCCGCGATCGGCGACCCGGCCGCCCCAGAGCGCGTTGTCGAACGCCACCACTCCTCCCGGCCGCAGCAGCCGCAGCGCGGCGGTCAGGTAGGCGGGGTACTCGTGCTTGTCCGCGTCGCAGAACACCAGGTCGTAGCCGCCATCGGTGAGGCGGGGGAGCACGTCGGAGGCCTTGCCCCCGATGAGCCGGAAGCGGTTGCTCGCGAACCCGGCCTCCGTGAACGCCCTGCGCGCCAGCCGCTGATGCTCGGGTTCGACGTCGACGCTGGTGAGCACGGCGTCGCGGCGCATGCCGCGGAGGAGCCAGATGCCGGACGTGCCGCAGCCGGTACCGATTTCCACGACCGCCTTGGCGTTGAGGGCGGCGGCGATGAAGCGCAGGGTGGCGCCCACCGCGGGGCTCACCGGGGACGCGCCGCCCACCTCCGCGGCATTGCGGCGGGCCGCGAGCAGAGGCTCGTCCTCGGGGAGGAACTCCTCGACATAGGCTGCGACAGCCTCTGCGCTCACGATGCCTGCCTCCCCGCGGGTCGGGACCTTTCAGGGCGGAGCCTATCGTCACGGACGGTGACTCGGGAACCAGTGGGGCCGGCTGATGCGTTCATTCTGGCGCGGGCTCATGATGGTTGTTGCGCATCCGACGGTGCAGAGGAGCACATGGTGGGCGAAGCCGGAGCGGCCAAGACCGTGGCTGTGCCACCGGGTGAGGCCGAGGCGGCGCCGGAGTGGACGCCTCCGAGCTGGGATGACCTGGTGCGCCAGCACTCGGCGCGGGTCTACCGGCTCGCGTACCGGCTCACCGGCAACATGCACGACGCCGAGGACCTCACCCAGGAGGTCTTCGTGCGGGTCTTCCGCTCGCTCCCCAGCTACACCCCGGGCACCTTCGAGGGCTGGCTGCACCGGATCACCACCAACCTCTTCCTCGACATGGCCCGGCGCAGGCAGCGGATCCGGTTCGAAGGGCTCGGCGATCAGGCCGTGGGCCTGCTGCGCGACGGCGAGCCCACACCCGCCCAGGCATTCGACGCGCGCCATCTCGACACCGACGTGCAGCAGGCACTGGAGGCCCTGGCGCCCGAATACCGCGCGGCGGTCGTGTTGTGCGACATCGAAGGCCTGTCGTACGAGGAGATCGCCGCGACGCTCGGGGTCAAGCTGGGGACGGTGCGCAGCCGTATCCACCGGGGCCGGGCCCAGCTCCGGACCGCGCTCGACCATCGCCGCCCCCGCCATCCGGGGCATCCCGCCGCGACGATGGGCGCGCAGCCGTGAAGCGGCACCTCGGCGAGCGGCTGTCCGCACTGATCGACGGCGAGCTCAACGATGCGCAACGGGAGCGCGTGCTGGCCCACCTGGCCAGGTGCGAGGACTGCCGCCGGGAAGCGGCCGGACTCCGGATGCTCAAGCGGCGGATGCACACGCTGGGCGACGCCGCCGCCGGTGACGCGCTGACGTGGCGGCTGCTTGCCTTGGGCGGCGGCGAGGGACAGCCCGGGTACCGGGCCGTGCGGGCTCACTGGCCGGGCTGGGCGGCGCGGCCCAGCCAACGCCGCTACGCCTGGTCGCTGGCCGCGGCGGGGGTGGCCACCGCAGGGCTGGGTCTCGCCGCGGCGGTCTTCCTGGCCGGCGGCGACCGGCCAGCCGGCCCGAAGGTCGTCCCGGCGGTGGACGTCTTCATGGTGCAGCACGCGATCACCACAGGTCAGGTACCGGTGCAGCCGTCCGCTGCGCCCGGCGCCAGCAGAGCCCCGTGAGCCGCTGATGGAGTTTCGGTCCCGGCCGGCCGGCGGCATGTCACCCGGCACCGACCCGCCGGCGCTGCGGCTCATCACCGCGGCGGTGGTGGTCGGCCTGGTCGCTTCGGGCGTCGCGCTGGCTTCGGGATGGAGCCCGCTGACCAGCGGGGCGCAGGCGTCCCGCCCGTTGACGGGGCGGGTCCCGGCCAACGGGCAGGCCCAGGCGGCCGGTGTCAGGCTGCTCGGCCAGGCCGCCAAGGCCTGCCGCTCCCTTCCCTACCGGGGGATTGAGATGGCCTGGTGGGGCCCGGCGGGAGACACGTCGGTGGTCGAGGTCTGGCACCGGCCCGGAGGCCAGGCCCTTACGCAGGCCCCGGGGACGCAGGCGGTTCCCCATGCCCCCCGGCCGTTGACGGGGTGGGCCATGCGGCCCCACGAGTCGGCCCCGCTTCCCGGTTCCGGCGGACCGAACCTGGACGAGGCCGGGGTGCTCGGCATGAGCCCGCAGCTGGTGTCGTTGCTGGCCGCGAACTACCTGGTGACGGTCACCGGCCGGGGCCAGGTGGCCGGCCGCCCGGCCCGCATCGTCGCGGTGCGGCGTCCCGGCGGCAGCCTGGCCGCCTGGTTCTGGCTGGATGCTGCCACGAGCCTGCCGCTGCGGAAACAGATGTTCGACGCCCGCGCCCACCTGCTCAGCAGCGTCACGTTCGCCCAGGTGAACATAGGGCGCGGCGCGGTGGGCGGCGAGCCCGCGCCCACGGCGCGACCATGGCGTACCGCGCTCCCACCACGCGAGCTGGCGAGGCTGCGGGCGAGCGGCTGGCCACTTCCGGGACCGCTGCCCGGCAATCTCACGCTGATCGCCGCGAAGGAGACCAATACGCCGTCCGGCCCCGTCGTGGACCTCGACTACTCCGACGGGCTCTCGGTCGTCTCGATCTTCGTCCAGCGCGGGTACCTGCCGGACAGGCTCGGCGGATGGTCGCAGGTGGCGCTGGAGGGCCACAAGGTCTATGCGAACGACCCGGACGAGCTGTGCTTCGCCTGGTCCGCGCGGGGCTTCGTGTACACGCTCATCGCCGCCGCCCCGCGGCAGACGGTCGGCCAGGTCGTGGTGGCCCTGCCACACGATGACGACCGGGGCTGGCTGAGCCGGATGAGGCACGGCCTGCACCGCCTGATGTTGTGGTTCATGCCCTGATTCACTGGGTTGGCACCCGCAGATCACGGGCTACAGTGGGAGAACCACACCCATGGTGGGCCGACATGCACTCAGGAGAAACCGCCCGTGTTCGACCTGTCTATCACCAAGCTCCTGGTGCTCGCCGTGCTCGCCATCGTGATCTTCGGCCCGGACCAGCTGCCCAAGATCGCCGCACAGGCGGGCCGCGCGCTGCGTGACCTCCGCCGCCTGGCGGAGGGGGCCAGGAACGACCTGCGGGAGGGCCTGGGACCCGAGTTCGCCGACTTCGACGTCACCGACCTGCACCCGAAGAACTTCGTGCGCAAGCATCTGATGGACGGCTTCGACGACGACGCGGAGCCGCAGGATATCCCGCCGGCCCATATCGGGGCGTCCGCGGACGGGCCGGGCGGCCTCGCGCCGGGGGAGGCTCCGCCCTACGACTCCGAGGCGACCTGAGGGCTACACCGGCGACAGGCCGAGCTGCCGGCCCGCCAGCCCCCTGCGGCCCGCCAGGGCGCTCGCTATCTCGGTGAGCTGCCGCGCCACCGGGGATTCGGGGTCGCCGAGCACTAGGGGGACGCCCCTGTCCCCGCCCTCGCGCAGCCGCACGTCGATCGGCACCTTGCCGAGCAGGGGCACGGTGGTGCCGGTCGCCCGGGTCAGCGCCGCCGCGACCGCCTCGCCGCCACCGGACCCGAATACGTCGACGAGCTCGCCGCAGTGCGGGCACGGCAGCCCGGACATGTTCTCGATCACCCCGACGATACGCTGATGGGTCTGCACGGCGATCGCGCCGGCCCGCTCGGCCACCTCGGACGAGGCGATCTGCGGGGTGGTGACCACGATCAGCTCGGCGCCCGGCAGCAACTGGGCCAGCGAGAGCGCTACGTCGCCGGTGCCCGGCGGAAGGTCCATCAGCAGCACGTCGAGATCGCCCCAGTACACGTCGGCGAGGAACTGCTGAAGCGCCTTGTGGAGCATCGGGCCCCGCCACACCACGGGCGTGTTGCCGTCGGTGAACATCCCGATCGAGATGACCTTCACGTCGTGGGCGGACGGCGGCATGATCATCTGCTCGACCTGGGTGGGCCGCCCGGTCACGCCGAGCATGCGGGGCACCGAGTGCCCGTAGATGTCGGCATCGAGCACGCCGACCTTCTGGCCCGAGGCGGCGAGCGCGGCGGCCAGGTTGACCGTCACCGACGACTTGCCGACCCCGCCCTTACCGCTGGCGACCGCGAGCACCCGGGTGAGCGATGACGGCTGGGCGAACGGGATCTCGCGTTCCTGGCGGCCGCCGCGGAGCCGGGTCTGCAGCTCGCGGCGCTGCTCTTCGCTCATCACGTCCAGTTGCACCGTCACCGCGGACACGCCGGGCACGGCGGACACGGCGGCGGTGACGTCACGGGTGATGGTGTCGCGCAGCGGGCAGCCGGCGACTGTGAGATATACCTCAACCCTGACCTTGCCGTCGGGGGCGATGTCGACGCTCTTGACCATGCCCAGATCGGTGATCGGCCGCCGGATCTCGGGGTCATTGACCCGCGCCAGCGCCGCGGTCACCTGCTCGGTGCTGGGCGGAGGGGTGGGTGTTGCCGGGCTCATGGGTTCATGGTATGTCGGCCCGGGGTCTCGTCGGTGTCTACTGCACAGGCTCGCCCGTGGCCGGGTCGAGCAGGTAGGGCGCGAAGTGGGGATGGCCGAAGCTGAACATGTTGTCCAGCGGGCCGGCCAGGGCGTCGAACGAGCCGCCGCCGGTCCGCTGCCCGCCCAGCCAGTTGTCCTCGATGAACGCCAGTAGGGAGGTCTGATCGGCGGTCGTGCCGCTGACGTAGTGGGTCTTGGCGTACGGCGAGATGAGCAGGAACGGCAGCCGCTGGCCGTAACCGCAGCGGTCGGCGATGCCGGCCAGGGGGGTGCCGTGCCCGCACACCGACGGGTGAACGGCGGGCAACGCCGCGGATAACACGGTGCGAGAGTTCCGTACCGCTGGGTCATCGGCCAGGGGCGCGAGGCGGAAGACGGCGCCGGAGCGCGCCCAACGGCGGGCGGGCGAGGTCTCGCCCTCCGCCAGCACCGCGTTGAGCCGCCCGGCGACGAGCGGGCCGATCACCTCGTCCCACTCCCCGGAGCCGGGCTCCACCCGGCTGACCACGGCGGTCCAGCTCACCGGGCCACCGCCGGCGCCGCGAGGGACGATGACGGTGACCCGGCCCGAGCCGGCGAGCCCGGGCAGCGGCTGTTCGCCGGGGCCGGTCACCACGTAGGCAGCACCCGGCGACAGCGGCCCCGCCCGCCAGATGTGCCAGGCGGGGCGGGGACGGTCCTGGCCCTGGATGGCGATCCAGATGACACCGGCCCGCTTGGTAGCCTCCGCGATAAGCGCGAGCGGCGGTTGCGGGCTGGGCGGAGTGTCGCTCACGCAGCTCAGCGTGCCACGAGAATGGGGAGGCGCAGCGAAAGTGCCGGAAGAGTACCGTTCCCGGCGCTCATGCCTGGCGGTGCCGGGCAGCAGCCAGCGGTTCCTGGACAAGGCCCGCGGCCTCGCCGCCGACGAGGTGTTCCTCGACCTTGAGGATGCGGTCGCCCGGCCGGCCAAGGAAACGGCCCGGCGCAACGTGATAGCGGCGCTGACCACCGGCGGCTGGGGCGGCAAGCTGGTGGCGGTCAGGATCAACGACGCCGCCACCCGGTGGGCCTACCGTGACGTGGTCGAGGTGGTCGCCGCCGCCGGGCGCGGGCTGGATGCGATCATCCTGCCGAAGGTCACCGATCCCGGTCACGTGGTCTGGCTGGACCTTCTACTGGGCCAGATCGAGCAGGACACCGGTGACGAGGCCGGCCGGATCGGCATCGAGGCGCAGATCGAGGACGCGCGGGGGCTGGCGAAGGTGGACGAGATCGCGGCCGCGTCGCCCCGGCTGCGGGCCCTGGTGTTCGGCCCGGCCGACTTCATGGCCAGCATCGGCATGCGGTCGCAGCGGGTGGGGGCGCAGCCCGCCGGATACGCCGGTTCCGATGCCTATCACTACCCCCTGCTCCGGATCCTGGTCGCGGCGCGCGGCCACGGGCTCGCGGCCATCGACGGGCCGTATCTGACGATCGGCGACCTCGACGGCCTGCGGGAGGCCGCCGCCAGCGCGGCCGCGCTCGGCTACGACGGCAAATGGGTCCTGCACCCGGGCCAGATCGACGTCGTCAACGAGGCCTTCTCGCCGAGCCAGGACGACTATGAGCACGCCGAGCTCGTCCTCGACGCCTACCGCTACTACACCACCGAGCATCGCCGCGGCGCGGCGATGCTCGGCGACGAGATGATCGACGAGGCCTCGCGGAAGCTGGCGCTGGTGGCGGCCGCGAAGGGGCGCGCGGCAGGCCTGCGCAGGTCGCAGCGGTTCGAGCCGGCGGGCAGGACGTCAGCTGACCACCCCCCACGCGGTGAGGGTCTCGGCCAGCCCGCCGGTGAGACTTAGACGATCAAGGTCACGGGGGTGCACCCACCTGACATCGGCGGCATCGTCACCCGCCGCGAGCACCCCGCCGCTCACGCTGGCCGCGTAGTCGTGGATGTCGAAGACCTTCCCGCCGGGCGCGGGCCGCTCGACCTCGCCGACCAGCCGTCCCGGCTCGACCTGCAGACCGGTCTCCTCGCGCACCTCCCGCACCACGGCCTCGGGGTCGCTCTCGCCCGGCCTGACCCGGCCACCCGGCAGCGACCAGCGGCCCATCTCCGGCTCGTGCCCGCGCTTGACCAGCAGCAGCCGTCCGTCACTGTCGGTGACGATGGCGCCCACGCACCTAATCCGTGATCCCGGCATGCACCAAGTATCGTTCTGCATCCGGGAGGAGCACTTGACGTGGGCGCGTGCAGCGGCCAACGTCGGTGTCCATGAAGGCGGCTCCCATATGCCCGCGCTGCGGCGGGCCCGTGAGCGAGCCGAGCGCGTGGTCCAGCGGCTGGCGGTGCCAGTGGCACGGCGTCGTGTACCCGCTGCGGCCCGCCTACCGCCCGGTGCCGGAAGGGCTCAAAGGACTGCTCCGCGACGCCGTGATGCCGGTCTGGCTGCCGTGGCCGCTGCCGGATGGCTGGCTGGTCACCGGCTTCGCCGGCGCCGGGGATGACCGGGACGGGACGCGTGCGTGCGTGGTCGCGCTGTCCGGGCCCAACCCGATGGGCGGGCTGGGTGAGATGCTGCTTGTCTCCGAGGAGATGGGAGTGGGCCTCGGCGCGTGGCTGGCGGGCCTGCCCGGGCCCGACCCCGGTGAGGGCTTCGCGACCGGGACCCCGCACGCCTTCGTCCGTTACCGCCACCGTGACTTCCCGCTCTGGCACGTGGACGCGCCGGGCCGGGCCGCGTTCGCCGGCGAGATGCTGGGGAACTGGCTGTGGGTGGTGCTGTGGCCCGACACCGCCGGGGTGCTGCTCGTGGAGCCGCTGACCCTGCGTGACCTGCGTGATCCCGGCCAGGACCTGGATCTGCCGTTCGGCGCCGCCTCACCGCGCCTGCCCGGCTAGCGTTGCGCCTACGATGAGCGCTCGCCGCATCGATCTGCATTCGCACAGCACCGCCTCGGACGGGACCGATCCGCCCGCCGAGGTGATGCGCCGCGCCCGCGCCGCGGGCCTGGACGTGATCGCGCTCACCGACCACGACACGCTGGCCGGGCATGCCGAGGCCCGCGGGGCCCTCCCGCCCGGCCTGGCCCTGGTGCCCGGCATGGAACTGTCCTGCCGCCTCGACGGCCACAGCGTGCACCTGCTCGCCTACCACGTTGACCCCGCGCACGCCGGGCTGGCGGAGCAGTTGCACGCCATCACCACGGACCGCCTGCGCCGCGCCCGGGACATGGTGGGCAAGCTGCGCGAACTCGGCGTCGACATCACCTGGGAGCGGGTGGCGGCGATCGCCGGTGACGGCGTGGTCGCCCGGCCGCACATCGCCCGCGCGATGGTGGCGGCCGGGGCCATAGCCCGCCCGGACCAGGCGTTCACGCCGGAGTGGATCGGGCCGGGCGGCCGTGCCTACGTGAGCAGGTACGCTCTGGACCCGGAGGACGCGGTCCGCCTGGTCTCCTCGGCGGGGGGCGTGAGCGTGCTCGCCCACCCGGGCGTGCCCCAGGGCGCGTGGAAGATCGGCGACGAAGCCGTTGCGCGGCTGGCGGCGGCGGGCCTGGCCGGCCTGGAAGTCGCCCACCCCGACCACGACGATTCCGAACGGATACGTCTTGCCGCCCTCGCCGCCACGCTCGGCCTGGTTTCGTCCGGGGGAAGCGACGATCACGGCAGCCTGACCGGCCACCGGCTCGGCTGCGAGACCATCGCGCCGGGAGAGTACGAGCGACTGGTGTCGCGCGCCGCCGGGCTGTCGTAGCCGGTGAGCAGAATCTAACCCTGGACGAGAGGATCTCCGATGGACGCGCGGATTGACCGGGTGGCGCCGGACCGCCGGCGCGGCTGCAACACCTGGCTGGTCGGGGACGCCGACGAGGTCATCGTGGTGGATCCGGGCCGGGATGCGCAGGCCGTGCTCACCACCGCCTCGGACCGCGAGATCCTCGCCGTGATCTGCACCCACGGCCATCCGGAGCACGTGGCGGCGGCGCTGGAGGTCGCCGCGCGCGACGAGGCGCCGGTGGCGCTGCACCGTATGGACATGCTGGCGTGGCGGGAGGAGCATCCCGGCGCGGAGCCGGACATCCAGATGGAGGAGGCCGGCATATTCGAGGTCGCTGACGCCGCGCTCGAGGTGCTCCACACACCCGGCCACACCCCCGGGTCCGTCAGCCTCTACTGCGAGGAGCTGGCGGTGGTGTTCTCCGGTGACGCGCTGCTCGCCGACGGGCCGGCTCCGCACGCCGGCGAATACCCCGACTTCCCCGGCCAGCTCAACGCGATCGGGCAGGAGCTGCTGACGCTGCCTCCCCAGGTCCGGGTGCTGCCGGGCCACGGCGAGGAGATCACCGTGGAGACGGCCGGCAAGCGGTTCGACTCGTGGGTGACCAGCGGCCCGCACCCCGGCGACCTGCTGGAGTGAGCGATGGAGCAGCCCACCCTGGAAGGCATGCCGCGGCGGCTGTACCCGTGCACGCCGACCCGGCTGACCAATTGGCTGGAATGCCCACGCAGGTACCGGATGACCTACCTCGATCGCCCCCCGGCGCCCAAGGGGCCGCCGTGGGCGCACAATAGCTTCGGCGCCAGTGTGCACAACGCGCTGGCCGGGTGGTGGCGTTTGCCGCGCGCCGAGCGCACCCTGGCCGCCGCGGGCGATCTGCTCGACAGCGGCTGGATCGACCAGGGCTACGCCGACGATGCACAGTCCGTGCGGTGCCGGGGCGGCGCCCGCGCCATGGTGGAGCGCTATACCGCGGCGCTCGATCCGGCCACGGAGCCGCTGGGGGTCGAGCGCGTGGTGGCCGCGCGCACCGAGCGGATCGTGCTGTCGGGCCGGGTCGACCGGCTGGACGAGCGGCGCGGCCCGCGCGGTGACCGGGAGCTCGCGGTCGTCGACTACAAGACGGGCCGGCGGCCGCTGACCGGGGACGACGCCAGGACCTCGATGCCTCTGGCGCTGTATGCGCTGGCGGCCGCGCGCATGTTCCATGCCGTGTGCCGCCGGGTGGAACTGCATCACCTGCCGACCGGCACCGTGCACGCCTGGGAGCACTCCGACGAGGGCATCGGCAGGCACGTGCGGCGTGCCGAGAGCATCGCCGCCGAGTGTGCGGATGCCGACGAACGGTTCCGCGCCGGGCTGCCGGCGGCGGACGTGGATGGCGTCTTCCCGCCCCGTCCCGGTCCGGCCTGCGGCTGGTGCGACTACCGCCAGCTTTGCCCGGAGGGCACGGCGGCCAGCGCGCCGCGCCAGCCGTGGGACGGGCTGGCCGAGGATTGACTCAGCGGCCGGTCTCCACCGAGTTCCAGAACGTGGTGAGAGTGCTGGCCACGGTCTCCGGGGCCTCAACGGCCGGCGAGTGTGCGGCGCCCGGGATGCACACGCGCTCGGCTCGCAGCCGCTGTGCCATGTCGTCCTGGATCGATGGCGCCCATGCGTCGTCGTTCTCGCCGTAGATCACCAGCAGCGGCGCGCCCAGCGTGGCCAGGGCGGAGGTGCGGTCCGGGCAGCCCAGCAGTCCCCGGGCCATCGACCACAGGCCGGTGGGGCAGCTGCGCAGCATCCGCGTGCGCAGGAAGTCAATGACGTCGGCCGGGACCCCGTCGGCGACGGCGGCCGGCTCGAGCTGCGTGTACCACAACCGTTCCACCTCGGCGCCCAGGCCGCTGGGCGCGGCGGGTTCGATCTCCGCGAGGACGGCGCGCAGCACCTCCGCCCTGGGGCCGGTCAGCGCGCCGGGCCCGGAACTCATCAGGGTGAGCGAGCTGATGCGGGCCGCCTGGGCGAGCAGGAGTTCCCGCGCCACCAGGCCGCCGAACGAATGCCCAAGCAGGTGGACGTGGTGCGCCCCGGAGCGCGTCCGGCCGTCGTGGCGGCGGGCGTCGCCCTGATGAGCACCGAGCAGGTCCGCGATCATGGCTACGTCGGCGGCGAGCGCGGCAATGCCGTATCCGTCTGCGTCGGCCGCGGCGGGACTCTCGTACTGTCCCCGCATGTCGATGGCGATGACACGCCGGCCCGCCCGCGCGAGCGGCCCAAGCACCGGCAGAAAGTCTTCTTTGCTGCCGGTGTATCCCGGGATGAGCAGCGCGGGCTGGCGTTCGGCGACCCCGGCGGCGGGGAGTGCCTCAAGCGCGGCAAAGGGCCCGCGGGGCGTTTCGAGGGTCAGCCGACGCACCTCGGCGGGCAGCCGCAGCGTCCTCGGGGTACTCACCGGTCGCCCGGCGCGGCGCCCTTCTGCCCGTGGCCCGTCCGGCGCCGGACCCGGGGCCGCCGTCGGCGGGGGCGCCGGCCGGCGACGGACCGGGCGGGGACGGACCGGGTGCGCCCGGTTTCCCCGAGGTCCTCGATTTCTTCCGCCTCCAGGCCCGCCCGGCCGCGCTGCGCCCGCGCCAGCCTGCTGCCGGCCTCGGGCGGGATGCCGAGGGCGGTGAACAGATGCTCGGAGGTGGAGTAGGTCTCGGGCGGGTCGGCGAGATCCAGGCCGAGCGTCTCGTTGATCATCTTCCAGCGCTGGAGGTCGCGCCAGTCGACGAATGTGATCGCCACCCCGGTCCGGCCAGCCCGCCCGGTCCGGCCGATCCGGTGCAGGTACGCCTTGTCGTCGTCGGGGCACTCGTAGTTCACCACGTGGGTGACGTCCTCGACGTCCAGGCCGCGGGCGGCCACGTCGGTGGCGACGAGCACGTCCACCTTGCCGTGGCGGAACGCGCGCAGCGCACGTTCCCGCTGGGCCTGGCCGAGATCGCCGTGGACGGCGGCGGCGGCGAACCCGCGGCTGGTCAGTACGTGGGCCACCTGATCGGCGGTTCGCTTGGTCCGGCAGAACACCATGGTCAGCCCGCGTCCCTGCGCCTGCAGCATCCGGACCAGCATCTCGATCTTGTCCATCTGGTGGGCGCGGAAGACATGATGCTCGGTGAGCGGCACGAGCTCGGGCTCGTCGTGATGCTCGGCCCTGACGTGCATGGGCTGCCTCAGGTGGCGGCGGGCGAGCGTGACGACCTCGCCGGGCATCGTCGCCGAGAACAGCATGGTCTGCCGGCTCGCCGGCGTCAGTTGCAGGATGCGCTCGACGTCGGGGAGGAAACCGAGATCAAGCATCTTGTCGGCTTCGTCGAGGACCAGCGTTGCCACGTCCGACATGTCGAGATGGTGCTGGCGCGCCAGGTCGAGGAGCCGGCCTGGGGTGCCGACCACCACGTCCACGGTGCCGCGCAGAGCCTCGATCTGGGGTTCGTAGGCACGGCCGCCGTACAGCGTGAGCACCCGCGTGCCGCCCGACCCCGCCGCGGTCTTGAGATCCCCCGCGACCTGGATCGCCAGTTCCCTGGTCGGCACCACGACCAGCGCGCCGGGCGCCAGCGGCCGCCGGTCAGCGGGTCGGCCGAGGCGCTGCAGCAGCGGGATGCCGAAGGCAAGCGTTTTGCCTGTTCCGGTCCTTGCCTGGCCGATGATGTCGTGCCCGGCGAGCGCAATCGGGAGGGCCAGCGTCTGGATGGGAAACGCGGTGGTGATTCCATGGGCCGCCAGCGCGTCGCAGATCGGGCCGCTCACACCGAGGTCGGCGAAGGCCGGGTCGGCCGGTGTGGTCGGGATGCCGACGGCCTCGTCGGTGTCCCTGGTGGTCTGTATTTGTGTTGTCAGGGCTTTCAGCTTTCATCAGTGGCCCGCGGCGCGGCGCTCGCATTGCGCACGCCATCACCATCCCGGGCCCGGGGATTCACGTTCGTCGGGGCCGGTGCACCGACGACAGGTTGTCGTGGCGTTGGGTACGCTCGGCACCAGACCCCGCTGCCAGTTGCAACACGGCATCATACTGGCCGCATTCCCTCCGGCTGCGAGGCAAGTCTAGCAACGCGCGCCCCACAAGGCCGCCGTGACATTCCGGTAGCCGGGCCCCCAGGCCCGCCAGGCCCGGCTCGGCACCCTTGTTAAGCTCCCGGTGTGGCAAGCACGGACGGCGTTCTTGACCTGCTTGGCCTGCTCGCCTACGCCGAGCTGGTCGCCTTCTTCCGGCTGTCCGAGGACGCTGCGCTGGCGCCGTCGCTGTCGGACAAGGCCGCGCTGGGCGAAATGGCCGTCGCGGAGTTCGGCCATTTCCAGATGCTGCGCAGCCAGATCACGCGGATGGGCGCGACCCCGGAACAGGCGATGCAGCCGTTCGTGGAGCCACTCGACGCCTTCCACGCCAGGACCGCTCCTTCCGACTGGCTGGAGGGGCTGGTGAAGGCCTACGTGGGCGACGGGATCGCTGCGGACTTCTACCGGGCGATCGCGGTACTGCTGGATTCGCAGACCCGGCAGCTCGTGCTGGACGTGCTCGCCGACACCGGGCATGCGGACTTCGTCATATCGCGGGTACGCGCGGCGATCGATGCCGATCCAGCCGTCGCCGGCAGGCTGGCGCTCTGGGCGCGGCGTCTCGTCGGGGAGGCACTGGCACAGGCCCACCGGGTAGCGGCCGAGCGCGCGCCGCTCGCCAGGCTGGTGGCCGGCGGCGCCGCGGGCCAGGCCGGGCCGGGCGGTGAGCAGGGCGAGATCGGCCGGATGTTCGCGCGGCTCACCGACGCGCACGACGAGCGGATGACGGCGCTGGGCCTGACCGACTGGGAGCGGGTGCCGGAGTCGGAGTAACTCACAGGTGCTGGCCGAAGCCGACCCGGCGCTGCTCGACGCCGGCGAACTCCACGTAACCGATCTTGTCCGCCGGCACCATGACCTTCCCGTCCTTGTCGTCCGGGACGACGAACAGGCCGCCGGAAGCCAGCGCCTCGGCCAGGGAGCTCTCGATCTCCTCGGGAGACGCGTTCGTGTCGACCACGAGTTCGCGGGGGATCGACTGGATCCCGATCTTGACTTCCACGGCGTTCCTCTCGGTGCTCAGCTCTGCTCGCCCGCCCGTGGCCAGCCACTGATCCCCCGCCACGCCAGCCGGGCGATGAGCTGCTCGGCGGCGTCTTTGGGAATCATCTGACCCGTGCTGAGCCAGTAGGTGGCGCTGAGCTGCGCCATGCCGACCAGGCCCATGCCCAGCAGGTGCGCCTGGTCGTCGCTGACGCCCGCGTCTTCCCTGATGATCTCGCTGATGATGTCCGAACAGTCGCGCGTCGAGCGGTCCAGCCGGTCGCGGACGGCCGGCTCGTTGCGCAGATCGGACTCGAAGACCAGGCGAAAGGCCTGGCCGGTGCTGCCCACGAAATCGAAGAACGCGGTGAAGGTCGCGGTCACCCGCTGCTTGTTGTCGGTCGTGGAGGCCAGCGCGTTGCGGACGGTCGCGGCCAGTGCGTCGACGCTCTCGTCGAGCAGGGCGAGGTAGAGCTCGAGCTTGCCGGGAAAATGCTGGTAAAGGACCGGCTTGCTGACCCCGGCGCGTTCCGCGATCTCGTCCATCGCCGCGGCGTGATAGCCCTGGGCAACGAAGACTTCGCGCGCGGCGCCCAGGAGCTGCCGCCGCCGGGCGGGCTTCGGCAGCCGCGTGCCGACCGGCGGGGTCTGAGGGGTCGCGGTCACTACGGTCTCCGATCCGCTCGCTGGGACCTGGCGGTCAGCTCCGTTGTCAACGGTAGTCGTCCTCATCGAGCTTCACTTCCCGCCGCTGTTCGGCGGCATCGGCTTCGTCGACGTCGAGCGGCAGGTCCGGCTCTTTCTCCGCCGGCGCCTCGCCTTCCTCGGCCGGGGCCCACCGCTGGTCCTCAGAATCGGGCTCTGGTTTCTCCAGGTCGCTCTCGCTCATCGGTGATCTCCCCGGGTCATGTCCGCGTACAACTCGATCCGCCCCGATCGTCGTCCTCCACGGCGGCGCGGGTGGTCTCGGCCTGATCACTGGGCATGACCCCGACGCAGCACGTCGACCGCGTAGTGTAAGCGCACCGCGGGATCGCACGGTAGCCGGCGGCGCGGTGCTCCCCGAGGGCCACGGCGCGGCCGGCCCGCGCAAGGCCCGTTGCGGCGGGCACCGGCTGTTCCCCGCCGAGCCCGATGACGCCGATGTCCGGCACCCGCTCATCCTTCCCCGTGGCGGCAGCGGCTCACCCAATCATGTCAGCGGCGGGGTGCCGCGGACGGGAGGCGAGACCGATAGATAGGCCACCACCCGACCGCGGCTGGACAGACCGCCCGCCCGCGACCCGGCAGAGCGCCCGACTGGCCTGGTGGCCGCCACCGCGTAGTCTGGTTTGTGGTGAATGCCCGCCCGCCGGGGAAGCCTGCTCCCGGCGTGACGGCGGCCCATGGACACAGGCAGAACGGGTATCGACACACCATGCGCAGTATGTGGAAGGGTGCGATCTCGTTCGGTCTGGTCAACATCCCGGTGCGGCTGTACACCGCCACCGAGCAGCGTGATGTGACGTTCCGCCAGGTTCACCGCACCGACGGCGGGCGGATCAAATTCCGCCGGGTCTGTTCGGTGGACGGCGAGGAGGTCCCGTTCGCCGACGTCGCCAAGGGCTATGAGCTGCCCGACGGCGAGATGGTGGTGCTCACCGACGACGACCTGGCGCAGCTGCCGCTGCCCACCGCCCGCAGCATCGAGGTGGTCAACTTCACGCCGGCCGAGCAGCTTGACAGCATCCTCGCGAACCGGGCCTACTACACCGAGCCCGAGCCGGCCGGGTTGCGGGCGTACGCGCTGCTGCGGGACGCGCTGGAGCGGTCGGGCAAGATCGCGATCGCCCGGGTGGCGCTGCGCCAGCGCGAGTCGCTCGCCTCGCTCCGCACGAGGGACGGGGTGATGGTGCTGGAGACTCTGCTCTGGCCGGATGAGATCCGCGCTGCCGATTTCGAGTTCCTCGAGCAGGACGTCGAGGTTCGCTCGCAGGAGCTCAAGATGGCGTCGTCGCTGATCGACTCCATGACGGTGGACTTCGACCCGACGATGTACCGCGACGGCTACCGGGAGGCGCTGGAAGAGCTTGTGGCGGCCAAGGTGCAAGGCCACGAGGTGGTCCAGCCGCAGCCCCAGGTGGAGGAGGGTGGCGGCAGCCTGGCGGACGCGCTGAAGGCGAGCCTCGCGGCGGCGAAGGCCGACGCCGCCGACGGCGGCGGCAAGCGGCAGGCCAGGGGCAAGGCCAGCGCCTGAGGATGCTGCGACAGCGCACGCTCGGCCAGGGCCTGACCGTCCCCGAACTCGGTCTCGGGTGCATGGGCATGAGCCAGTCCTACGGGATCCCCGACGACGAGGAGTCCGTCGCAACCATCCACCGGGCGCTCGATTTGGGCGTCACGCTCCTCGACACCGCGGACTCCTACGGGCCGCACACCAACGAGCGTCTCGTCGGCGCGGCGCTCAAGGGCCGCCGTGCCGAGGCGGTCCTCGCCACCAAGTTCGGCCAGGAGTTCCGGCCGGACGGCACACGCGGCGTCAACGGCCGGCCCGAGTATGTGCGCCGCGCGTGCGACGACTCGCTGCAGCGCCTCGGCGTGGACCACATCGACCTGTACTACCAGCACCGGGTCGACCCGGACGTGCCGGTCGAGGAGACCTGGGGCGCGTTGGGCGAGCTGGTAGGCGAGGGGAAGGTGCGCTTCCTCGGTATCTCCGAGGCGGCACCGGCGACGGTACGGCGGGCACACGCCGTGCACCCCATTGCCGCTGGCCAGTACGAGTACTCGCTGTTCAGCCGCGACCCGGAGGCGGAGTTGCTGCCGGTGCTCCGCGAGCTCGGCATCGGGATGGTCTGTTACAGCCCGCTCGGCCGTGGCATGCTCACCGGGACC
>Ga0075423_10002528_pt1 | contig 16635 bp, 14 predicted proteins | sample SoiMethybrSBSTD2_FD_80114 | JGI IMG/M metagenome (GOLD analysis project Ga0075423, IMG submission 80114) | Bulk soil microbial communities from a Populus tree surrounding site in Tennessee, USA - Soil MetaG P. TD hybrid SBSTD2 | ecosystem: Environmental > Terrestrial > Soil > Tree plantation...
CGGCCGAGCCGGAAGCCGAGCAGGATGCCGGCTTTGACCCAGGCGTTGGCCCGCCAGCTCCCGTCGGCGCCGCGTTCGGCGGCGCGGACGGTGTCGGCGTTGAGGGCGGCCTTGAGCTGCAGGAACGCGACCCGCGCGGCCGGCTCGTCGGCCGGCGCGATGGGTCCGGCGAACCGCGCGAGCTCCGTTTGGAGCGCCGCGGGGTCAACCGACATGTGCTCCCGCCGCAGCGAGCGCGGCGCGGAGCGCCTCGCGGGTGGCGGGGCCGGCGGGCACGAGCGGCAGGCGGAGCACGTCCCGGATCTTGCCGAGGAGCGCCATGCCGGCCTTGACCGGTGACGGATTGGTCTCGAGGAAGTTGGCGTCCATGAGCGGGAGGAGACGGTACTGCGCGCGCCGGGCATCCTCGACCTTGCCCGTTCTGGCGAGGCGGACCAGCTCGGTCATCGGGCCCGGGACCTCGTTCGACGTCACCGAGATGAGTCCGTGGCCGCCCGCGGCCGCCACCGGAAAGGCGAGCCAGTCGTCGCCCGAGAGCACGGCGAAGCCATCGGGGCGGTTGCGGATGATCTCCATGATCTGCCGGAGGTCACCACTGGCCTCCTTGACGGCGACCACGTTCGGGTGCTCGGCGAGCTTGAGTGCGGTGACCGGCAGCAGGTTCACCCCGGTGCGGCCGGGGACGTTGTACAGGCAGACGGGTTTGGTGGAGGCGTCGGCCACGGCCAGGAAGTGGCGCCGCAGCCCCTCCTGGGTGGGCTTGTTGTAGTAGGGGGTCGCGCTGAGGATGCCGTCCACGCCGAGCCCGCACATGCGCCGGGTCTCGTCCACCGCGCGGCAGGTGTCGTTGCTCGTGGCGCCGGCCATGACGCGCACCCGTCCGGCGGCGGTCTCGACCACCGCGGCCACGACCTGCTCGCGCTCGCGGTCGTCCATCGTCTGTGCCTCGCCGGTCGAGCCGCAGGGGACGAGGAAGTCGATGCCTTCGGCGATCTGCCACTCCACCAGCGCGCGCAGGGCGCCGAGATCGAGCGCGCCTTCCTCCGTGAACGGCGTGACCAGCGCGGTGCCGCAGCCTTCGAAGCGTGTCATCCGCCGGCTCCGAACAGCATGTCCTCGAGCGTATGCGTGCCGGGATGGCCCGGGAGCCACTCCGCGGCGGCGAGCGCGCCCGCGGCGAAGCCGTCCCGGCTCCGGGCGTCGTGCGAGAGCGTCACCCGCTCATGCGGTCCGTCGTAGGCGACCAGGTGCGTCCCTGGTGTGGCACCCGCCCGAACCGACGTGATGGGATACCGGCGCCCGGGGTCGATCTCGACGAGGCGCGCCTGCAGCTCGCGCGCGGTGCCGGAGGGCGCGTCGAGTTTGGTCGCATGATGCTCCTCCAGTATAAAGGCGTCGAACTCGGGCCGCCCGGCGAATCGCCGCGCGAGCTCCCGCGCGGTGTGCAGGAACAGGTGGACACCGAGCGAGAAGTTGGCGGCGTGGAGCAGCGCGCCCTTTTGCTGCGCCACCAGCGCCGCAACGCGGGGCAGGTCGTCACGCCAGCCGGTCGTTCCCGTGACGGTCGGCACCCCCGCCTCGATGAGGCGCTCCAGGTTGGCCACGGACGCGTCGGGCCGGGTGAACTCGACGGCCACGTCCGCGCCGGCCAGCCGGGCCGCCGTGAGCGCCCGGCCGCCCGCGTTGTCCTGGGCGCCGATCACCGCGTGGATGACGTGGCCGCGCGCCTCCGCCAGCCTGGCGACCGCCTGGCCCATCTTGCCGTTGCCGACGATCACGATCCGCACGGAGATCTCTGGCCCTTCACCACGAAGGCACGAAGGACACGAAGGTGCACGAAGCCCCGCCGCCGCACCCACAAACAAATTGGGGGTGGGGGGCTTCGTGTACCTTCGTGTCCTTCGTGCCTTCGTGGTGAATCATCATCGGATCCTCAGCATGACATCGGAGCCTCTGATCGGTGCCTCAGCATGTCCCGAAGAACTCCTGATGCAACCGCCGCACGACGCCCGGCCCGTCCTCTTCCCGCACGACGAACGTCACATTGATCGCCGAGGCGCCCTGAGAGATGACCTCGACGTTGGCGGGCTGAACCGCGCGGAACAGGCGCGCCGCGATGCCGGGGGTGGAGCGCATGCCGATCCCGACCACCGCCACGATCGCCCGTCCGCTCTCGATCCACACGTCGCCGAGCTCGCTCAGGTCCCGCACGACGGCGTCGAGCCGGCTCCGGTCCTCCACGGTGAGCGACACGCTCACCTCCCCGCTCGCCAGCACGTCCACCACCACCTCGTGTCGCTCGAAGACCTCGAACATGGCGCGGAGGAAGCCGTGGGCGCCGAGCATGCGGGGCGCGCGGACGTTCACCACCGTGATCCCGCGCTTCCAGCTGATGGACCGCACCGGTGAGTCGCCCAGGCGCTCGAGCTCGGCGGAGGGCTCGACGATGGTGCCCGGATCGTCGGGGCAGGTCGAGTTGAGCACGACGATGGGAATCCCCGCGCGGACGAGCGGCTGCGCGGTGGCCGGGTGCAGGACCTTGGCTCCGAACGTCGCGAGCTCGGCGGCCTCCTCGTAGCTCGCCGCCCGCAGCGTCCGCGCCGAGGGGACGATGCGCGGATCGGCGGTCATGAGGCCGTTCACGTCGGTCCAGATCTCCACCCGCCGGGCGCCGAGCGCTGCGCCCAAGAGCGCCGCCGTGAAGTCGGAGCCGCCCCGGCCGAGCGTCGTCGGCGTCCCCTCCGCCGTCGCACCGATGAAGCCCTGTGTCACCGGAATCCGTCCCGCGTCCGCCAGCGGCCGCAGGCACTCGCGCGCCCGGGCGGTGAGCGCCTGCATCTGCGGCGTGGCGCGGCCGTACCGGTCGTCGGTCACCATGAGGGGCCGGATGTCCACCCAGGTGGCCGCGAGCCCCGCGCCCTCGAGCGCCGCCGCGACGACCCGGCTGCTCCAGAGCTCGCCGCGTCCGGCGACCGCGTCCAGCTCGGCCGGCCGCAGCATGCGCCCGAAGGCCGCGCCGAGCTCCCGGCGGAGCGCCGCGGCGTCTTCCGCGATCGCGGGTATCACGCCCTCCGCGCCGGGCAGGGACCGCGCCGTGGCCGCGTGGCGGTCGAGCAGCGCAGCGATCGCCGTATCCAGGCCGGCGGCGTCGCCCGCGTGCACCAGCGGGGCCAGCGCGAGCAGGGCGTCGGTCACCTTGGCGAGCGCACTCACTACGACCACCGGCCGGTCCGCCGCGCGCGAGCCCACGATCCGGGCGAGCCGTGCGATCGCGCCCGCGTCGGCCACCGAGGTGCCGCCGAACTTGGCGACGATCATGCGGGGCGGTCCACCCGGCCTTCCGCCACCAGCAGCTCCGCGATCTGCACCGCCTGGCCGGCCGCGCCGCGGACGGTGTTGTGGCCCAGCAGCACGAGGCGGAGATCCAGGATGGGGCACGGGCGCACCCGGCCCACCGTCACGGCCATGCCGCGCCCGCGGTCCAGGTCGAGCCGGGGCTGCGGCCGGTCGGGCCGGCTCTCCACCTCGATCGGCGGCGTCGGGGACGACGGCAGGCAGGCGACGCGCGGGCTCGCGCGGAAATCGCGCAGCACCGCCGAAGCCTCTTCGGGCGTGACGCGCCGCCGGAATCCGACCGACACGGTCTCCAGATGTCCCTCCACGGTGGCCACGCGGTTGGTGTGCGCGCTGACGGCGAAGTCCGCCGGCGTCACGCCGCCCGGACCGAGCGTCCCCAGGATCTTCCGGCTCTCGCGCTCGATCTTCTCCTCCTCGTTGCCGATGAAGGGGACCACGTTGCCCAGGATGTCCAGCGACGCCACCCCCGGATAGCCCGCGCCGGACACGGCCTGCATCGTGGAGACGAACAGCTTCTCGATCCCGAACGCCCGGTGCAGCGGCGCCAGGGCGAGCACGAGCGCCGCGGTCGAGCAGTTGGGGTTCGCGAGGATGGCCCCGGGCCAGCCGCGGCCCTGCTGTTGCCGGTCCACCAGCGCGAGGTGGTCGAGGTTCGCCTCCGGGATGAGCAGCGGCACGTCCGCGTCCATCCGGTGGTTCCGCGTGTTCGTCACCACGTACTGCCCCGCCGCCGCGAACGCCTGCTCGATCGGCCCGGCCACCTCGGCATCGAGCGCGCCGAAGACGATCGGGCCCGGCAGCGGCGGCGCGGACTCCTGCACTGTGAGACTGGCGATCCGCTCCGGGATCGCGACCGCCTCGCGCCAGCGAACCACCTCGCCGTAGCGCTTGCCGGCGCTCGCGGAGGACGCGGCCACCGCCGCGACCTCGAACCAGGGATGGTCCGCGAGGAGGCGGATGAACTTCTGGCCCACCGTACCGGTGGCGCCAAGCACGCTGACCGGGATCTTCGCTGTCATGACGCCTCGCGGGCGAGGAGGTCGGTGGCCAAACGGGTGTAGAGCTCGACGCCGCGGAGCAGGTCGGCCTTGAGGATGTGCTCCTGGTCGGTGTGGGCCACCCGAATGGTGCCGGGGCCGAGCTGGTAACCCTCGCCCCAGCCGGCGAGGAACGGCAGGTCGCTCGCGTAGCTCACGACGGTCGTGTCCCAGCCGGCCGGCGCCGGCCCGCCCTTGTGACTGGGCAGCTCGACGGGAAAGGCGACCGACACGCCCGGCGCGGCCAGGTCGCGGATGGCCGCCTTGAGGCCGTCGGTCGGCCCCACGGTGCGGATGAGGATCTGCGCGCTGGCCTCCGGGGCGAGGACGTTCGGCGCGACCCCGCCGCGGATGAGCCCGACGTTCAGGGTCGAGGGCCCGAGGAGCGGGTCCTGGGGCAGGGGCATCTCGCGGATGCGGCCGATAGTGTCGAGCAGCGCCGCGATGGCGCTCTGCCCTTCTTCGGGGTATGCCGAGTGCGCGGCGCGCCCGGTGGCCTGCAGGTCCACCCGCATCGAGCCCTTCTGGCCGATCGAGAGCCGGTTCTCCGTCGGCTCGCCGTTCACGAGAAAGCGGCCGCGCGGCTCGAGGCCGGCAGCCGCCCGGGCGCCGTCCGAGCCGTTCTCCTCGCCGACCAGGAAGAGCAGGCCAATCCGGCGCTCGCCCCTCGCGGCCAGGCGCTCGGCGGCCGCCACCATGGCGGCGGCCAGGCCCTTGGCGTCGCAGCTCCCGCGCCCGCGGATCGCCTCGTCGTCCTCCGACAGGGGGATGTACGGCGGCACGCAGTCCACGTGGGTCGAGAACACGAGCGCCGGCGGCTCCCGGAAGGCCAGCAGGTTGTCGCGGCCGGGGGAGACCCGCTGCCGCACGGTCCGGTACCCCGCGCGCGCCAGCGACCGGTCGAGCAGATCGGTGGCGGGTCCCTCGGACCCGGTGGGCGTCTCGAGCGCGACGAGCGCGCGCGTGAGCTCCAGGGCGTCGGCCAGTGCGTCCATGAATGCAAGCGCCCCGCCGGCGGGGGGCGCGGCAGGGCTCCGGTTGTGAGGAGGCGGAAGCGCCTTCCGCCACGTACTATTGATCAGGCGCAAGTTAGGGAAAGCGCCAACGTGCGGCAAGTAGTTCCGCGCCAGGAGGTCCCCATGGGCACACGTCTCTCGCGCGCCCTGTCTCTCGCCCTGCCGGCCCTCATGGCCGGCTGCGAGACCACGTTCCTCAGCGTCTCGACGGACGGCCGTCTCGAAGTGCTGGTGAACACCAGCGGCAGCGACCTGGACGCCGACGGGTTCAGCATCAGTGTGGACGGTGGCACCGCGCAGTTCGTCCCCGCCGGCAGCGCCGCGATCCTGAGCAACCTGTCTCCCGGCAGTCACAGCGTCCGCCTGTCGGGGCTGGCGGAAAACTGTCAGGTGGACGGCATGAACCCGCGCGACGTCGTGGTCGGGCCGGATGGCGGAGGCACGGTGACCTTCGCGGTCCGCTGCGTGTCCATGACGACGGGCGCCTTCCTGATCCTGGTGCGCACGACCGGCGAGTCGTCCGATCCCGACGGCTACGCGCTCGCCGTGGCCGGGGGTGACATCCGGGCCATTGGGCCGTCGGCGGACGAGACGTTCATCGGCCTCTCGCCCGGCGCCCACCTCATCACGCTCAAGGGCGTGGACCGGCCGTGCGCCGTGGAAGGTGCAAACCCGCATCTGGCCACGGTGGTGGCGGGCCAGACGGTGACGGTCAGTCTGGTGGTCGCCTGTGGTGGGACGGGATAGGCCGGGACCTCACGCGGCCAGCTCGTCCGCCTCCCGCGCGGCGCGCTGGCCGCGGTTGACGTCCACGAAGGCCAGGATCGCCGCCCCGACCGCGAAGAAGGCGATCACGCTGAGAATGGCGTTCCGGCTGGACCCGGTCATCGCTATCGTGCCGGCGAAGATGAGCGGACCGAAGATGCCGGCGAACTTCTCGAACACGCTCCAGAAGCCGAAGAACTCGCCGCTCTTGTGCGGCGGAATCATGCTGGCGAAGAGCGAGCGGCTCAGGGCCTGGGTTCCGCCCTGCACCATCCCCACGAGGCCGGCCAGGACGTAGAACTGCGCCGCCGTCTTCATGTAATAGCCCAGCACGCTGATGACGGTGTAGGCCAGGAGTCCGAGGAAGAGGGCGCGCTTGGCCCCGATCCGCCCCGCCACCATCCCGAACAGGAATGTGCACGGGATGCCGACGAACTGCACCAGCAGGATCGCCCCGATGAGCGCGCTCTGCCCGATGCCGAGCTCGGTGCCGTAGGCGGTGGCCATCTTGATGATCGTCTGGATGCCGTCGTTGTAGATCAGGAAGGCCAGCAGCATCAGGAAGGCCTGCCGGTAGCCGCGCAGCTCGCGGAACGTCTCGCCCAGGCGCACGAACGCCACCCGCACCGGGCTCTCACCCAGCCGCTCGTCCGATTCGATCCGCCGCGGCGGCTCGGGCACGCGGCGGAACAGCGGCACCGAGAACGTCACCCACCACACCGCCACGCTGAGAAAGGCGAGCCGGGCCGGCAGCGTCGCCGCGTGCGCATCCAGGCCCGGACCGGCCGGCAGCCCGAACCAGGCGGGCTGCTGGATCCACGCCAGGTTGAACGCGAGCAGGATCCCGCCGCCGACGTAGCCAAGCGCGTAGCCGGCCGTGGAGACCCGGTCGATCTCTTCGGGCCGCGCGATGTGCGGCAAGAGCGCCTCGTAGAACACGAAGCTGCCCGCGACGCCGATGAGCGAGAGGACGAACAGTCCGCTCGCGAGCGCCAGGTCGCCCCGCTGGACGAAGAAAAGTCCGGCGACGGCAACGGCGCCGATCGCGGTGAAGCCCGCGATGAACCGCTTTTTGTTGCCGCCATAGTCGGAGACGGCGCCGAGCACCGGTGAGACCAGCGCGATAATCACCAGGGCGAGCGAGTTCGCCGTCGCTAGGCGCTGGGTCGCGCCGCCCTCGGGGAGGCCCGCGCCGGCCACCTTCACGAAGTAGATCGGGAAGACGGCGACCATGATCGTCGTCTGCATCGCGGACGCGGCCCAGTCGTACATGGCCCAGGCGCGGAGCTCGGGGCGGTCGAGGCCCAGGCGGGCGAGGAGGGAAGGTCGAGGCATGCCGGAAGATCGCCGCGGCGGGCGGCGGTGCAACCCTTCCGGGCCGGGGAGTCGAAGCCCGAAGCGCCGTTACCCCGCACGGCCGAGCCGAAACGACGCATCGCACTCGACAAGGCGCGCATCACGCGTATCTTGCCCTCCAACTCCGTCCCTCCCGAAGAGGCTTCCATGGCGGTCATCCGCTCCCTCGCGCTCGCCGTCCCCACGGCGCTGCTCCTCGCATCGCCCGCTGCCGCGCAGGACTCGACCTCGGCCGCCCCGACTCCCGTCGCGCGCGTCGTGCTCGGCACGCCGCACGTGAGCGTGGCCGTAGGCGATTCGGTCCGGCTCGAGGCCCGCGCGCTCGACGCTGCCGGCCGGACCATTCCCGACGCCAGGATCTTCTTCCACTCCATCGGGCCGGCGCAGGCCGATGTCGACAGCAGCGGATGGGTACGGGCCGGCGCCGTGGGCGACGTGCCGGTCCTCGCCACCGCCGTGGTGGCGGGAACCAAGCCGTACATCGAGCACGTGACCGTGAGCGTGCTGCCCGGTCCGGCCCGGCGGATCGAGATCGCACCGCCACCCGCGCGGCTGGTCCCACGGCAGCGGATCCAGCTCGCGGCACGGGTGCTGAGCGCCGAGGGTGACGCGCGCGGCGACGCGGTCACCTGGACCAGCTCGGCGCCGTCCGTGGCGCGGGTGACCCGCGACGGCATGGTCGAGGCCCGCACCGCCGGCCGGGTGACCATCCGGGCCACGGCGGCCGGCCTGCGCGCAGAGGCGCCGGTCGAGGTGATCGGGGCGGCGCCGACGGCGTTGACGCTCGAGCCCGCGTCGGCAAGAGTCCATCAGGGCGACGTCGTCCGGTTCACCGCGACGGCACGCGACGCCGCCGACCGCACGGTCACCGGCGTGGCGCCGGCGTGGACGTTCGGCCCGGGCGAAGGGTACATCGACGCCGATGGCGCCTTCGTCGCGTACGAGCCGGGCGTCTACTCCGTGACCGCCTCGCTCGGCGGCCGGTCCGCCACGGCTACCGTGACCGTCACCCGCCGGGAGATCCGCCGCCCCGCCACCGTTGTCGGGTCGGTCGTCCGAAAGGCGTTTCCCACGGCGGAGGTGTGGGCCCACCCGAACGGCAAGGTGGTGTATCTGGGGACGCACCTTGGCGGCGACCGTCTCTATACCATCGACGTGAGCGACCCGGGCAAGCCGGTCGTCGTCGACTCGGTCCAGGCCAACACCCGCGTGATCAACGACATCATGACCGACAAGGCGGGGAAGGTGCTCGTGTTCACCCGCGAGGGTGCGGCCGACCGGAAGAACGGGATCGTGATCTGCACCCTCGATGACCCGCTCCATCCCAAGCCGGTCGCCGAGTTCACCGAGGGCGTGACCGCCGGCGTGCACTCCGCATTCATCTACACTCAGCCCAAGTACGGCACCCACGTCTACCTGACGAACGACGGCACGGGCGCGCTGCACATCGTGGACATCAATGACCCCGCGCATCCGAAGGAGGTCGCCCGCTGGAAGACGCCGCGCGCGGATTTCGGCCGGAGCCTCCACGACGTCGACGTCCAGGACGGCCTGGTCTATGCGAGCTGGTGGCACGACGGCCTGGTGATCCTGGACGTGGGGAACGGCGTGAAGGGCGGAAGCCCGTCGAACCCGCAGCTCGTGAGCCAGTACAAGTACGATCTCGACTCGCTGTACCGGCAGGTGGCGGACGCGGGCGGGCCCGGCTTCGTCCGCGGCACGCACACGGCTTGGCGCCACGGCGACTACGTGTTCGTGGCCGACGAGGTCTTCGGACTCGAGGCGGCCGAGGCCCTGTTCCAGGCTCGCCCCTCGCGCGCGTACGGCCGGCTGCACGTGATCGACGTGCGAGACCTGACCCGCCCGAAGGAGGTGGCCTGGTACGAGCCCGAGTACGGCGGCGTGCACAACGTGTGGGTGGCGGGCGACACGCTCTACATGGGCGCCTACAACGCCGGCTTCCTCGCGTTCGACGTGTCGGGCGAGCTACGCGGCGATCTCCGCGCTCAGGGCCGGATCATGGCGCGGCTGAACCCCACCGACCCACAGGGGTTCATCCCCAACTCGCCGATGACCTGGGGCGTCGTGGTGAAAAACGATCTGGCCTACGTGAACGACTTCAACAACGGCCTCTTCATCGTGCGGCTGGAGCCGCGCCGCGAGGAGCCCAAGCCCCCGGTCCCGTGAGACGCGGCCTCGCTGTCTGGGGCACCCTGGCTCTCGCCGCCACCGGCGCGCGGGCGCAGGAGCCGCCCGCGCACGACTACCGCGTCTGGGTCGCCTCCGAGGCCGTGGACCTGATGCAGCTCGTCCGGTTCGGTCCGGGCGGGCTCGTGGTCGAGCGGACGCACCCCGTCGGCATTCTGCCCACCGACCCCGACGGCCCGCACGGTGTGGCCGTGGCGCCCGGCGGCAAGCACGTGTTCGTCTCGACCGCGCACGGAACGCCCTACGGCTCGCTCTGGAAATACTCGGCGCTGGATGACAGCCTCGAGGGCCGGGTCGAGCTCGGCCTCTTTCCGGCCACCCTCCAGGTCTCGCCCGACGGCTATCTGGCCTACGTCGTGAACTTCAACCTGCACGGCGAGATGGTGCCCTCCTCGGTCTCGGTCGTGGCCACGGACGAGATGCTCGAGATCACCCGGATCCCCACGTGCGTCATGCCCCATGGCTCTCGCCTCAACGCGCAGGGCACGAAGCATTACTCGGCTTGCATGAGGAACGACGAGCTGGTCGAGATCGACACCCGGAAGCTCGAGGTGTCGAGGACGTTCTTCCTCCGGAAGGGGCAGGAGCACGGCGTGATCGGCGCGATGCAGACCTCGGCGGCCGGACCCGGCAGCCTCCCGCACGATGCGGGAGGGCACGGCATGGAGCCCCCCAAGCCGGGCGACGTCTCGTGCTCGCCCACGTGGGCGCAACCCACGCCCGACGGAAGGCGGGTGTTCGTGGCCTGCAACAAGGCCAGCGAGATCGCCGAGATCGACGCCGATGCCTGGACGCTGACACGCCGCCTGCCCGCGGGCGAGGGCGTGTACAACCTCGCGACGACCCACGACGGCAGGCTGCTGGTGGCGACCAACAAGCGGGGCCGTTCGGTGTCTGTGTTCGACGCCGCCACCGGAAAGGAGCTCGCCCGCCTGCCGACCAAGCGAAAGGTCGTGCACGGGGTGGCGATCACGCCGGACGACCGCTACGCGTTCGTGTCGGTCGAAGGGATCGGGTCCGAGCCCGGGACCGTGGAAGTCATCGACCTGCGCGCGCTCGCCACGGTGGCGACCGTGGACGTGGGGCCGATGGCCGGCGGCATCGACGTGGTGCCATAGCCGAGGCACCGCCGCTGCTCACGCGGCCGCCCGCTCCTCCCGCGCGCTCTTCGCCAGCGACAGCCCGACCGCGCCCGCCAGGGTGAGCACGACGATTGCCAGGCTCACCAGGGTCGGCACGTGAAGCCACGCGCTCACCGCCATCTTCCCGCCGACGAAGACCAGGATCAACGCCACGCCCGGCTTCAGATACACGAACCGGTCCATCATGCCGGCCAGCACGAAGAACAGCGCGCGGAGTCCCAGGATCGCGAAGATGTTGGAGCTGTACACCAGGAACGGATCGCGTGTGATGGCGAATATGGCGGGAATGCTGTCGATCGCGAACACCAGGTCCGACCATTCCACTACGAGGAGGACCAGCACGAGCGGCGTGGCGAGCAGCCGTCCTCGGCTCGTGCGGCAGGTGAAGTTCGTGCCGTCGTAGGCGCTGGCGAACGGGAGCACGCGCCGCGCCAGCCGGACCACGGGGTTCTTCTCCAGCTCGATCCGCTCGTCCTTCTGGAACAGCATGCGGATGCCGGTGAGCAGGAGGATCCCGCCGAACAGGTAGATGATCCAGTCGAACCGCGAGAGGAGCAGCGCGCCGAGCCCGATCATGATGAACCGCATCACGATCGCGCCGAGGATCCCCCACTTGAGCACCTTGGGCTGGGCCTCGGCGGGCACGCCGAAGTAGTTGAAGATCAGGATGAAGACGAAGAGGTTGTCGACGCTGAGCGAGAGCTCGATCAGATACCCGGTGTAGTACTCGAGGGCATGCTGCCCTCCCTCCCGCCACCAGAGGAAGAGGCCGAATACGAATGCGAAGGCGATGAGCCCGAGACTCCAGCTCATCGCCTCCTTGAACGACAGGACGTGAGACCGCCGGTTCAACACCCCCAGATCGAGGATCAGGAGCGCAACCACGATCCCGGTGAAGCCCAGCCAGACGGCCAGGCCGTGCGCGCCCACTTACCGGCCCGCCGCCATCGCCTCGAGCCGGGAGACCCGCTCCTCGGTCGGTGGGTGCGTACTGAACAGACTCGAGATGCCGCCCCCGTTGGCCGCGAGCGGGTTGACCTGGGCGAGCGGGGCGGCGGCTGGCGCCACCTGCATCGGGATCCGGTGCGCCAGCGCGTCGAGCCGCCGGAGCGCGTTGGCCAGCGGCATCGGCCGGCCCAGGATCTCGGCGCCGACCCGGTCCGCCTCGTACTCCCGCTGGCGCGAGACGGCGAGCTGGATCAGCATTGCGCCCAACGGCGCGAGCAGCAGCAGCGCGAGCTGCGCCACCGGATGCCCGTCGTCGTCCCCCCGCCCGCCGCCGAACATGATCAGGTAGGGCAGGTTGCTGATCGCGCCGGCGACGCCTGCGGCGACGGTGGTGATCAGCATGTCGCGGTTCTTGACGTGCGCCAGCTCGTGGGCGATCACGCCTTCGAGCTCCTCCTGCGGCATGTACTTGAGGATGCCCGTCGTGACCGCGACGACCGCGTGGTTCGGACTCCGCCCGGTGGCGAACGCGTTCGGCTGCTCGTGCGGTGCGACCGCCACCGCGGGCATCGGCAGCCCCGCACGCTGGCGCAGCCGGTCCACCATCCGGTAGAGCTCGGGCGCCTGCTCCTCGGTGACGATCTGCGCGCCGTACATCCGGAGCACCAGCTTATCCGAGAAAAAGTACATGATGAGGTTGAATGCGCTGCCCAGGATCAGCGCGAGCACGAGGCCCTGCGACCCTCCCAGCAGCTGGCCGGCCAGCAGGAACAGGCCCATCAGGCCGGCCATCAGGACCATGGTCTTGATGTTGTTCATGCGCTCCTCTGCGCTTCGTGGGGTCTAAAGCAAAAGAGCGAGACCCCGTCCGCTCCGCTTGCGCGTGGACGAAGGTCTCGCTCTGATGCCGGGAGATCGTGTCTCCCTCCACCCCGGCTGGACCGTGCCCGAACAGGTCGGACAGTCTTGACGATCCAGTCGTCCGCGCCTTGGCGGATGAGCTACTCCCCTTCTAGCGAGGAGAAATCTAGGGGGGTGCGTCGCTTCAGTCAAGCCGTCAACTGACAACGACTTGCGCAGCTCAGGCCGCTTGATGTCCCTCCCGGGCGCCGGCCAGCATGAGGCTCACCACACCGGTGTACGCAGCCGTCCAGGCCTTCCGGACCTCATCGGTGAACGCGGCGCCCAGCCCTTCCTCGAGCGTGGCGAGCAAGGCGACGGCTCCGAGGTCGTAGTACCGGTCCTGAACCCCGTAGGCGGCGTGCCGGCGGCCCAGTTCCTTCAGAGCCGGGCCCAGCACGTGCAACCGGTCCGCCGTCGCCACGACCCCGCTCAGCACATGCAGCAGCTGCTCCCGCTGCCGCCTCAGATCGGTGTGGGCGAACAGCGGACGAATCTCCGGCTCGAGCACGAACAGGCGCTCGTAGAACAGTCGCGCAGCGGTATCGGCGATCGGGACCACCTGCTGCCAGGTGGCGCGGACCAGCCTGACCTGATCCGGCGTCATGACCAGTCCCCCTCGCCGAGGCCAGCGGCGTCCAGCGGCGTAGCGCCGTAAACCAGCTGCCGCTGCCACAGCGTGATCCAGAGAGCCAGCGGCGAGTCGAATCGGGGCTGCAACGGCAAGGTCGTCACGGTCAGGTTGTAGCTGGGCATGGCATCCTCCTATGGGGTTGGCGCGTCCCATCGGTGACGCGTCGGTCCGGTCCCGCCAGTTGACGCGCCAATGGTAGGCGGAGGCGGTCACGGCGAAATCACCCCAGTCTCACCATGCGCAACTGGTTGGCTTCGTTGATGTTGTGGTTGACAAACGAACGCGCACGGTACTGCCCGCGGCAGAACCGGGCGCGGAAGACCAGGCCGGGGGGTGTTACGGGAGGGCCTGGTGCTTCCCCGAGAGGGCCTGGTGCTCCTTCGTGGTGGCGCGCCGGGCGATGGCCGAAACAAGCAGGTAGACCTCGGTCCAGGCGTCACGGATTTCGGGCGTGAACTCCTCGCCGAGCCCCCGCTCGAGGGTCCAGAGGAGCGCCGTGCCGACGGAGTCGTACTGCGAGTCGTGCACGCCGTAGTGGACGTGGCGCCGTCCGAGATCGGCGACCTCGGAAACCAGCTGCTCGGGATGGTCCAGGAGCCGGACGATCTCAGCGAACATGCCCATCACCTTCTTACACTGGGCCTCCATGTCGGTCTGGGTGAACAGCCGCTGGGCCTCGGGGTCGAGCTCGAACAGCTTGTCGTAGAAGTACCGGGCCGATTCCACCGCGACTGGCTCGAACCGGGCCCAGCTCTCCCGGACCAGGCGCTCGGTTTCCGTTTGCATGAATGCTCCTGGCGCTTGCCGCTCGGGGTGGCGGCTCCTAGAATAGTCCGTGTAGTATCGCACGCCGCGGTCACCCCAGAATCACCGAGCTCAACCTGTTACGCCTCAATACGTTCGGCAGGTTGTTCCTGGAGCGCGACGGGCAGCGCCTGAGCGGCGCCGCCTCTCAGCCGCGGCGCTTGGCGCTGCTCGCCCTCCTCGCCTCGGCCGGCGAGCACGGCATGACGCGCGACCGCATGCTCGGGATGCTCTGGGCCGAGAGCGACGAAGAGCGGGCGCGGCGGGGGCTCAACCAGGCGCTGTACGCCCTCCGGCAGGAAATGGGTGCGGACGACGTCTTCCTGGGGACCCGCGATGTCCGTCTCAATCCCGAGCTGATCAGCAGCGATATTGCCGCATTCACCCTCGCCGTCAAGTCGGGCCGCCTCGAGCAGGCCGCCGCGGAGTACATCGGCCCGTTTCTGGAAGGCTTTCACATCTCCGAGGCGCCGGAGTTCGAGCGCTGGCTGGAGGAGGAGCGCGCGGGCCTCGCGCGGGACCATGCCACGGCACTCCAGCGGCTGGCGCAGCAGGCCGGCGAGCGCGGTGATCGCGCCCAGGCGGCGGAGTGGTGGCGGAAGCTCGCCGCGCAGGATCCCCTGAATGCCCGCGTCGCCATCGGGCTGATGGAGGCGCTCGTCGCCACCGGCGACCGCTCGGCCGCGCTGCACCATGCCAGGGTCTACGAGGTGCTGCTGCAGCAGGAGCTGGAGGCTCCGCCGGATGTTGAGGTGGTGGCACTCGCCGCCCGGATCCGGGAGCAGATCGCCGCGGCTCCCCCAATCGCGCCCGCATCCGCCGCTGCCACGACCAGCGCCCCGCCGCCATCCCCGAGCCCTGCCGCCGCGGAACCAGCACTCGCCGACGCGCCCGTCATCTCTCCCGAGTCCGCTCGCGAGCCCGCGCCCGCTCGCGAGCCCGCGCCCGCTCGCGAGCCCGCGCCCGCTCGCGAGCCCGCGCCCTCTTACGAGCGCGCGCCCCCTCGCGAGCCCCCGGCCGCCCCAGTCGCGAGCCGCCCGGCCACAGCTCTCCCAGCGGAGCCCCGGTCGGGCCCGCGGTGGTGGCTACTGGCCGCGGCGGCCCTGGCCGGTCTCGTGCTCGCCGGTGCGGCGGGGTTGCTCCGACCGGGTGCTCCCGCCTCCCTGCGGACCGGCCGCATCAGCCGCCTCACGTCGGAGCCCGGGCTGGAGCTCCACCCCTCCCTCTCGCCGGATGGCAAGTTCGTCGCCTTCGCCGCAGGGCCCACCGGGAGGCTCCGCATCTATATCCGGCAGCTTGCCGGCGGCCGGAGGATCGCCGTGGCCGACGAGCTCGGCGGCGATCAGCACTGGCCGCGCTGGTCGCCCGACGGCACGCGCCTCAGCCTCGAGACCAACCGTGCGATCTTCGCCGTTCCGGCGCTCGGCGGCGCACCCAAGCTGCTGGTGGCGTCGGCCCCGGGGCCCGTCGTCAACGGCGAGGGGTCGTTGAGCGAGGAGGGGCCGAGCTACCTGGCGTGGTCGCCGGACGGCCGGCGGATCGCGTACGCGGTCGGCCGCGACATCGCCCTCCGGGCGGCCGAGGGAGGTCCGGTCACCCGGCTTGCCACCATGGACCAGCCGCACTCGTTCGTCTGGTCTCCCGACGGCTCCCGCCTGGCCTTCGTGGTCGGAAACGCCGCCTTCGTGTACGCGCCCAACGCCATCGGCAACATCGCCCCCAGCTCGATTTGGATCATCTCCGCGAGCGGAGGCCGGCCGCAGCAGGTGACCGATGCGGCGTCGCTCAACACTTCTCCCGTGTGGATGCCGGACGGCCGGAGCCTGCTGTTCGTCTCCAACCGCGACGGGAGTCGCGACGTGTACCGGGTCGAGCTCGAGCGCTCGGGCCGGCCGGCCGCCGCGCCGTCCCGAATCACGACCGGGCTCAACCTCCACGGGCTCGACCTCTCGCGCGACGGCAGGGTGCTGGTCTACGCCGACTTCTCCGACTACGCCAACATCTGGTCGCTCCCCATTCCGCCGAGCGGCACTGCCTCCGCCACGGCAGCCGTGCCGCTCACCACCGGGCACCAGTCGATCGAGGGCATGGCGCTGTCCCCCGACGGACGCTGGCTCGCGTTCGACTCGGATCGGGGCGGCCACCAGGCGATCTACCGCATCCCGCTCTCGGGTGGCGAGCCCGAGCTGCTGTCCGCCGACTCGGGCGACGATTTCATGCCCTCCTGGTCGCCCGACGGGCGCGAGCTGGCCTACTACGGCTTCCGCGACGGCCGCCGCCGGCTCTTCGTGATGCCGCTGGATGGCGGGCGGCCGGGCGCCGTGGTGCGCGACTCGGGCAACCAGCGCTTTCCCGGATGGGCCCCGGACGGCCGGCATCTCGTATTCCATTCCGACCGCACGGGCCGATTCGAGCTCTATGTCGTCGAGCGGGATGCCGCGGGACACTGGCGCGCGCCGCGCCAGCTC
>Ga0075423_10002529_pt1 | contig 16634 bp, 17 predicted proteins | sample SoiMethybrSBSTD2_FD_80114 | JGI IMG/M metagenome (GOLD analysis project Ga0075423, IMG submission 80114) | Bulk soil microbial communities from a Populus tree surrounding site in Tennessee, USA - Soil MetaG P. TD hybrid SBSTD2 | ecosystem: Environmental > Terrestrial > Soil > Tree plantation...
AATTCCTAAACCGAATAATGCAATTCCCTTCATCTGTCGGCCCCCCTATCACCTTTTCCTATGGGCTCAATCTCCTAGAGGAAGATTGCTTATTGCCGCAGAACTTATGCGCACACAAACGCCGGCCTTAACTCCGTTGGATCGCCGATGCACTGGCAGTTTTCGCCTCGCGCAGAGTTGTGTCTCCTCCTATGAGCGAGGAAATAGTTTCGCCTGTTCATGAAACTAGTATTCGCCTTCCTTGAGTCTTTCGATTTCCCTTCGCTGGCGGTCTATCTCCCTCTGCTCCTGACCGATTCTCTGTTGCTGCTCGTCCTGCTTCATTTCATGCCCTTGAAGCTGATCGCCAATCAGAGCGCCGGCTCCCAGGCCGAGCAAACCGCCAATCGCCGCGCCAGCCCCGGCGTGGCCCACGGTGCTACCGATAATACCGCCGGCAGCCGCGCCGCCAAGTGCACCTATGCCAGCTCCCTTTTCTCGCGTCGTTAACGGCGCAGAACAGCCTAGGAAACTGGTTATAAAAAACATCAGCGTGAAATATGTTAGTGCGGATTTCTTATTCACTCTTGTCTCCCACTGCGGTCTTCCCGCGTCTGTGCCTACAGGCAACGGTGTGGAGGAGGGTCGTTACTCCCCTCCTCCAACCACTCAGTCTTCGTAGTCGCTTGCCCAGCGGTGCTGCGCATCCAACTTCTGCTCCTCGACCTGATCTTGCCCGACCGGGTTTTCATTGCACGGTCCGTAGTAGTCGATCACATCTCCTGACGTTTGGCTCTTGAGAACCGGGTCGTCGCTGGCCAAACTCCCGCCTGTTATCGCCGGAAACTTCTCATGACAGTAACTGCCCGGCACATCTTCGGTCTTGGAAATAATACCGTCAGCGGCTAGAGCTGCCCCACTCGCTGCGATGTTACCTAGAAGAATCAGAGCGGCTAAAAGTGATTTTGCGTTTTTCATTCGATTCACCTCCTTTCGTTGTCGCTGAAATTCTATATGCGCAATCGATATGCCAAGCGCCTTCGCTGTCGAGAAAACGCTTATGAATAGCGAAAGTCCAGAAATTTAGAGTGCCACCGCAAGGCGGATCGCAGTTGGCGGTGATAAAAAATCGCGCCGCATATTCGACAGGTGTCGAATGATAGGCGTTTACGTTGAACCGGTAGTGCCGAGCCGATGCTCGATCCCAAGACCATATCGAATAGGGTTCATGTCGCATCGTGTGCTCGTGTTCGGTCGGCTCGACGTACTAACTTAGTGGATCGACAAGGCCCGTCGTCTCTTCCTTCAACCACTCGCGCGGTAGCGTCGACAACGATACTGCCGCACTGTTCGGGCCGTCGATATTTGGGCGTGTGCCGATAGCTCGACACCTCCTTCATTGCGGTCGGATTGAGATGAATGCCCGCTGGGATGTAACTTCCCGATTCTCGTAGTTTTACAGATAATAAAAACAAGATCTGCTCTGGCACGATCGTTGCCCTCAGTATCTGCATAAAGAAGAAAAGAGAGGCGGGATCTGCAGTGAAGATCGAAATTCCATTTTTCGCATCGTTGTTCCTGATCGGGACAAGTTTATTGGCTCGAGTGGCTGTTCGAGGGATTGAACAGGCGCTCCTCGCGACAGGGGCTGAGTATGGCGTAAACGTTACCAAGGCCAGGAGAAAGCTGTTGGCGCCCAACATCGATTGATTTAGCTCGTAGCTTCTGAGCGATAGTCTGTGAGTGCGGAGGCCCTCTTTGATTTTCGACAAAGGCACATGGTTTTGCCCGGCAACAATGCCCGCGGAAATGCCGGTCGGGCTGACGCATCTAGAGTCGGATTTCTGTTGGTGTGACCCGATAGTCGAAGTTGATGAGAACGGGCAGGAGGTTGTGCTTCATAGGCAAGTGATGTGGAACTGAGTTAATCGAAGAGAGTCATGGCGTCCAAGACTGTTCTGTTCATTTTCGCTCCTTTACTTGCGGCAGGCAAAAACCGAGCTGCCATCTGCGGACGTAGAACCCTTTCTTCCTGTTTGGGCGCTGGTACCGCACGAGCTTACTGTGAGGTCACTCGCTCCGTTGGTTGTTGCCGACAAAACTGTGGGCGCCATGACCGGATATGACGACGCAACAGCCCACCGATTATTTACAACAGTGAAGGTGACCTCTTGGCGCTTCGTTGATTTGATCGATTCGCGGTTAAAAGGACGGCGGTAGATCGCGGGCTTCCTGGCGCGTCAAGTAAAACGAATGACAAGCAAGCCCGCGGGTACCAAAAAGATCACAGACCGGGGAACCCACCGGATAAACCAGTCTACGACGACCTCCTGCAGGAAGTGTTTCTCGTTCGTGGTTTTCCGTGCTCGAAACGATGAGAGCCTTTCCGTGCATCCAAAGCTCGAGTTTTTTGAATTTGTTGCAGGGCCTTTGATTTGGCAATGATTCGTCGCACGAGGGTCGGACTAATTGGCTCGATGGTCCGGCTTCCAAGCATGACGTCGAGTTTTTCACCGTGAGTGTCGCTCATAAAGCTCAAACCAGGTGAGGCCCAATGCCGATCACAAAGTGTCAAGCTTATCGGTTAACAACTTCTGTCGCTCCCGCTTAGATGCGAGGAAAGTAGCGAGGAGAAGTTAGCTCTCCTCGCCGTCTGCTCCGGTTGTCGAAATTTCCTCACTCTCCGTCTTCGTAGTCTCTTCCGAAGCGGAACTGCTCATCGCGCTTTTGCGACATGACTTGGTCCATACCAGTCGGACTCTCGTCACATGCGCCATAGAAATCGATTACATCGACATCGCCAGTATCCGACCCCTCTAGTTGTGGATCATCGGTATCCAGAGTCGTCGGGCGAATGGCCGGAAACTTCATGTGACAATAGTTTTGATCCGCTTGTTCCCTTAGGAGAACGCCGTCAGCCGCGAAGGCGCTGGTGGCCAGGGAACCGACCAAGACCATTACTGATAACGTTGGTATTATCTTATTCACTATATTTATCTCCTTTTCATTATGCTGATAAACCCCAGCGAGGCGAGGTTGAGCCTCTCCTCGCTGGTCCCACTAAAGAGACGCCTATTGTGCGTCTTGTATGAAAAGCCGATCGAGCTTCTGCTGCCAGGCTTGATCTTTTCCAGTCGGTTTCTCGTCACACGACCCGTAAAAGTCAATGATATCAGCTGAGGCTGGGCTCTTGAGAGTTGGAGCGTCTGAGCCTAAAGTGTTCTCGTCTATCGCCCGAAACTTCTGATGACAGTAACTGCCCGGCACATCCTCGGTCTTAGAAATAATACCGTCAGCGGCTAGAGCTGCCCCACTTGCTGTGATGTTACCTAGAAGAATCAGGGCGGCTAAAAGTGATTTTACGTTTTTCATTCGATTCACCTCCTTTCGTCCTTGTTGAAAACACTCTAAGCGCAATCGATATGCCAAGCACCTTTGCTGTCGAGAAAACGCTCATGGTTAGCGAGATTTCGGTAAGTTATGGTGAGCCCGGAAAGCGGTTCTCTAGTAGTGACGAAAAAGTGGTGCCGCATACTCGACAGGTGTCGAATGACAGGCTTTTACTTATGGGTGCCTAACCGTCGCGCGGTATCGAAGAGTGAGTGACGCGCCAAGTCGGGTTCACCGGAACAAGCGCCACCTATCCAATGCCTTCTAGGCAGCCTGTGCCGAACGAGCTTGCCCTCACGCGAACACGGCGGACGAGACCGAATTGAACCTGAATGTGATGAAACAACCGCAAAACGGCTTCCGTTGCAGCTGCCAACACCGTTGCTGTGACGAAGCCTGTGCGGATCAGCAATGTCGGCAGCTACCTAAAGCGTCCATCGAAATCCCGCAGCAAATCGCTACGACGAGCTGAGAAATTCCGGACGATTTCGTTACGGTTCACCTTGATTCTTGAACCGTGTCGGTGCTACAGGCAAACTGGGTCGAAACGGCGATTGCTTGTGATTGTGGAAGGAGAAGAGGATGGTCGATTTTAGGTTAATTTCCGCTGATGGCCATATCAACGAGCCCCCCGCGGCATGGGAAAGAGTGCAGAAGGAATATGGCGACAAAGCGCCGAAGGTTGTCAAAGATCCGGAGGGATTCAAAGGGATTTGGGTGATAACCGACGGGCTTCCCCCTAGTCCTTGCTCCAATTATTCTATCGGACATGTCGTCACTAAGCCCGACGGCCTCGGCAGTGTCGATTTGGACAAACACCACCAACGCATCCATTTTCACGAGATTTTCAAGTACGAAGATTTTCCTGCCTCCTGGGAGCCGGCTGCGCGCATCAAGGATCAAGACGCCGACGGGGTCGCGGCGGAAGTGCTATTTGCCAGCGTCGGCAGGTTTTTCTACGGTCTCACCGACGGCGCGTTTCAGCGGGCCATCTTTCGCTCTTACAACTCCTGGCTCCACGAATTCTGCAGCTACGACCCAAAACGTCTCGTCGGTGTGGCCCTGATTTCCATTCTCGATTCGGAAAAAGCGGCGCAAGATATCCGAGAATACGCCGCACTCGGCTTCAAAGCAGTGCAGATTCCTTACGCGATCAAGGACGGCGGCTATTATGATCCGGTTTACGAGCCGATCTGGAATGCGGCGGAGGACAACCAGATGGTCGTTCACATTCATCTCGGCGGGCCGGCCCAAGGAGTCACACCAAGTTGGTTCGGTTTTAAACGCTTGAGCGCCGAGGGGTCGAGCGATTTCTTCGGCGCGCAGCGCATCGCGACCGCGACAGGTTTCATCAGTCACCTGATGTTTTCCGGTGCTTTCGATCGCCATCCCAACCTCAAGGTGGTTTGTACGGAATACGATGTCGGCTGGGTTGCGATCATGTATGAACAGGCCAATTACCGTTATGGACGCGCCACCGCCTATGGCTCGGACGTCAAGCTAAAGATGTCGCCCGGCGACTACATGAAACGCCACGCTTGGTTCACGTTCCAGGATGATCGCGCAGGGATGCTTACAACGCCGGTCTTCGGCGCCGACAATTTCATGTGGGCGAGCGACTATCCGCACGGCAATACGACATGGCCGTATTCCCTACAGACGATGGAGCGCATTGGCGCCGGGGTGAGCTCCGACGTGCAGCGCAAGGTCGGCCGCGAGAATGCCAATCGGTTGTATCGCATGGGGTTGTAGCAGCTTCGCCACATCTTAAACGGGATTTGTAAGCATGAGTACCAGAGCGCTGGCGGAATTTGCCGCGGCAATTTCCTTTGAATCGCTTCCGTCGGAGGTTATTGCCAAAGCGAAGACGAGCATCAGAGATTTTCTCGGCGTCGCCCTTTACGTCAGCCGCAACACGCCGTGGGGGAAGACCATCGCCGAATTTGCCATCAAGCAAGGTTTCGGCGCTTCGGCTGCAACCGTCATAGGGTTTGGCAAAAAAACCGTGCCGGCGCGCGCCGCTTTGGCTAACGGTACTTTCGGACTGGGATTCGAGTTCGAAGACTTTCATCCATGGGCGGGAATGCATCCGGGTTCATTTGTCGTGCCGGCTGCGCTGGCAACTGCCGAGGTCGAAAAGGCCGGCGGCAAAGCGCTCATCAGCGCCGTCGTGGCGGGACATGAAATCGCGCCCAGAGTGCGCATGGCATCGAACAAGACCCTCGACGGCGAAGGCGTGATGGTCCGGGGACTCTATCCGCAAGCGATCTTCGGCAGCTTTGGCGCCGCCGCCGCGGCCGGAGTCATCCTCGGTCTCGACTCAGAGCGAATGGCCATTGCCTTCGGCCTTGCCGGGGAACAGGCCGGCGGCACGATGCAATCGCACAAGGAAGGCGCGTGGTCGCGGCGCATGCACTCGGGCCACGCCGCCGAGCGAGGAGTTTCCGCAGCATTTCTCGCGGCCGAAGGATTTCTGGGCCCAAAGCAGATTTTCGACGGCGAGCAAAACATCTATAGAGCTCTGGCTCTGCAGGCCCATGATCCGGCGAAACTGATTTATGGTCTCGGCAAACAGTGGGCGATGATGGATATAGGCTATAAATCGTATTCCTGTGCCATCGGCTTTCACTCGTCGATCGATATCTTGTTAGAGCTCAAGCGTGAGATCGGCTTTCACGCAGAGGATGTTGAGAAAGTGACGGTACACAAGCCGGGCACGACGCCGATCCACCTGCGGACGGACTTTCCCACCATCATTGCCGCGCAGTACAGCGCTCCATTTTGTATTGCCACGGCGATCCTGAAAGGCCGGGTCACGCCGCAAGAGTTCACGACGGACGCCTTGCATGACCAAGAATTGACTCGCTTCGCGCGCGAGATAGTGGAAATCGTTCCCGACGCGGCGATGGAATTGCAAAGAGAAGAGGAACGCAAGGCGAGCCCGGATACCCTGGTGCTCCAGAAGAACCCAGGCCGGGTAATTTTGCGGTTGCGCGACGGCCGGGTGTTCGAGAGACGGCGCGATTATCCTACGGGACATCCCATGCAACCTATGACCGACGCACAACTACTTGATAAGTTCATGGGGCTTGCGACGACTGTGCTCTCGTATAGCAGGGCCGAGCAGGTTTGGCGAGTTTGCGAGGAGCTCGAACGGGTCCAAGATTGCTCAACCTTGATGGATTTGTTGCATCCCGACCCGCAATGACTGTTCGAAAGTTGGTAACGATTGAGGAGAAAAGAGATGGGTAAGCGATGGTGTAATATCAACTCTATGTGTCGGGCGATCTCGGGATTGTTAGTCACCGCTCTGCTTCTCGTCCTGTGTCCACAGCGCGCGTTTTCAGCGGAGAAGCTCATCTGCATTCTCGGCGGCACGGGGACAAGGCATGCCATCCCAGTATTGGCTACAGCGTTCGGCCTTTATCCGAAATACGGGCTCGACGCCACCATCGTGCGGATCGGCAGCGGAACGATTGCCACTGCCGCACTGTTAGGCGGTGAGGCCGATGTCATCAACACGTCCGGACCCGCTTTGATCAACGCCCGGCTCACCGGCACGCCGGTTGTCTACGTGAGTAATTTCAACAACTGGAGCGATGCTCATGTTCTGGTTCGACCCGAAGTGACGAGCATGGAGCAGCTACGCTCGGGAAAATTCGCTGTTCCCGGCCTGGGCGGGGGCTATGCGCATATGCTACGCGCTTTCGTTTTTCCCAAGTACGGCCTTGATAAGGGTCCAAAGCAACCGACCATACTCTCCGCGGGAGATACTCCGTCGGCGCTCGGTGGCGTCGTCAGCCGTCAATACGATGCGGCTTTGGCCTCCTACGAGAATTACATGGCTTTTCGCAAACGCGGACTCAAGGCGCTGGTGGTGCCGGAAGATATCAATGTGCGCTGGTACACGGGTCTTATTACCTTGGAAAAAAAAGTTAAAGAGCGCCGCCGGACAATGATCCAGTTTATCAAGGCACAGATCGAGGCCATCAGCATCATCAAGAAAGATCCGGTGCGAGCACGGGCTGCGCTCAAGACGTATTTCCGCAGCAACGACGACGAGCTCATGGGAGAATATCAATCTTACCTTGCCGCCAAGTTGCCGCTCGTGACCAGAGTCGACGTGGAAAATATCAAAACGTTGCTGCTGACTTCGACGCATCCAGCGGCGAAAAGCGGCAAGCCCGAAGATTTCATCGACAATTCAATGGTGGAGGAGATTGTGCGCGAAGGTTTCATGAAGCAATTCGAGCAGTGAGAACGAAGGAATCGTCGCTTCTATGTCGTTGACCGAAGATATCGCTGCTTTTGCCGCGTCGTTCAACCTAAAGGCCGCGCCGGCGGCGCTTCTGCCGCGAGTTCGCGAAGCGTTTCTGGATTCCTTCGGTGTCATGCTAGCCGGGTGCCGCGAGCAGAGCGCGCAAATCGCGGCGCGCTGGGTTCGGAGTCAGGGAGCAGTTGGACAATGCACGGTGATCGCGGCATCTGACTTTCGCACATCTCCGGCAAACGCCGCCCTAGCAAACGGCGTCGCCGCGCACACGCTCGACTATGATCATTTCGGCCATCAGAGCGCGGTCATGGTGCCTTGCGTGTTGGCTGCCGGCGAAGCCAAGGGGATCAGCGGGCGAATGCTCATCGAAGCTTATGTGATCGGCGTCGAGCTCAGCACATTGCTGGCCAAAGCCATGAGCAAATCGGCGCAAGAGTTGGGGCTTCACCCTGCGGGCGTGTGCGGCTCACTGGGGGCGACTGCGGCGGCGGCGAGAATATTTAGGTTAGAGCCTGAACAAATCCAGGTTGCTCTGGGAATTGCCGCTTCGTTGACTGCGGGGCTGAGCCAGAATTTTGGCACGATGGTGAAACCGCTCCACGTCGGTAACGCGGCGCGAAACGGAATCGTGGCTGCGGAGTTGGCCGCGTTAGGATTTACCGCCAATTCAAATATTTTCGATCAGCAAGGCGGCTTCTTCGACGCGCTCACCGATGCGGACACACAAGAAATTCTTGGCAAAAAATTCCGCTTTTCCGAGCCGGGCATCGCTTTCAAGGCGTACCCCTGCCCTTACAGTTCGCAGCGGGCGGTGGATGCCGTGATCCAAATTGCCGAACGCCACAGCGTGACGCCACGCGATGTGATTGAAATCACCTGTGCTGCCGCGCCGAACACGTTCCGGGTGCTGATCCATCACCAGCCAACCACGAGCCTGGAAGCAAAATTTAGCCTTGAATATTTGCTGGCGGCCGGCCTCGCGCTGAAAACGATCAATGAAGAGTCTTTCGAGCTCAAGCATGTCAATGATCCGGTGATGCGCGACCTGGTGGCCAAGGTGCGTGTTGTCGATGCATCCACCAAGCGCGAAACTCCCGGCGAGGGAGCGGTGACCGTGCAGGTCCGCACGCCCGCCGCTGTCTATGAAGAAACAGTAAGCTACGCTCCAGGGCATCCGAAAAACCCGCTGTCGTGGGAACGCCTCGGTGCGAAGTATCAGGCGTGCGCGCGCCAGGCCGCAATCCACGAGCCGGCTCTTTCGCGGTCCTTAGAAATGCTGAGTCGAATCGATGAAATCGACGATGTGAGGGAGCTGCTGCAACTTTTTGTTAGGTAAGATTCGCTGGGCGCGAGCAAGTGAGCGAACGATGGAGACCAGAAAGATTCCCCGCTTGATTCAATCGAAGCGCTCGCGCGATTTTGGGACCTCATATCTCACGGAGTTCAAGGACAAGTTGCAGGAGTTTCGTGAGCCTGTCTTAACGACTAATTGAGTTGTGAAGCGTCGCAGTTGTATTTTGTGTCGTGCAACGGAATGGTTCTATAGGCGACAGTCGTTCAAATTAGGAAGGAACAGCGATGAAGCGTGACCTAATTGGCTATGGGAAAAATCCACCCCGAGTTGAATGGCCCGACGGTTGCCAAATTGCCGTCTCGCTGGTCGTGAACTACGAGGAAGGTTCCGAGCTCACGCCGGTGTACGGAGATAAGAGGCACGAGACCAATGGAGAAATACCGTCGCGCAAGCCGCCTGAGGCACGCAGTCTTCAGACGGAAACCCAGTGGGAATATGGCGGACGAGCGGGCGTTTGGCGGCTGCTGCGCCTGTTCGAGCAGTACGAAGTCAAAGCAACTTTTTTCGCTTGTGCCATGGCGTTGGAACAAAACCCGCCCCTCGGTCGTGAGATTACTGCTCGACACCACGATGTTTGCGGCCACGGGTTGCGTTGGGTGGAACAATGGAACCTTGACCGCGACAGCGAAAAGGAAAGCATTCACAGAGCTGTGGTTTCGATCGAGAAAACGACCGGTCGTAGGCCCCTGGGTTGGTTTACAAAATCCGGGCCTAGTCTCAATACGCGGGAGATTTTGGCGGAAGAAGGCTTTCTGTACGATTGCGACGGCATCAACGACGACCTGCCCTACTATACAGAGGTGAAAGGCAAACCCTGGCTTGTGGTTCCCTACGCCTTCGACAGCAATGACGGCAAATACTGGCGCGGCGCTTGGAGCAACGGAGAGCAATTCCTCAGCTACTTAAAGGACAGCTTCGACATGCTCTACAAGGAAGGCGCGACCCACCCTAAGCTGCTATCAATCGGGTTGCACTCGCGGGTGTCGGGTCGTCCAGGCCGAGCGATGGCTGTGGCGCGATTCATCGAGTATGCGAAAGGCTTTCCCAAGGTTTGGTTCGCGGGCCGAGATGAGATCGCCCGCTGGTGGCTGGAGCACTGCCCGCCGAGTTGAAAACTCACAAACCTCAGAAGGCAAATAAAGAAAGGAGAATGAAGGATGCGGATCATGTTCCTCAGCCATCTGCCGGAGAACCCGAAAGCCAAAGAAAGATATGCAAAGATCCAGGCCCAACTCAACGGTTACGCATCCGCGGGCACGCAGGTCGAGTTGTGCTTTCCGGATGATTACCCGGGAGCCAAGCTTTCCCTAAATCTCGGCGCGCGCAACGAAGTCCCCGGAATTTACCACGTGCTGCAAACGCCGGCGATTATTCGGAAGACCGTTTGGGCCGAGAAGAACGGTTACGATGCCGTGGTCCAGAGCAATACATTTGACCCTGGGGTGGAAGCGGCTCGTCAAACAGTGCGCATCCCCGTCATCGGCGTATTTCGCACGGCGCTTCACGCTGCATCGGTTCTTTCCAACTCGATCGCGATTATCGCACCGCTCGAAGAGCACGTCGCATACGCCCGGCAGATTGTTTACGCCTACGGCATGCAGTGCTTTGTTAAAGATATTACCGCGATCGGCCTCTATGATGAGAACGCGGAGAAGCGAATAGACGAGATATTTGCCCGTGCGGTCGAGGTCACGCGTTCCACGATTAAAAGGAGCGGCGCGGGCTGCATCATTCCGCTCGGTGGCGCAGTTGTTCCAACCCTTGTCTCTCCCAAGGACTTAGAACGAGAAGTGGGCGTGCCCGTTCTGAACACAAAAGCCATCGGCATTCGATTTGCCGAGATGTGTGTCCAACTGGGTATGACTCAGAGCGCTTTGAGTTATCCCCTTGCACAACTTCGTTACGAAGATTTCACGGCCTTCGCCAGATGAGGAAATTCGCCTGCCTCAAACATACTACTATCCTCAACTAGTGTGATGTCTCAGAAATCCATAATTGGGCGTCATTCCGGGCAAGCTGGCGATAGCTAGCGCGACCCGGAATCCAGGAATTTCAACAAGATCTGGATTGCCGCCTTCGCGGCAATGACGAAAGAGGACATCGGCTTTTTTAAACGAACTTCTGGGGCACGATTCTACACCAGGGAAGGACGGCGACGGCGCCACGGGGTCGTTTGCTCATAGGCGTGTGCGATGCGGAGGATTGTTGCTTCATCGAAAGGCTTGCCGACGATTTGCATAGCGAGCGGCAAGCCCATCCGGTCAAATCCAGTACAGATGGAAATCGCCGGATTGCCGGTCACGTTGAAGACTGCGGTCAGGTTTGGCCGCTGAAAAAAATGGGTCGGTTCGTCGGTGCTCATTTTCGGCGCCGGACCGTAGGTGCAAAGCGTCACCATGGCGTCATAGCCCGCGAATAGCGTCTGCATTTCAACGACAAGCTTGTGGCGCTGACGTTGCGCCTGGATATAATCAACCGCGCGGATAAGGCCACCTGGGAGGGCGCGAAAGCGCAAGTTGGCACCGTAATCTTGAAGTCTTTCGATCAGATCTTTTTCGTGGACGGCAAAAAATTCCGCCTCCGAAATAATCACCTTACAGTCGTCGTAATCCTCCAGTTCTCTGAGTCTCACTTCGTCGAGTACCGCGCCGAGTTGCGTAAGTTCCTTCAACGCCGCTTCGAATGCGAGCCGCATTTCGTCTTCGGGAGGCAAGTGCGACTCATAAAAATGACGGATAACGCCGATGCGCATTCCGCGAATTTCCTCGTTCAAGGCGGCCGGATAATCGGGTATCACAACATTGGCACTGCCGGGATCGTCCGGGTCATAGCCGGCAATCGCCTGAAGCATGATCGCGCAGTCTTCAGCAGTCCAAGCCATCGGCCCGCAGTGATCCAGGGAGAAAGAATAAGGGATCACACCTTTTCGGCTGACCCTTCCATAGGTCGGCATGAGGCCGGCGATGCCGCAGAAAGAAGCCGGGTTACGAATAGATCCGCCTGTGTCTGTCCCCAGTGCTCCCATCACCAGCCCGGCTGCCACTGCGGAGGCCGAACCCGTGCTCGAACCGCCGGTGAATCCATGCTCCGGATTCCACGGATTCCGTACGGCTGGCCAAGCCTGGTCGGCAGAGGGGCTGCCATGAGCAAACTCCAAACAACCGAGCTTACCCAATAAAACAGCGCCGGCCTCTCTAAGGCGGCTCACCACCGTCGCGTCCTCGCCAGGAATATGATCGATGAGAACCTTCGAGTGGGCCGTAGTTCGTATGCCGGCGGTTTCGATCAAGTCTTTCAGACCGATCGGTATGCCGTGCATCGGGCCCCGATAGCGGCCCGAGGCGATTTCGTTCTCGGCTGCCTTGGCCTGGCGCAGCGCTTCTTCGGAAGTAACCAAAACAAAACTGTGAATCCGCGAGTCGATTCTTTCGATGCGATCAAGGAAGGCATTGGTTAATTCCACCGCCGACAATTGTCGCGATTTCAAGAGCGGCCCGGCTTCAGCGATGGATAGATAGCAGAGTTCGCCAGCCATGGTGCGCTTCTACCTCCGAATAAAAACACTGGCCGGTTCGTCGCTGCGTTCGAGATCCTTTCGTAACCGGCGCGCCGCCGCCTCAAGTCTTGCGACCACGGCGCAACACCGCTCCAACTGCTCGGGTGCGATCGTTAGACCCGCGCGCTTTAGCATCAGGGTGACTTCCTCCTCGGATGGTTGATGAGAGTCATCTGCCATGGTTCACCTCCCTAGGGGGGATTTATTGCTTGTCTCTGGTGTCCTGGAGCGAAATTCGTTGAACAAAATATTTGTCTTTCGTCGTGATGCCGGTGAAAACCGGCATCCAGAACTCTTTGAAACTTCTGGATTCCGGGTCGCGCTAGCTATCGCCAGCTTGCCCGGAATGACGTTCGGTAACAGGATTACTAAACCTATGTCCGACTAATCCAGACCTGTCGCTTAACCGGGAAACCCGGTGTCGAAGCCATCCGGCATCTCCAGATCAGGATGATCCTTGAAGTGACGGAGCCAGATTTCCCGGCTCACGCGGTCTGCTTCACGAATGACCTCTTCCTCGTCCATCGCGAGCACTTTGCCATCGCGCATGAGCCAGCGTCCGTCGACCATGACCGATTCCACGTCGCGGGCCTGCCCTTGGTAAACGAAAACGGCAACGGGCCGCAACGTCGGGACCAGATGAGCGTGTCGCGTACTTACGACGATCAAGTCCGCCTTGCTGCCGACCTGCAAGAATCCGCAGCCTTTTAAGTTCAAGGCACGGTAGCCGTTAATCGTTCCCCAAAGCATGGCCTCCTCGGGTCTCGGACGTTCACTCTCCTTCAGACGCAACCGCTCGATCAACACCGCGCTGCGCAGCACCTGCACCATATCCTCGGTGAATTCGTCGGTGCCCAGAGCGATCCGGCAACCGGAGGCCTGCAAGTCCGCAATGCGCGGACTGTTCCCCGAACGCGCCGCAACCACCGGGTTGAAGCTGACTGAAGCCCCCGAAGCGCCGAGAATTTTTTCTTCTGCCGGCGTCATACACCGGCAGTGAGCAGCGATGAGCCGCTGATGGAGAAATCCATGGCGGGCCAAGTATTCCGTGGGAAGCATTCCGTAGCTGCTCTTGATCACTTCTACTTCGCCCCAATACTGATTCAGGTGGATGGTGGCGATGGTGTCGAGTTTTTCGCGCAAGTCGCGCAACGCTTGCAAAAGCGCTGGAGAAACCATGTCCGGAGCGTGGGCCGCAACCGCGACGGTGATGCGGCCGTCTTCCGCCCCGTGCCACTTGGCGTGAAGATCAAAGATCCGCTGTAAGCCCTTGTCGGCAAGTTCCGCGTCGGCTTCGAAGACGCGGGGCTCACCGACGCGAACTCCTTTGGCTCGGTCCGATACCTGTTCGGCCAAAACAAGGCGGAGTCCGGTCGCGACGATGGCTTCAGCGTAGTCCTCGATGTTGTTCGTGATATCCATGGCAGCGGTGGTGCCGCTGCGCAGAGCCTCGAGCACGCCAAGGCGCGCCATGGCCGCGCGTTGTTCCGAGCTCAACGGCGGAAACGGAACCCGCCCTTTGCGGGTGAAAGGAGGCCGGTTAGGAGCGTTTTGATCTTCGAAGATCCCACGCGCAAGGATTCTAACAAAGTGCGTGTGACAGTTGGCGAAACCAGGCATGACCAGCTTGCCTCGCCCATCGACGACGTCTGCATTCGGAAAACGTGCCATGACCTCGTCCGTCGGGCCAATGGCCGCGATCAGGTCGTTTTCGATGGCAATGGTGGCATTGAAGTGAACGGATGGGTCGCGATCTCCAGTCACGACGGTGGTGTGGTGAATGACGGTGGTCATGCAGATTTCATCTCGACGATGGAGACGGTACAGCAATCAACGCACGTTGAAGATCTCTTGATAGAGTTTTATGACCTCGGAGAAATTTTCATACTCTCCAGGGTTTTCTACGATCCGCTTGTATCCCCCGAACAGCCGGGCGGGCTGCGGTTTCACATCTTCGCGGACCGGTATCCGGCTGAGGCCAACGAGCTGTTTTTGTCCCTCTTCGGAAAGCACGAAGTCTATAAAAAGCTTGGCCGCGTTGGGGTGAGCAGACTTGGCTCCAAGCAACAAAGGATTGATCTGCGTTGAAACCGGCTCCAGGGGAACCCAGTCCATGGGCGCGCCCTCGGAAGCCGCCCGCTGAATAATCGGCGCGAAAGAAATAATCAGCGGGAATTCTCCGGCTGCGGCGAGCTGGACTCTATTGGTGTCGCCGCGCATGACCGATGGCTCCTGGGCAGCGAGTTTCTTGAAGTAAGCAATAGCCTTGTCCTTGCCCCACGCGGTGATGAGACCGGCAAGCAGGTTATAGGACGTATTATCAACGGATATCTTTTGCCCTTTCCATTTGGGGTTAAGCAGCTCCTCATAGGTCTTGGGCACTTCTTCTTTCTTGACCCACTTGGTGTTGTACCCCAACGTGTAAGGATTGACGTAATATCCCGTCCAATAACCGTTCTTATCGAAAAGATCCGCGGGAATTTTCTTAGTCTCGGGAGACCGATAAGCGGCCAGGAGCTTTCTCTGCATTAAGGGAAGAAACATGTCTCCTCGCGTAAGGAGCACATCCCATAAGTGCGTGCCGGCGCGATCCTCAGTGAAGATTTTGTTGAGCATGGCGTCGCCGCCGGTGCGAAAAAGATCGATCTCAATGAAAGGATATTTCTTTTGAAAGGCATCGACGACCTGCTTGCTCTGGCTTAAGGTCATCGTCGTCCAATGGACTAAACGTTTTTCCTTTTTTGCGCCTTCTATCAGCGTCGGATCCGAGCCTCCCTGCGGCCAAGCGGCAACGGGAAACAAACCTGAAAAGAAGATGACCAGAAAGGATCGCGCCAGCATCTTCATCAAGGTCCTCCCGAGATTTGTGTTCAAGAGAAAAGCCGCTAGAGCAAAAAGCCAGAAGACTAGAATCGGCAACATCTTTCCGGTCCAACCTTATAGTACAGGCGCGGCGCCAAAGCCAATCTACGCGGGGATCCTCAATCTTACTCTTGAGCTTTCCGGGAAGGTAACTCTTGGTCGTTAGTATTATGTCACGGAGACGTATAAATAGTCTTCAAGACAACCCGAAAGTGGTTTTGACAATGGGTGCGGGGCAATGTTAGGGGTGTCCGTTAGATTTTATCCCGCATCGATTACACCGAATGCAGAGCATAGCGATTACGATCGACCAGAAGCGGATCTTTAGAAAATATATAAGACGATCGAGCGCACTTAATCTTCTGGTCTTAGGCGTCATCGTTTTTCTTTGTGTCGGTTTCCTTCCGAACTTCGTACTGGGCCAAGATAATGCAACTGCGAAGCTCATCGAGGGCGCAAAGAAAGAAGGGAAGATGGTTTTTTATTCTTCCCTCAATATCGAAGACAACAACGGCCTTCTCAAGAAATTCGAAGAGAAATATCCCTTCATTAAAACGGAGCTCAATCGCCTCTCTGCTGATCGTCTCTTGATCAGATTTCAATCCGAGGCAAGAGCAAGAAAACATACGGCGGATGTCTTGCTGAACGGCGGCGCGCGCACGTACATCACCAAAAAGGAAGGCCTGTTGATGAAATATGTGTCGCCGGAAAGCAAATTCTACGGTCCGGGATTCAAAGACCCTGACGGATACTGGACCGATGCTTATCTGAATGCGCACGTGCTCGTTTACAATATGCGTATGCTGAAAGCGCAGGAGGTTCCGCGCAGCCACGCCGATCTGCTGCAGCCCCAATGGAAGGGCAAATTTGCCATGGTTTCGAAGGCGTATGAATGGTTCTTGAAATATCTAAAAGTCACTGGAGAGGAACAAGGCTTGCAATTTTTCAAACGGCTCGCGCAACAAAAACCAGAGTTCAGAATCGGGTCGAGTCAAGTCGCTGACCTGGTAGCTGCCGGTGAGCATCCGATCGGCATCAACACCTATTCGACCAACGTTGAGGATCTGAAGACTCGCGGTGCTCCGGTCGAGTGGGTCCCGCTTGACCCGGTGATTGCTACCCTGCATCCCATTGCCGTTAGCGCTCAAGCTCCGCATCCGAACGCGGCCAAGCTATTTGTGGACTATGTGCTGTCCAAGGAAGGAATGACCTTGCTGCGC
>Ga0075423_10002531_pt1 | contig 16633 bp, 13 predicted proteins | sample SoiMethybrSBSTD2_FD_80114 | JGI IMG/M metagenome (GOLD analysis project Ga0075423, IMG submission 80114) | Bulk soil microbial communities from a Populus tree surrounding site in Tennessee, USA - Soil MetaG P. TD hybrid SBSTD2 | ecosystem: Environmental > Terrestrial > Soil > Tree plantation...
GTCGCGCCCGGAGATGAGCGAGTCCGCCGTCCCCATCATCCTGCGCCCGTTCGATCTGCTCGGTGGGTGGACAATCTCGATCGTCGCCTCGCTCGGCCGGTTCGGCGCCTTTCTCGCCGCTGCCCTGGCCGCGATGGTGACCCCGCCGCTCAAGTTCTGGGCGTTCTTGGATCGTATCAACTTCATCGGCTTCCGCTCGCTGCTGATCATTGTATTGACCGGCGCCTTCACGGGCATGGTCCTCGGGCTGCAGATCTTCCTGACGCTCTCGCGGTTCGGCTCCGAGGCGTTCCTCGGTCCCGCGGTGGCGCTGTCATTGATCCGCGAGCTCGGCCCGGTGCTGGCCGCGCTCATGGTGACCGGGCGCGCGGGGTCCGCGCTGACCGCCGAGCTCGGCATCATGCGCATCACCGAGCAGATCGACGCCCTCGAGGTCATGGCGCTGAGCCCCATGCGGTACCTGGTGGCCCCGTCGATCTTCGCCGGAATCATCGCCTTCCCGCTCATGACCGCGATGTTCGACGTCATCGGCATCTTCGGCGGCTATCTGGTCGGCGTGGAGCTTCTCGGGCTGTCGCCCGGCACCTACTTCGGCGAGATGCAGACGTTCGTCGACCTGGCCGACATCGGGCTCGGGTTCTGGAAATCCGTCTCGTTCGGCGTGATCGTCACCTGGGTGTGCGCGTACAAGGGCTTTCACGTCGGCCACGGCGCCGAAGGGGTGGCGCGCGCAACCACGCAAGCGGTCGTGCTGTCGTCGGTGCTGATCCTGGTCTGGGACTACTTCATCGGGTCGATCTGGTGATAAAAGTCGTAGGCCTGACCAAACGCTTCGGCTCGCAGCCGGTCCTGCGCGGCATCGATCTCGAAATCCCGACGGGCTCCATCACCGTGATCATCGGGCGGAGCGGCGGCGGCAAGTCGGTCTTCCTCAAGCACCTCATCGGCTTACTCCAGCCTGACGACGGGCGCGTGCTCGTGGATGGCCAGGAGATCACACGGCTGTCGGGTGACGCCCTCGACGCGATCCGCCGCCGGTACGGCGTCGTGTTCCAGGGCGGCGCGCTGTTCGACTCGATGCGCTGCGCCGATAACGTCGCCTTCCCACTGCGCGAGAAGGTACGCCTGCCGAGAGCCGAGATCGCCAAACGCGTGGAATCGGCGCTGGCGCAGGTCGGCCTCGAGGGCGTCGGCCAGAAGTACCCGGCCGAGGTCTCGGGCGGTATGCGCAAGCGCGTCGCGATCGCGCGGGCCCTGGTGACCGAGCCGGAGATCGTGTTCTTCGACGAGCCGACCACCGGCCTCGATCCGGTGCTCGTCAACACGATCCATCATCTGATCCTCGACCTGCACCGCCGCCACCGTTTCACGGCCGTCATGGTCAGCCATGAGATCCCGGAGATCTTCGAGATCGCCGACAGAGTGGCCATGCTTCACGAGGGTCGTATCGTGGAGGTAGGGCCACCGGCGCAGCTGCAGGCTTCGCAGAACCGGGTCGTCCAGAAGTTCATCCGCGGGGAGCCGGAGGGAACTTGATGGAGCGCACACGGGTCAACATTGCAGTCGGGCTGTTCATGGTGATCGGCATCGTGGCCCTGGCGTATCTGTCAATCCAGCTGGGCCGCGTGTCGTTCCTCGGCAGCCGGGGCTACTCGGTGACGGTCGACTTCCCGTCCGTCGGAGGACTCAAGGCCGGCTCGACCGTGGAGATCGCGGGCGTCGAGATCGGACGGGTGGAGACCATCGGCCTCGACAACTACCAGGCCCGCGTGAAGTTGCGTGTCAACAAGGGCGTCAAACTCCAAGAAGATTCGATCGCGTCGATCAAGACCAAAGGGCTCATCGGCGAGAAATATGTGCGGATCAGCCCCGGGGGATCGGACAAGATCATTCCGCCGGGCGGCAAGATTCGCGAGGTGGAGGCGCCCGTCGACTTCGAAGAGCTGCTGTCGAAATACATTTTCGGCAAGGTGTGATGCCGGAAGCACCGGGAGGCCGGATGATGAGAACGCTGCTCACGATCGCGATGGCTCTCACGCTGGTCACGGCCCTCGCCGTGCCGCCGGCGAGCGCCGGCGGGCCGACGGACCAGCTGAAGGCGCAGGTTGATCGCGTGCTCAAGCTCATGGAAGACCCCGCGCTGAAGGACAAGCCCAAGGACAAGCGCGTCGCCGTACGCAAGGTCGCCGACGATATCTTCGACTTCGGTGAGACGGCCAAGCGCTCGCTGGGCCGGCACTGGGCGGACCGTACGCAAGCCGAGCGCGACGAGTTCGTGAAGCTCTTCGGCGACCTCCTCGAGCGCTCATACATCTCCAAAATCGAGCTGTATGGCGGCGAGAAGATCCAGTACACAGGCGACAAGATCGAGGGCGACCAGGCCTCGGTGATGAGCAAGCTGTTGACCAAGACCAACACCGAGGTTCCCATCGAGTACCGGATGCTCAAGAAGGGCGAGCGCTGGCTGGTCTACGATGTGATCATCGAGGGCGTAAGCCTCATCTCGAATTACCGCACGCAGTTCAACAAGATCATCCAGACGTCGTCGTACGCCGAGCTCGTGAAGAAGATGAAGTCGCGGCAGGAAGAGATGAGCTCTTCGACCGCGTCGGCGCGAGCGAGCTGAACGGGACGCTGTGACGGCGATCATCCTCGTGGCCGGCGTCGCACGGCGGCTGGCGCCGCTCACCGACAACACGCACAAGGCGCTGCTGCCGGTGGGCGGGCGGCCCATCCTGGCACGCATGCTCGACGCGCTCGCGTGGGCCGGCGTGCGGCGCGCCGTCCTGGTGGTCGGACACTGCGCCGATCAGGTTCGGCAGGTCGCCGGCGAGCGCGTCGGGCGGATGGCGATCGACTATGTCGTCAATCCCGAATACACGCGCGGCTCGGTGCTGTCGCTCTACGCGGCGCGCCACTACCTGCGCGAGCCCGCGCTGGTGATGGACGCCGACGTGCTGTTCCCGCGGGAGTTTCTGCGGCGGCTGCTGGCGACGCCTGCCCCGAGCGCGCTGCTGCTCGATCGGGGCTTCGCCGACACCGGTGAGGAGGTCAAGATCTACACCCGCGGCGAGCGTGTGATCGCGCTCGGCAAGAAAGTCGTGCCGGAGGCATGGGACGTGATCGGCGAGGGCGTCGGCTTCTTCAAATGCGGCGCGGAGGCGGGGCCGGCCTTCGTCCGCTTCCTCGAGCGCGTCATCGAAGAGAGTCAGGGACTCAGCGAGTACGAGGACGCCCTCCATATGCTGGTCGGCACGCATCACGTGGGCTGGGTGGATGTGACTGGCCTGCGCTGGACCGAGATCGACTTCGCCGAAGATTTGCGCCTCGCCGAGGCGGACGTGCTGCCGCACGTCGTCCGGCAGGACGGCGCGTGATCGGCCGCGCCGCCGTCTACTTTTCGAACGCCGACGACGTGACCGCCGCTCAGGTGACGGTCGCGCATCGGCCGCTCGGGTTCCGCGCGATCTTGGCCGCGGTCCGCGCCGGTGCGCGCACCGTTTACGTTCCGTTGGCATTACGGGATACGGCCGTCGGCGCCGCTGTCGGCGCCTCCCCCAGGGCACGCGACGCCGTGGTCTGGCTCAAAGATGGTGACCTTCCCGAAGCGGGGCCACTGCTCCTGGTGCCGGCCGCTGTGCTCATCCCTGTGGAGGCGCTCCGCTCGCTCGTCGACGCAGCGCCCGGCGGCGCCGTGGCAGCGGCGGCGGCGGTCGACGCGCCGGCGCTCACGGTCGCGGCAGACGTCGCCGAGCGGCTCGGCGGCGACCTCGCCGCTGGTGGCCTGGTCGGCCCTGAGCTCGGCCGCCTTGGCGTCCGGCCCACGATCGACGCGAACGCCCTGGCGGCGCGCGATGCCGTGGGCCGCGCCGAGGCAGATCGGCGCCTGCGCGCGGCGCTCGGCAGCGCGATCGATTCGCGGCTCGACGTGCATGTCCACCGCCGCTTTTCGCGCTACGTCACGCGCGCGGCCATCGCCGCCGGCGTGACACCCAACGCGATCACGCTGACCAGCTTCGCCCTTGGCCTCGCCTCGGTGTGGTGCTTCTGGCGCGCCAGCGCCGTGAGCGCGCTCGCGGGGCTCCTCATTTATTACGTCGCCGTGGTCCTCGACCATGCCGACGGTGAGGTGGCGCGGCTCACGCTGACCGAGTCGCGCATGGGCGAATGGCTCGACGCCGTGGCCGACACCGTCGTCCACACGCTCAGCGTCGTGGCGATGGGCGTGACGTGCCAGGCGCTGACCGGGACGGGCGGCCAGCTCGGGCTCATCGGCGCCGCGGGCATCATGGCCAGCGCATTCGTCGCCAAGTGGTGGCCGCCACGCGGCACGGGTGGGATGAGCGGCGCTGTTGAGGATTTCGGCTCGCGCGACGGTTTCTACGCGCTGCTACTGATCTTCCTCGGTCTGCGCGCGTTCGCGCCGTGGGCGCTGCCGATTCTCATGATCGTCGTGATGCTCGGCTCGCACGCCTACTGGGTCGTGCGCTCCGCGGTCGCGCTGCTCGGCCGCGGTTAGGCCTCGCTCGATACGGCCACGCACCACGCCGCGAGCACGGGCACTGCTCGCACCGAAGACGGCTCGCCTGTACGCCGTTCGCTCGCTCGGGCGTGGCTCGCGCGACCCCCCATCCCCCATCGGGGGTCGCGCCTGCTCACCCGACCGTGAGCGACGCGCTCGCCACACCCTGCGCTTCGCACGGCGACACGGCTCGCCGTACGGTGCTCGCAGGGCCCGCGCTCACGGCGTGAGGAGCCGCCGCATCAGCGCGCGTTACGGGGAGTCCTAAGCGAGCCCTAGATCCTCAAACAACCGCGCACCGATGCGCGGCAACTTGACGTGGTTGTGAATATAATAGTCCGTCACCGACCCTCGATAGTAGCCGTGTAACGCCTGCCACAATTCATTTCCGTGCCGGATGTAGGGAGCACCGGCGGGACCTACCCCCTGCAGCATCGCCCGGAATTCGTCAGGACTTGCGGGCGACATGACCCAAAGCTTTAGACCAGCGCTTTGAACGGCGCTAAGAATTACGTCGTTAATGTGAGCATCGCGAAAGCTGTAACCAATAACCAACAACGACCGCTCTTTCTCGTGGAGCGCTTCCCGGAAGATTAGCTGATACCACTTCAAGAGTGGCTCTTCAGATAGCATCATGCCCTTGTTCGTGCCGATCACGATCGCTCGGCTCTCATTTGCTCCTCTCCACTCGAAGGATCCGTGCAGCTTGATGTACGTCAGAGGCCTCCGTCTCGTGGCCAGAAACGTCGCCGCTTCTGCACTGAGCGTGTCATTTCCGGGGAGACTTACAGGCCGCGCAAGGGTGCGACCGGCAGGAAGTCCCGGCATGTCGGGCGCTAGACTTCCAAACGCCTCGACGAGCAAGTCCTGATTCAGCGTGAATATGAAGCCGCGTTCTCTTGAATCTGCGCTAGCGAATTTTGCTAGAAAATGTTGGCACACTGCATTTGCACCGGATGAACCGAACTGTGAGCGATCGGTCATGTCCTCATGCATTTGCTCATACGAACGCAAAACCGCCTCAGTCACCGCGGATTTCTCTTCGGGACTGTAAGCCGAGGAACCCTGAACTTCCTCGTAGACGCTTTCGAAATTCAGCTCATCGAGCATTCGCTTTCTGAGATGAGGCAGCTTTCGAATCTCGGGTTGGCGAAATATAACCGCCCACATCTCCGAAGAGAGATAACCGCCGAAAGGCTTTGAAAACCCGGCGCCGGTTAGGAGAAGCGCTTTGGCAGAACGTATTGCTGGCACGTATGCGTTGAAGATAGCCGGAGCGGTGTCTTACCGGCAACATCGACCCACGCTGGTAGAGGCGGATCCGAACACGCACCGGTATTGCGCCTGTTCTCGCTTCCGTGCCGCGGAAGACGGGCTGACGGCGCGTCGCGGGCCGGATGGTCGTGGGCGCCGTATGGCGAGCCGTATCGCCGCATGAAGCGCAGGACGGGACGAGCACATGATCGCGGCTTGGATGGGCAGGCGCGACCCCCGCCGGGGGCTGGGGGGTCGCGCGAGTCCCGTCCGAGCGAGTGGCGGCGTATAGGCGGGCCATCTCAGCGCGAACGGGCAGCCAGCCCGCGGCGTGCCGGCGACACGATCTTTTGCGAAGCGGTTAGGCGCCTCGCTCGCCTCCGCGTCGACGCAGGAAGGCGTTCGCAAAGACGTAGTCGGCGACTCGCCGGCCCTGCGCGATACCGTGCGTCTTATCGAACGCCCAGTGGATTCCGAGATAGATCCGACTCTGCCCGTTTTCTTCCTCGGCCTCGGACAGCGACGAGAAACTTCGCGCGACGAGTGGACGAACCTGCCCGTGGTTGTCGACCGTCTCGCCGTTGAGCTCATCCGACACAAACGTGAAGGCAATCCGATCGGTCCCATAAAAATGGCGAAGGGTCTGAAAGAGCGCGGCACCGAACCCGGCGTGTCCCGACGGATAGGCCGGGAAAGGCGGCGTGAAGTTGGGCCCCATCAGATTGCTCGCGGGCGCGCCGAGCGGCGTGAACGTCGGGTCCCCGGCCTCTCGGATACCGGTGACGGGTCGCCAGAATTGATAGTGGTACTTCGATTCCCAGATTGCGATGCCGGCGTCTGCCATGGCGACGTTCACGAGGGTGAGCAATCGCGCGACTTCCATCGCTCTTGTCTCGCGCTCCTCGGCAATGTGCGCTGCGATCTCGTTGTATAGCCGCGGCGGCGCGCACAATGTCGGCGTGCCGTCGTAGGCCCAGTAAAGGCCGGTGAACGTCTGCTCCACGGTGCGCATGGTCGCGGTGACGAGGCCGTCGCCACCGACCATCTTCACTTCATTGAAGGCGTGCTGGTACTCGGCGCTGTCGAGTGTAGGGGGAGGAGGCACCCGGAATTGATCACTCGCTCTGAGTACGAACGGGGTCAGGTCGCCCCAGTGAGCGCCGAGCGCCAGCGGCGCTTGGCTCACCGGATCCTGTCGCCATTTGCCAGGCTGGTTGCTCGTGATGAAATCGACCCCGACGCGAGGTTCGGGCTGCTGCGACCCGTCGCTGGCGCGACGCGCCAGGATCGCGCCGGCCACCGCTCGGCCGAGCGTGATGCCGTTTGCCTTCGCGCGGCCTTCGCGAATCGTTCCGAGATCGTCGACGAGAATGTCGTCGAGTTCGTCCTTCTGCGAAGGGAAGAGGGCCACGAGCGTGTCGTGAGCCGCCAGCGCGACGGCCGCCTCGATGGATGTGGCTGGCGGCGCCACCCGAGGGTCGGTGTAACTCTGGTAGCCGCCGATGATGGCGTTCATCGCATCGAACACCGCAATGTGGACGATCGCCATCGCGCGACTCGACCGTCCTGGCCCGAACTGCTCGCCGAAGACGCGGCGCTCGCCAGGCGTTGTCGGGGTGTGATCCAGCCCCGTGGCGTCGAGGGCGACCTCGTTCCAATGGCGCAGCGACTCCAACGCTCCGGGGCGACGACGCCGCCGTCGCTGTCGGAGGTCGGCGGGTCGTCGGCCGGTGCCAAAGCGCGGCCCCAGGACGTCGCCGACCCCACCGGGGAATCCTTGCGCGGCGACACAAACGGGCCCCCCCCACGTCAACATCGTAAGCAGAAACGCGCGGCGTCCCAAGGCCGTCGACCTGATGCGCGGAGTATCCATGAGGCCTCCTGCTTCGCGATGAGGATCAGCCGGCGGCTGAGATCAGCTAAGCGGTGTGGACGAGACTATCACCGGGTGCCGGCCGAGCGAACGCGGCCGGTGAAGACGGTCTTGAGCCCGAAGTACGCGAACGAATCTTTCAGGTTCGAGAACAGCCGCTTGAACGGGCTCATCGACGGGTCGGTCACGTACTCGAGCGTGAGGCTCACGCGCTCTTCGTTGTCACCGAGCGGGGTGATGGCGTGCCACAGCTTGTCTCCGTTGAACGCGACGAGCGTGCCCGGATACGTCGCGAGCCGCCGCTCCACGATCGGCCGGCCTCCCGGATCGTTCTTGAAGAGCTGGCACACGAGGCGGCTCGACGAGCGCTCGATGAGCCCGACGAGCACGGTGTAGCGGCTGCCCTTGTAGTACGACGTATCGAAGTGGAATCCGATGTGGTCGCCTGGCTCCGTATAGAAATAGAGCGCGCACGAATGCGGATCGCTGTCCGGACACGGCTGCAGCGGCGCGTTCGTCAGCTCCGTCAGGAACCGGATGAACGCGGGCGCCCGGTAGAGCGCGAGGATCGTCGGCGCCTGCTCCACGAGCGTGTAATAGCTGACGCTGCCGCCCTTCTTGTGCCGTGGGATGTAGTTGCGATGCACGGTCGGCCGCACGCGCTCGACTTCGGCGACGATGGGGTCGACGATCGACGCGGGCAGCCAGCGGTCGAGATGGATGAACTCGTTCTGCTTCCAGTACGTCTTCTTCACCGTCGCGACATCGAGGCCGGCGAGTGCGCGCTCGACCTCCCTCGCCACCAGCGTCCTCGTCGACTCTGCCACACGATCTCCCGGCGAACGCACTTCGCAGATTCTACACGACGCGTGTGTTACACTCACACAACGTCGGCCCCGCGCAGCAGCGAGCGCGCCATCCGAGCGAGGAGGCCATCGTGGGATCCGTTCGAGTTGCCATCATCGGCGTTGGTAATTGCGCTTCGTCTCTCGTCCAAGGCGTCCACTACTATCGTCAGGCCCCTGACGACGGCTTCATCCCCGGGCTCATGCACCCACGGCTCGCCGGCTATCACGTCGGCGACATCGAGTTCTCCGCCGCCTTCGACATCGACGATCGCAAAGTGGGCAAGGATCTTTCGCAGGCCATCTTCGAGGCGCCCAACAACACGGTGAAGTTCGCCTCGGTGCCCTCGCTCGGCGTCCCCGTGCAGCGCGGCATGACCCACGACGGGCTGGGCGCCTATCTCGCGCAGATGATCAAGAAGGCGCCGGGCTCGACAGCCGACATCTCCGGAATTCTAAGAGAGACCAACACCCACGTCGTCGTGAACTTCCTCCCCGTGGGAAGCGAGATGGCGACCAAGTGGTACGTCGAGCAGGTCCTCGAGGCGGGCTGCGCGTTCGTGAACTGCATTCCCGTCTTCATCGCACGCGAAGCCTATTGGCGCCGCCGCTTCGAGGATCGGGGCCTTCCCGTGGTGGGCGACGACGTGAAGTCGCAGCTCGGCGCCACGATCGTGCACCGGGTACTCGCCAAGCTGTTCATGGACCGCGGTGTGCGCCTGGAGCGGACGAGCCAGCTGAACTTCGGCGGCAACACCGATTTCTACAACATGCTCGAGCGCGAGCGGCTCGTCTCCAAGAAGATCAGCAAGACCGACTCCGTGCGCTCGCAGCTCGCGCACGAGCTGCCCACGGATGCGGTGCACATCGGCCCTAGCGATTACGTGCCGTGGCTCGAGGACCGCAAATGGGCGCACATCCGTCTGGAGGGGCGGTCGTTCGGTGATCAACCCATCAACGTCGAGCTGAAGCTCGAGGTGTGGGACTCACCCAACTCCGCGGGCGTCGTCATCGACGCCATCCGCTGCTGCCGCATCGCGCTCGACCGCGGGCTCAAGGGTGCGCTGTTCGCGCCCTCGGCGTATTTGATGAAATCACCGCCGCAGCAATGGGCAGACGATGCCGCGCGTCAGCGGCTCGAGCGGTTCATCGCCGGCGAAGAGTAGTTCTCCGTGACGTCACGGACAGGGCGCCTCCTGCGCCGCCTCGTCCGGCTCGCGTGTTTGCGGCCGGGAATCACGGTAACCGCCGCGGTGGTGCTGGCGGCCGTTTCCGTCGCCTACGCGCTCACCTTCCTACAGTTTGCCACCTCCACGCGCGCGCTCCTGCCGCAGGGGAAGCGCTTCATCGAGCGCTACGGGGAGTACGACAAGGAATTCGGCGATCTCGACGATCTCGTCCTCGTCGTCCAGGCGCCGTCGCTGCCCGAGGCGACGATTTACGCTAACCGCCTCGTGCGCGAGCTCCGCGACAATCGTGTGCCGCTCGATCGCATCAACTACCGCATCGATCCCAAGCAGTTCGAGGGTCGGGCGCTGCTGTACCTGTCGACCGACCGCCTCAAAGAGATTCGCGAGCGCGTCTTCGACTACCAGGAGTTCATGGAGAAGTTCGCCGAGCGGCCGACCCTCGACCAGCTCGTCGACGGGATGGCGACCTCCATCGCGCAAGCGTTCGTCACCGGCCTGCTCGATCTCGGTCTCGACAGCGGCCCGGGAGCCTCCAAGGGCTCGCTCGACCTGCGATTCGTCCACGACGTGGTGACGCAAATCGCGGGGCGGCTGGATCGGCCCACGCCGTACCGCTCGCCGTGGGGTGGACTGTTCTCGGTGGGCGGCGGCGACAGCGAGGGCGCGGGCTATTACCTGTCCGATGACCAGCGGCTGCTGTTCATCCTGGCCGAGCCGACCTCGAAGGCGGGCAGCTTCACAGGCGAGGCCGAAGCCATCGAAGGCGTCCGCGCAACGGTCGCTTCGCTGAAGGCAGAGTTCCCGGACGTCGAGGTCGGAGTCACCGGGAAACCGGCGCTGTCGAACGACGAGATGACCGCCGCGTTTCGCGACAGCGAGCGCGCGACGCTGCTGGCCTTCGCGCTCACGCTCGGACTGCTCGTGCTGGCCTTCCTGCGTGTCGGCAAGCCGATTCTGATGCTGGTCGTCCTTGCGCTCTCGCTTTGCTGGTCGATCGGCCTCGCCACGCTCGTGGTCGGCCACCTGTCGCTGTTCTCCGTCATGTTCATCCCGATCGTCATCGGGATCGGCATCGACTACGGGATCTACTACCTGTTCCGCTACGAGGAGGAGCTGTTCCTCGGCCGGAATCTGCGTGAAGCCATCGAGATCACCGCGATGCGCAGCGGCCCCGGAATGCTCCTGAGCGCGATCGTCGCCGCCGCGACGTTCTATGTACTCATCCTCACCGACTTCCGTGGCTTGCAGGAGCTCGGTTTCATCGCCGGCTCGTCGCTGCTGCTCTCCTGGGTGGCGATGATGTTCGTCTTCCCGGCGGTGCTGATGCTCGTGGACCGGCGGCACCTGGATCGCGTGGGCGTGACGATCCCGCGCGCGATCCGTCTCGAGCGGATGCACGTGCCGTTCGTCGACTGGATCACCGGCCACCCGAAGACCGTGCTGGCCACCGCGGCGCTGCTCTCGGTGATTTCCGTCTACGCGTTCGGCAAGGTGCGGTTCGACTTCAACCTGCTCAATCTCCAGGCGGTCGGCACCGAGTCGGTCACCTGGGAGAAGAAGATTCTCGCGACTTCCGGCCGTTCGGGGTTCGCCGCGCTGTCCAGCGCGGCCACGCTCGATGAGCTGCGGCGCAAGGTGCACGCGTTCCGAGCCCTCGGCAGCGTCTCGGAAGTCGACTCGGCGCTTCTGCTCATCCCCGACGATCAAGCGGACAAGCAGAAGATCATCCGCGACTTCGCGCCGATCGTGGCGCCGGTGCGCGTGACGCGGCCGCAGGCGGTAGACGTGGACCGCCTGATCGCCGCGCTGGAGACGCTCAAGCGACGCTTCGATATCGCGGCCGGTGAGGCGCCCGCCGGCGACACGCAGCGACGGCTCAACACGCTGCGCGAGGACATCGGGCAGCTCGTGGTGCGGCTGCGCCAGACCGATCGCACGGTGAGCGAGCCCTCGCTCGCGTTTCTGCAGCGTCAGATCTATCGCGACTTCGTGACCTCGTTCCAGCGGCTGCAGGCGAACCTGAATCCTCGCACCGTCGGGCTGGCCGACGTGCCGCCCGAGATCAGACGCAAGTTCATCAGCGACCGCGGGCATTTCCTGCTGCAGATCCACCCCGGCGTCGACATCTGGGACCGCGACGGCGCCGCGCGCTTCGTCAATGACCTCCGAACGGTCGACGGCGACGTGACCGGGACGCCGGTGATCACCTACGAGGCGATCCGGCTCATGGAGCGTGCCTACAAGCAGGGCACGGTCTACGCGATCGTGCTCGTGAGCGCGCTGACGTTCCTGATGCTGCGCGGGATCCGCGAAACACTGCTCGCCCTGTCGCCGCTGGCGTTCGGCATGACGTGGACGGCCGCTCTCATGTGGCTGTTCGACGTCAAGCTGAACCTCGGCAACGTGTTTGGCATTCCGCTGATCCTCGGCACGGCCGCCGAGTTCGGGCTCAACATCGTCATGCGGTTCATCGAGGGACGGGACCACGGCGGACCGCTGGTGGCGCGCTCGACCATCATGGCCGTCTTCGTGAACGGGCTGACGACGATGGTCGGCTTCGGCAGCCTGCTGCTCGCCGCTCACCGAGGGATCTTTGGCCTCGGCCTCCTGCTCACGCTGGGCATGTTCGCGTCACTCGTCGCGGCGCTCATCGTGCTGCCCGTGTTGCTGCGATGGTTCGGCGGCAAGGCACCGGGTTCGACGCGCGATCTCCGTGCCGACGAGACGGCGGCTCCCAGAGCCGCGTCGTAGTCACCCCCGCCGAAATCGGTCGACGCTGTCTTCCGCCCAGAGGCTGATATTGACGACTGCCCAGCCGCACTCCCGGATCTCGCGATCGACCTCCGCGCGCTGACGCCGCTGAGCCCCGCGGCGATCCGAAGCGCCGGCCGGGGCGGAACCAGCTTGCGCCTGGCGACGCTCGCCTTTGCGGCGATCCACGATGATCTCGCAATCCATCTCGTTCCAGAGCGCGGTTCGCAAGGCTTGGTAAAGATCCATGCGCTCGGGCGACACGATGAACAGCAGGCGGCGAACCGGTGGTCGCGCCATCACGCGCGCGTCACCTCCACCAGGTTGGAGTGGAATGCGGGCCCGCCGCCCATGTCGGCGACGCGGTCGTCGGTGAGTACGTTGACGCCGAGCCCGCCCGGGTGGAACCGATGCCACCAGATCCCCTCGATGACGGCAACGCCGGGTCGAGTGGCGTCGGTGATCTGCGCGGTGAAGCGCGCCGCGCCCCGCGGGCTCTCGACCCGAACAGCGTCGCCGTCGCCGATCCCGCGGCGAGTCGCGTCTTCGGGCGCCAGCATCACGACAGGCGTTCCTTGCCGACGCCGGAGCCGCTCGGACTGGCTGAACGAGGAATTCAGGAAGAACCGGTTGGGCGGGACGATGCATTGCAGCGGAAAGCGCGTCGCCAGGTCGGTGTGGGCCGGTCCTTCCGTGAGTGGCGTCCAGGTCGGCAGCGCCGGCAAACCGTGGGCGGCGAGCGACGCGGCGACGAACTCGACCTTCCCCGACGGAGTCGGCGCGCCCTCGGCGAACGGCAGGTATGGCCGCGGCAACGCCAGCCGTACGGATTTGTCGCGCTTGAGCCGCTCGAGCGTGATGGCGCGCACGTGCGGCTCGCCGCCCGCGAGCGCCGCGCTGAGCACCGCCTCGTAGCCGCGCGCGTAGTGCTCGCGAGCGACGCCCATCGCGCGTGCGAGCGAGCCGAAGACGTCCCAGTTGGAGCGCGCTTCGCCCTGGGGTTCGATCACCGGGTCCGTGTACTGCAGGTAGAAGTGGCCGAACGACCGGTACAGGTCCGCGTGCTCCATGGACGTCGTGGCCGGCAGCACGAGGTCAGCGTAGTGCGCCGTATCCGTCATCACCTGCTCGTGCACTACGGTGAAGAGATCCTCGCGGGCCAGCCCTCGCAGCACCAGCGTCTGATTGGGACACACCGCCGCCGGATTCGACGAATACACGTACAGCGCCTTCACCGGCGGCGCCATGTCAGAATCCGTCAACGCGCGGCCCAGACGGATCATGTTGATCACGCGCGGCGGGGGCGTTGGCATCAGATCCGGCCGCTCGAGCGCGCGCAGATCCAGGCCGAACGCTCCGCCCGAGGACAGCAGGGCGCCGCCGTGCGGATCGGCGTACGCGCCGGTCAAGGCCGGCAGACACGCGAGGGTTCGGCACGTCATGCCACCGTTGTCGTGTCGCGACAGTCCGATGCCGATCCGGATGAACGCGCGCGGGCTGGCGCCGTAGCGCCGCGCGAACGCCACAATCGTCGCCGCGTCGAGGCCGACGATGGGCGCCACACGCTCGGGCGGCCACGCTTTCACGTGCTCGGCCAGCGCCTCGAATCCGAGCGTCGCCCGCTCGACGTAGTCGTGATTCACGAGGCCTTCACTGATCAGCACGTGCATCACAGCCAGGGCGAACGCGCCGTCGGTCCCCGGTTTCACGTGCAGATGCTCGTCGGCCTGCACCGCCGTCGGCGTCCGGTACGGATCGATGACGACGACGTAGGCCCCCCGCTGCCGCGCCTGCTTCACGAGCGTCATCACGTTGATGGTCGAGTACGCGGCGTTGACGCCCCACAGCACGACGAGATCCGCGCCGACCATCTGCTCGGAGTCGTTGCCGGTGACTTGCCCGAGGGTCGCGCGCCAGCCCGCGTACGCGGTGGACACGCAGATCGAGCGATCGAGTCGGCTGGCGCCGAGCGCGTGAAACAACGGATGGCCGGCGAAGAACTGGACCTGGCCCATCGACCCCGCGTACGAGAACGGCAGAATCGCTTCGGCGCCGTGCTCGGCCACGATCCCGCGCCAGCGCCGCGCGATCTCCGCCAGCGCGTCGTCCCAGGAGATGCGCTCGAACCGCCCCTGCCCCTTGGCGCCGATCCGGCGTAGCGGCGTCAAGACCCGCAGCGGCGAGTGCACGCGCTCGGCGTAGTCGCGGACCTTGCCGCAGATCACGCCCTGCGTGAATGGATGGCCGGCGGTGCCGGTGACATCAGTGATGCGCCCGTCCTCGACGGCGACGTCGAGGCTACAGCACGAAGGGCAGTCGTGCGGGCAGACGGAGTGCATGAACGGATTCGATTCTAGACTATGATGCCGCAGATGTCCGCGCTCACCGATCGACTGCTGCCGTTCAAGACCCCCGACGGCCGCCGTCTCGCCATTCTTTTCGCCGTCGTCTATTTCTCCCAGGGCATGTATCACGTCGCCGATCAGGTGGTGACGCTCAGGCTCAAGGAGACACTCGGCCTGACGCCCGCCCAGGTTGGAACCTTCGGCATGATCGTGCTCGTTCCCTGGGTGATCAAGCCCATCTACGGCCTGATATCCGACGGGTTCCCGCTCTTTGGCCGCCGCCGCAAGAGCTACTTTCTCCTCACCTGCGCGCTCGCCACGCTGGCCGGCGTGGCCCTGTGGCTGCAGGGCGAGCCGACGTACTGGAGCCTCGCCGTCTTCGCGACCGTGATGGGTCTCGGGATCGCCTTCACCGACGTCCTCACCGACGCGATGATGGTGGAAAACGGCAAACCGCTCGGCCTCACCGGCGCCTTCCAGTCGGTACAGTGGACCGCCATCAACGTTGCGACGCTGCTCGTGGGCGTCGTCGGTGGCTATTTCGCGCAGCACCGCATGCTGCACGCCGGGTTCATGATCGCCGCCGTGTTCCCCTTCGTCGCCCTGATCATGGGCGCCGCGTTCATCCACGAGCCCCTTGCAAAGTCGCAGCGGGAAGAATTCCGTGGAGCGTGGCGTGGGATCAGGCACGCCGTGCGCGATCGCACGATGTGGGTGGTGGCGGGATTCATCTTCTTCTGGACGTTCAGCCCTTCGCTGGGCATCCCGCTCTTCTACTACCAGACGGACACGCTCAAGTTCAGCCAGCAGTTCATCGGCTTGCTTGGCTCACTGGCATCGGTGGCGGCGATCATCGGCGCCGCCGCGTACGGGCCGCTCTCTCGTCTCGTGCCGCTGCACCGCCTGATCGTCGCGTCGATCGTGGTGAGCACCGTCGCCACTCTGGGCTATCTGTTCTACAACGGCGCCGCGTCCGCGATCGTCATCGACACGGTCTTCGGGGGCATCGGAATGCTCACGCAGCTCGCGTTCCTCGATCTCGCCGCCAAGGCGTGTCCCAAACACGCGGAGGGCACGTTCTTCGCGCTGCTGATGTCGGTCTACAACCTCGGCGCGCAGGGCTCGCAGGTATTCGGCGGCTATCTCTACGAATGGACGGGCTACAACGCGCTCGTCTGGATCTCCGCGGCCATGACCGGCGCTGCGTACTTCCTGCTGCCGCTGGTCAACATCCCGCAGATCGAGCGACGTGCACGCGCGGCAGGGCCGCCGCCGGAGATACACGCCGGCTCGGCGGCTCGAGCTTAGCCGTTCGTTTTTTCGGCCGACTCACGCGCCGCTGATTCACGCGCCGCCGCCGCGAAAATCCCCCGCGTCATCAGCGCGGCTGATTCGTTCGCGCGGGCGGTGTAGATCTCCGCGCGAGCGGCGTGCGCGCCACGATCGTTGGGCGCGGCCGCCACGGCCCAGTCGATCAGATGCGAGGCCAGCGCGAGATCCCCGCCGGCGGCCACCGCCTTCGCGCGCGCCACCAACCCCTCGACTCCCCCCGCGAGTGCAGCGATTTCGCGCCCGAGCGTCGCCTCGGGCGCCGGCTTCAGGTGCGACGGCACGCCATCCCACCAGCCGCCGTAGAGCCGCCAGACGTTGCGCACGACGAATTCCGGCTCGTCATACACGGCCTGCAGATAGGGGCGATCGGCGAGGTGCGCCGGCGGCCTCACCTCTGCCAGGATCTGCTCGAGGCCGAGGCCCGCGTTCATCCGCGCCACGGTTTCGCGCTCGAGCGTCTCGAGCCACTCCGCGGTGTCCTCGAGCGCCTGGCGGACGCGCGCGGCGCCCATCACCGGCAC
>Ga0075423_10002534_pt1 | contig 16618 bp, 15 predicted proteins | sample SoiMethybrSBSTD2_FD_80114 | JGI IMG/M metagenome (GOLD analysis project Ga0075423, IMG submission 80114) | Bulk soil microbial communities from a Populus tree surrounding site in Tennessee, USA - Soil MetaG P. TD hybrid SBSTD2 | ecosystem: Environmental > Terrestrial > Soil > Tree plantation...
CGCGCCGGCGATCGCGGCGAGCGCAGCACCTCGCCGCCAGCATCGCCGGACGCCGACGAGGGCGTCGCCGAGCCGCAGCTGCTCCGTCATTGCGAGCGTGACCGCGCAGTACATGACGCCGGCAGCGACCGGGCCGACGAGCACGACGAGCGCGACGGCCGCCGGCACGGAGACGGCAGCCGCGACGACCGCGAGCACCATCGTCGCGAGCAAGGCGTTCAGCACCGCCAGCCGCCAGGAGTGGTGGTAGAAGTCCGCCGCCGCCCGCCTCAGGGCCCTCCGCGCCGTCATCCCTTCACCCCCGCTGCCGCCACGCCCGCGACGAAGTAGCGCTGGAAGAAGACGTAGAGCGCGACGATCGGCAGGAGCGCGACCACGCTCGCCGCCATCAGCTGCGGCCACAGCGTCGTGTACACCTGATGGAACTCGGCGATCCCGATCGGCAGCGTCCAGAGCGACGAATCCTGGAAGATGATGAGCGGCCAGAAGAGCCCGTTCCACGTGCCCTGGAAGGTGAGGATCGTGACGGCGGCCACCGCCGGGCCGGCCAGTGGCAGCATCACGCGCCAGAAGGTCTTGAAGTAGCTGGCGCCGTCCAGCTTGGCCGCTTCCTCGAGGTCCCGAGGGATGGTCAGAAAGTACTGCCGCATCAGAAAGAGGCTGGTAGCGCTGACGAGGTTGATCAGAATGAAGCCGAGGCGGCTCGGGACGAGCGTCACGTGCAGATATTTGGGCAGCACGTTGACGAGCAGCTGGTACACGGGGACGAGCCGAAGTTCGTCCGGGATCATCAGCGTCCCCAGGACGAGAAAGAACAGCGGCTCGCGCCCCGGGAAGCGCAGACGCGCGAAGGCGTAGCCGCCGAGCGAGGCGAGGAAGACGTTGGACACGGTCACTGCAGCCGCGACGATGAAGCTGTTCAGCGTGTAGCGGCCGAAGCTGAACTCGGTGAAGACCGAGTGGTAGGCGGAAACCGTCCACGTCTTCGGTAGGAACGTGAACGAGATCGTCTCGGAGATCGGCTTCAACGACGTCAGCACGCTCCAGAGGAACGGCACCGCGAAGAGGAACGCGATGAGCGTCAGGACGAGATAGACGAGAACGGTGCGGACTCGCTCGACCCGCCCACGCCCCGGGATGTGCGCCCGCTCCGGGACACCGAGGGCGACGTCGCCGGTCGAGGCAAGCTCCTCGACCGCGACCAGCGGCGGAACCGAGGGGAGCTCGGGACGATCGGCCATCACGCCACCTCCGGCCGGCCGAACAGCAGCCGCTGGATGACCGTGATCGCGAAGATGCCGACGAAGAGCATCACGCCAACGGCCGCCGCGTAGCCGAACTCGGCGTTCGCAATCGCCTTGTTGTAGAGGTAGAGGACAACGGTCAGCGTCGAGTAGTTCGGGCCGCCCTCGGGACCCGCGACGAGGAATGCCTGGTCGAACATCTGCAGGGCTCCGATCACCGCGACGACGAGGACGAAGAAGTGGGCCGGCCGGAGCAGCGGGAACGTGACCTTCCAGAACGTCCGCCAGGTGCGGGCGCCGTCGATCGCCGCCGCCTCGTAGACCTCGACCGGGATCGCCTGCAGGGCCGCGAGGTAGAACAGCATGATCGTCCCGGAGGTCGCCCAGCCGTTCAGCCCGACGAGCGACCAGAGCGCCGTGCCCGAGTCGTAGAACCACGGCCGGTTCGTGTCGTAGCCGAACAGGCCGAGGAACGAGTTGAGGAGCCCGTCGGCCGAGAGGATGTAGATGGCGATCGCGGTGATCGCCGCGGAGGAGGCGATCGAGGGGAAGTAGAAGCCCGCCCGGTAGAACGTCCGGAAGCGGAGCGTCTGGTTCACGATCACGGCAAGCGCCAGACCGAGCGTGACCTCGAGGATCACGACGGCGACGGAGAACATGGCGGTGTTCTTGACTGCGCGCCAGAAGATCGGATCGTGGAAGAGCGTGCGGTAGTTGCCCCAACCGACGAAGTCGATCTTCCCGAGGATGCCCCAGTTGTAGCGGCTGATGTAGACCGCATAGCCGATCGGGAAGATGAAGAAGAGGAGAAAGACCCCCATCGGCACGAGGATGAAGGCGTAGCCGACGAGCGCCTCGCGGATCCGCTCGGATCCCCAAGCCCAGCTCCGCATCCGTTCTCGTGCTGGTGTGGCCGCCATCCCGCCCGAGGGGCCGCGCCCCTCCGCGGCGAGCGCGGAGGGGCGTCGGCGTCAGTCGTTCCTACTGTCCCGCGCTTTTCGCCGCGGACCTGATCTTCGAGAGCATGGAGTTCACTGACTCCTTACCCTCGGCCACGGCCGACAGCTCGTTGTTTGCCGCCGTGATCACGTCGTTGAACTTCGGTCCTCCCTGCCACACGTGCGAGTAGCCGGCCGCCTTCGTGAAGGTCGAGAGACGCGAAACAGGCTTGACGTCCTTCCTGGACGGCAGCGACAGCCCGAGCGACGTCCACTTCTTCATCCCGGCCCTTCCAGTGAGGTAGGTCAGAAGCGTCCACGCGAGCGCCTTGTGCTTCGAGTCCTTCGCGATCGAGTAGGAGACCGTGAAGGCAAGGTTGCCGCGCGTCTTGCCCTTCGGCAGGGCCGCGATCTTGTAGTGGATGCTGGGGACGTCCTTCAGCGGCGGGACGAGCCAGGGGCCCTCGAAGGCAATCGCGCACTTCCCCTTCATGAACCCGTCGCCGTTCCAGCTGGCCCCGATGTCCTGCGGGCGCTTTGCGAGCCCCGACTTCCAGAGGCCGACGTAGTAGTTGGCGGCAGCCTTGACCTTGCTGCTCATGATGCTGTTCGAGCGCAGGATGCCGCCCTTGTAGCCGTTCTGGTAGACGAACGCGAACACGCGTGCCCAGTCGTCGCTGAGGCAGATCGGCGTGCCGCCCGGAACCGCGTTCGAGCTCTTCAGCTTCTGCGCGGTGGAGCGCAGCGTCGCCCACGTGGTCGGGGTCTTCGCGCCGGCCTTCTTGAGCATGTCGGTGTTGACGAACATCGCCAGCGGCCCCCAGTCCTTCGGGAAGCCGTAGGTCTGGCCCTTGTACTTGAAGCCGCTCAGGAGCCGCGGGAAGAAGGGCTTGGTGCTGAAGTGGTACTTCTTGATGTACGGCGACAGCGACGCCAGCACGCCCTGCGGCACCCAGACCGGGAACACGTGGCCGTTAACGTAGAAGACGTCGGGTGGCTTCCTGGCAGCGAACTTCGCGAGCATCGTCGCGTCGTAGTCGCCGCCGAGCGCCGTGTAGCTGACCTTGATCTTCGGGTACTTCTTCTGGAAGGCCTTGATCACCTGTCGCAGGAGGTTGTCCTCCACGGGCGATGATTGCCAGCCGGACAGACTGACCGTGCCCGACAGCTGCTTCGCGTGCGGCGCAGCCGTTCCGGTGCCGGTCCCGAGCCCTGCGAGGGCGGCGATGGCGAGTGCCAGGCCAAGCACCGCGAGACTCGCGACGATTGTGCGTCTTGACATTCCGCTCCCCTTTCTAATCTCCCCTCCTTGCGTCGGAATCACGACAAAGTCGACGATTCCGGCGCGAGTTCTACCGGCGTCTTCTTACCCGCTCCGGGCGATTTCTACGCCCCTCTGGCGAGTCTGCCGCTACGGGGCCTCGTCGGCGGTATAGATGATCGGCGTCAGATCGCTGGCGGCCGCGTCTCCCGGTTTCAGGCCCTTGAACAACGACTCGAACGGCCCTCTTCGCTCCTGGTAACGGGGCTCGAGCAGACGGGCGCCGTCGGCGAAGAAGATGATCGTCATCACCTCGCGCATCTGGTCTGAGGTGTTCGGCATCGCGCGGTGCAGTGTCCATCCAGCGTGAAACGTCGCGTCGCCGGCGGCCATCGGCACCGGCTTGGCCACGGCGAACTCGCCGCTCGCAGCCATGCGTTCGAAGAAGGCCTGCGACTCGTCAGAGATCGCGAGCTCGGCGAGCGCGGGACGGCGGTGGGTTCCCGATCCGAACTCCATGCCGCCCATGTCGGCGGCGATATCGACGAGGGGCATCCACATCGTGACGGTTCGGTCGCTGTCGAGCGGCCAGTAGTACTCGTCCTGGTGCCACGGGGTTGGCCCGCCACCGGGCTCCTTGAACAGCGCCTGGTCGTGGTACAGGCGCACGGCTGCGACGCCCATCAGCTCGGCGGCGATCCGCGCGAAGCGGCGTGCGAGCGTGAACCCGGCCGCCCTCGCGTCCTTCCTCCAGATGTCGCCAACCTGGATGAAGGCCTTGTGGTATGTGTCACGTTCGTTGAGTGGCCGCGTCTCGACGGTGTTGGCGAAGGTGGCCTCGCGGATCACCGGCCGGTAGGCGGCAACCTCCTCCGGCGATGCAACATGGCGCAGCAGCACGTGCCCGTCACGCTCGAAATCGTGGCGGGCGTCAGCGCTCAGCCTGTACGGAACGTCGAGGCGGGGCAGGCTGGTGGGGGCAGATGCCATTTGAATGTCCTCCAGCTCTTCGAGATCTGTGTCGTGGTCGTCGTGTGTGGGACGTACAGCCGGTCTTGCCCCGAGGAGCCGATTTCAGGCGCCCTTGGGCGCCTCGATCTGTGCGGGGCGGCGTGCCGGGCCGGAGGGTGCGTGCTCCCCGAAGCCGTAGCGGACGACGGGGTTTCTCGCCGCCCTTGCCTCATCCAGCCTCGTGATCGGCCGGACGTGCGGCGCTGAGCGGAGTGCCTCCGGCTCGTCGGCCGCCTCGTCGACGATCGCGAGCATCGCGTCCGCGAATGCGTCGAGTGTCTCCTTCGTCTCGGTCTCGGTGGGCTCGATCATCAACGCCTCCGGGACGACGAGCGGGAAGTAGATCGTCGGCGGGTGGAACCCGTAGTCCATCAGCCGCTTGGCGACGTCGAGCGCGCTGACGCCGTGCTCACGCTTGAGGTTGCGCGCGCTGAGCACGAACTCGTGCATGCAGACGCGGTCGTACGGAAGGTCGTAGGCGTCGCGGAGCCGCGCGAGCAGGTAGTTCGCGTTCAGCACGGCCGTTTCCGACATGCCCTTGAGATCGGGGCCATAGGCGCGGATATAGGCGTACGCGCGCACGAAGACGCCGAACGGCCCGTAGAAGCCGCGCACCTTGCCGATCGATTTCGGCCGGTCGAAGTCGGGCCAGAAGCCGTCGCCGTCCCTGACGACGGCAGGGACCGGCAGAAACGGCTCGAGCGCCGTGGTGACCGCGAGCGGGCCGCCCCCCGGGCCTCCCCCGCCGTGCGGCTGCGAGAACGTCTTGTGCAGGTTGAAGTGCACGATGTCGAAGCCCATGTCGCCGGGCCGCGAGATCCCGCAGACAGCGTTCAGGTTCGCCCCGTCGTAGTACAGGAGCGCGCCGGCGTCGTGGAAGATGCGCGCGACCTCCTCTATGTGCTCGTCGAAGAGTCCGAGGGTCGACGGGTTCGTCAGCATCAGCCCGACGGTGCGCTCGTCGACGAGCCGCCGCAGATCTTCGAGGTCGAGGTTTCCACGGGCGTCAGTCGCAACCTTCGCCAGCTTGTACCCCGCCATCGTTACGCTCGCCGGGTTGGTCCCGTGTGCCGTGTCCGCCGTCACGACGGTGTCCCGATCGCGCTCGCCGCGGTCCTCGAAGTACGCGCGCATGAGCATCAGGCCCGTGAGCTCGCCCTGCGAACCGGCGGCCGGCTGGAGCGTGACCGCCGGCAGCCCGGCGACCTCGGCGAGGATCTCCTGCAGCCGCCAGATCAGCTCGAGCGCGCCCTGGGCCGCGCCCGGATCCTGGTGCGGGTGGAGGTCGCGGAACCCCGGCAGGGAGACGAGGCGCTCGTTGATCCGCGGGTTGTGCTTCATCGTGCAGGAGCCCAGCGGGTAGAAGCCGGTGTCGATCCCGAAGTTGCGGTCTGCGAGCGCCGTGAAGTGCCGGACGAGCTCCGGCTCTGAGATTTCGGGCAGGCGCGGCGGACGCGCGCGGCGGAGCTGCTCGGGGACGGACGCCGGTGCGATGTCAGGGCTGGGGAGCGAGGACGCCCGCCTTCCCGGTCGCGACTTCTCGTAGAGGAGCGGCTCCGGCCCCCAGGTCTCGGTCACCGGCCGAGCACCTCCGCGAGCCGGTCGATCTCCTCCGTCGTCCGCTTCTCGGTCACGCAGACGAGGAGCGCGTCGTCCATGTCGGGGTAGTCGCGCCGGAGCGGATAGCCGGGGTGGACACCATGCGCGCGCGCCTCCCGTACGACCTCCTCCGCGTTCCGTCCGACGCGTACGGCAAACTCTTTGAATGTTGCCTGTTCTGAAAACAACAGTGGAAGGTCCAGCCTCGACTTGGCGTGCTCGGCGAGGCCGAGGCAGAGCTCGCCCACCTCCTCGAGGCCTCGCGGTCCCAGCCAACTGAGATAGGCGAGCCCCGCCAGCGCGAGCAGGGTCTGGTTCGTGGTCATATTCGAAGTGGCCTTCTCGCGGCGGATGTGCTGCTCCCTGGTCTGCAGCGTGAGGACGTAGCCGCGCTTCCCGTCGGCGTCCGTCGTCTCGCCCACGATGCGGCCGGGCATCCGCCGAATGAGGTCGGCGCGGGCGGCGAGGAACCCGTAGTGCGGCCCGCCGAAGGCGAGCGGGTTGCCGGCCCCTTGCCCCTCCCCGACGGCCATCGCGCAGCCGTAGCGCCCGGGCGCCTCGAGAACGCCGAGCGAGAGCGGATCGACGTGCGCGATCGCGAGTGCCCCCGCGTCGTTCGCGGCCGCGGCCAGGTCAGGCGCCGGCTCGAGGCAGCCGAAGACGTTCGGGTGCTGGAAGAGGACGCACGCCGCCTCGCGCGCCGCGCCCGCGACCTCGTCGGGATCGGTGACGCCGCCCCGCTGCGGGACCTCGACCACCTCGAGCCCGAAGCCCGGTGCGTATGTCTTCACCACCTGCCGTACCTGCGGGTGGACGGCCTCGGCGACGACGACGGTCGACCGCCCGGTTGCGTGCCTGGCGACGTAGCAGGCATCGGCTGCCACGGTGGTCCCGTCGTAGCCAGAGGCGTTCGAGACGTCGAGCCCCGTCAACTCGCAGATCGCCGTCTGGTACTCGAAGATCGCCTGCAGCACCCCCTGGCTCATCTCGGGCTGGTACGGCGTGTAGGCCGTGAGGAACTCGCCGCGCGACATCACGAGGTCCACGACCGCCGGCACGTAGTGGTCGTACATGCCGGCGCCGAGGAACGAGATCTCCTCGCTCGCGGGGACGTTGCGCGCGGCGAGCTCGGCGAGGTGGGCGGCGAGCTCGGGCTCGGAGAGCGCGGGCTCCAGCGCGAGCGGGCGGCCGAGACGCACGCCCGCCGGCACGTCGGCGAACAGTCCCTCCACGGAGGAGACGCCGATCTCGGCCAGCATGGCGTCCCGGTCGTCGTCGGTCAGCGACAGGTAGCGCAACTGGTGCGCGGTCACTGGTCGGCGACGAAGCGCTCATACTCCGCCGCGTCCATGAGCGCCTCCAGCTCGGTCGGATCGGTCAGCGTGACCCGGACGAGCCAGCCTTCGCCGTAGGGATCGTCGTTGATGGTCTCCGGAGCGTCGACGACCTTCTGGTTGACCTCGAGCAGGTCGCCGGAGAGCGGTGCGATCACGTCCGAGACCGCCTTGACCGACTCGACCTCGCCGTAGGACGCGTCCTTCGAAAGCGAGATGCCGTCGCCCGGCGGCTCGAAGTGAACGAGCTCGCCGAGGCGGTCCTGGGCGAACCACGTAATGCCGAAGACGGCCTCGCCGTCCTCGATGCGCACCCAGTCGTGCTCGCGGTGGTAGCGGACGTCGTTCGGGTAGGACTCCGGGGCCGGCACTCAGCCCTCCTTGTCGTCGCGTTTGTAGATCGGCTTCTTCACGACGCGCGCGCGGCGCTCGCGCCCGCGGACGTCAATCGTCAGCTCCGTGTCCGGCGCCGCGGCCGCGGCGGGCACGTACGCGAGCCCGATGCCGCGGTCGAGCATCGGCGAGTGCGAGCCGGAGGTCACCTCACCGCCCTGGAGGATGCGCATGCCCTGTCTCGGGATCGCGCGGTCCTCCATGACGAAGGCGCAGAGCCGCTGCTCGGGGCCGGCCTTCTTGATCGCGCGGAGCCGCTCGACGCCGGTGAACTCCTTGTCGAGCGCGCAGACCCAGCCCAACCCCGCCGAGATCGCGTCGGTCTCGGGGGTGATGTCGTTGCCGTGCAGCGGATAGCAGACCTCGAGGCGCAGCGTGTCGCGCGCGCCGAGGCCACAGGGCACCGCCCCGCGCGCCAGCACCCGATCCCAGAGCTTGCCCGCGTCCTCTGCCATCACGAGCAGCTCGACCCCGACCTCGCCCGTGTAGCCGGTGCGGGCGATCATGCACTCGACGGCGTCGATCGTGCCCTCGGCGAACGAGAACGCCGGCGCCTGCTCGAGCCCGAGGCGCTCGAGCGAGTTCGGGCCCTGGACGGCGATGAGCGCGTACTCGTCCGAGATGTCGCGGACGTCCGAGCCTGGAATCTCGTGCTCCTTCAGCCATCGGAAGTCGCCCTCGCGGTTCGACGCGTTGACGATCAGCAGGTAATGGAACTCGCTCAGACGGTACGCGATCAGGTCGTCGAGGATGCCGCCGCGTTCGTTGGTGAGCAGCGTGTACTGCGCCTGGCCCAGCTCGATCCGGTCGAGGTCGTTGGCGAGCAGTCCCTGCAGGAGCTCGTGTGCACGGGGTCCCTCGACCTCCAGCTCGCCCATGTGCGAAACATCGAAGGCGCCGCAGTCGTTCCGCACTGCCCGGTGCTCGGGGATCACCCCCTCGTACTGCACCGGCATCTCCCAGCCGGCGAACGGGACCATCCTGGCGCCGAGCGCCACGTGACGCTCGTAGAGCGGCGTCCGCAGGAGCGTCGTCTCCATCGGCGCGGATGCTAGACGACCGGTAGATCCGTCCCCGCGCAGAGGGCTCCGGCGGCCCAGGGTTGTATCGTCCGCCGCACCATGATCCTCACGGTCATCATCATCGTCGGCATCGTCGTCTTCGCACTAATCTGCTTCTCGTTCTGGCGGATGATGCGCGGTGACGAGGAGCTCGAGCCCGCAGGGACCTGGGGGGAGAGCCTCGAGCGCGACAAGCCGGCGCCGCCGGGCACCACCCCGCCGCCCGAGTAGCCGGCGCTAGGAGTCGCGGAGGAAGGGCGGCACGTCGAGGAGATCGTCCGCGACGTCGAAGCCGCCTTCGCGATCGCGGTCACGCGGCTCGCGCGGCTCCGGTCCGCCGACCCCGACTGTCGCCGGCCGCCGGCGCGCGCGGGCTCCACCGCCGAACCCTGTTGCGATCACCGTCACGCGGATTTCGTCCTTCAGCGACTCGTCGATGACAGCCCCGAAGATCACGTTCGCGCTCTTGTCCGCGGCGCTCGTGACCACCTCTGCCGCCTCGTTGACTTCGAAGAGACCGAGCTCGGGCGGGCCGGTGACGTTGATGAGGATGCCGGTGGCGCCGTCGACCGACGATTCGAGCAGCGGCGACGAGACCGCTATCCGCGCGGCCTCCTCGGCGCGGCTCTCGCCCTGGGCGATCCCGATGCCCATGAGGGCCGAGCCCGCATCGCGCATGATCGTCCGGACGTCCGCAAAGTCGAGGTTGACGAGGCCGGGCACGGTGATCAGGTCGGTGATTCCCTGTACGCCCTGCCGCAGAATGTCGTCGGCCATCCGGAAGGCGTCCACGATCGACGTCTTGCGCTCGACCACCTGCAGCAGCCGGTCGTTCTCGATCACGATCAGCGTGTCCACCTGCCCGCGCAGCTCGTCGATTCCGCGCTCGGCCTGCTGGCCGCGGCGCCCGCCTTCGAAGGAGAACGGCTTCGTGACGACCCCGACCGTCAGCGCGCCGATGCCGCGCGCGAGCTCGGCGAGAACGGGCGCGGCGCCCGTGCCGGTGCCGCCGCCCTCGCCGGCCGTGACGAAGACCATGTCGGCTCCCTTCAACGCCTCCTTCAGCTCGTCGCGGCTCTCCTCTGCGGCCTCGCGGCCGACGGCGGGGTCGGCGCCGGCGCCGAGGCCGTTCGTGCTGTCCGGCCCGATCTGGATCTTCGCGTCGCTGTCGCACATGAGCAGCGCCTGCGCATCCGTGTTCACGGCGATGAACTCGACCCCGCCGAGGCCGGCGTCGACCATGCGGTTGACGGCGTTCGATCCCCCGCCCCCGACACCGACGACCTTGATGACGGCGAGGTAGTTACTGCCCGGCTGGTTCCGCGGTCTCACAGCGCTGTTCAAACCTCAACCTGTAGTAAAGCGTACGCCCCGTCGTGACCTTCGTCGCTTGGAGAGTACGTTCGCGAGACACCGCTTGTCAACAGGATATCCACAACAAAACTCTCAACCTCAACCTGCGACTTGAGGCTGGAAACGACCCACCGGGCGTCCCGGCACGGACACGTCGAGGTAACCGCGCTGACCGCTCGCGTGCGCCGATTGCAGCACGCGCGCAGCAATCGCGAACTTCAACGGCAGCGCAACCGGCGGGCCGAGGAGCAGCTCGAGGCCGGAACGGAGGACGAGCGTCAGGGCGCCGTCCTCCGTCTTTGCGGTCGCGACGCGGCCGGTGAGCGGGCTTCGCCCGAGTGCGGCAAGGGCGTCCGCTACCCGGCCCGTGTCGCCGCCGAGGATCGCGCCGAGCGAGGCGGCGGTCGACCCGTCGAGCCAGATCCGCGGCAGCCGCAGCTCGGTCCGCGGCTCGAGCCGCCGCATAACGCGCCCGCGGGCGGAGAGAAGCCACGCCTCGCGTCCCTGGCGCAGGACGGCCACAGCGTGCTCAGGGCGCACGACGACGACCAGCCCGTGAGGGAAGGCGCGGTCGTAGCGCGCCGAGATCACGGTCGGCAGCGACTCGACACGTCGCATCGCATCAGCGCCGTCGAGCGTGACCAGGCTCGTCCCGTTGAGTGGTGCGAGTACCGAGCGGACCTCTCCGGCCACGTCCGCGGGAGCACCCTTCACCGTCACGCTCCGAAGTGCGAACAGCGGCGTCTCCCGTGCGACGACGTACGCCAGGACAGCTCCGACAAGGAGCGCAGCGCCAATGGCGACTGACCGGCGACTCGGGACGAACCGGCCGAGGGTCGCCACCGGTACCCGCTCTCGCGCAGGAAGCGAAGCCACCCGCGCGCGCGGCGGCCGACCGGAAACCCTGCCCTCCACGCGCCCGACTTCGCCGCGGAAGGCGCGGCTCCTACCCGGCGCTTGTCGAGAGAACCTCGCCGGCGGGTGGCAGCTCAAGCGGCCCGAGGAACTGGACCTCCCGCCGAAGCTCGACGCCGAACTGCTCGCGCGCCCGCCTGCGCGCCTCGGCCATGAGCGCGAGCGCGTCCGCCGAGGTGGCGCCTCCGGCGTTCTCGATGAAGTTCGCGTGGCGCGGAGAGATCTGCGCGCCGCCGACGGTGTAGCCGCGCAGGCCGCACGCCTCGAGGATCTTCCCGGCCGTCAGGTCGTGGCCGTCCGGGTTCGCGAAGACGCTGCCGAACGTCCGCTTGTTCGTCGGCTGCGCCGCCTTCCGCCGGGCCTGCATCTCACCGACCGTGGCCCTGATTTCGTCGACCGGTCGCGGTGCGAGCGCGAGCTCAGCGGCCGCGACGACTTCTCCGGTGCGGATGCCGGAACGGCGATACGCGAAACCGAGCTCGTCGCGCGTTCGCCACTCTGTTCCCTCCGGCCCGACGACCAGGGCCCGCTGGACGACGCCGGCCATGTCGCCGCCGTACGCCCCGCCGTTCATGCGGACGCCGCCGCCGACCGTCCCGGGGATCGCGCACGCGAACTCGAGTCCGCCGAGCGCCGCGGCCCGCGCGCGGTGGAGACACACGGCCAGGGGCGCACCACCGCCCGCCCGGAGCACCCGGCCGTCGACCGCCGCGCCGGCGACTTCGCCGGCGAGCTTGACGACGAGCGCGTCCACTCCCTCGTCCGCGACGAGCAGGTTCGAGCCGAGGCCCACCACGGCCACGTCGAGGCCCTCCTGCGCCGCCCAGCGCAGGGCCGATTGCAGTTCGTCGAGCGACTCGGGTCGGACGAACGCCCGCGCGGGACCGCCCGTGCCAAGCGTCGTGAAGCGCGCCAGCTCGACGCCCGACTCGATCGTCATCCTCTTTCGGAACCTTCGAGCCGGGTCAAGATCATCGGAGCGGCCCGGTCGACGTCGCCCGCGCCCACCGTGAGGACGAGATCCCCGCGCCGCGCGCGCCGGACGACGAACGCAGCCGCGTCCTCGAGCGTCGGCGTCCACCCGAGCGCCATGCCGGGACGCCGTTCGGCGGCCGCATCGACGACGAGCTTCCCGCTGACGCCCGTGACGGCAGACTCGCGCGCACGGTAGATCTCGGTGACACAGAGGACGTCCGCGCCGGACAGCGCAGCGGCGAGCTCGGAGGCGAGGTGTCGCGTGCGGCTGTAGAGGTGCGGCTGGAACGCCACCAGGACGCGCCCGTTCCCCGCGCGCTCACGCGCCGCAGCGACGAGGGCGCCGACCTTCGCCGGGTTGTGGGCGTAGTCGTCGTACACCGAGACGCCGGCCGCCTCCCCACGAGGCTCGAAGCGACGCGTTACGCCCCTGAACTCGCGCAGCACCCAGCGAGCCTGGTCGCGGTCGACACCGGCGAGCTCCAGCGCGGCGAGCGCGCACGCGGCGTTGCGGCGGTTGTGCTCGCCGGGCACCGAGAGCTCGATGCCGACTGGATCGAGCGATTCCCCGCGAACGACCTTTGGCACCTCGCGCAGCCAGCTCGCGAACAGCTCCTCGACCTCCGCGCGCGAGGCGAAGGTCGAGTGGTGGTCGAGGTCGACGTTGGTCACGACGGCGATCTCGGGGCGGAGCGAGGCGATCGTCCGGTCGGACTCGTCGCCCTCGACGACGAGCCAGCCCGATCCTGCGCGCGCGTTACCGCCGAGCTGCGGCACCTCGCCTCCGATGACAAAGGCTGGATCCTGGTTCAGCCGGTCCAGGCAGAAGGCGACCATCGCGGCCGTCGTCGTCTTGCCGTGCGCACCCGCGACGACGATCGATCGCCGGGCCGAAACGAGCTCCGCGAGGAACTCGGCGCGCGTCCTTCCCGCAACGCGTCCGGCATACGCGGTCGAGACGATTGCCTCGCGATCCGGCGGAGGCTCCGGCTCGTCGGCGACGACCACGTCGATGCCGGCGGCCCGCACGTAGCGGAGGTAGGGCGTATCGACGCGGTCCCAGCCCGTCACGTCCGCGCCCCACGACTTTGCCAGCACGGCGTACGCCGACAGCCCGGCCCCGCCGATGCCGGCGAACCAGAGCTTCCTACCGTCCAGCTCGGCCAAGTCCGATCAGCTCCTCCGCGATCGCGTCGGCCGCATCCGGCCGCGCGATCCTGAGCATCGCCTCCCGCATCCGATCCAGCCTACGCGCGTCGCCGAGCAGCGAGCGCACGACGCCGCACGCATGCCGGAGCTCGAGCTCCGGGACGACGACGACCCCGCCGCTCCGCTCGAAGTAGCGCGCGTTCGCGGTCTGATGGTCGGCCGCAGCTCCCGGCCAGGGGACGAGCACGGCCGGCAGGCCCGCGGCCGCGAGCTCCCAGACCGACCCACCGGCGCGTGACAGGGCCAGGTCGGCGGCGCCGAGCGCAGCACCGAACTCGTCGGTGAACGGTACGAGTCGGTAGTCGTCCCGCTGGACGCGTCCACGCAGGGCGTCGTAGTCGCGCTGACCGCAGAGGTGGAGGACGGCCGGCCCGGTGACGCCGAAGCTCTCGACCGCGAGCTCGTTCAGCGGTCGGGCCCCGAGGCTGCCCCCGAAGACGAGCAGGACGGGGCCGTCGAGCGGCAGTTCGAATCGCCGCCGGCCTTCGTCGCGAGGGAGCGCGCGGTTCCGTGCCGGGATCGGCCGTCCGGTGACCTCGTACTTGCCGCCGTCGCGGCCGGGGATCGGGAAGGAGAGAAAGACCCGGCGCGCGAGCGGCGCCGCCAGACGGTTCGCGAGCCCGAGGTGGGCGTCGGCCTCGGTCAGCGCCGCGGGGATGTGTCGGCTGGCGGCGGCGACCACCATCGGGCCGCCGACGTAGCTTCCCCCGCCGAGGACGACATCCGGACGCCGCCGCTCGAGGATCCGCCTGCAGGCGACCGGCGCCCGAACGACGCGAATCAGCGCCCGCGCGAGGTCGAGTCCGGGGCGGCGTGGGAGCCCCGAGATGCGGAAGGTGTCGAGCTCGTAGCCGGCCTCAGGGACCAGCCGCGCTTCGACGCGATCGGGCGACCCGGCGAACGTCACGTGCGCGCCGCGCGCGGTCAGCGCCTCCGCCACTGCCAGCGACGGCAACACGTGGCCGGCGGTCCCGCCGGTCGCGATCACGCAACGGAGCCCGTTCCCTCGAGCCATTGGCCGCGATGTTAAGGAGGACGCCGACGGAGCCGAGCGCTATGACCAGGTTGGAGCCGCCGTACGAGATGAACGGAAGCGGGATGCCGGTCAGCGGGGCGAGCCCGAGCACCGCCGCCAGGTTGATCGCCGCCTGGCCGCAGATGAGTGCGGTCAGGCCGACCGCGAGGTTCTTCCCGAACGGGTCGCGGCACGCCAGCGCAATCGAGAGCGCCGTCCAGGCGAACGCGGCGAACGCCGCGATCACGGCGGCCGTCCCGAGCAGCCCGAGCTCTTCGCCGATGACCGCAAGGATCATGTCCGTATGTGCCTCCGGCAGGTAAAAGAGCTTCTCGACGCTCTGGCCGAGCCCGACGCCGAAGAGGCCGCCGGACCCCAGACCGATCATCGCCTGCACCGTCTGGAAGCCCGAGCCCTGGGCGTCGTGCCACGGGTGGAGGAAGCTGAACAGGCGTGCCCGTCGGTAGGGCTCGAACCAGATCGCGAGCAGCCCGAGCGTGATCGCGATCGTTGCGCCTACCGCCAGGACGCGCGGCGGGACGCCGCCCACCGCGGCCATGAGGACGACCATCAGGACGATCGTGATCGTCGTTCCAAGGTCCGGTTCCAGGAGCAGCAGCACGCAGAACAGACCGACGAGCAGGCCGAGCGGGCGCGCGAGCGAGCGGAGGTCGCGCGGCGTCTTCCGCGCGAGATAGGCGGCGGTCCAGACGGCGAGCGCAAGCTTCGTCAGCTCCGACGGCTGGAAGGCGGCCGGCCCGAGCATCAACCAGCGGCGGGCGCCGTTCACCTCGGTGCCGACGACGAGCACCGCCAGGCAGAGCACGAGCGCCACGGCGACCAGCGTCGGCGCGAGCTGCCGCAGCGCGCGGTAGCTCATCCGGTAGAGGACGAGCAGGAGGCCGACGCCGACCAGGGCGTAGACGGCCTGGCGCTTCAGGTAGGAGATCGGATCGCCGTTCCGGAGCGCCGCGGGCGCCGAGGTGGCGCTGTAGACCATCACGAGGCCGAACGCCACGAGGCCGAGCGTGACGAGGACGAGAATGTGCGCCTCGAGCTGCGCTCGCTTCACGAGAGCTCCTCGACGAGGCGCCGGAACGCGTCGCCGCGCTCCTCGAAGTTGCGGAACTGGTCGTAGCTCGCGCACGCGGGTGACAGGAGCACGACGTCGCCGGGTCGAGCCTCCCCGGCGGCTGCGCGGACGGCGTCGGCCAGCTCGCCGAAGCGACGGAACGAAACGCCGGCCGACTCGAGGGCCGAGCCGATCTCGTCGGCGGTCTCGCCGATCAGGTAGGCGGTGGCAGGCCGGGCGCTAAGGTCGTCGGCCAGGGCGGTGAACGTCTCGCCCTTGCGAGAGCCGCCGAGAATCACGCGCAACGGGGCCTCGAACGCCGCGATGCCGACGCGCGCCGCGGCGACATTGGTCGCCTTCGAGTCGTTGACGTACCGGACGCCGTCCCGCTCGCGTACGAGCTCGAGGCGGTGCGGCACGCCGGAGAAGCTGCGGAGCGCGAGGGCGATCGCGTCCTCCGGGATGCCGGCAGCGCGTGCCGCGACGGTTGCGGCGGCGGCGTTCTCGCGGTTGTGCACTCCCGGGATCGCAGGCTCGGCAGGCAGCGGATCGGCCCGGTCGAACTCGAGCAGCCGCCCCTTTCCGGGAAGCGGCCCGAATCCACGCGGCGCGATCGCGGTGTCACCGGGGCCCTGGTTCTCGAAGACGCGAAGCTTCGCGTCGCGGTAGGCGTCGAACGACTCGTGGCGGTCGAGGTGATCCGGCTCGAGGTTCAGTAGGACGGCGATGCGGGGGTGGAAGTCGTGAATGTCCTCGAGCTGGAAGCTCGAGACCTCGCAGACCACCCAGGTATCGGGGTCGAGACCGTCGAGACCGCTCAGCGGCCGGCCGATGTTTCCCGCCACCTCCACCGGACGTCGGGCGGCGCGGAAGATCGCCCCGAGGAGCTCGGTCGTCGTCGTCTTCCCGTTCGTCCCGGTGACCGCCACGAGCGGCGTTCCGCCGAGCAACCGGTAGCCCAGCTCGATCTCACTCCAGACGGGCACGCCGCGACGCCGCGCGTCCGCGACGAGCGGTGCGGTGCCCGGAACGCCCGGGCTCTTGACCACGAGCTCCACGCCCTGCAGCAGCGCCTCCTCCTCCGTCCGTAGCCGGAGTTCGACGCCGGCGGCCGCAAGCCTCCCCGTGTCGGGCTCGCCGCGGTCGGCGCCGATCACCTTGACGCCGCGACGCGCGAGCGCGAGCGCGGCCGCCTGCCCCGAGCGTGCAAGCCCGACGACGAGCGCGCGCCGTGGAAG